>Ga0316603_10001336_pt1 | contig 13013 bp, 11 predicted proteins | sample OWC_soil_day10_n_FD_207649 | JGI IMG/M metagenome (GOLD analysis project Ga0316603, IMG submission 207649) | Wetland soil microbial communities from Old Woman Creek delta, Ohio, United States - OWC_soil_day10_noCT | ecosystem: Environmental > Terrestrial > Soil > Wetlands | place: USA: Ohio...
GTCCCCTCCGAGCGATACGACGAGCGCGGGCTTCGATCCGCACGACGCCCTCGCGGTCTCGGGTAGCTACGATCCGTACGGGACGGAGGCCCTGCAGACGCCGCCGTACGAAGCGACCGCGGCGCATGCGGTCGATACCAGCCAGTTCGACGACAACGATGTCGTCGAGCAGCCGCGCGCGGAGAGCCTGGTCGAGGACGATCTCGACGAGGCAGACTTCTACTCGGGACAGGGCATGTACCCCGAGGCGATCGACGTGCTGCACGCACTGCTCGAGCGCTATCCGAACAACCGGCTGATCCTCAACAAGCTCCGCGACATCGAGATGTTGATGGGTGGCGCCGAGGAGCCGATCGAGGTCGCGCACGACTCGATCGAGCACGAGCTGCCGACCGGCGGCACCGACGCGATCGACCTCGACGAGATCGAGGAGGTCGCGGTCGACGATCTCGAGGAGCTCGACTCGGATCACCATGCGGCGCCGAAGAAGAAGCGCCAGCCGACGGTGATGCTCGAGAAGCCCGTCGACGAGGGCGATGGCGAGACGCACTACGATCTCGGCCTCGCGTACAAGGAGATGGGCCTCATGGACGAGGCGATCAAGGCGTTCGACAAGGCGCTGAGCGCACCCGGCCGCGAGGTCGGCTGTCGCGTGATGATCGGCCTGTGCTACCGCGAGCAGGGCAACATGACCGAGGCGATCCAGCAGTTCAAGCAGGGCCTCCATGCGGAGCCCACGGACCGCGAGCGGCAGTCGCTGTACTACGAGATCGCGTGCACCTACGAGGGGCTCGGTGATACCGGCGAGGCGCTCTACTACTTCGAGATGGTGCTCAAGCGCGATCCGAAGTTCGCCGACGTCAACACGCGCGTGATGCAGCTGCGCTCCCAGGGTGGGCGCGCGCAGCACGCCGACGACGACTTCTGAACCAGCTCGTCACGGCGGTCCGGCTGGCCACGCTCCGACCGTGAGGTGGTAAGCCTGGCTCATGTCCACGCGCAGCGAGGCCGACAGCATGGGGACCGTGGAGGTCGAGGACGCGCGGTACTGGGGCGCCCAGACGCAGCGCTCGCTCGAGAACTTCCGGATCGGGACCGAGCGGATGCCGCCCTCGATGATCGGGGCGCTCGCGACGATCAAGAAGGCGTCGGCGCTGGTCAACCAGGAGCTCGGCCTGCTGCCCGCGGAGCTCGCGACCTGGATCGCCCAGGCGGCGGACGAGGTGATCGCGGGCCGTCACGACGCGGAGTTCCCGCTGGTCGTGTGGCAGACCGGCAGCGGGACGCAGACGAACATGAACGTCAACGAGGTCATCGCGAACCGCGCGATCGAGCTCGCCGGCGGCGTGCGCGGGACCAAGACGCCGGTGCACCCCAACGATCACGTCAACATGTCGCAGAGCTCGAACGACGTGTTCCCGACGGCGATGCACATGGCGATCGTGGGGCGGATCGACTCGCACCTGCTGCTGCGCGTGATGCAGCTGCGCGAGACGCTCGACGCCAAGGCCCAGGCGTTCGCGACCATCGTCAAGATCGGGCGCACGCACCTCCAGGACGCCACGCCGCTGACGCTCGGCCAGGAGATCAGTGGCTGGGTCGCGCAGCTCGATCACGGGATCGCCGCGGTGCGCGGGACGCTGCCCGCGCTGCACGAGCTCGCACTCGGAGGCACCGCGGTCGGGACCGGCCTCAACACGCACCCCGAGTACGCGGAGCGCGTGGCGGCCAAGCTCGCGGAGCTCACCCGGCGGCCGTTCGTCACCGCGCGGAACAAGTTCGCGGCACTCGCCTCGCATGACGCGATCGTCTCGTGCCATGGCGCGATCAAGGCCCTCGCCACGAGCCTGATCAAGATCGCGAACGACGTGCGCTGGCTCGCGAGTGGCCCGCGCAGTGGCCTCGGCGAGCTGTCGATCCCGGAGAACGAGCCCGGCAGCTCGATCATGCCGGGCAAGGTCAACCCGACCCAGTGCGAGGCGATGACCATGGTGTGCGCGCAGGTGATGGGCAACGACGTCGCGATCTCGATCGGCGGCGCGAGCGGGAACTTCGAGCTCAACGTGTTCAAGCCGCTGATCGCGCACAACGCGCTGCAGTCGATCCGGCTGCTCGGCGACGTCTGCGCGTCGTTCGAGGAGCACTGCGCGCGAGGGATCGAGCCGAACCGCGCCGAGATCCAGCGCAAGCTCGACGCCAGCTTGATGCTGGTCACCGCGCTCGCGCCGCACATCGGCTACGACGCGGCGGCGAAGATCGCGAAGCACGCACACGCGCACGGGACGAACCTGCGCGAGGCCGCGCTCGCGCTCGGCGGCGTGACGGGAGAGCAGTTCGACGCGTGGGTCGTGCCCGCGGACATGACCCGTCCGGGCTAGCCCCGGGCCAGGTCAGTGCTTGCCGCCCAGCCGCATCGCGAGGTTCGTCGCGGTCACGCGGTGCACGACCATCGTGATCTTCGACGGGCGGAAGCCATCGAACGTGACCTCGAACTGGTCGAGCCCGTCGAAGTGGAGGCGGTCCGCGGTCAGCAGCACGGGCCCCATGCGGAGGTCCTTGATCGTGGTGTCGACGCTCCCGATCGTGCCGTTGAGCGCGCCGGGCCCGCGGTCATTGATGCTGCCGGTGACCTTGAGATCGACCATGCCGGGCTGCTCCTCGCCGCCGAACATGATCAGCCCGCCGCCGACCTCGAGCGAGCGCGGGGCGAGCAGCGACAGGGCGATGTCGATCGCCTCGACCGTGAGGGACTGCAACGTCTTGCGCTTGTCGTCGTCGACCTCGTCGGGCCGGGCATCCGCGCGGTCCTTGCGCCGGACGTCGGCGAGCGAGCGGACCGGGACGCGGCCAAACGACGCCAGCGTCGCGGCCTCCTCGTCGAGCTTCCACGCGATCAGGTCGCGTCCGCCGCCGAAGATCGGGACCTTCCACTTGAGGGCGAGCTTGTCCTTGTCGTGCGTGATGTCGAGGAACGAGCCCTCGAGCCAGTCGAGGCTCTCCTCGAGCGCGCGAAAGTCGAGGCTGCCCTCCTGGATCGGGACCTTGAGCTGCTGGTCGAGCGTCCGCTTCTTGAGCACCGGGAGATCGAGGACGACCTTCACGGTCAGGTAGATCCGTCCGGACAGACTATCGAGGAAGCGCAGTCGATCCTGGCGCAGCGTCGCCGGCGCATCGGGCGGGGAGGCCGGCGCGGGGGCCGGGTTCCCGCTGCGACCGAACGGGCCCTTCACCGTCAGCTTCATCTCGGAGAACGAGACGTGCGGCGACACGATCTCGACGCCGCTCTCGGCGCGCGTCAGCATCAGGCCGCGCGACATCTCGATCCGGTCGACCTCCATCTCGACTCGCCCGCTGTCGTCGCGGATCCACGCGGAGCCCAGCGACGCCGCGTCCGCCGTCCAGCGCAGCGTATCGATGCGGCCCTCGAGGCCGTCGAAGATGCAGTCCGCGACGCCGTACCCGACGCCCCCGGTCCTGCCCTCGATGCGCTGCAGCTCGGCGCGCGGAAAGATCAGGCGGTGGCCCGCCTCGTTGGCATAGGCAAACCGTTGAACCTTGATGTCGGTCTCGACGCGGGTCGTCAACTTGCGCCGAGTGTAACGCGACGCGCTAGTCGAACACGACGGTCTTGCCGGCGTAGACGAGGATGCGGTCCTCGAGGTGGTCCCGCACCGCCTGCGCGAGCACGCGCTTCTCGAGGTCGCGGCCCTTGCGGACCAGATCGTCGACGGAGTCCCGGTGCGAGGAGCGAACTGTCCCTTGCTCGATGATCGGACCCTGATCGAGGTCGGCGGTGACGTAGTGGCTGGTCGCGCCGATCATCTTCACGCCCTTCTCGTACGCCTGCCGATACGGATTCGCGCCGACGAACGCGGGCAAGAACGAGTGATGGATGTTGATGATGCTCGCCGGGTACCGCGCCACGAACCCCGGCGACAGGATCTGCATGTAGCGCGCGAGGACGATCAGCTCGACCCCCGCCGCGGCGATCAGCTCGTGCGCCGCCGCCTCGGCGGCCTCCTTCGTTTCGGCAGTCACCGGCACGTGATGAAACGGCACGCCGAAGTGCCGCGCGATCGGCTCCGCGTCGGCGTGGTTCGAGATCACCATCGCGATCTCGCAGGCGAGCTCGCCTGCCCGGTGCCGGATCAGCAGGTCGTAGAGGCAGTGCTCGAGCTTCGACGCGAAGATCGCGACCTTCCGCACGCGCTCGCCGTACGACAGCCTCCACTCCATCGCGAACCGCGCGCCGACCTCGCGGATGCCGTTCTCGAGGGACACGCGGTCGGTCGTCAGCGACGACAGATCGAACCGCAGCCGCTGGAAGAACATCGACGCGATCGGATCGGTGTGCTGATCCGAATCGAGGATGTTCGCGCCGTGCCCGTACAGCACCTGCGCGAGCGAGGCAACGAGGCCCTTGCGATCCGGACACGCGACAAGGAGGGTCGCGATGTGCGCGCTCATCCGGAGATGGTAGCCGGTCTGCCGTGGTACAGCGGCGGGCGGAGGCTCGAGAACATGAAGAACCTGGGTGTCGTCTTCGGAGTGTGTGTGATCGGTGCAGGGCTCGTCGGCGCGCAGCCGAAGCCGGCGGACAAGCGGGCGGAGCCTGCGGCGGTGGTCGCGGATGCGGCGCTCGCGGAGCGGATCGTCAGCAAGACCGCCAACGTCAAGGAGGGCGACATCGTCGAGATCTCGACGGGGCCGCAGGACCTCGCGTTCGCCGAGGAGCTCGCGGTGGCCGTGCGCAATCGCGGCGCTCACCCCGTGATCACGTACCGCAGCGAGTCGCTGATCAAGAAGCTCGCGACGACGCCCGCGAAGTACGACGCGCAGGCGCCCGCCGCCGGGCTCATGCTCGCCAAGGCGGTCAACGTCCGCATCATCCTCCCGGCGGTCCGCGACGAGAGCCTCGGTGCGTTGCTCACGCCCGAGCGCCGCGCCGCCCTCGGCAAGGCGTCGGTGCCGATCGGTGACCTGCAGCGCAAGCGCGGCATCCGGATCGTCGAGCTCGGCAACGGCATGGCCCCGTCGCCCGCGCGGACCGCGCTCACCGGCCTGTCCGAGGCGCAGCAGACCAAGATGTTCTGGGACGGCATCACGGCCGACTACGCGAGCGTCGAGGAGAAGGGCAAGGCGCTCAAGGCCACGCTCGCCGCCGGCACCGAGCTGCGCATCACGCTGCCCAACGGCACCGATCTCAAGATGAAGGTGAAGGCCCGCAAGGTCCTCGTCAGCGACGGCACGATCTCCGATGCCGACGTCAAGGCGGGCGGCGCGAACGTCCAGGTGTGGCTGCCTGCGGGCGAGGTCTACCTGGTCCCGGTTCCCGGCACGGCCGAGGGCAAGCTCGTCGACGATCGGATGATCGTCGACGGCAAGGAGCTCACCGGCGTCACCGCCGAGATCAAGGCCGGAAAGATCACCACGGTCACCGCGAAGACCGGGTGGGATGTGGTCAAGGGGCAGTACGACGCCGCGGGTCCGGGCAAGAACGAGCTCAGCGTGGTCGACTTCGGGATCAACCCGTCGGTCAAGGCGACGCCGAAGTTCGAGAACTACGTGGCGGCCGGGACCGTGATGCTCGGCACAGGCAGCAACACCTGGGCCGGCGGTACCAACAAGGAACCGTTCAGCCTCCAGTTCTTCCTGTCCGGGGCGACCGTGACCCTGGACGGCAAGCCGATCGTCGAGGCCGGGACCCTCAAGTAGCCCCTCGACGCGCCCCGGGAGATCGCGGATGATGCCGTCCATGAGGATGGCCATCGGTCTCGCTGCGTTGTTCGCGATCGGGTGTGGCGGCGGCGAGGGTGGTGGAGGAGGCGGTGCGGATGCACCCAAGGCGATCGACGCCCCGGGCACGCAGCCCGATGCCTCTGTCCCCGCCGACTTCACGCGCCTGATCGGTGGCTCGTGGAGCCTCGCGGCAGGCCAGGCCGACACCTACCGGTGTGTGCGCCTGACGATCGCGGCGGAGACGTACATCACCAACATCGTCGCCCAGGCGCCGCAGGGCACCCATCACACGGTGCTCTCGATCTCAAGCAGCGGGACCGCGGGGCCCGATGGCGAGTACGCGTGCGATGTCGGCGAGATCGGGACCCGGATGCTGTACGCGTCGGGTGTCGGCACCTCGCCACTCGACTTCCCCACGGGCGTCGGCCTCAAGATTCCCGCCGGCACCCAGCTCCACCTCAACCTGCACCTGTTCAACGCCAGCGACAATCCGCTGAGCGGCGAGTCCGCGATCTACGTCAAGTCGCCGGCAACCGCGCCGCCGACCATCGCGGAGATGGTGTTCGCCGGAGCGTTCTTGATCAACCTCCCGCCGGGCGCCCAACCGCGGAACGTCAGCGGCGGCTGCACCGTCGCTACGCCGTATACGCTGTTCGCGGTCTGGCCGCACATGCACCAGATCGCGACGCATCAGAAGGTCGAGCTGACGCGTGGGGCGACCACGACCGTGCTGCACGACCTCGACTACAATTTCGCCGAGCAGACCTACTACCTGAAGACCCCCGAGGTGCAGGTCCAGGCCAACGATCAGATCCGCGTCACATGCACGTACGTCAACACCACCGGAACCACGGTTCGGTTCGGTGACAGCTCGAACGCGGAGATGTGCTTCAGCGGCTTCTACCGCTACCCCGCACTGAACGACGGCATCGCCAAGTGCACTGACACCAACGGCGTCGGCTTCTAGGGCGTTCCGGGACAGCCGAACGTCGCGAGATCCACGCTGCGGTCGGTCTGGCGGATCCGCAGCCGTAGCTCGTAGTGCCACGGCGACTCGCCCGCAGGGTCGACGGTGAACGAGTCGATCCGGCAGTACCAGTACGCGGGGTCGCGCGGCGGATCGATCGGCGCGAGCTGCGCGGGGAATGCGCCGCAGCCGCCGGTGAGCCGGTGCGTATCCGGAGAGCCGGGCTCGCCGGTGCCGTACTTGACGAGCGCCGCGACGTAGTCGCCGAGGGATTGATCACCGGGACAGCCGCGCGCGATCGCCGCGTCGTCGAACAGGTGGTCCGCGTGCGGTGCGAGCGCGGTGCGCACGGCCGCGAGATCCGGAACGGCCGGCATGCTGCTGCCACCGGTGTTGCCGGGCGGAGGCGACGGCGTGCCGCTGCCGCAGGCGGCGACCAGGACGAGCACGGCTCTCATCGGGACGACGATACGCCAGGAGGCCTGCTCGGGCGACGTCCGCGACTGACCGGCGGTGCCGCCGTGATCAGCGCGGGCCGAGCAGGTAGAGCGTGTGGATCTCGGTCGCGGTCAGCGCCCGATCGTAGATCACGATCCGCTCGATCTCGCCGAGCCAGTGGCGTGGCCCGCTGACGTCATCGACCAGCTCGTTGCCGATGACGACCGGGAACCCGGCATTCCAGCTCTGGAGCGTCCCGCCCTTCGCGTCGCGGGCCGCCTCGGCGCCGTCGACGTAGATCAACCGCGTGTTGCCGTCGAGAACACCGACCACGTGGCTCCGCGGTCGGGCCGCGAGCGGGATCAACTCCGGTGTGACCAGCTCGGGATTCCCGTTGCCGTCGGTGCTCGAGGTCCGCACGCGGAAGACCCAGCGCCGATTGGTCTGCGCGAGCATCAGGTTGCGCTCGAAGCCATCGGCGGACACCGTCGCGATCCGCGCCGGACCGACCTGCATGCCGCTGTCCGGCGTGACCCACGCCTCGATCGTGAGCCGGTTGGACATCCGGCACGCGTCGTAGATCGTGCTCGCCGGGCCCGCGGATCGGATCCGCGCCGGGGCGGTGATGCCCAGCGCGCCGGCTCCCCACGTCACCCGGCTCGGGTCGTCGATCATCAGATCGAGCGCCGGGCCGCGACCGGTGTCGTGGACGACATCTCCCGACGGCTCGTCCATCTCCCAGCGTGCGATCACGCCGCGGAGCTCGTGTGGACCGTCGATGGAGCGTCCGGCATCGCCCACGTCGGACGCGGTGAACCCGCAGCCCGCGCAGAGCAGCATCGCCAGCACTCGCATCCAGGACCACCGTATCAGGCGAACGCGAGCAGGTGATTGGCGAGCACACCCCGATCGCCGCGCATCGCCCTACATCAAGCCACGCGTCAGCAACGTTGACCCGGGACCAGGGGTTCTCGTACCGTGAGTAGGATCTTCGATCTCCTGGGGAGGGAACGATGAAGTTCTCCGCTTGCCTGCTGGTAATCGTGAGCTCGGCTGCGTGCGGAAACGACCGCGCGACCGAGCCGTGTCTGTCCGACAAGGACTTCTTCGAACAGAAGGTCTGGGGCGAGGTCATGGGCAAGACCTGCGTCCGGTGCCACACGCTGGCCGGGCCGGCTGCGGAGAAGAGCGCCCGCTTCCTGCTCCAGCCGCCCGCGTTCCCGAGCTTCCTCGACGTCAACTTCGCCAACGCCAGCGAGATCGCACAGATCGAGATCTCGGGGACGTCCGAGCTGCTGCTCAAGCCGACCGGCCTGGTCGACCACGGCGGCGGCACCCTGTTCGAGGTCGGCAGCGAAGAGCACCTGATCCTCCAGGAGTTCATCGCGCGCACCGAGAATCCGAGCGATCCCGCGAGCTGTCCCGACCAGGCCGTGTCCGGGCTCGAGCAGGTGGTCCTGCTCGACGGTCCTCACACGCTGCGCAAGGCCACGCTCGAGCTGGCCGGGCGGCTGCCCACCGCGGGCGAGAAGGATCTCGTCACCAACGCGGGTGACGAGGGCCTCGACGCCGCGCTCGATCAGGTGATCGACCAGATCACGACCGAGCCTGCGTTCTACGATCGCACCACCGAGCTGTTCAACGACGTGTTCCTCGTCGATCGCTACATCACGTTCACCGGCCGCGCGACGGGCCTCCTCAACGCGACCGACTGGCCCAACGCGGCGGCCGCCGTGTTCAACCTGCTGCCCCAGCTCGATCGCGACCGCACCAACCTCGCGGTCGCGCGCGAGCCGATCCAGCTGATCAACCACGTGATCCGGCAGAACCGCCCGTTCACCGAGGTCGTGACGGCGGACTACACCGTCGTGAACCCGTACTCCGCGGCGCTCTACGGGGTTCCGGTCACGTTCATGGATCCGACCAACGTCAACGATTGGCGGGAGGTCAAGCTGTCGGTCACCCGCGCCGGATCGCCGGTCCCGTGGCCGCACTCCGGCGTGCTGTCGTCGCCGATGTGGCTCAACCGGTTCCCGACCACGACGACCAACCGCAACCGGCACCGCGCGCGCATGGTGTATCGCGACTTCCTCGCGACCGACATCCTGGCGATCGCCGATCGCCCGATCGACGCGGCGACCGCCACCGCGTTCCTCAATCCGACGCGCGAGGATCCCGCGTGCAAGGTCTGCCACGCGCAGATCGATCCGATCGCCGGCGCCTTCCAGAAGTGGAACGCCAACGATCAGGAGCTGTGGGATCCGGCGCTCAACTGGTTCCCCGAGATGTACCCGCCCGGGTTCGAGCGCGAGGTCATCCCCTCGAACGAGTTCTCGCGAGCGCTGCCCTGGCTCGGCGCACGCGTGGCCACGGATCCGCGGTTCGCCGTCGCGATCACCCGCCACGTGTTCGAGGGCCTGACCGGTCAGACCCCGCTCACCTACCCGGCGACCGATGACGTCCGCTTCGACACGCGGCGCGCGGCGTACGTCATGCAGGAGACCGTGCTGTCCGGGATCGCCCGGGACTTCGTCGACGCGAACTACGACTTCCGCACGATCGTGAAGGGCGTGATCAAGTCGCCGTACTTCCGCGCCGACAACGCGCTCGACGCACTCGACGAGGAGACTGCCGGCTTGTTCGCGGACTTCGGCACCGCGCGGTTCATGACGCCCGAGCGGCTCGCACGCAAGATCCAGGCGGTCACCGGGGCGCCCTGGGCTCGCACCACGACCGACCGCCGCGACAACCTGACCACCGACTTCCGGATCCCGTACGGCGGCATCGACTCGGATCTGATCGTCGAGCGGCTGACCGCGCCCAACGGGATCATGTCCGGGGTCGCGTGGCGCATGGCCAACGAGGTCGCGTGCAACGTCACCGCGTGGGACTTCACGCGGCCGGTCGCCGAGCGCAGCCTGTTCCCGCAGATCGCGATCACCGACGTGCCCGAGGTCATGGGGACCGCGTCACCCGACGGCGAGGCGAAGATCCGCGCCGGCCTCGTCCACCTGCACGAGCAGGTGCTCGGCGAGGCGCTGGCGCCGAACGACCCGGAGATCGATCGCAGCTACCAGCTGTGGCTCGAGACCTGGCGCGAAGGCAAGGCCGCGCTCGCCGCCGTGCCTGCGCAGGCGAGCGCCAACATGCTCTGCCGCGGTCGCGTCGATCAGCGCACCGGCGCCACGCTGCCGGTGGCCGAGCAGCTCGATCGCGATCCCGACTACACCATCCGATCGTGGATGGCGATCATCACCTACCTGCTCTCCGACTACCGGTTCCTGCACAGCTAAGGAGGCCCCCATGCGTTTCGATCGCCGTAACTTCCTCAAGCTCGGTGCCGGTGCAGGACTCGCGCTGGTCGCTGCTCCCCTCGTGCGCGGCGCCAGCGCGGCCGCGCCGTACCAGGGGCCGTACTTCGTCCACATCCACGCCAGCGGTGGCTGGGACCCGATCTACTTCTGCGATCCGAAGTCCGACCCCGCGCTCGCGCGCTATCCCGGCGTCGGCACCGTGGGCCCGTTCTCGTACGCGGCCACGTCGATCGCGGACCTCGCGGCGATCGGCCTCGATCCGCTGATTCCAGAGATCTCGAACTACCTGATGTCGAACCAGGCGTTCTTCGAGAAGTACCAGACCAAGCTCCGCGTCGTGAACGGCGTCGACACCGCGACCAACAACCACGACATCGGTACGCGCGCCGCAGGGAGCGGGCAGAACACAGACAGCTATCCGTCGTTCGGCGCGCTCGCCGCGGCCACGCTCGGCCGCGACAAGGCGCTCGCGTACGTCTCGAACGGTGGCTACGACGCGACGCAGGGGCTGGTGGCGACGACCCGCCTGTCGGCGGCCTCGTATGCCCGGATCGCGTACCCGTTCGAGTCCAACACGACCACGCCGGGCTCGGCGCCGTACCACCTCGGCGGCACGCAGGCGCGGATCCGGGCGGCCCAGGCGGCGCGGATGTCCACGCTGACCGCGCGCTCGCACCTGCCGCGGGTCAAGCGCGCGCTCGGCGCGCTCGAGACATCGCGGCGCGAGGACACCACGCTATCGACGCTGACGCTGCCGACGCCGATCGTCCTGCCGGGCGGGCTCGGCGACGAGCAAGGCGTGCTGCAGCAGGTCCAGCTCTGCCTCGCCGCGTTCGACGCAGGCCTCGGGGTGTCGGCGTCGATCGGGCTCGGCGGGTTCGATACTCACGCCAATCACGACCAGAATCACATCCGTCAGCTCGCCAAGCTGCTCTACGCGATCGACTACCTGTGGGAGAGCGCCGCCACGCTCGGCCTGGCCGATCAGATCACGCTGATGGTCACCGGCGACTTCGGGCGCGGCCCCGGCTACAACGTGACCAACGGCAAGGATCACTGGCCGGTGACCAGTGCGTTGTTCATGGGCCGCGGGGTCACGCCGGGCGTGGTCGGCAGCACCGACGCCGGGCAGCGCCCGGTGGCCGTCAGTCCGACGACGCTCGCGCCGAACCCCAATGGCGTCCGGATCACGCCGGCCCACTTGCATCAGGCGCTCCGCAAGCTCGCCGGAATCGAGGGCAGCGCCGACGCCGCGGCGTTCCCGCTGGCGGGCGGCGAGCTACCGATCCTCGGCTGAGTCAGCCCGCTCGGGCGAGCCTGGCCTTCGCGAGCTCGTCGGTGCATTCGAGGACGGGCTCGGCTTGCAGCGTCTGGCGAACCCGATCGCCAACCTGGCGCTGCTCGGAGAGGTGATCGAGCAGGACGAGCTTGGTGCGATGCTCGTGATCGCGCTCGCCCTCGGCGCGGCGACGAGCTCGGAGCAGCAGCTCGCAGGCGACGCTGGCCGTGGCGCCCGCCGCGACGAGCGAGGCCCAGTCGGGCCAGTCGATCCCCTGAACCGTCCCTCGCCCGAGCCACCACGCCGCGAGTGCGGCGACGCCGGTCGCGAGCAGCCCCGAGCGGAGGCCGGCGACATAGGCACTCGCGACGAGCGCTGGGACGAGGCCGATCAGATGCAGGGCGTTGCCATCGTAGAGCAGCACCTGCACGGCGACGGTCACCACCCAGGTGGCGACCACGACGATGTAGGTCTGCCGGGAGGACTCGTTCGCCATTCCTCTGGTGACTCGACCGCCTTGCTCGGGCGTCGAGCCCCGCCCTACACGTTGGGGCCGAAGTAGTACGCCGAGCACGCCTCGCAGAGGCCGTGCGAGGGGTTGTCGGCGGGCTGGGCGACCAGCGCGGGGACCCAGTCCCAGCTCTGCGTGGCGACGCGACGCACCCGCCGGCAGTAGGCGCACTGGGTGATCAAGCCGGCGTCGCTGCGATACAGGCTGGCGACGAGCGGGTGTCCCGGGTCGGCGTGGGGCCGCTCGACCCGGAGGGCGTGGACGAGGAGCAAGCCCGCGCTCTCTCCGAGCACGAGCGCACGCAGCCGGAACTCTCGGTGCACCTCGGCGCTCGAGCACTCGTAGTCGTGCTCCCACGGCTGACGATCCGCGAGGACCCGTCCGAGCTTCTCGGCGTAGAACCCCTGGATCGGATCCGAGATCGCGTCGAGCAGGCGGTCGCCTGGCCCCCACACCCGGGTCGCTCCGTTCCGGCGCCCGAACTCGAACCACGCGGCGTTGGCGTATCCGATCGTCAGACCGTCGGCGAGCACGCCGCAGATCACGTCGGGCGAGCGGGCGAGGTCGTCCCGATCGAGGCTGGACAGCAGCGGCTCGAACCGCGCGAGGACCTGGCTGCCGTCGGGAGACTTGAACATGCCGCGTGACCAGTCTACGGCATGACCGTGGGTCGGCCAGTCAGTCGAGCGCGCGGAGCGGGACCGACAGCACGGGGCAGCCGGCGTCGCGGATCACGTGCTCCGTGTGCGAGCCGCGCAGCGCATC
>Ga0316603_10001340_pt1 | contig 13003 bp, 10 predicted proteins | sample OWC_soil_day10_n_FD_207649 | JGI IMG/M metagenome (GOLD analysis project Ga0316603, IMG submission 207649) | Wetland soil microbial communities from Old Woman Creek delta, Ohio, United States - OWC_soil_day10_noCT | ecosystem: Environmental > Terrestrial > Soil > Wetlands | place: USA: Ohio...
ATAACCGCTTCGCCCAGCTGGATGCGTTCGGCAAGCTGCTTGACGTAAAGCGCGCGCGCGACGCTGTCGTTGATGGCCGCTAGGGGTGCTTGCAGTTCCGACACGATCCGAATTTTGCCTTCGGTGCTCAATCCATGCTGGATGACGGCCCGCTCCATCAAGAACGTCATAATCCCCGGAGCGCTCTGGGCCAGGCGTCGGAACTCCGTGGCCCCCTGCTCCCCCACGAAAGAGTCGGGGTCATGCCCTGCGGGCAGCACCAGGATGCGGGTGTCGGCCTGTTCCTCACGAAAAACATCCCCCCGCCGGAAATCCACATGCTCCTTCCAGAAGATGTCGATGCAGCGCTGGGCCGAACGAATCCCGGCATCATCGGAGTCGTACACCAGCACCATTTGGCCGGTGTAGCGCGTCAGCAGCCGGATATGCTCCGGCGTCAATGCGGTACCGAGCGTGGCGACGGCGTTGGTGATTCCGTGCTGGTGCAGTGCGATGAGATCCAGATATCCCTCCACGATGAACACCGAACCCGTCGTCCGGCAAATGTCTTTGGCCCAATTCAAACCATAAAGCACGCGGCGCTTGGTGTAAACGGGAGTCTCAGGAGAATTCAGATACTTTGGGGTGGAATCATCCAACACTCGGCCCCCAAAGCCCACCACGCGGGAATTTTCGTCATGAATGGGAAAGATGATGCGATCCCGAAAGCGATCGTAAAAACCGGTTCCGTCCTTGCGGGGGACCACCAGGCCCGCTCTTTCGAGCAGCTCCGCGGCGAATTTCTTCCGCGTCATATATCCGAGCAGATGGTCCCATCCTTTCGGAGCGTACCCGAGACCGAACTTCTCAAGCGTCTGACGTGCCAACCCCCTTCGGGCCAGATAGTCGAGCGCCGCCTGGCCTGCAGCTTGCCGCAGGAGAGCCTGGCGAAAAAAATCCGCGGCCACTCGATTGAGTTCAAAAAGGGTCGTCTGTTCGCTGGCCTGCCTCTTTTCGTGGGGCGGCAGTGGTTTTTCCGGAATGTCCACCCCGCCGCGCCGCGCCAAACTTCGCGCGGCTTCCGCGAAGCCAATCCCGTCCCTTTTCATCACGAAGCTAAAGACGTTCCCGCCTTCGCCACACCCGAAACAATGAAAAATTTGTTTGTCGGGGCTCACCGTAAACGACGGTGTTTTTTCCGAATGAAAGGGGCAGAGGCCGACAAGGTTTTTCCCGCCCTTTTTCAGGAGAACAGACTCTGCAATGACCTCCACAATATCCACCGCGCGGCGAATTTCAGCAATCTTGTCTTCGGGGATATGAATGGCCAACGAAAAACCTACCTTTTCAGCTTCGGAAAGAGGGCGATTCCGATGCGGCAACGGTTTGCCGGGTCAGAGCAAGCGCCTCCTCAAACCGAATCGCCCCGCTGTAGATGGCTTTGCCGATAATGACGCCGATCACCCCCACGGTTTCCAGCGTCATCAGGGTCTGAATGTGCGCCAGAGTACCGACACCGCCGGAGGCAATGACCGGGATGCGAACGGACTCGGCCAGTTTTCGGGTCTCATCGATGTTCGGGCCGGTCTGCATCCCATCCCGCTGGATGTCCGTAAAGATAAGTGACCCCACCCCGGCATCTTCCAGCTGCCGGGCGAGATCAACCACTTGAGTCTCGGTGGTGCGGGTCCAGCCCTGAATCGCCACCCGCCCCTGGCGCGCGTCAATGCCCGCCGCGATTCGGCCCGGATATTTCCGGCAGGCTTCCCGGACAAAGGCGGGGTTCTGTACGGCGGCCGTCCCTATGATCACGCGCTGCGCACCCGATTCCAGGTTCGCGGCCACCGCCGGCATATCGCGTATCCCCCCTCCCACCTGAACCGGAATAGCGGCCGCCCGGATGATACCGGCGATACTCGCGCGGTTGCAGGGACTTCCATGAACCGCAGCATCTAAATCGACCACGTGCAGCATCTGAGCCCCGGAATCTGCCCAGCGACGGGCCATGGCTTCCGGGTCGTCCGAGTACACGGTCTCCTCCTGCATGCGGCCCTGGATCAAGCGAACGCATCTGCCCTGTTTAAGATCGATGGCGGGGATAATCATCATCGCGGCGTCATCACCGTCTGTTAAAAATTGGGATGGGAAATCGACTTAAAGCACGCCTTTGGATGAACGCACGCCGGCAATTCGATCGTCAAGGCTCACCGCCTGACGAAAGGCTCGGCCGAAGGACTTGAAAACCGCCTCCAGGATGTGATGTTCGTTTTCTCCGTAAGGCACAGTGATGTGAAGGTTCATCCCGGCATGATGGGATAGCGCTTTAAAAAACTCTTTGGCTAGAGTCCGATTAAAGGACCGTTCCGCCGCCTCGCAGGACGGGACGTTAAACACCAGGTAGGGACGCCGCGACAGGTCGATGGCCACCGTGGCCAGGGCGTCATCCATGGGAGTAACGGCGAACCCGTATCTTCGGATTCCTTTCCGGTCCCCCAGGGCTTTCTCAAAAGCGTCACCCAAGACAATTCCGACATCCTCGACGGTGTGATGAGAATCGACGTCAATGTCGCCTTGAGCGTGGATGGTCATTTCCACGAAACCGTGTACCCCGAGCAGGGTCAGCATATGGTCGAAGAAAGGGATCCCGGTGGCCACATCCGGTGGCCCTTCCCCTTCCAGATCGAGGCGCACGCGGATGGTCGTTTCCCGGGTTCTGCGCTCCAACTCGGCTTTTCGGTTCATATCCTTTCGATGCCTTTTCACGGGTTTTCAGTTCGGCCGCCCGGCGTCGGCCGGACGTTGGCCGCTAAAAAAATTCGGGCGGTCCTGGAAAGACCACCCGCAATGCCATGGGAACCCTCGATGCTGGTCGCGCAGCCTGCAAATCCTCTTTCTATTTTCATAGCCTTATGCTATGCAATAGACCCTTGGATATCCTGCCGCACAGGATGTTCATTGAAAAAGTGGAGATGAGGGGGATCGAACCCCTGGCCTCGGCGTTGCGAACGCCGCGCTCTCCCAGCTGAGCTACATCCCCACACAAAATTTCTTTTTAACAAATTATTTCTGAGCGGTCAACCAAAATAACGATTCTTCCCGGCTGCCGCTACGCCCTTTGAACGACCATGGGGACGCTGCCGGCGGTTCGCAGCTGAGAGTTCTCGACCCCAGCGGCCGCTAGACGAAAGGAGTAAAGGATGCACAGGCTCGTTCTGGAGGACGTGTTCAAGACCTTCACGCTGGACCAGGACAAAGCCCTTCCACCCGATGAGACCGTCCGACGCTTTCGAGAAAGACTCAAGCGGATTCGTCTGGACATCCTGCAGGAGACCGTTCGCATCGACAACGGCCGCCTCGGCATTCCCGTCTATCTGAGCCGCTGCGGGGAGGATGCCCAACGGGTCATCGGCACCCAGAAACAGATGGGAAAAGGTGCCACACCGGAGCAGGCCGAGGCAAGCGCCGTGATGGAACTAGCTGAGCGCTTCAGTTTTTTCAGCTTTATCCGCAATCCGTCTCATTTCTTCCAAAGCCCCTTTGCCGGCGTCCGGGAACATGCCCTCCCTTTCGAGATGATCGCCCGTTCGGTTCACGATGCCTCCGAGGACCTGCCCATCAGTCGACGAATCTTCGAAACGTTGTCATTTCAATGGACCTGGGCCTTTAATCTGACGCGGGGGCATGCCGTCATGATCCCGTTCGACTGGTTTTTTGCCATTAACGAGTTCAATGGCCCCTCGGCCGGCAACTGCAAGGAGGAGGCCATTTTGCAGGGCATCTGCGAAATCGTCGAGCGCCACGTGTCGTCCATCATCAGCCATGAACAGCGGCGCGTGACGTCGATCCGCCCCGAATCTGCCCGAGACCCTCTGGTCGTCGACATGCTCGCCAAATACCGGAAATGCGGGATCCGTCTGTTCCTCTCCGATTTCACTCTCGACACGGGAATTCCCACCGTGGGCGTGCTGGCGTACGACCCCCAGACCCATCCGCAAGCCAGTGAAATCGTCTGGACCGCAGGCACCACGCCTAGCCCCGAAAAGGCCTTAAGCCGGGCGCTCACCGAGGTGGCGCAACTGGCCGGCGACTTTGATACGGCCGCCACCTATGTCGCCAGCGGCCTTCCCAAGTTCAGCCGTCTGCAGGATGCACGCTATGTGACCGATCCCGGCATTGCTGTCGATCTGTCCAGTCTGCCGGATCTGTCCCACGTCAACATCCGCACGGAAATCGAAAGCTGCGTGCAAACTCTGGCCCAGCGCGGGCTCGAAGTGCTGCTCGTCGAGACGACTCACCCCGAAATTCAGATTCCGGCCTACTACACCATCGTCCCCGGGGCTCATTTCCGAGAAAGATCGCGAAGCACCAGCGTACTCATGTTTGCGGCCAAGCACGCTGCCGAAACGCTCGCCCCGGCGGAAGCGATCACGACGCTTGAAACCATCGATGCCGCCTTGCCGGGAAAATATTTCGTGCAGTTCTATTTCGGACTGATCCACCTAAAGGCCGACCGGCCGGAATCGGCGCTGCCCTTTTTCCGGCGGGCTTTGGAATTAGACCCCAACCCGCTGGAGACCCCCAGCATCTATAGTTACATGGGAGTGGCGTTAAAAGACAGCGGGCGCTTCAAAGAGGCTCTCACCGTGTTGCGCAAGGGACTGGAACTCGATCCGGAACGCACGGATATCCATAACCTGATGGGATTCTGTCACTTCAAGCGCGGTGAGCACGAGGAAGCGGTGGCGGCTTTTAAGCGGGTAATCGAACTGGATCCGACCTCCGCCATCGACTACGCCAATCTCGGCGTCAACTATCAAGCGCTGGGGGAGGAGGCAAAAGCCAAAAATTACTATCGGATGGCCTTGAGGCTGGATCCGCGCATCGAGTTCGCCCGCACGCGCCTGTCCCAGCTGGAACGATAAAGGTACACGGTGTTAGGACGGGAGCCGGGCGTCTCCTGAAAGGTCCTGTTTCAATCGTCCGAGAGCCTCGCCGATCCGCCGGCAGCGTGCATCCATATCCGCCAAAAGTGCGGCGGCGCGCTCCTTATCGCCCTGCTTGGTGCTCAGGCGGTCCGCCAGCACTCCGAAATCGGCCGAATAGGCCTGGAGCTGTTGGGTGACAGCCTCCGCGAGGCGCTGGGCGACGGTTTCGGATAGTATGAACAGGTACCTGAATTTAAGGTTCTCCTGGTAGTCTTTCAGATGAAACTCCAGTGACTTGCGGGTTTCGCGTTTGATCCGCTGCATACCCTCCCGGATGGCTCGCAAATCCTCTTCACCGGGTTTCACCGGTTTTTTCATGATTTTTTTGAAACCGCTCACCACCCGGTAGAATTCCCGACGCAGGATGGCTTCGGTTCGGATTCTGGCGGTATAGCCGATGGTTGTGGCCAGTGACGGCAGACTGAGCCCCGAACTGCGCAGCAGAGTTTCGACGCTCGGCACCCCGGTGCGCTCCGGGCCGCTGCATTCGATGGATATGCCCAACTGGTTCATGAGGCTGCAGAATTCCCTGTAGGCATCTTCAATCAAACCTTGGTAAGGCTCAGCGATGGATTCCAGGGCATCCCGGATTTTGAGCTCCTCAGCGGCGATGAAGCGGATGATGTCCGGATTAATGTGCTCGGTGATAAATCCGTCCAGCGCCTGCTTGAAGGCCTGAAACACCTGGTAAAGCGTCTGGAAAAATCCGGAGCCGCGCAGGCTTTCCAGGTAATTTTCCGGCACCAGTCGATAGCCGGAGATGAAGGTTTGGATGGCCTTCATAATCTCCCCCGAAGTCGGTTCGAGGAAGCGATTGACGTCTGCGCCCACCGCTTGTTTGACCTTGGGCACCACCCCGGACAGCGAGCTCTGCAGGGCCGAGAGAATCTGCCCGAATCGCTGCTGATGGCGGCGGATGCGTTCGGCGATCGCCCGGGCGCTGGCGGCATCGCGCGAAAGTATGTCGCGGTTGACGCCGACCCAATTCGACATTCCGACGGCAATGGCGCTGAGCCGCTCGATGTGGTTCTGAAATAGAAGCATATAGCGCTGGCGGCCCAGGATCTCGTTGAAGACCGAAATGAACCGGCGGGTTTCCTGGTTCGAGAAATTCACGAGCTCACTTTCGCTTCTCCAATGCTCCAGACGCCGCCGGTCTTTTTCCGCGAGTCTGCCGTCCAACGATTCGAAGAGGTTGAACAACGCCGAGAAGGCATAGACGTCCGGCCGGGACTTGATGAGCGCCAGTTCTTCGGAAACCCGCCCCGCGAGGGCTTTCAGGTCTTCGATGGACGGATGTTCGCTGAAATCGCAATTGAGCACAAACAGAATGTTGTCGAGGATGCCCATCTTTTTGATCATGGTGAGAAACTTGATGTCGGCTCGGCGCAGGCCGGTGCGGCTGCTGATGACGTAGATGAGCAGATGGGCCAAACGCAGGTAGTCTTGGATCATGGCCAGATGCAGGGGGTTGGAAGAGTCACTGCCCTGGCAGTCCGCGATTTCGATGTTGCTGCCGACCCCGTCGGAATGGATGTCCAGCTGGATATCCCTCAGGTAGACCGCCAGCGATTCGTTGCCCGCATACTTCCAGTGCTCGATGAAACGTTCGGCCTCGTAGTGCTGGGTGGCCTGTTGGTCGGTCAGGAACCGACGGACGGTCTCAAATCCCTGCAGGTAGCTGGACAGCAGCACCATATTGTGGTTGCGACCGTCCTCGGAAATGCGCAGATCAGCGTTGAGGGCGTTCAGGGCCTGCTGAAGCTCGGATCGTTCCCGCTCCCGGCGGATGTCGAAACGATCCTCCGCCGAACGCCAGTTGAGCGAGGGAAATAAGACCAAGGCCAACTCCATGTCCTCGTTGACCTCAGTCCAGGATTTGTAATACAGCGTGGCCTTCAACCGTTCGCCGGCGCGAATCCGGGTCACGATCGATGTCACCACCCCGGCACCGCGTTTCAGATAATCGCCCCTGAGCAGAGCATTCAAGAAAGTGCTCTTGCCGGACTTGATGGGACCGACCACGGCGACCCGGATGGTTTCCTCGGTCAGCTGACCGGGGATCGCCGCGCACGTCTTCTCCCAATCGCCGAAGCTGAAGTCCGCCAGCCCGGGAATCGATTTGGCGGTCTGGAAAAGGAACCGCACGTCCTGGTTGATCTGCAGTATGGCGCTTTTCTGAAACCTGTAGCCGTCCATGACCGTCATCATCGTTGTTTTCAGCCTAGCGGCGAACCCGGCAACGTCCAGCTCGGATCCGGCTGACTGGCTATCGCCTTGTAAGGGGTCCCTGAATGTGGTATAGAGCCAAGCATGGAGTCAGGAGATGGTTTCGCCCCGATCGTTTAGCAGCGCATGCCAAGGGCAAACCATTGACCGCAAGGGGAATGTCGGCGTATGTCCGAGAAGCATCCGGAATGTCCTCTATACAATCCGCTCAACTGTAAAGAATACTACAATCCCAAGCTCTGCGCCTTTGTTCGCCGAGACAAGACCTGTCTCAAAAAGAAGAAACCGAAGAATAAGGAAAACAGCAAAGACTGAAGCTCGCTTCAGGCGTGACCGGCGGCATCCGATAGCAGGGCTGGGTTCACCCCCATTTTCCTTAAAGCTTCCTCCCAGCGCAGCGCCACGGGCAAAACGAAAATGTTTTCGTCGAACACCGGATGCGTCAACCAGGCGTTTTCCTTTATTTCGGCTTCCAGCTGACCCGGCCCCCATCCGGCACAGCCCAAGCTGATCATGAAGGCTTTGGGCCCATGCCCGGCAGCGATGGCTTCCAGGATGTCCCGGGTGTTGGTCAGCGCCAGCGAGGGGCTCACCATCAGCGATGCTTCCCAGACAAACGGTCGGCCGTGAAGGATGAACAGTTCTCCGCGGTGCACGGGCCCACCGGCATGAATCGGGATCGACTCGGCATTCATCCCACCGCGAATGGACAACTCTTCGAAGATATCTTTGGCGCAGAGCCCGTCGTGAACGCGGTTGATCACAATTCCCATGGCCCCCTGCTCATTGTGTTCGCAGATGCACGTCACCGTCTGCGAAAAATTGGGATCGGCCAGGCCGGGCATGGCCACTAGAAAATGCCCCTTCAATGAACCGGCGTAGATACTCGGCATTCTTTCTCCAAGCTGATGGCGGAAAATCGGTTGCGAATTTATAGAACCTAAAGGGATCAGCCAGGTTTGTCAAGGTCGCGCAGTTCGTAGACCTTCAGACTGCCAAGATCCCCCTGGAAATCCGGCGGGACGGGAACCGCATGCACCACTGGCCTTGAGCGCACCGCTTGCAGGGTCGCATCACTGATCAGAATGCCGTTCGGAAAGGATTTGGCGAGGCCCTGCAGCCGAAACACCGTGTTCACCGCATCGCCGATCACGGTATAGTCCATTTTTTTCTCGAAGCCGATGTTTCCGGCCACCACTTCACCGGTGTGAACGCTGATCCCCATTTCAAGGGTGGGGCCCAGTTCGCGGCTCAGGAGCACGTTCATGTCGGCCACGGAACGCTTCATGTCGAGGGCGGCGTGCAGGGCATTGTCCGAATCGGCGATGTTCGAGACCGGCGCCCCGAAAACGGCTAGAAACCCATCCCCGAGATATTTATCAACGATGCCATGGTGCTTGAACACCAGCTCCCCCATCGCCTCAAAGAAACGGTTCAACAGCGCCACTGTCTTCGGGGGACCGATCTGCTTGGCCAGCCGTGAGAATCCGCGGATGTCGATATTCAGCAGCGTGATCGTCTTCACCTCCTCGATCATGGGTTTACCGCCCTCCAACCCGTGGATGATCTTGTCCACGACCTCCTTGGGCACGAAGGTTTGAAACAGGCGGCGGACGTCGCGTTCATGCTCGGCGGCCGCCACCGTTTTCTTGTAGAGCCGCGCATTCTCAAGGGCGATGCTGACCGAGGTCGCAATGGCCTGCAGCAGGTCGCGGTCGTTATTGTCAAAGTGTCCGGACACCTTGTTCAACACTTCGATCACACCGATCACGCGGCCCTGGGAAATCATGGGCACGCACAAAGCGGACCGCGTCCGGAATCCGGAAGCCTCATCGATGACCGAAAAAAACTGCATGGACTTTTCGGTGTCGTTGACGATGATCGCCTCGCCCCGCGCCGCCACATGGCCGGCAATGGCCTGCCCCAGCTTCAAACGCAATTTCTTGAGCGCCGGGAGGCCTCCGTTGAAGGCCACGGCCACCTCCAGTTCCTGCCCCTCTAAAAACAGCAGGGAACCTGCCTCGACGTTCACCACCTCCCGGATCATGTCCAGAGTGTATTGCAGGACTTTGTTCATGTCGAAGGTCGAAGACGCCAACGCGCTGCCCACCTGACGGATCGTTTCCATTTCTTGCGCGCGCTTGAGCACGGTGGCGAGCAGGCGATTTCGGTCGACCGCCAGGGCCAGCCCGCCGGCGATCCAGTTGACCAGATTCTGGAACTCGAAAAATATCTCGCAGCGCCGGCCGACCAACACCAGGAGGCCAAAGATCTTTCCGCCTGCTCTCAACGGCGCCAGAAAGCAGCTGCCGACACCCTTCGGTAGAAAAAGCGCCTGGTCGAGCGGCGTCATGCCTTCGGGATGGGTTTCCAGGATCAGGGAGGATTCCTGTCGCAGCGCCTTTTCGATGATCGACCCTTCGTAGGCATGCTCGGTATATTTCAGAACCGTACCGGAGGAGAAGCTGACCCACTCTTTGACCTGAACGATTTTCGCCTGGGTTTCATTCTTCACCAGGATGCCGGCCGCTTCAAACGGTACGACGCCATGAAGTTCGTGCAGCACCGTGTGCATCAAGTCGCCGTCGCGGAAGCTTGAGTTCAGCAACTTGACGATCCGGTCGATGGCCCGCAGGCAGGCGGCGGCGCGCTCGTTTTCCCGGAGCAGTCGCAGGTTTTCAAACGTGAAGGCGGCGTTGCTCACCAGCGGGGTCAGCAACTCGATTTCATCCTGGGAATACGTCCGGTGGGGATCGTGGCTGGAAACCGTGAGCACACCGATGATGGTTTTGCTGGTCTTGAGGGGCATGCACACGAAGGACTTGGAGCCGTAATGAGCCAGGTTGGAACGGCCGAAGCGTTTGTCCGTTTCGATGTCTTGCACCACCAGCGGCGATTTGTTGATGACCGCGTACTTGGCGATGCTGGCGTCGAAATCAATCCGGTCCCCGGATTTTACATGCTCCCCGAGTCCGATGGTCGTCTTGACCCGAAACGACTTCGGCTCCGACGGGTCGAGGGTCAGCACCGATCCGAGATCAGAGTTGGTGAGCAGCAGCGCCCGTTCCAGCGTGACATAGAGGATTTCCTCGGGGTCAAAGGTGACATAGCAAAGCTCTGACAAATCCTTGAGAACCGAGATGTCGGCGGATTTCTTTTCCAGTTGCCGCACGGTCTGTCCGAAGTGCGTGCGAATGGACTGGAAGGATTGGGCGATGGCGTTGATTTCATCGGCAGGCAGCGCAGCCGCTTCGGCGTTGGACACAGCCGCCGCCGATGATCTTACCGTTTCCGATAGGGCCGAGATGCGGCGGAATAGATTTTTAAGAATCCCCAAACCGACATAGGAACACACCAGGATTCCAAGGAAAAAATAGGAAACATATTCATCGCCCAGGATGTCGTAGCGTAAGCTGAAAAAAATAAAGCCTCCCACCGGGACGAGGAAAAAAAGCCCGAAGGCCAAATGCAGCTTGCGCTGCAGCTGAGTCCGGGGACGGCGCTTGAGGAGGTGCCAGGAGTTCCAGTCCATACTGCGGATACCGTCTGAACATTCGATGCCGGCCGCTGGGGCCTAAAATCGATATCGGCACATTGTCCTATCCCCTTTAATTGATATCGAAACCACTTCGTGTCCGGCTGAACGCTGGCGGGGGCATACGCGCGCGACCGCGCGACCGCCAGCGGCTTGACTTTCCCAGCCAGCGATTATATGGCAGCAACTCCTGCCAGCAGGAGAAAGATATGCGTGCCGTGGTCCAGCGGGTGAGCGAAGCGTCGGTCCGCGTCGAAGGCGAGGAAATCAGCCGCATCGGCCGGGGGCTGCTGGTCCTGCTGGGGGTGTCCCGGGCCGATGGCGAAAAGGAGGCGGACTATCTGGCAGGCAAGATCGTCCATCTGCGGGTTTTCGAAGACGAAGAGGGCAGGCTGAACCGCTCGCTGCTGGAAACCGGCGGAGAGATGCTCGTCGTTTCCCAGTTCACCCTGCTGGGCGACTGCCGCAAAGGCCGCCGGCCCTCGTTCATCGATGCGGCCGAACCCGGCCAGGCCACCCGTCTTTACGAGCATTTCGTCCGACAGACGAAAACCTTGGGCATCCCGGTCCAGACCGGGCGCTTTCGGGCACCCATGGCGGTGTTCCTGGTCAACGAAGGTCCGGTGACGCTGATTCTGGAAAGCTCCCCGGGCTGAGGCCTTTTAGCTCAGCCGGAAATAATGTGGGCGTAAGCACTGTGATTATGGATGGACTCGAAGTTTTCGGCGCTGACCGAAAACCAGGTGATGTTGGGATCCGCCATCAGCCGCTGGGCCACATCCCGGACGATATCCTCGACGAACTTGGGGTTCTGATAGGCGCGTTCGGTGACGCATTTTTCATCGACCCGCTTGAGCACCGAGTACACGTCGCTGGAAGCCGTTGATTCCACCAGCTCGATCATGTCCTCCAGCCAGATGAACTTCTTGAAACGCAGGCGAAGCCGGACCTCTCCGCGCTGGTTGTGGGCGCCGAAATCGCTGATCTCTTTCGAACAGGGGCACACGGAAGTGATGGGCACCACCACCTCGGACATCAGATCCACTTTTCCGGAGGCATCGCTTGACCCCGCAATCCGGCAGGCGTAGTCCATCAGGCCGGTGGCCATGCTGACCGGAGCCTTTTTCTCGATGAAATAAGGGAAGGCCATTTCCAGGTGTGCGGAAGCGGCGTTCAAGAATTTCTTCATTTTTTCGAGGATGACCGCAAACTTTTTCAGCGAGACCTCGGGCTTCAGCACGTGCACCATCTCCACGAAGCGGCTCATGTGGGTGCCCTTGTATTCGTGGGGCAGATCCACGAACATGTTGATGGTGGCCACGGTGTGCTGGAACCCGTCGCGTCGGTCGCGCACGCTGATGGGATAACGCAGGTTCTTGATGCCCACCTGGTTGATCGGGATGTTGCGAAAATCCCTGTCGTTCTGAACGTCCCGCATGCTCATTTCAGCAAGTACTCCGGTTTCACATGGCGCATGGCGTGGAAGATATTGCCCTTGATTTTGCGATTGCTGCGATAGAGTTGCTGGAGGAGATCTTTAATCGAAGCCCTCCGGGAGTTGCCGGCCGACGGGCAGGGATTGGCGATGACCGGCAAGCGCCAATTCCGCGCGCAGCGTCGGACCAGTTGCTCGTCAGCGTAGGCCATCGGCCGAATCACCTTGAAGCGGCCGTTGAAGAGGTCTTGGGCCGGACGCATCGTGCTGATCTCCCCTGAGTAGCAGATGTTCAGAAATAGGGTCTCGATCACGTCATCCTTGTTGTGCCCGAGCGCCAGCGTGCTGCAGCCCAGTTCCGCCGCAATTTGGAACAGCCGTTTACGGCGCAGGTGAGCGCAGAGGAAACACGGGTTTTCCCGGTTGGACGGGCCGTGGCTGACGATACCGTAGTCGGTGAGTTCGGTACGCAGCGGGATCTCCAGGCGCTCGCAGAAGGGCTGCAGGGCATCGGCAACGGCGCCGAAACCGGGATCGATGTAAACGGCAAACAGCTGGAAGGCGACGCGGACGCGTTTGCGGCGTTCGGCCAGCATCCACAGCATCGTCAGGCTGTCGGAGCCTCCCGATAATCCCACCAGGATCCGGTCGCCGTCCCGGATCATGTCGTAGTCATGGATCGCCCTGCCGATCGCGCGGTTCAGCGTCTTGTAGTCGTAGCCGGCGATCCGCAACCCGCACCTATTCCTCGTCGTCTTTGGGTTTCTTTAATACGATGCGCCCGGCAGCGATCTCTCTCAAAGATATGACCACATCCTCGTTTTTAGGGGAGCTGACCAG
>Ga0316603_10001341_pt1 | contig 13001 bp, 13 predicted proteins | sample OWC_soil_day10_n_FD_207649 | JGI IMG/M metagenome (GOLD analysis project Ga0316603, IMG submission 207649) | Wetland soil microbial communities from Old Woman Creek delta, Ohio, United States - OWC_soil_day10_noCT | ecosystem: Environmental > Terrestrial > Soil > Wetlands | place: USA: Ohio...
ACCTGGCCCGGCCGCTCGAACGGATCGAAGCCGTCCACGAGCACCTGGCCGGCGTCGGGCCTCATCAGCGTGTAGAGCATGCGCAGCGTCGTGGTCTTGCCCGCACCGTTCGGGCCGAGCAGGCCGGTGATCTCCCCGTCGCGCGCGGCGAAGCTCACGCCGTCCACGGCGCGGATCTCGGTGCCGCGGGCCGTGAACGACTTGCGCAATCCCCGCACCTCGATCATGGCGTCACCACTCAGGGATCCCAGCCGTACGCACCCATGACGGGCGCCGGCGGCGCGAGTCGCTCGAGACAGGCTGCGTCGAGGTCCTGCGCATTCGCGGCCGCAACGAAGCGCCCGATGAGCCGCGGCGCACAACCGGCAACCATGACGTTGTGGCCCTGGCCGGGCCCGACGAGGTGCCGGCCGTTGGGGAGGTGGCGAACGACCATTTCACCGTACCTTGGGGGCGTCACCGGGTCGAGTTCGCCCGACAGCAGCAGCACCGGCCGATCGCTGTTCACCGGCTGCGTGAAATCGGCTGGCCGGCGGCCCTTTGGCCACACCTCGCACTGCGCGAGGATGGCTGCGACGAACGCCGTGCCCATCAGCGTTCCGGCATCGGCCGGGTCGACGCGCAAGCGGTCCGCGTCCTCGGCGCAGATCACGGACAGCTGCATACCCTGCATTATCTGTTCGCCGACGAGACTTTCGATCATGCGGGCCTGTGCCATCAGGACTTCGGGCCTGCCGGCGGCCGCTTCCGCCAGCGAACGCGGCAGCATGGACGCCAGCAACGGCACGTAGGTGTACATGCGCACGACACCCGCCACGGCGATGCTGGTCAGCAGGTCCTCGTGCGTCTCGTCCGTGAGCGGATCGCGGTAGCGCACCTTGCGGGGCTGCGACTCCAGGTCGGCAAGCAGCCGGTCGAGCGACGCGCGCGGTGACCCGTACTGGCGACGGCAGGCCGCGTCCTTCTCGCAGAGCGCGAACTGCATGCCGATCGCCGCATCGAGGTTGCGCGCGTGCTCGGCACCGAGGGCCAGTTCGGGCGGAACCACGCCGTCGAGTACTACGCTGCGCGCACGGTCGGGATGGCGGCGCAGGTACTCGAGCGCAACACGGGTGCCGTAGGAGATGCCGACGAGATTCACCTGCTCGGCTCCGAGCGCCACGCGCACGGCCTCGAGATCGAGCACGGCGTCGCTGGTCGTGAAAAAGCGCGGGTCCGCATCGAGCGTCGCAAGGCACTGCTCGGCCAGGCGCCGCGCCGACGCCGCGTCCACCACGTCCGCAGCCCCGACCGGGCGCTCCTCGGGAGGAGCACACGCGAGCGGGTGTGAGCGCCCGGTGCCGCGCTGGTCCACGAGCACGACATTGCGATCGCGCAGGATGTGGCCGAACGCGCTGGCGACCTGAGGGAATGACTCGCGCGCCGACTGACCCGGTCCGCCGGCCAGCATGAACACAGGGTCGGGCATGGGCTGCTTGGCACGGCTCGGCACGAACGCCACGGCGAGTTCGATGCTGCGGCCGGCGGGCGCCGAGCGACTTTCCGGCACCGGCAGCACGCCGCAATAGGCAGCGACAGTGCCGGGCGAACCGGCGGCCACCAGCGTGCACGGCTCGAAGAGCAGGCTGCCGAGCTTGCGCGCAAGCGGGGCGTCGGCAGTGGCCGACAGGCCCGTTAGCAGCAGGACGAGCAGCGAACTCAGGCGCAAGGTCATAGGTCGCGGGTGCGCGCGGCGTGAGGCCGCAACCCTAGCACGCCACCGGCGCGAATCTGTAGCGCGTTTCCGCTAGGATGGCGCGGCCATGCATCGATTGCCTCCCGTCACGCGCGCCCTGCTGCTGACCAACGTGGGCGTCTTCCTGCTGCAGCTCATTACCGGGGACCTCCTGGTCGGCCCGTTCGCCCTGTGGCCACCCGGCTCGACGCAGTTCCGCGGCGCCCCGGAGTTCGAGATCTGGCAGCTCGTCACTTACGGCTTCCTGCACGGCAGCCTGACGCACCTGCTGTTCAACATGTTCGCGTTGTACATGTTCGGCGGTGAAATCGAGCGATTGCTCGGGTCGCAGCGGTACCTGGTCTATTACTTGGTCTGCGTCGTGGGCGCGGCCGTGGCCCAGCTCGTCGTGCTCGGCAACATGAACCTGCCCCCGGTGCCGACGGTCGGCGCCTCGGGCGGAGTCTTCGGCCTGCTGCTCGCCTTTGGCATGGCGTTCCCGCACCGCCGGCTGATGCTGATCTTCCCGCCGATCCCGATGCCGGCCTGGCTGTTCGTGACGCTGTACGGACTGCTCGAGCTCTACCTCGGCATCACGGGGTCGGGCCTGGGCGTGGCGCATTTCGCGCATCTGGGCGGCATGGCGGCTGGGTACGTGCTGCTGGTGTACTGGGCGCGGCAGCGCGGTCCACGCACGTGAGCCGGCTGCGTGAAACCGCGCGGCAGCGCCGGGCGAAGGGCCGCCCTCGACCAGTCGGTGTCCGGCGCAAGGAGACTCCCATGGCCAGGAAGCAGCTCCCCGTGGGCCAGGCGGCGGCTGAGGACGCCGTGCGGACTTTGCTGCGTTGGGCCGGCGAGGACCCCGGGCGCGAGGGCCTGCTCGAAACGCCGAAGCGCGTCGTCGAGGCCTACCGCGACTGGTTCTCCGGCTACACGATCGACCCGCGTGAGTACCTGCGGCGTACCTTCGAGGAAATGGCGGGCTACGACGAGATGATCGTCCTGCGCGACATCGAGTTCGAGTCGCATTGCGAGCACCACATGGCGCCGATCATCGGCAAGGCGCACGTGGGTTACCTGCCGACCGACAAGGTGGTCGGCATCAGCAAGCTGGCCCGCGTGGTGGACGTGTTCGCCCGGCGCTTCCAGGTGCAGGAGAAGATGACGGCGGAGATCGCGCGCTGCATCGACGAGGTGCTGCAGCCCCGCGGCGTCGGCGTGGTGATCGAGGCGGTCCACGAATGCATGACCACGCGCGGCGTACACAAGCGCGGCGTGTCCATGATCACGAGCAAGATGCTCGGCGCGTTCCGCGACGATGCGCGCACCCGCAACGAGTTCCTCACCTTCATCGATATCCGCGAGCGCGACTGACGCCCAGCCCACTTGAGCGCCGCCGGGGGCCTCATGCTGCGGCGGTTGACCTGCAACCCGGGGCGCGCAATGGTAGCGCCAACCGCCGATCAGGAGACCCCTCCCATGGCTCGCAAGCGCCCCCTGCGGGATGCCGGGACCGTCGTGGTACTCGAGCACCGCTCCTCGATTCTCGCGGACAATCCGCTCGGCGACCCGCACTACCGCAGGCTCGCAGTCTGGCTGCCGCCAGCGTACGAGCGGCACACCAGCGGCCCCGGCACGCGCTTTCCGGTGCTGTACGACCTCGTCGGCTTCACGGGCGCCGGGATCGCTCACCTCAACTGGAAGCCGTTCAGTGACAACGTCGCGGAACGCGCGGCGCGCCTGGTCCACGACGGCCGCATGGGGCCCGCCATCATCGTCTTCCCGGACTGCTTCACGAGCCTGGGCGGCAACCAGTACGTCAACTCGGCCGCGCTCGGCCGCTACGCCGATTACCTCGTGGACGAGATCATTCCGTTCGTGGACCGCGAATTCCGCACGCTCGCCTCGCGCGAGCACCGCGGGTGCTTCGGCAAATCGTCCGGCGGTTACGGCGCGATGATCCACGGCCTGAAGTACGCGCGCCACTGGGGTGCGATCGCGAACCACAGCGGCGACGCGTATTTCGACTTCATCTACCGCTCCGACTGGCCGAACACGCTCGATGAGCTCGCCAAGTACCGCCGGCCCGCACGCAAAGCCGGGCGGGTGGCACCGCCGCACGACACGCCTGCCGAGCGCGGCCTGCACGAGGGACTCGACGACGGCCGGGTGCGCCGCTTCCTCGAGGCGGTGTGGAACAAGCCCAAGATGAATGGCGCGGAGGTGCACGCGATCATGAACGTGTGCATGGCCGCGACGTACGATCCGGACCCGCAGGTGCCGCTCGGCTTCCGCCTGCCCTTCCACCTCGACACCGGCGAGATCATCGAACGCCGCTGGCAGCAATGGCTCGAACACGATCCCGTGCGCCTCGTTGGTCGCCATGCGCGGAACCTGCGCCGGCTGAAAGGCATCTACATCGACTGCGGCTGGCGCGACCAGTACCACATTCACTACGGCACCCGGCAACTTTCGCGACGGCTCGCCGCGGCGGGCATACCGCACCGTTACGAGGAATTCGATGACGACCACTCCGACATCGATTACCGGATGGACGCGAGCCTGCCGTTCCTCTACCGGGCGTTGCGCCCATGAACCGACCGCGCCTTGGGCTCGCGCTTGGCAGCGGCTCGGCGCGCGGCTGGGCACACATCGGCGTTCTGCAGGGGCTGGCCGGACGCGGCCTGGTGCCGGACGTGATTACCGGCGCATCGGTCGGCGCGCTGGTCGGGGCCGCAAGCGCCGCCGGGCGGCTCGCGGATCTCGAGCGGTGGGTCTGCGCGCTCACCCAGCGCGACGTGTGGCGCCTGGTGGACACGACGTTCCGGGGCGGCGGCGTCATGACCGGCAACCGGCTGATGGAGGCCATCGCCGCGGGCATCGGCGACGCGCCGATCGAGTCGCTGCCCGTGACGTTCGGCGCGGTGGCCACGGACCTCTACACCGGCGAGGAGATCTGGCTGCGCGAGGGCTTGTTCATGGCGGCGGTGCGCGCGTCTAGCGGCGTGCCGGGCCTGTTCGCGCCAACCTGGCACGAGGGCCGCTGGCTGATCGACGGCGGCGTGGTGAACCCGGTGCCGGTATCGCTGTGCCGCGCGCTGGGCGCCGACATCGTCATCGCCGTGGACCTGAGCCGGTCCGTCACCAAAGTGACGATGCGGGCACGCGAGCGCGTGAATGACACCGCAACGAATGCCGCGGCCCAGGCCGGCACCACGGGTGCGACGGTGACCGACGAAGGCTCCGCCATCCTGAAGAAGTGGTCGGGCCTCGTGGACGGCCTCGTTGAATCCTTCCGCAGCAAGCGCACCGAGCCCGGCCTGCTCGAGGTAATGAACAACGCGGTGAACATCATGCAGGACCGCATCACCCGCAGCCGTTTCGCCATCGACCCCGCCGACCTCGTGCTGCGGCCAGACCTCGGGGATTTCCAGCTCATGGACTTCCACCGGGCGCGCGAGGCGATCGACATCGGCCGTTCGCACGTCGAGCAGGCAGCCGCGCTGCTCGAGCCGGTGCAGGCTCAGCTGCTGGCGAATCAATAGCCACAGCACACCCGGCCCGGGCCCGTGAACACGACGTCACCCGTCGAGATCGTGGAAGTGTTCCGTTCGTTCTGGCGCAGCGCCTGTGAGGAGCGCAGCTTCGTGCTGCACGCGGTCGGCATCGAGTCCCAGGTGGTGTGGCTCGGGCGCGCCTGGGCGCTGCTCGTACCCGCCGCGCACCAGTCTGCGGCGCTGGCGCAGCTCGAACACTATGAGCGTGAGAATCCACCGCGCCGGCGGCCGGCCGCGCCGGAACCCCTGCATCGTGCCGCATGGCTCGGTTCCCTCGCCTACGCTGCCGTGATCCTGTGGACCGGATATCTTGCCGGCGGACTGGCGCTCAACACCGATTGGGTGGACGCCGGGGCGCTGCTGGCCGGCCGGACGCGCGCCGGCGAATTCTGGCGTGCCGTCACGGCGCTCACCCTGCACCTCGACGTCGGCCACCTGCTGGCCAACCTCGGCTTCGGCGTCGTCTTCGGGTTGCTGGCCGGCCAGCTGCTCGGCCCCGGCGTTGCGTGGGCCACGGTGCTGGTCACAGCAGGCGCCGCCAACCTGCTCAACACCTTCGTGCAGCCGGCGACCTACTCGTCGGTCGGCGCTTCGACGGCCGTGTTTGCAACGCTGGGCCTGCTCGCAGCCTACGCCTGGCATCGCCGTCGCGACCAGGGCGACCGGTGGGCGTACCGCTGGGCACCGCTCGTGGCCGGTGTGATCCTGCTTGGCATCACCGGCGCCGGCGGGGAGCGCACGGATGTACTCGCGCATCTCACCGGCTTTGCGATGGGTGCGTTCGCAGGCGTCGCGCATGCGACGTGGCGCGTGCCTCGCGGCGCGGTCGCTCAGGTCATCGCGGGGTCGCTGGCGCTGGCGGTCGTTGCTGGCGCCTGGGCGCTTGCGCTGGCCAACGCATAGCGATGCGCCTTGCCGCGGGGCCCGTACTGTCCTGACTCAGCGGACGCTTGGCCACGCGATCCGCAGCGACCAGCCGCCAAGAGGCGGGAGCAGGCGGGCGCCCAGCTCAGACGGCGACGCGCACTTCCCCGTCGCGGACGCTGACCTTGTAGGTCTTGAGCGCCTTCTCACCGCGCAGGGCATTCAGCAGCTGGATACCAATCGGGAAAGTCGCCCAGTCGATGACCTCGCCCGTGCGGATGTCGAAGCGCGCGCGGTGGAACGGACACTGCACCTTGCAGCCGTCCACGATCTTGCCCCTGGCCAACGGCGCAAACACGTGCGTGCAGCTCGCCTGGGTCGCGTAGAAACCGTCCTTCAGGTGGTACACGACGATCTTCTTGCCGGCCACACTGAAGGCCTTCATGTGGCCCTTCTGGATCTCGTCCGTACGGCAGACCGTGTGCTGCTTCATTGCGCGTCCCCCGAGCGCTGGAACCTGCGCCGAGTGTAGCCGGGACGGAGCCGCGGACGCGAGCGCCGGGACCGGGCGGAAGGCCGGTGATTGCTTCGCATTTGCAGGTATTCTTCTGCGACCTGAGACCACCCCGGTGCACCGATGGCGCTGCAGCATCTGACCGACGAACAGATTCGCACCTGGACGCGGGAGCAGAAGGACCGTTGGTGGTTCGAGAACGTGTTCCGCGGCGGCATGCCGCAACTCACGCTGCGCTCGGCGCTCACCGGCTTCTGCCTCGGGGCGCTGCTCAGCGTCACCAACCTGTATGTGGGAGCCAAGACCGGCTGGACGCTGGGCGTGGGCCTCACCTCGGTAATCCTGGCCTTTGCGCTGTACCGGGTGTTCTCCCGGCTCGGCGCCCGCGACATGAGCATCCTCGAGAACAACTGCGTGCAGTCCATCGCCACGGCCGCGGGTTACATGACCATGCCGCTCACCTCGGGCCTCGCGGCGTACATGTGGGCGACCAACAACGTGCTGCCGTGGTGGCAAATCGTCTGCTTCACGATCGTGCTCTCCATCCTCGGCGTGCTGGTCGCCTTCCCGATGAAGCGGCGCTTCATCAACGACGAGCAGCATCCGTTCCCGGAAGGCCGGGCCTGCGGCGTCGTGCTCGATGCCCTCTACGAGCAGACCGCCGCGGCCAGCGGCATGTTCAAGGCCAAGGCGCTCACGCTCGCGGCCGCGCTGGCCGGCGGCGTGAGCTTCATTTCGGGCGAGAACTTCATGCGGCTGGTGCAGGAGAGATGGCTCGGCCTGGCGTCGTCCTGGCACCTGCCGCACAACCTCGACGCCTGGTACTACTCACTGGTGGACAAGGGACTCGCACCACTGCCCAAGCTCGTCGGCGTGGACATCCGCCAGCTCGCGCTGTCCCCTACCCTCGATTTCGCGATGATCGGCGCCGGCGGACTGATGGGCATCCGCACGGCGGTGAGCCTGCTGCTCGGCGCCGTGCTCAATTTCGTGGTCGTCGTGCCCGTCATGATCTCCCTGGGAGAGATCCAGCCGCGGGCGGGCATCATCACCGCAGGCACTGCGCTGTTCGGTCGCGCGCACATCCTCAACACCTGGGCGCTGTGGTGGGGCATCACCATGATGGTGGTCGCCGCGATGGTGGCGCTCTTCGCGCGCCCGGATGTGTTCGTCGAGGCGTTCCGCAGCCTGACTCGACGGCGCCGCGCGAGTACCGCGGGCAGTGACGTGCTGAAGGACGTCGAGCTGCCATTGCCGGTCTCGTGGATCGGCGTCCCGATCGTCGGCGCCTTCGGCGTGTGGATGGCACACGACTGGTTCGGCGTGCACTGGCTGCTCGGCGCCGCCTCGATACCGCTGATTCTCGTACTCGCGCTGATCGCAGCGAGCAGCACGGCGCTCACCGGCATCACGCCCTCCGGCTCCCTGTCGAAGATCCCGCAGTTCACGTTCGGCGCCCTCGACCCGCGCACGCCGGCACCCAACCTGATGACCGCCGTGATGTGCTCGGAAGTGGCGAGCAACGCCTCGAACCTGCTGATGGACATCAAGCCCGGCTACATGCTCGGCGCCAAGCCGCGCCAGCAGGCGGTCGGCCACGTGATCGGCATCGTGGCGGGGGCGCTCGCGGCGACCCCGCTCTTCTTCCTGTTGTTCGGCCTGACGAGCTTCGACGCTGCCGCAGGCCGTTCCGTGATGGACATGATGGTGACGGACAAGTTCGCCTTCCCGGCCGCGCTGCAGTGGAAAGGCGTCTCCGACCTCGTCACCGCGGTGTTCGGCGGCGACACCGGCCGCACGATGCTGACGAACTCGATCCTCTGGTCCATGGGCGTAGCGGGCTTCGCCGCGCTGGTCATGGAGGTGCTGCGCATCCGCAGCCGCAACCGCTTTCCGCTGTCGCCGCTCGCGATCGGCCTCGGCGTGGTCGTGCCGCCGGACTCGTCGCTGATGATGTTCGTCGGCGCCGCGCTCTTCTGGTTCGCCGGCCGCAGGTACGGGTCACAGCCAGAGTCGACGGGCTACAAGCTGTGGGTGGACGCGCAGGAACCGATCTGCGCCGGACTCATCGCCGGCGCCGCGCTGATCGGCATCGGCGACATCCTGGTCAAGGTGTTCGTGTTCGGCTGAACGCCAGGGCGAGCCGTGCCATGCACAGGCCAGCCTGCGGCGCGATCGGCCAGTCGGTGTCGCGCGCCTCGCCGCCGCTGATCCGATCCTGCAGGCGCTGCGAAGCTGGCATGTGAACCTGTTGCCTGTGTGCCCAACCCGGCGGACCTGCAGAGTATGCTCAGTTCTTTCCCTGATGACAGCAGTGTGCTGGTGCAAGGCGCGAGCCGTGGCATCGGGCTCGAATTTGTCCGTCAGCTGCTCGCCGAGTCGCGCGCCGGCCGCGTGTTCGCGTGTTGCCGCACACCGGCTGCGGCCCGCGAGCTCGCCGCGCTGTCAGCGCAGGAGCCGCGCCTGCGGGTCGTGGCTCTTGATGCAACTGACGAGCACAGCATCGCCCGAGCCGCGGATCAAGTGGCCGCTGCGACGGACCGGCTGCAGCTGATCGTCAATTGCGCGGGCGTGCTCCATGGCGGCCCGACCGCAATCACTGCCGAGAAGCGACTGGCGGACGTACGGGCCGGGGCGCTGGCGGCGAGTTTCGCGGTGAACGCCCTTGGACCGCTGCTGGTGGCAAAGCACTTCGAGCGGCTGCTGGCCCACCGCGAGCGCGCGGTGTTCGCCAACATCTCGGCGCGCGTCGGCAGCATCGGCGACAATCGCCTCGGCGGCTGGTACGCCTACCGCGGCGCCAAGGCGGCGCAGAACATGTTCACGAAGACGCTGGCCATCGAATGGGCGCGGTCCCGCCGCAACGTCATCTGCGTCGCGCTGCACCCCGGCACGACCGACACGGACCTGTCGCGGCCATTCCAGGCCAATGTTCCTGCCGGCAAGCTCTTCACGCCCGAGCGGACGGTGCGTCAGCTGCTCGAAATCATCGACCGCCTGACACCGGCCGATACCGGGCGCTTCCTTGCCTGGGATGGCGGCGGAATTCCCTGGTGACGGGCGAGACGCTACCGATCCTGTACCAGGACGACGCGGTCGTCGTCGTCAACAAACCATCGGGGCTGCTCGTACACCGTTCGCCCATCGACCGGCACGAGACGCGCTTCGCCGTGCAGATACTGCGCGACCAGCTCGGACGGCACGTCTTTCCGGTGCACCGGCTCGACAAAGGCACGTCCGGGGCGCTCGCGTTCGCGCTCGATCGTGACACGGCGACCAGGCTGGCCGGGCAGTTCGCGGGCAAGCAGGTGCGCAAGACGTACCGCGCGGTCGTGCGTGGCTGGCCACCCGCGTCGGGCGTGATCGACCACCCCCTGGATGCGGTCCAGGACACCTACGCGCCCGCCGCCGACAGCGGCCCCAAGGCCTGCCGCACCACTTATCGAACGATCGCGGTCGTCGAGCTGCCGCTGCGGGTGGACCGCTATCCGACCGCGCGCTACTCGCTGGTGGAGCTCGAACCCGAAACAGGCCGCCGTCACCAGCTGCGCCGGCACCTTGCCCACGTATCACACCCGATCATCGGCGACTCCACGTATGGCAAGGGGCGGCACAACCGCGTGTTCGCAGACCGCTACGGAGTACGACGTCTGCTGCTGGCGTGCGTCGGGCTCGAGTTCACGCAACCCGTGAGCGGACAGCGGCTGACGGTAGGTGCGGACCCGGGACCCGGGTTCGACGTACTGCGGCAACAGCTGGACTGGCGTCCCCCGCCGCAGGACGCCGCGACCGGCGTCAGCCCATCTTCTCCCTGACCTTCGCGCTCAGTGCGGCGATCTCTGCGCGGCGACCCTTGTCCGCGAGTTCGCGGCCCGGGCGCGGTGCCGACTTCGAGGCCTTGTCGAGATACTGCAGCGCCTTCGCATACTCGCCTTCCTCGTAGAGGAATTCGCCATAGAAGTAGTTCGGGTCGATACCGTTGGGATTGAGTTCGAGCGCCTTCTTCAGCATCTGGCGCGCCTTGTCGTGGTCGCCGAAGCCGACCGGGAAGCCGGGTACCTTGTAGTAGAGCGTGCCGAGGCTGGTGTAAGCCGACCCTTCGAGGGCGTTCGGGTTGATCTTGAGTGCGGCCTCGAGGTTGCCGCGCGCTTCCTTGCACAGGCCGAGCGCGCCGAGTCCGCCCTTCGCGCCTGCGTAGCTGCTCTCGATGATGCCTTCCCAGATCAGCGCCTCGGCCCGGCCGGGACTCTGCTGGGTGAACGTCTCGGCGCGCTTCTCCAGCGCCGCGAACGCCTGCTCGCGCGGGTCGCCCGCGGGCGTCTCGTAGTTGACCCTGGCCCACGCCTGCTGGATGGACAGCAGCTCGGCGTTGAATGCCGCGTCGTCTGCGCGCGCGGGTGCGGCCAGGGTTGCAGCCAGGATCGTCGCAGCGGCCAGGATACGGGGGTAGTTCATCGGTAGCGTCCTCTCAGGGTTTGGTAGCGGCAACAGCCGATTCGCCGGCGTAGCGGCGGATTACCGGCAGCTGCTTGCGGAGCGCGCCGTCCACGACGCGCGGCAGGATGCCGTTCACGCGCGCGAACAGCTTCTCGGGCCAGCCGAGCACGGCCTCGACCTTGTTGCCGGCCAGCATGTCGCACACGGCCTTGGCGACCAGTTCAGGCGGATCCATCGCCACACCGAGCTCGGCGTTCATGCGTTCGACGGCCGAGGTGTTGATGCCGGTGCGTGTCGCGCGCGGTGCCACGTAGCGCACGCTCACGCTGGTGTCGGCAAGCTCGCGGCGCAGCGCCTCGGAGAAGCCGCGCACGGCGAACTTGGTGGCTGAGTAGACCGCGTAGCCCGGATAGCCGATGGCGCCGAACACCGAGCCGGTGTTCAGGATGCAGGCCTCGGTCTGGCGCTGCAGATGCGGCAGCAACTCGCGACACAGGTGCAGCGGGGCCAGCAGGTTGATGGCGATCGCAAGGTCCAGCTGCTCGGGCGGCTGGTCGGCGAACATGCGGAAGTGGTTCACGCCGGCGTTGTTGATCAGCACGTTGATGCCGCCGCGCCAGGCCGCCGCCTCGGTGCAGAGCCGCTTGCGGTCGGCGGCGTTCGTCAGGTCCGCCGCGAGCGTGCCGACGCGGTCACCGTAGCGCAACAGGCGCTCCGCCGCCCGACGCAGCGCGGTCTCGTCCCGATCGACGAGCAGCACCGCTGCGCCGCGCGCCAGCAGTTCGGCGGCAATGGCGCCGCCGATGCCGCCACCGCCACCCGTGACCAGGGAGCGAATGCTGGCGGGCTTCATGCCGTCTTCCTCTGCTGCACGGGCGCAGCGGGCGCCGCAGCGTCGAGGCTGCGGAACATGTGGCCGTACAGCCAGTAGATGCCGCGGGCGCAGCGGGTCACCGCCTGCCGGTCGGCCTCGTCGCTGAAGCGCCCGAGAATGCCGGCGAGGTCGTTGATGTGTTCCTTGTCGAGTTCGCCGTGGCTGCGCAGGTACGTGAATGCGTTGGCGGGGAGATCGAGCGCCTGCTGGATCCGGCCGGCGGCATTCAGGGCCAGCGCCACGCTGGTGCCTTCGAGCACGTGCACCATGCCGAAGAACCCGAGCGGGTTGCGGCGCAGCACCGTGTCATAGGCGTACGCGATCATCGCCTCGGTGGCCACGGCCGGCTCGGAGGCTGCCGCCGCCGCGCGATCGCCGCCGGCACGGGCGATGTCGTTCAGGATCCATTCATCGTGGCCGGTCTCTTCCTCGAGGTAGTGCAGGATGGAGTCGCGCAGCCACGCGTGCCGGTCGGGCACCCGCGCGCCCACGGCCATCAGCAGGGGCACGGTGTGCCGGACGTGGTGGTACGCCTGCGTGAGGAACGCGACATACACGTCGCGTGTCACGTCGCCGGCCAGCGCGCGCTGGATCACGGGCGCGGACAGCAGGAATTCGCGGTCAGGCGCAGTCGCGCGAGCGAGTTGCTCGTGGAAGGTCATCAATCACCTCGTTCAGCCGTCGATGGCTGCGTCGTAGAGCGGCGCGAGCAGCGCGCCGTGGCGTTCCAGGATCGCGGCGCGGCGCAGACGCCCGTTGGACGTCAGCAGGCCGTTCTGAAAGGAGAAAGGTTCGGGGGAACGCGCCCAGCGCCGCACCCGGGCATAGTCGGGCAGCCGGCCGTTGGCGGCAGCGATGCCACGTTCGATGTCAGCGTCGCTCACCGCGTCGTCCATCGCGGCGACGAGCGCGACGGCGTAGGGCCGTGCTTCGCCGTGCACCATGACGTGCCGGATGCCGGGCTGCTGCACGATTTCGCGCTCCACCCATTCCGGTGCGACGTTGCGCCCGAGACTCGTGATATAGATGTTGCGCAGGCGG
>Ga0316603_10001342_pt1 | contig 12995 bp, 6 predicted proteins | sample OWC_soil_day10_n_FD_207649 | JGI IMG/M metagenome (GOLD analysis project Ga0316603, IMG submission 207649) | Wetland soil microbial communities from Old Woman Creek delta, Ohio, United States - OWC_soil_day10_noCT | ecosystem: Environmental > Terrestrial > Soil > Wetlands | place: USA: Ohio...
ACGAACAGCCGCGGATCCTTGATCGCGAGCTCGCCGTTGAACGTGATGAACGACGCGTCGACCTCGTGGATCCGCGGCTTCTTGCGGGCCGGCACCCGCGCGCTCTCGAGCAGGCGATCCGCGACCTGCACGACGCCGCGCGCGTGGAGGTAGTAGTCACGCATCAGCGCCTCGACGGCCGGCGCGACCGCCGCGCGCACGTCGCCCTCGTGGGGCGCCGCGTGCGGATACAGCGCGGGTGCGATCGCCTCCTGGATCTCGAACGTCAGCTGATCGAACCGCCGCTTGGCCGCGAGCTGGACGAGCGCCCGGATCCGCAGCTCGAAGTCGCGCGCGCCGAGCAGGACCTGCGCCTGGCGCCGCGTGAGGTGGCCCATCGTGACCAGTGTCGCGATCCGGTGCTCGGCGTCCTCGGGATCGACGCCGGGCCGCGGTGGGTGCCAGCGGATCCCGGCGCACCACAGCGCCGTCGCCAGATCGCGCAGTGCCCCGATGCCCTGCTTGAGGTTGGGCTCGAGCAGGTACAGCGACGCACCGAACCGGTCGTGGCGCGCGTTCTTCTCCGCGGCGAGCGATGCGATCAGATCGTTGGGATTGCCGCCGGGGGCGAGCGCCGCGAGCGTTAGCCGCACGAGGTCCGTGGTCAGCCGGCGGTCGCCGGCGATGTGGCGCGCATCGAGCAGCGCGGTCGCGGTCGCGAGATCATCCTTCGCGAGCCTCGCGGCCGCACGCGGCTCGCGGATCGACGGACCGATCGCGAGCTTCTCGTCCCACAGCGGATACAGCAGCGCATCGGAGACCCGCTTCGCGGCGGCCTCGTCGCGATCGTGGAGGATGATGAAGTCGATGTCGGAGTACGGCGCGAGATCGCGGCGTGCCCAGCCTCCGGTCGCGACCAGCGCGAGGGGCACGCCCGGGGCGGCGGAGGCACAGGCCGCGAGGAACCGCTCGGCGAGGGCGCGATCGTAGACGTCGGCGATCGCGCGGCACGCCGCACCGCCCTGCCCGACCTCGACGAGCCGCGCCGGGAGCGCGGCGCACACCTGATCGAGCGCGGCTCGCAGGCTGGCAGGCGCGACGGTCGCGGGCGTGGCCACGGGCGTAGGGTACCAAACGCGGGCGGTTCGTCAGCCGCCGCTGGCCAGCGCCATCACGGCGGGCCACACCTGCCAGGCCGCGATCCCGGCGGCGGCACACAGGGCCAGCGCGATCACGGGGGAGATCCGCCTCTTCGACGTGGAGCGGATGCGCTGGGTCGAGGGCGCCGTGCACGGCTCGGCGTCCGCCGAGGGCGCGCGCAGCGACACCGTCGGATCGGCGCGGCGCGGGGCGACGTCGTCGAGCTCGATGACCACGCTCGGCTCGCTCGGCTCGAGGATGGCCTCGAGGGTCGGGATGTACGGCTCGCTGACCTCGACCCGGGAGGCGCCCGCGCGCTCGACCCAGTCGCGCATCCGCTGGCCGCCGACCGGAACGCCGACGCCCCGCGCGACGGAGGCGAGCGCGTTGCGCATCGCGCTCGCGCTCTGCCAGCGCATCGCCGGATCGCGCTGGAGCGCGGTCATCACGATGTCATCGAGATCGGAGGGCACGGCGGCGTTGTGGCGCGACGGCCGCGCGATGTCCTTCTCGCGAACCTCGAGCAGGGTCGCGAAGTCGGACTCGCCGCGGAACAGGCGCCGCCCACTGAGCAGCTCGTGCGCGACCACGCCGAGGGCGAACAGATCGGCGCGCGCGTCGATCTGGCCGCGCGTGTACTCGGGCGCGATGTAGCCGAACTTGCCCTTGATGATGCCGGCGCTGGTGCGCTGCACCGAGCTGATCGCCTTCGCGATCCCGAAGTCGATCAGCTTGACCATGCCGGCGTTCGAGATGATCACGTTCGCCGGCGAGACGTCGCGGTGGATGATGCCGAGCGGTCGACCGGCGTCGTCACACAGGTTGTGCGCGTGATCGAGCGCGTCGCACAGCTGGATCAGGATCTCGAGGATGATCGGGATCGGGATCGCGATGCCACTCGTGCGTGCCCGGTACATCAGCTGCTGGAGCGTCGGTCCGGGGACCAGCTCCATCGCCATGTAGTAGGTGTCGCCGACCTTGCCGAAGTCGTAGGCCTGCGCGATGTGATCGTGGCGGAGCTGGCTCGCGAGCTGCGCCTCGTGGACGAACGACTGGAGGAAGCTCGGATCCTCGGCGAGGTGCGCGAACATCCGCTTGAGCGCGACCGGCTTGGAGAAGCCCGCGATCCCGCGCTGCTCGGCGCGATGCACGGTCGCCATCCCGCCGGCGCCGAGGCGCTCGTGGACGATGTACGGGCCGAACGCCTCGCCGTCGGTCACCGCGGCCGCGGCCTCCTCGAACACCTCGCGCGGCTGGGTCCCGCGCGCCAGCCGGACGGGTGGACGGACGTCCGCGGGACCGGCCGGGCGGAGCTCTGGCACCACGTCGATGGCCGCCAGCCCGTCCATGTCGTCCTGCCGCTTTGCCCGGGTCCGGCCGGGTACGCTGCGCTCGCCCATCCCGGACCAGGGAACTTCACGGCCCGTGCCACGCTCCCGGCGCGCCAAGTCCGCAATTCTCGGAGCGCGAGCGCGGGTGGGTGGGTGTGTGGCAGGCCCGGCCGCCCCCGGCCCCCCCCAGCGGCGAGCTACTTGTCGTCGAACGCCAGGGTCGTCACGTCGAGCCAGCCATCCCAGGCCCGGGCACCCGTGACCCGCTGGTGGATCAGGCCCTGCGGCGCGTCGGCGACGATCCCCGCAAGGGTCCACGCCTCCCCGAGAGCGGTCGCGAGCTCGACGGCCAGCTTCGCGCGCTCGGCGGGATCCCACGCCGCGCCCATCGCATCGAGCACGCGATCGATCCGCGGCGACGACGCGTGCTGCGGGTGCTTGCCGCCGATCAGCGGGGTCACGTCCATGTCGACCATCCCCGTGGTGACGAGCTCGGCGAGATCGAAGTTTCCCTCGGCCAGGTGCTTCTCGATCCACGACTCGCCACCGGTCTTGATCTCGATCACGACACCGATCCGACGCGCGGCCTCGATGAAGTAGTCGCGCGGCAGCTTGATCGGCGGGGCCGACGCATCCTTGGGTGGCGCCTTCTCGCCGCCGAGCATCGTCAGGCGCAGCTGCGTGCCGGCCTTGTCGCGGATGCCGTCCTTGTCGGTGTCGGTCCAGCCCGCGGCATCGAGCAGCTTCGCCGCGGCCCCCGGATCGAAGTCCGGGACCGGGGCCTCGACCCCGTTGACGAGACCGCTCGGCCAGAGCGGCCAGAGCGCGGGGCGTGCGAGCCCGTCGAACACGCGCTTCGCGATCGAGCGGCGATCGATCAGGAGGCCGAGGGCGTGGCGCACGCGCGCGTCGTCGAGCGGGACGCGCGAGGCATTGAACGCGAGGTAGCGCAGGCGCGGCGACGACAGCTCGAGCGCGCGAAACGACGCAGCGATCCCCGGCGCGCTCGCCTGCTCGGGCCAGTGCGCGGGGATCAGCGCGGGGATGATGTCGAAGTCGCCGCGCTTGGCGTCCTTGAGCGCGATCGCCGCATCGGGCTGGTGGACGAACTCGACGTCGGCGATCGCGACGGGCTTGCCCCAGTACTTGTCGCTGCGGGTCAGGTGGACGATGCCACCCTTGTTCGAGACGAGCTTGTACGGCCCCGTGCCGACGAGTGCACCGCCGGCGAGCAGGCTGCCGTCGTGGAGGTGCATCGGGACGATCGGGATCTCGGCGAGCGCGCGCAGCGCCCAGGCGCTCGGCCGCTTCAGCACGAGGCGGACCTCGTGCGAGGTGATGAGCTCGACGGCGAACACGTCGTCGAGCATCGTCCGCAGGTGATCGACGCCGCGCCGCGGATCGCGGATCGCGTCGAGCGTGAACTGGACGTCGACCGACGACATCGGGTGGCCGTCGTGGAACTTGACGCCTGGCTCGAGCTCGATCCGGATCTCGAGCTGCGACGGCATCACGCGCCAGGACCGGGCGAGCCCGGGTGCGTAGCGGCCGGCGACCTGCCCGGGCTCGGGCGGCAGGTAGCGGATCAGCGGCTCGAACACGGTGCCCATCACGATCCGCCGCGCCCACGTCGACGGGTTGACGAGCGGATTGAGCCGGCCGGGATCCGCGTCGACGTGGACCCGCAGGGTGTGGCCACGGGCCGCCCGGACCTCGGCAGCGGCCGACACCTCGGCGAGCGCCGGGGAGCTCGGGGCGAGCGCGGCCTCGGCGGTCGGATCGGGGGCGTGGCGCCACGGCTTGGACCGGGCCGGCGCGTCGCAGGAGACGACTCCGAAGACCGCCGCGAGGACGGCGACTTGAGTGACCCTGGTCACCATGTTATGACCGCCACCATGCCGCACACTCCCGGGCTGCGCACCGTCCTCCTCTGCCTTCTGCCGCTCGCCGCTGGCGCCTGCGAGAAGGACAAGCTGAAGGGACCGGAAGCGGAGGTCCGCAAGAGCGACGCGAAGCTGAACCTCCCGGCCGTGCCGGCGTTCGATCTCCCCGCGGCGAATGCCGACGGCTCGCACTCGGTGAAGGAGCTGCGCGTCAAGGGCAAGAAGCTCCTCGATACCGAGATCACGGTCAAGGGAATCGTGACCTGGGCCTATCACTGTCCGACGGCACTCCGCCAGCCGGGGATGACCGACAAGGACGTCCAGAAGGTCATCGACGAGGATCCGACCAAGTGCGAGCGTGCGAAGTTCTACATCGGTGACACGGCGGACACGCCGGCCGAGAAGAGCATGTGGGTCGTCGACGTCCCGCGCCCGTACAACAAGCTCGAGCTCGAGCGCATCAAGAAGCCGGACCGGACGCTCGCGATGTACCCGGACCGCTGCGAGCCCGGCGAGAAGGACCCCAAGAAGATGGTCTGCCCGCCGTACCAGGTCGGCGATGTCGTCGAGATCGTCGGCAGCTGGAAGATGGCGTCGCCGCACAGCGAGCGGAACTCCGACGGCCTCCTCGTCTACAAGAAGATGAAGAACATCACCCAGAACTGGGAGACGCCGCCGCTCGATCCGACGGCCGTGCCGCCAGCCGGGACGGGGCCTGCGCCGGGTGAGCGCCTGTCGCCGCAGGACATCGTCGATCAGAAGAAGAAGGGCTAACGCCCGGGCGGGCATGCCCGCCTGACGTCATCAGCGCGCGAGGACGGCCACGCCGTCACACACCGCCGCCGGCAGCAGCGACAGATCGTTCGCGCGCGGCGGGTTCCCGCGGACTACCAGCGCAGGTGCAGGCGGCCGTCGCGGTGCACGCGGGCGTGCTCCGTCTTCGCCTCGCGGGCGAGGCCCGTGCCCGCCTCGGTGATCCTGGCGTGGACACGCGTCGCCGGGGCGAGGACGGCGTCACGGCCCTTCACGAAGCTCTGCTCGCGCACGATCGCGAGGTAGGCCTTGTCGAGAGCAAGGGCCCGGGCCGCACTGGGGAACAGCGCCCAGGCGAGATCCTTGTCGCCGCCCACGGCCGCGCGCTGGATCGCGCGCGTCGGCTTGCCGTCGACGAAGAACCGCGACAGCAGCTCCTCGTTGCTGCGGGTCTCATCGCCACCCCGCACGCGCGCGAAGTAGGTCTCGAGCTCGGGTCGTCGGTGACCGACCTGTGGCCGGTCGTGGAGCCCGCGGAGGTCCTGCGGGCGCCATCCACCTGCGCCAGGTACCTTGCGGGCGAAGCTGAACGTCTGATCGATCGTCACACCGAGGTGGCCATGACAGCCCATGCAGAAGCGATGCTCCTCCTCGCTCTGCACGCGCAGCGCGCCGGCCTGATCCTCGATGTAGCCCTGGAGCTGCCATCCCCACGGAGTCACGAGACCGACCTCGGGATCGCCCTGGTACACGGGCAGCTTGCCGAGCGCCTTGTCGTCGGCCTCGTCGTCGTACACGCGCTGGCGCCCCCAGTCGTCTGGGTTCTGCGTCTTGCGCATGTACCGCAGCTCCTTCATCCGCGCGGCCATCATCGTCGGTGCCCCGGGGTCGAGGTAGCGCACGCTGTGCAGGAGCTCGGTGCCCTGGGGGTAGGCCTGCGCGACGAGCGCGACCTTCGCGGCGCCACCTGCGTACGACGACGGCAGCCGACGCACCCGGGTCGTGCCCGCCCGCCGTTGACCATCACCGTCGAGGTCGAACCCGAGCAACCGCTCGTCGACGGGCTCGATCTCGCGGTCGATCGCCTTGGTCGCGTAGTCCTCCACCGCGATCGCGGCTTCGACCAGCGACAGGTTCAGCCGATACACCTCCGTCGACGCAGTGCCGTCGACCTCGCGCCGGAATGCGTCCGGAAGCCGGATGAACACATCGCTGGTCGACCCGTTGGTCGGCAGAAACGCGCCGAGGAACGGCTGAAACCGCACCGCCCGCCACCCCGATCCATCACGCGCGAACCCGGACTCGTCGAAGCCCGCCGCGAGATCGAGATCGGGCCGATAGCCGGTGTAGCTCGCCGGCATCGTCGCCATCGCCCGCCGGAGCGGCGCGTAGTTGTCATCCCGTACGTACGTCGTGATCTCCTGGTCGGAGACAGCGGCGATGAAGGGACGGCGATCGGCGAACAGGTTCGTCCAGTGATTCTCGAGCGCGACCTCGGAGAACGCGTACGCCTCCTGGAGGTTCGAGTCGTCGAGGCTCGTCCGGCCGACGCCACGCGTGTGGCAGGCCCAGCACGGATTCGAGGCTCCGCCGGTGCGCGTGTAACACATCGGCGGGATCGCGGCCTCGAGGTTCCCGACCTGCCCGACGGTTGCGGCGGCGTGCGCGAGCGGGCCGACGGCCTCGAGGTTCGCGGGCTCGTCGACCTCCCGCTTCGCCGCGCGCGTGCTCTCCGCGCTCTCGGCGCGCGGCGATGACGTCGTGCCCTGACCACAACCGAGCGCGAGCCCGAGCCCGAGCACGGTCGACCACACCTTCCCCATCGACGTCATCGTCATGCTCCTTCAGCGCTCAGCGCGGCGGCCAGTTCGACAGGATGTCCTCGCCGGGATGCTGCACGTTGAACAACATCGTGCCCATCCCCGGCGTGAACGTCGGCGCTGTTGCTTCCGCATCGCTCGGCGTCGCGGCGATCCGGAACGCGAGCCCGTAGGTCGGGGTCGCCGTCGTCTTGTGCGCGTTGTCGAGGTCGAGGTAGTAGACGCCGTCCGCGTTCTTGCGGGACGACGAGCTGAAGTAACCGTCGGTGCCGAACCAGACCCCGCCGTTCTTGTCGATCAACAGATTGTCGGGGCTGCCCGCGTCGAAGGTGCCGGCGGCCAGGTTGCCTTGCCAGGCCTGCCAGTACGTGAACGTGGTCGAGCTCGCCGGCGTCGCCGAGGTCGTCTCCTGGATCACGAAGATGCCCCCGACGCGGTCACCACGGTTGGGCTGCGTCGTCGCGGCGGGCAGCAGCACGCCGTTCTGATCGAGCGCCACGGTTCCCGAGTGGTTCGTGAACGCCACGTACAGGCGCGGCGTGGTCCCGCCCGGTCCGCCGAGCGGGTTGTATTCGAGATCCTCGGGGCGGTTGAGCTCCATCGCACCGATCTTGAGCGACGCGGTGAACAGCGCCTTGCGGACGTCGTCGTTGGTCGGGAACCCGCCGATACCGTTCCAGCTCTGATCGACGAGCGCCTGGCCCACGGTCTTGGTCGCGGTGCCGAGGCCCGTCGCGTTCGGCGCGAGGTCCGTCGACGTGATCGACAGCTCGACCCAGCGACCGGTGCCCGGAGCTGCCTCGGTCGGCGTCGCCTGACCGGCGAGCAGCCGGCGTCCCTGCGAATTGTCGAGACCGGCGAAGTGCGAGACGTAGAGCTTGCCGCTGTCGAGCAGCGCGCGGGTCTGATCCTTGGTCATGCCGGCGGTGTAGTTCGCGGTCGTGACGAACTTGTAGATGTGTCCCGAGCGACGGTCGTTGCCCGAGTAGATGACGATCGGCTGGTTCGGGATCAGCTTCCAGTCGGTGCCCAGCGCGTAGGTCGCGTTCTCCCACGCTGCCCGCCCCATGTAGCCGACCTTGCGGTGGCCGACGCCCGCCGTCGTCTTGCCGTAGTACTCGTCCGGTGCGACGCCGGGGTCGACCTCGACGAGGTAGCCGTAGGCGTCCTTCGGGTGCGCCGCCGTACCACTCGTGAACTCGCCGGTGGCCGACGGCGTGTAGTTGAACGCCACGTTCGCCCCCGGATCGAAGCCACGGCCGGTCGTGAACCGATTGCCCGAGGTCCACGCCGCTTCGAGATCGCCGTAGCTGAACCCGACGTTCTCCTCGCCGGTCATGATCGTGCCCCACGGGGTCATCCCGCCGGAGCAGTTGCCCTGCATGCCGACCACGACGTCGGCCGGCAGCGCGGTCCCGAGGTCATCCGTGTCGGGGCTGACGTCGAGGCCCGTGACCTTGATCAGCGTCGAGTCGGTCGCGTCGTAGCGCACCGGCAGCGTCGACTTGTCGACCGACCACTGGCCCGTCGCCGGATCCTTGACGATCCGCATCCAGGTACCGCCGACCTGCTTCTTGTACTCGTCCGTGAAGATCGCGAGGTCTCCCGCGCTCCACGCATTCGAGGTCGGGGCGCCGGTGATCGTCCCCCAGTACGAGAGGAAGCGCGCGAGCGTCAGGTGCTGGCCGGTCGGCGCAGCAGCTGCCTGCGGGCGACCGTTCGAGACGTACTCGTGGTTGACCCACACGTAGCCCGCGTTGTCGCTGCCCTGCCAGTACGGCGTCCCGGTCCAGCCGTCACCGAAGAACGCGATGTAGTCCGCGTTGGCGCCGAACCGCGGCGTCGTCGACGACGTCGTCATGTTGTCCCAGGTCAGGGGATCGAGCCACTTGACCACGACGTCGGGCACGAGCCCGCTGATCGCGCGAACGCTATCGGTGGTCGCCACCTTGAGCGGGAACTCGAAGCTCGCCGGCAGCGAGTTGGTGCCGTAGCGGGTGACGAGCGCCTTGACGTAGTCCGCGATGTTCGTGGCGCCGGTATTCGCGGCATCGCAGAACGTCAGCGAGACCATCGACGACAAGGGCGCCGTGTTCGGCACGCCTTCGGTCGAGGATTCCACCGAGCTGCCGACGGGACACGCCGCACCGTTGCGGCCGTCCATGCCGTTCCCGCCCTGGGCGCCCGGGGACCCGGGTTGCCCCGCAGTGCCATCTCCACCCGCCGGACCCGCGGGCCCCGCAGGTCCTTCATCACCACCACAACCGCCGATGGCTGCGAACAACGTTGCCGTGATCATCGATCTCATGCGCATCCGTGACTCCTACCCAGAAGGGATGTGAACCATCGCGAGCGTGAGTGACGTGCTGGTCGCTCGCAGGAAACAAACACTCCATCGAGGGATCGATCTCTCTCGCCCCCGATCCCAACACCCGAACGAACACCTCTCACGTCGATGCACGACGGCGTGATCCGGACGAACGTCATGCACCGGCTCCCTTCTAGTCGATCGTCACGAGCCGCGCAGGTACCCGAAAGAGTGCCTTGAACGCACATCACGCGGACGAGCGTGTGACAGCGTGCAGCGGACGTCGGCGACTGCTCGTCAGCGCGCGATCGTGGCGATCGCGTCGCACACGGATGCGGGGAGCAGCAGCGAGAGCTCGTTCGCGCGGGCGGGGCAGCCCGCCCGGGTCTTGCGACCGACCTCGAGCGCATGCTCGACGACCGGGCCGGAGGGAGGCGTGGTGACGATCACGACGCGGTGAACCGTGGCAAACATCGGCGGTCCGGGCGCGATCGGACGCGGCGCGGCGAGCTGGTTCGCGAGCGTCTCGAGCGCGCGCGCGTGCTCGGCGCTGGCCATCGGCATCTTCGAGTCCTTGATCGGTTGCGACCACTCGCCGACGATCGAGCCGCGGACGGAGCTGCGGTGGTCGTCGATCCGGATCGCACTCACCGCGAGCGGATCCTCGACCCACGGCGTGAGCTCGCGATACGCACTCGCCGTGCGCTCGAGCACGGCCGCGGCCGAGCTCGCGACGATCATGCCGAGCGACTCGCCCGGGCGGTGGACTAGCCCGCCCGCGAGCACCTCGATCGCGATCGTCGCGCCGTGGCGATCGGTGACCGCGAGGGTCGCCTTCACCTTCGCGCCGGGCGGCACGTCGCCGAGCTCCGCAGGAGCCGACAGCACCGAGAGCAACTCGGTGACGCGCACCGGGTCCGCGGCGTGTTCGCCGATCCGCAGCTTCGCGACGTCGAGGATCGCACCATCGCGCAGCGTGATCGTCGCGACGTCGAGCGGCGCGGGCCGCGGATCGATCACGGCGCGCTCGCTCGCGCGCAGCGGCCCCGTGGCAGCGACCACGGCGAGGTACTGAGTGCGCGCGATGCAGCCGGTGCCGCCCGGAGAGGTCAGAAGGACGAGGGGGCCGCCGCCGCAGCGGTCGGCGAGCGTGAGGGTTCCCGCGGGGGTGGTGATGCGCACCGGCTCGCCGGCCCCCGCCGCCGCGGCGCCCGCCGGCAGCGCCACGATCTCGAGCACGGAGAGCGCGTCGTGTAATGGCTCGATCAGCGTCGGCGTGACCAGCGCGACGAACGGGGTGACCAGGCGGCGCGGCGAGCCCTCGAGCCGGAGCGGTCCCTGCGCGTCCGCGAGCTCGATCCACGCCGCCTGCGCGACCGCATCGAGCGGACGGCGCACCATCAGCGTCACCGGCTCGGGATCGAGCGCGCGCGCGACCCATGCGTCGACGAGCAGCGCATGATCTCCGTCGACGATCCACGCCTGCTCGGCGCCCGCGAGCGGCGCGCCGATCGCGAGCGTGCGGCGCGGGAGGTCCGCGTACTCGGGCGGCCGACCGCCGGAGGTGGGCGTCGCGGTGCTGATCGTGAGCACCGCGTGCGTCGCGCCCGCCGCGGACGCAGGCTCGCGCCGGTGCCAGTGCGCCGCGCGCAGCGTCGCGAGGATGTTGGCGACCGCCGTGCGATCGGCGATCGCCTCGACGGGCTTGATCCACATCCAGCGCTCGCCCTCGCGGACGAGCTGGAGCTCCGGCGTCCCGGGCCGCGTCCAGCCGAGCGCGGTCACCGCGTCGAGGTCGAGGCCACGCGCGAGCGAACGATCGGTCGACGGTTGCTCGCGGCGCAGATCGAGCACGAGCACGACGCCGAGCAGCACGGCGAGCGCGACGAGCGCCTCGAGCCCGCGGCGGGTCGAGATCATCGCGACCGCCTCCGTCGCCACCACACGAGCACGGCGCCGAGCACGACCCACGCCAGCGGGATCGCGCCGACCGACAGGGCGGTCACCGCCCGGCGCTGGCCCGTGGTCATCACGAGGCGGATCTGATCGGGGGCGCGCGCCTCGATCGCGAGCCGCGGCTCCGGCTTGCCCGCGAGGAACCGGATCGCGCGCGCGAGCCAGAGATCGCCCGCCGACGCGCCCCCCGCGAGCACGGCGGTCGACAGCGACTCGGCCGAGCCGATCGCGATCACGCGGCCGCTCTTGCCGATCGCCGCGAGCGCGATGGGCCCTGCGAGGTCACCGCCATCGGCGCGCGGCGGCGCGGTCACGAGATCCTGCTCGCCCCAGCTGTGGGTGCTCGCGGAGATCAGGACGGTCGCGCCGGCGGTCGCGATGACGGCGCGCGGCTGGAACCACAGCGTCGCGCGGGCGCCGGCGAAGCTGCTGTTGATCGCGTGCGTCGCGTAGCCGTTGACCACGAGCAGCGCGCCCGGCAGCTCGCGGACGGTCAGCGTCGGATCGACGACGATCGCCGGCGGCAGGCCGAGCCCGTCGGCCGCGAGCACGCCCTCGAGGCCGGTCGCGGCCAGCGCGCCGCGCTCGGCGAGAGTACGGCTCGGCGCGGCGACCAGCAGGGCGCCGCCGCCCCGGACGTAGGTCTGGATCGCGAGCGCCTCGGCCGGAGGGAGCGGCTGCACGGGGCCGGCGACGACGAGCACGGTGCAGCGTGCGGTGACGCTGTCTCCGGGCGCGAGCTCGAGCACGGTCATCCCCTCCCCGCGCAGGCGATCGGCGACGACGCGCCAGTCCGCCGACGCGGGATCCGGGGTCGACAGCGGGAGCTCGCCGTGCCCCGTGGTCGCGCACACGGTGATCGGCTCCGCGGTCGCGAGCGCCGCGAGCGCGCCCCCGATCGACTGTTCGATCGCGAGGCGCTCGACGGTCGGGGCATCCCCGGGCCCGCGCTCGATCGAGGCGATCGCGAGCAGGTCGACGACTCGCCGCCGCGCGTTCGCGTCGACGACGATCGCCCCGCCCGTCGCGAGATCGCCGGGCGCGAGGCCCGCGCTGCGCGCGATCTCCGCGAGGCCGCCCGGTGCGCTCGCCGGATCGACCGTGGTCACCTTGATCCCCGGCGCGACCTCCGCCATCCGCGCGGCGACGCGCCCGACCTCGTCGTAGATCGGCTCGAGCCCGCCGAGCGTCGGCCGCACGATCGTCAGCGTCGCGGTCCCCGGCAGCTCGGACAGGAGCGCGATCGTCTCGGGATCGAGCGAGTTGCGGCGGGTGGCGCTGACATCCCAGCGCAGCGGGTGCCGCACGGCGAGGATCGCGGCGAGGAGGCCGATCGCCGTGACGACCAGCGTCCCGAGCGCGCGCGTGCGGACCTCGGCGCGGCGTCGGCGGCCCGCGCACGCGAGCGTGATCGCGAGCGACAGCCCGACGACCGCGAGCCCGCCGGTGAACACGACCGGCGCGAGCCCGAGCTCGCCGCGCGCAAACCCACCGACCGTCGCGCGCACGGACACGAGCTCGAGTGCAGCGGCCGCCGTCGGGTAGTCGAGCGCCAGATCGGGCCACAGCGCGGGCAGCTCCCCGACCAGGAAGATGCCGATCAGGAGCGCGAACCCGAGCGCGCCGGCGCCGAGGGTCGACGACATCGCCGCGCTCGCCGCGATCGCCCACGCGAGCAGCGCCGCGCCGATCGCGATCGCGCCCGCATAGCCGGTGAGGATCGTCGCGAGGTCCCAGCCGCCGTCGTCGGCGCGGAACGCCGCGACCACGCCGAGGTACGCGAGCGTCGGGATCCACAGCAGCGCGTAGATCGTCGTCGCGGCGA
>Ga0316603_10001343_pt1 | contig 12995 bp, 2 predicted proteins | sample OWC_soil_day10_n_FD_207649 | JGI IMG/M metagenome (GOLD analysis project Ga0316603, IMG submission 207649) | Wetland soil microbial communities from Old Woman Creek delta, Ohio, United States - OWC_soil_day10_noCT | ecosystem: Environmental > Terrestrial > Soil > Wetlands | place: USA: Ohio...
CGACACGACCTGAACAGGGTGGTCGCCCTCCGTGTGGAAGGTGGTCCGAAGGGATTCGTGCCGGCCGACGATCGTCCGCAACGCTTTCTCGAGGCAGGCGACGTCCAGCGGCCCCTGCAATCGCACGGCGCCGGAGAGGTTATAGGTGATTAGGCCGGGCTGCAACTGCTCCAGGAACCACAGCCGCTGCTGGGCAAAGGAAAGGGGTGCCGGCGAAGCGTCTCGACGCCTCGGGATGCCCTGCGAATGGGACTCTGTCTTCCGGGCCGTGCCACGGCCAATACGCTCCCGAAGGAGAGCCTGTTTGGCTTCCGACAATTCAGAGAGACGCCCTAGGAGCTCCCGATGCTCAGCCATCTTCTCCCCCGGAAATGGATTCCACTGGCTGCGTTCGCCGCTCGGCCTCTTCTTCGCTCAATGCCTCGATTTCGGAGAACAGCGTTTCCTCGATCAACACCGCCATCTCGGCCACCGTCGGCGACTCGAATATACCGCGCAACGGACTCTCCACCGCGAAAGCCTCCCGAAGTCGCGAGACAAACTGCGTGGCAAGCAGCGAATGCCCTCCCACCTCGAAGAAGTTATCTTTTACACCACTCCGATCACCGCCCAGCAGTTCCTGCCAGATTTTCGCGACGGTCTTCTCGATCTCGGTTTCAGGTGGCAGGAAATGACTGGAAAGTTCCGGCCTTGCATGCGTCGGTGCTGTCGGGCGCTCATCCGAGCCAACGATTCGTTCGCCAGTTGTCCGCCGGATCCAGCGATCGGCCCGGCTCTGCAAATCACCGGTCGAGACGATGACGTGCATCAGAGATCCTTTCGCCATCACTCGGGCAAATGTCTCCACCCCTTCCTCGGGGGTCATGGCCAATGGAAAAGCGCCCGGTTGTCTGCTTTTGCCGGAGAAATCCCATCCGTCCCAATCGATCGTTATCCATGGGATAGGTCCGACCCGGTTCTGCTCATGGGCGAAAGTATCCAGGAATGCGTTTGCGGCCGCGTAGGCAGCGAAACCGAGCCCCCCCAACACCGAAGCCAAACTCGAGGTCAACAGGCAGAAGTCGAGCGGTATTCCCCTGAGCACTCGCTCAAGGACGCGTACTCCGGCCACCTTCGGGCTGAACTGGCGATCGCATCGAAGTCGATCGAGTTCCATCGTTCCGACGATCGAATCCGGCCCGGTAAGCCCGGCGGCATGGATGACGCCGTGTGGCGGTCCGAAAGCGGTATGGACCGTGCGCATTACCGAACGCATCTCTTCCTCATCGGTAACGTCCGCGCGAAGCACCATCACTTCCGATCCCAGCTCCTCGATCTCTCGTACGGCCGAAATTTTCCGTGCCAGATCCGGGCCGGACTGCGCCGCGTCGGCCAAGGAGGGCCATTCCGCGCGGGGAGGAAGCCCGGAACGGCTGATCAATACGAGTTTGGCCGGAACTGTCCGGGCGATGTATCTCGCAAGCTGGAGTCCGATGCTTCCCAAACCTCCGGTGACGAGATATACACCGCCCTCCCGGAATCGCTTGGCGATGGTCACGGGAGGCAGTCGCACAGGTTCAAAGTGTTGAACCCATCGATGACCATCGCGAAGCGCAATGACAGGATCGGGGGACCCGGTGGTGATTTCCTCCATAAGTTGAATCACCAAAGCCTCCTCCGGGCTGGAAGCGCCGGAAGAAACAACGACGTCAATGGTGCGGCAGGACACATTTCCGTGTTCCTGCGGAATCACACGGGACGGGCCAAAGAGCGTCGCCTTGTCGATGGCGAGAGCTTCGTTCCCTGTGACATCCTGCGTGTGGTTCGATACGACATCGATCCGAAGTGAATGCGCGGCACGCTCGCCCAGGAGCGCCTGAACGGAATATGCCAGGCTGTAGAAGTGGATGTTCTTCATCCCTTCCGTTTTCCCGGCGTCGTACAAGGGCAGTCCTTCTTCCGTAAGGCTGGAAAGATAAAGCATCCTCGACGGGAATCGGTTTCGTGCCGCGAGATCCGAAACCAAGGCGCCATAGTCCGTCCGCACAGTCGGGTCGATGAGGTATCCCTCCTCACCTTCCCTCGAGAATCCTTCGCCGGTTCGAACAGCGGTTATGGTGTGGCCGAGGGAACGCAGCCGATCCGCAAGAGCTCGCCCGATTCCGAGGTGATCCATGAACACCAACCAATTCTGCCCCCCCTCGCACTCGATATCTGCGTCCTCCAGCCCTGGAGGTGCCATTCGCCGCCAGGAGGGAACGAAAAACCACCGGGAGAGATCCGGATTCTTCTGCACCTGGTCCTTGGCCGTCGTCCCGCCGCCTTGTGGCAGGCGCTGTGGTTCGACGAAGTAGCGCTCGCGCTGAAACGGATACGGCGGAAGCCGCACGCGCCATCTCCGCTCATCGGCATGCAGCGCTTTCCAATCCACATCCACACCGGCCACCCATAGACGACCGAGGGTATTGAGCATGGAGAGTTCATCCGGGACCCGTTCCTGCGGATGAGCGAGTGTGGAGAACATGACGTGCTTGCCTGGAGGATACGCCTGCTGGCGCGCCAAGGAGATCAATGTCTGGCCTGGCCCTACCTCCAGCAGCACGTATTTCGGATCGGCGAGCAATTTCGCGACACCGTCGGAAAAGAGAACGGTGTGACGCAAGTGGCGTCCCCAATACGCAGGATTAGTTGCCTCCTCCGGCGTAAGCCATGTACCGGTCAGGTTGGACAATATCGGAATGGTCGGCGGGCGCAATGGTATCGCGGCAACCTTCGCGACGAACGAGTCGACGATCGGATCCATCATCGGCGAATGAAACGCATGGGATGTATGAAGGGACCGTGGCTGGATCCCTTCCCGGACCAGTCGACCCTGAAGCGATTCAATGGCCTCGCTGGTACCGGAGATCACACAGAGCTTGGGGGCATTGACCGCGGCAAGGGATAGTTCGTCCCCCAGGATTGGTCGCAGGGCGATCGCGTCCAGGGGGATCGCCACCATCGAGCCACCCGGGAGGGATTGCATCAGGCGACCCCGTTCCGCCACAAGTTTCAAGGCATCATCGAACGAGAAGACACCCGATAAACAGGCCGCAACGTATTCTCCCAAGCTATGCCCCAACAGCGCTTGCGGGCGGACACCCCAGTGCATCCACAACCTCGCCAAGGCATATTCGACCGCAAACAGAGCCGGTTGGGCATGCCCCGTCTGGCCGAGGATCTCGGCGGCTTCTTGAGCCTTGTGAGACTCGGGGTACAGCAGCGAACGAAGATCCAGTCCTATGTATGTATTCAATTTCTCAGCACAATGGTCGAGGTGTCGGCGGAAGACGGGTTCGCGTTCGTATATCCCCCGGGCCATGTCGATGTGCTGGGACCCCTGTCCCGTCAGGAGGAAGGCCACCGGTCGATTTCCGGTTTCACATGCACCGGTGAAGACCCGTTTCCCATCCCTCGCTTCGAGGACTCGGTATGCTTCCTTCCTTTCGCTGCAGACAACCACCCGACGCTGCGAAAAATGGCGCCGCCCGACCTGCAGCGTGTAGGCGACATCCGCCACTTCCGGATCGATGTCCAGTTGAAGATGTTCCACCAGGTTGTCCGTGGCGGATTCCAGCGCCCTGGAGGTGCGAGCGGAGAGCGGCACCACGTGGTGCGATCGGTGCGACGGCGTGGAAGGACTTGAGGGGGCTTCCTCGAGGACAAGGTGGGCATTGGTTCCGCCCATCCCGAACGAACTGACACCCGCCCGACGAGGAGTCGGTCCCTCCTTCCAGTCCGAAAGCTTCGTATTAACGTAGAACGGACTGCTTGCGAAGTCGATCCCCGGGTTGGGGCTCTGGAAGTGCAGACTTGGCGGAATCTTCCTGTGATTCAAAACCAGGACCGTCTTGATAAGACCCGCGACCCCGGCGGCCGCATCCAAGTGACCGATGTTCGTCTTCACCGATCCGAGGGCGCAGAAACCGGTTCTGGACGTGCCCATCCGGAACGCCCTGGTCAGTCCCGCGACTTCGATGGGATCGCCCAGGAGGGTCCCCGTCCCGTGACCTTCGATGTAGCCGATCGAGTCGGGCGTCACGCCGGCCAGGGACTGGGCCATGGCGATCACTTCCGCCTGGCCTTCCACGCCCGGGGCGGTGAAACCGATTTTCTCTGATCCGTCGTTGTTGATGGCCGCCCCACGGATGACGGCGAGGATCCGGTCTCCCGCGTCGATGGCGTCCTCCAACCTTTTCAGGACAACGATGCCCACCCCTTCCCCGCCCACGGTCCCCCGGGCTCCGGCGTCGTACGCGCGGCAGTGGCCGTCCGGGGATAGAATCATCCCCTCGCTGTAAAGGTACCCGATCTTTTGCGGGAATCCGATCGATACCCCTCCGGCAAGGGCCATGTCGCACTGATAATCGAGAAGCGCCTGGTAGGCGTTCTGCACCGCAACCAGAGATGTCGAGCAGGCCGTCTGGACGACGACGCTGGGTCCCTTGAGATTTAGCTTGTAGGAGACACGCGTTGTCAGGAAGTCCTTCTCGCTGCTCAACATCACCTGGTAGCTTCCCACGGCATTAATGAGGGCGCTGTTTCCCTGGACATTGTTGAGCAGGTAGGTGTTCGCGCCGATGCCGGCATACACGCCGATGGAGCCGTCGAACCCCTCGGGGGCGTAGCCGGCGGCATCGAGCGCCTCCCAGGCGCACTCCAGGAACACGCGCTGTTGGGGGTCGATGACTTCCGCTTCCCTCGGATTGATGCCGAAGAAGGCCGCGTCGAAGAGATCGGCGTCCGCGAGCACCCCCTTCGCGTTCACGTAATCGGGATGGCGAACCAGTTCTGGAGCAACACCCGACTCCAGTAACTCCTCGGGGGAGAAGGAGCGGATGGACTCGACGCCCGCACAGAGGTTGCGCCAGAAGTCGTCGACATTGCGCGCGCCGGGGAAGCGGCCGGCCATGCCTATGATGGCTACGTTTGGGTTTCCCTCGCCGCCCCTGTGTTTGCTCATGGGGTATTCTCGCTACGATCCTTCCGGTCGCGTTGCCGGCGAAGGGCTTGCCTCTGACGGTCAGCCCGGGAATATATGCGCTCCCGCGTTTGGGATACGTCCTCATCGCACTCCAGGTGGCGGGACAGGGCCTCGATCTTCGGGTACTGGAACAGGTCCACGTACTCCACCTTGCGCTGCATTTGTTGCTCCAATCGCGTTTGAACCTGGATCAGGAGCAGCGAATGCCCTCCGAGGTCGAAGAAGTTATCGTGTATGCCGACCTTCTCGAGGCGAAGCACCTCTTTCCAGATGGAGGCGATCGCAGCTTCCATCGGGTTCCGCGGGGCCTCGTAAGGCGCCATCGACGACAGCGCCGTGCTCTCCGCCGCCGGGAGCGCATTGCGGTCCACCTTCCCGCTGGGGGCCAGCGGCAGGGAGTCGAGGATCACGAAAGCCGAAGGGACCATATACTCGGGGACGCGGTCCCGAAGGTAGGTACGCAGTCCTGCCGCCTCCACGGTGGCCTGCGGGCGCGAGACCACGTAGGCGACAAGGCGCACATCCCCGGTGGACTCTTCGTGGGCGACTACCACCGCCTGCCCCACCGTCGGGTGCTCGGCGAGCGCCGCCTCGATTTCCCCCAGCTCGATTCGGAATCCCCGGATCTTTACCTGTTGGTCGTTGCGCCCGAGATAATCGAGCGCTCCGTCGGCACGCAGTCGACATATATCGCCCGTCTTGTATAGTTTTCCGCCGGAAACGAACGGATCGGGTATGAATTTTTCCGAAGTAAGGTCGGGCCGCCGGAGATATCCCCTTCCCACTCCCATTCCACCGATGTAGAGCTCCCCGGGAACACCGATCGGTACGGGGCAAAGTCTCGTGTCCAGCACGTAGGCCCGAAGATTGGTGATCGGACGTCCGATGGGAACCATCGGAGGGAAGGGACCGGGGCCCCGTTCCACCGGCCACGAGGTGGCGTTGATCGTTGCCTCGGTAGGGCCGTAAAGATTGATTATTTCGACGTCGAGGCGACCCCACACCATATCGACCAGCCTGCGGCTCAGGGGTTCGCCACCGACCAGAATCCGCCGGAGTGTCCTGCACTTCTCCAAGTCAGGTTCCCGCGAAACCAACTCGAGCAAGGACGGGACGAAAACCATTTCGGTCACGTCGTTCTCGATTACTGCCTGCACAAGGTGATTCGGGTCCGCCTGCGAGGATGCCCCTGCGAGGACGAGGCGTGCCCCGCATGTAAGCGGTGGCCAGATCTCGAGCCCGGAAGCGTCGAACCCGGGCGACAGATGCTGTAACACCGCATCGCCCGTGCCGAGCGGCAGGGCGCGGTTTTTCCACCGAAGGTAGTTCACGATCGCGCGGTGATGTATTTCCGTACCTTTCGGTTTACCGGTCGATCCGGATGTGTAGATCACGTACGCCAAGGATTCCGGAGTCGTAACTCGACTGGGACGCGAAGTGCTCTCGTTCGCAAGGTCCGTATCGCGTTCAAGAACCACGACGGGAACGCGCCCGGCGGGAATCTCCGCCGCGAGACTCCGCTCGGTGAGGACCACGGAAACTTCCGCATCGCCGAAAATGTATGCCATTCGTCCTCGCGGCAAAGTTGGATCGATCGGTACGTACCCCCCACCCGCCTTCAGAATTCCGAGGAAAGCCGACACAAGATCGATCGAACGATAGAGGCAGACACCTACGAGCGATTCCCTCCCTACCCCCAGCCGCCGTAACCGGTTCGCGATCCGGTTGGCCCGATCATCCATGTCTCGGTAGGTAATATCGCCTGACTCGGAGGCGACCGCCACCGCGTCCGGGGTGCGATCTACCTGTGCCTCGACCAACTCATTCAACGAAGTATCCGTCGCGTAGTCGCCCTCGGTCCGGTTCCACTCCACGAGGATCGTCCGCTCCTCCTCCGGCGACAGAAGCGACAGCTCCGAAACCGGGCGGTCAGGGTCCGCCACCGCAGACTCCAGCAGCGTCCGGAAGTGTCCCGTCATCCGCTCAATCGTCCCGGACTCGAACAGGTCGGTGCGGTACTTTAAGGTCGCCGGCATGCCTCCACCGGTATCCAGCATGTTCAGGACGAGGTCGAACTGGGTCGCCTCCTGCTGCTCCAGGGGGAACTGCTCGATTTCGAGGCTCCCCATCCTGACGATCCCGCTGGCGAAGTCACCGTCGAGACTGACCTGCGTCGACTTGATCAGGTTGAACAGCATCTGAAAAATCGGGGTGCTGGTCAGATCCCTTTCCGGGCTCAGTCGCTTGACCAACTCGAAAAAAGGGAAATCGCCGTTTTTTATGGCGCCGATGACGGCCTCCCGGACCGCGCCTATATGTTTCCGGAAAGAGGCTCCCGGCCCGATCGGGGACCGGAGCACGACCGGGTTCACGAAGTATCCGAGAACGTCCTCGAACTCGGAACGGGGGCGCCCGGCGAGAGTCGTTCCTACAAGGACGTCTTCCTTACCCGTGTAGCGGAAGAAAAGCCCCTGGAATGCCGCCGCCAGCACCATGAAGGGCGTCGCGCCCTCCCCGCGCGCCAGGTCCCGGATCCCTTTGCACAGATCCGCGGGAAGAGCGAAGTGGTGCGTTGCGCCTCGGGGAGTTTGCAAGGCGGAACGGACGCGGCCACCCGGAAGATCCAGCCCGGGCAGGGGACCCGAGAGCCGGGTTCTCCAATAATCCCACATCGCGGCCCCATGGGGCGTCGCGACCAACTCCCTCTGCCAGTCGACGAAGTCGAAATAATTCCCTCTTGGACCAATCCGGTCGGGCGACGATCCCCCATCGTAAAGAGAGGACAGGTCGCTCAGGAGGAGACCGAGAGAATATGCATCGAAGACGATGTGGTGGAGTACCAGAAGCAGGACGTCCCCTCCTTCGGAGCCTTCGAAGAGGGTCGCGCGGAACACCGGACCTTTCACGAGATCGAAGGGACGCACGTAGGAATCCCGTACCTGGGACCGCAACCCCTCCGCGTCCCATCGCGACGCATCGATTCTCTCGAGGATCGTGCCCGGCAGGGGACCGATGCGCTGACGAACGCCTTCCTCGGTCGCCACGTACGTGGCTCGCAGCATGGGGTGCCTCTTGAGAATACCCCCCAGGGCGTGCTCGAGGCGTTTCCGGTCAAGCACCGTATGCACCCGGGCACAGAAGGCCACATTGTATGCCGGGCTTTCCAGTGCCAACTGGTGCACGATCCAAAGGGCCTCCTGGCCGATAGATAGGGGATGCATCGAATCGCCCAGAGCGACGCGTTCCCGGAGAAGCCGTTCGAGCAATGCACGCTTTGCCGCGGCATCCATATGTCCGAGTCCTTCGTCCTTCAAGTTGCCTCCTGTTTCGATCTCAGCAACTTTTCCAGCAAGTCCGCGACCTCCCGGTCGGAAAACGCGGAAAGCTTCTCGAGGTGGGACTCCGCTTCATCCGCAGAGAAAGGACTCGTCCGCGGGAACTTCCCGGTCTCTACCCGTTCCATGCATGCCTCCGTCGTGGATTCATCAAACGCCTTGGCCAGGTACAGGGAAAGGTACGAAAGGGGGCGTCCGGAAAGGATTTCGACCAGCGGTGGTGACACTCCCAGTTCCGATTCCGAGATCCCCCTGAGCTCGGTCGCCATGAGGGAGTCGAGGCCGAATTCCCCCAACGGCTTGTCGATGTCAATGGAGGACGCGGGGATCCGCAAGACGCGCGCGGCGAAATCGCGAAGGGCTTCCAGAACGACCTGGAGCCGGTCCTCCGGATCCCGTTCGAGAACGAGTTTGCGCCACTGACGGCGATCGGTTTGGATTTCTTTCAATGTGTTGGAAGGTTTCGGCAGCAACTCGCTCAGGAACGGGTCTAATCGCCGGGCCGCCAGTCCAAACCGGTACCAGTCGACCGGAAACACGACGACCTGCGGGGTGGGAGCGGACAGGAGCATGCCGAGGATACGCACCCCCTCCGGCGGGGGGATGGAGCCGATCCCGCTTTCGGAGCGTCGGATCCGATCCCGGTCTCCTTGCACACCGGCCATTCCGGCGCCTGCCCACGGGCCCCAGTTGATGCTGAGCGCGGGGAGGCCCTCCGCCCTTCGAGCCCATGCCAGGCCGTCGAGGAACGCGTTCGCCGCAGCGTAATTGGATTGCCCCGGAGAACCGAGGACGGACGCTGCGGAAGAGAACAGGACGAAGAAATCCATTTTTCTCCCGCGGGTCTGAAGGTGCAGGTTCCACCCCCCATGAACTTTCGGTGCCAGAACGGTGCGAAATCGTTCCCAGGTCTGGTTCCCGAGAATCCCGTCGGCGAGAACGCCTGCGGCGTGAATCACTCCGCGCAGGGGGGGCATGGACCCGTCGATCGCATCGAACATTTTCCGGACAAACCGGGCATCCGACACGTCTCCCTGGAAATACCTGGTTTCCACTCCGCGTTTTCCCAGGTCGTCCTGGACGTCGAGCAGTTCCGCAGGCAGGGGGGATCGCCCCACCACCGCGATGTTCCGTGCCCCCTTGTCCGCAAGCCACCTCAGCACCTCTCGCCCGATTCCCCCGAACCCGCCGGTCACCAGGTAGGTTGCGTCCTCCCGGACTTCCACCATGCGACCCGGTGCCCGTGCCTTTGTCCGTACCAGGCGGGGAACATATCGCGTCATCCCCCGGAATGCCACCTGGCTCTCCTTGGTGGCGCCCGTTATTTCCTCGACAAGCGCGGCGGCCGCCGCTTCCGGCGTTGCCCCTGGGTCGAGATCCACGATGGCACATTTCATCGACAGCTGTTCCTGCAGGACCGTTCTGTACAGTCCCCATAGGGGCGTCTGTCGGAGCGCCGGGCTCTCATGGTCCTTCACCGCCACCGCTCCGCGGGTCGCCATCCAAAGGGCGGCGTCTCCCTGTCCCGTGCCTCCAAGGAGTACCTTCAGGAGATTCAACCCGAAGCGGGCCTCCCGGTACCCGCTCTCTCCCGTCATGAAAACCTCTCCGCCGTCCACCCTGGAAGAATCGAATGACGCAAGGTAAACCACCACCGCGACCTTTTCCCGGTGGATCGCGTCCCGAATTTCCTCGAGCGCCCTTTCCTCCTGCACCGAGGATCGATCGGGATCGCTCCCCGCCGGCGCCATTGCCGGCGTCCCGATCCTCGCGACATCGAAACCTCGCCGGATGAGTGCAGATTCCAGTTCCGACGCCACCCCCCCGTTCTCCCCGAGGATCAGCCATTGGCCCGCCATCGCCTCCGCCACCCGGCAATCCGTTGCCTTTTCCGGTGGCTGAACCTTCCATTCGACACCGTACAACCAGTCATCCTCCGGTGGGACGCCCATCCCCGCGGCGGAGGACACCCGCCGGATTGTCAGACCCTCCAGCTTTGCGAGAAGCTCGCCGGATTCGCCGAGGAGTTGAATATCCGCGTTGACGATATCGCCTCCCGTATGGAGGGGCTCCCGCAGGACAGCGTGGGCGTACATGGAGTTCCCCGCCGCCTCGTAACTGCAGTACCTCGAGACCCCGATGGGAAAATAGACGGAGGAATCGCTCTCTTCGTGATCGCTCAACAGGACCCCTAGGATTTGGAAGCACCCGTCGAGCATGGCGGGATGTACCCGGTAGAGGGTTTCGCCGCCTTTCGGTGTGGTGGTCAGTCGGATGTGACCGAGCGCCTCCCCGTTCGACTTGTACAGCGCACGGATCGATCGAAACTGCTCCCCATAGTCCAGGCCGAGTTCCCGCAATCGTTCGTAGAATGCCTCGACGGGCACCTCTTCGCGGACCCGGTCGACAATCTCCTGAAGCGTGGGCGATCCGATGTCGGCTAGGGATTGCGTCGATCTTCCGAACCTGCCGGTGGCATGCAATCGCCACTCCCCTTCTCCGGAATCGTAGAGCCCGCCGTATCGACTGTGGATTTCGAACGTTTTGCAGTCGTTCTCTCCCTGAAGCACGGTCTGGAAGGTGCGACGCTCCCCTTCCTGGAGAAAGAGAGCCTCCTTGAAGGTCAGGTCTTCTATGACGAACCGATCGACACCGAGGGGGCCGGCGGAAATCGCGGCAGCGCACTCCAGATAGGCACTTCGGGGGAATACCATGCGACCCTTGATCCGGTGATCCCTCAGGTAGCCCGGACGATCTTCCGAGATTTCGAACTCGAACCCCGCGGCCTTGAGGATGGGGGACCTCACCCGACGGCCGACGAAAGGATGCCCGGGGACGTCCGGCGGCGGCATCGAGGATTCGACCTCGCCGGTTGCGCCTCCACCCGACTCGATCCAATGCCTATTCCTCTCGAACGGGTAGGTGGGCAGAAGGACGCGTCGCCTGGGCGCGATGCGATGGACTCTTTCCCAGTCCACGGTGCCGCCAGCCGCGTACATCTGCGCGAGCGCTTCGGAGATCTGGCGGCAGTCGTCATGGTCGCGCCGCAGCGACGGGATCCATGCGAGCCCGGCATCCGGCAGGCAACGCCGCCCAAGCCCCAGCAACGTCGCCGCCGGGCCGATTTCGATAAAAATCCGGACGTTTCCTTCCGAGATGGTCCTCACCCCGTCCGCGAAGCGCACCGGATTCCGGACGTGACGCTTCCAGTAGGCCGGCGTAGTGATCTCCCCGGCGACTGCGACGATTCCGGTGAGGTTCGAAACCACTGGTATCGCCGGGGGGGAGTATTCAATTCCCCCGGCGAGGCGCTCGAACGGGTCAAGCATGGGATCGAGCAGGCGGGAATGGAACGCGTGCGAGACGACGAGGCGCTGCGCTTCGACGTTGCGACGCCCGAAGATTTCCATCACCGAGGTCACCGCGGATTCCTCCCCGGAGATGACCGTGTTGTCCGGGGCGTTCAGGGCCGCGATGGAGACCCGGCCGCGGTGGTCCTTCAGGACGTCCGACACCGCTTCCTCGCCGGCGAATACCGCCGCCATGGCTCCCCCGCGTGGCAGCGCCTGCATGAGACTGCCCCTGGCGGCGATCAATTTCAGTCCATCCTCGAGTGAAAACACTCCGGCGACGCACGCGGCCACGTATTCGCCGACGCTGTGCCCCAGGACGATGTCTGGAACCACTCCCCACGATTTCCAGAGCTCGGACAGAGCGTATTCGAAGGAGAAGAGCGCCGGCTGTGTGAAAGAGGTTTCGTCGATCGGCGAACTCCCTCCTTCCTTCGGATAGATCACCGAGAGAAGAGGCCGGTCGAGAACCCCCCTCAGTATTCCGTCGCACCGTTCGAGGGCACGGCGAAAAACGGGTTCGTTCTCGAATAGCCGGCGGCCCATCCCCGCGAACTGCCCCCCTTGGCCGGTAAACAGGAACGCTACCTTCGCGCGTGCGGGGGATCCGATGATGCCGAGGTGCACCCCGGGCGCGTCGCGTCCCTCCGAGACCATCGCAAGACGTTCCGACACCTCGCCCGGAGAGGCGCCGACGACCGCAAGGCGATGGGGAAAGTGCGAGCGGCCGACGTTCGAGGTGAAGCAATAATCTTCCCAGGGACCCGCTTGCCTCGAGGACAGGAAGACCGCATGCCGCCCTGCGGCGGACCGCAAAGCAGAATTGCTCTTGGCGGAAACGGTCAATACGGAGACCGGGCGGCCGGGTTTCCCGGTATGCTCTTCCGCACGAGGAGCTTCCTCGACGATCATGTGGACGTTAGTCCCGCTGAAGCCGAACGAGCTTACTCCGGCGCGTCTCGGGATACCGGAAGTCTCCCATTTGTAGGCGGCCGTCGGTACGATCAGTTTCAGCCGACGGATCGTGATCCGCGGGTTGAGTGTATGGAAATGAAGGTTCGCCGGTATCTCCCCGTGCTGGAGGCTCAAGATCACCTTCATCAGTCCGGCAACACCGGAGGCGGACTCGAGATGCCCGATATTGGTCTTGACCGAGCCGACCACGAGGGGTCTGCCGGACGGCCGTTCCTCCCCCAGGACCGCGTCGATCGCCTCGAGCTCGATGGGATCCCCGAGCGAGGTGCCGGTGCCGTGCGCCTCGACGTAATCAATGTCCGACGGGGTCAGTTTCGCGGCGGAGAGCGCCTG
>Ga0316603_10001344_pt1 | contig 12994 bp, 10 predicted proteins | sample OWC_soil_day10_n_FD_207649 | JGI IMG/M metagenome (GOLD analysis project Ga0316603, IMG submission 207649) | Wetland soil microbial communities from Old Woman Creek delta, Ohio, United States - OWC_soil_day10_noCT | ecosystem: Environmental > Terrestrial > Soil > Wetlands | place: USA: Ohio...
AGGGCGGTAAAGATAATAAAGCAATTGGGCTGATGGATACGCGCTATGCGTGTGTCCATCTGACCAATCCATGCGCCATCAGGCAATACGAAGGGTCGGAGCATATTGATATTCGACGATGATAACGATAAGTCTTCGTTGCCAGGTGAGTGTGTGAAGCGGGATTTTTTTGCCGTTGGATCGGAAGGGGAGGCGAGCAACTTGTTGACGGGAAAATCCGTTCGCTAAAGGTCGTTGAAAATGGTTGCGGATGTTTACCGGGCGGGGTATTGTGACTACAAATTTGACTGCTGTTTTTCTATGTCAAATTTAAATTCCGGACCAGTTTTGAACCAGAACATGGGGTGTTCAAAAAAACTTAAGTACATTAATTTATTATAAAAATGGCGGAAGTGCATGGGAATCGAACCCACCCGGGACGGTGTTAGCGCCCCACACCGGATTTGAAGTCCGGGAGCCTCACCAGACAGCTGCGCACTTCCTTTGGGGTACAAGCATTGGAAATTTTCGATCTAATTTTAAATGTCTTAAGGGTTTTGTCAATCACTAAATAGGACATCACCAAATATGACATGCGCAGGAAAACATGGTGAACGTTGAGCGGCTTGCCGAAACGTTCCGGTCGCTGGTCTCGACCGGCAGCGTTTCGCGCCGGGAGGCGATGTTGGCGGGCGATCTGCGCTGCAGGCTGGAAGTGCTGGGGGCGGAGGTCGGCATCGACGACACGGCCGCCAAGACCGGAAGCGACACCGGCAACCTGATTGCGCGACTGAAAGGTACCTGCCCGGTCCCGGCGCTGTTGTTGAATGCCCACATGGACACGGTTCAGCCGGGCGAGGGGGTTTCGGTCCGGTTCGTCGACGGGGTGTTCACCAGCGACGGCCGGACCATACTGGGGGCCGACGACAAGAGCGCCATCGCGGTGATCCTCGAAGCCTTGTGCGTGCTCAAAGAGAGGGGATTGGCGCACGGCCCGCTCGAGATCGTTCTGACCGTGTGCGAAGAGACAGGGCTGGCCGGTGCCAAGAACCTGGATTTTTCACAGTTTGCGGCCCCTTTCGGTTACACCCTGGACGGGTCGGACACCGAGGGGGTCATCGTCCAGGCGCCGTCTGCCAACCGGTTCGAAATCCGCATCATCGGCAAAGATGCACACGCCGGGGCGCACCCCGAAAAGGGAATCAACGCCATCCACCTGGCCGGAAAAGCCATGGCCGGCCTGACCCTCGGTCGCATCGACCATGAAACCACCTGCAACATCGGCTGGATCGAAGGGGGGCTCGCCACCAACATCATTCCGCCGCTGGTGACTCTCAGGGGGGAAGCCAGGAGCCACGACGAAGACAAGCTCGAGCGGGTCACCGCCGACATTCTGAGCGCCTTCGAGCACGTTGCTGCCGCTCACCGGAACAGTCAGGATAATGACGGTCTTCCAAAGATTGAGACCCGGCTGCAGCGCAGTTACTCGCGTACGCGCATCTCCGGGGATCACCCGTTGGTGGATCTGGCACGGCGCGCCGCCGACAGGCTTGGCCGCGGCATGCACACGAAGATATCGGGGGGCGGCTCGGATGCGAACGTTTTCTTTGAAAAGGGAATCCCGCTCGGGATCCTGGGAACCGGCATGCGCGAGGTTCACAGCGTGCGCGAGCACGTGCGCCTGGAGGACATGGTCCGGGCCGCGGAGCTGCTGTTGGGAATTATTCTATTGCAAGCAAGCGCGTGAGAAGCGGATTGTGATTTCCGGGCCGTTCTGCGATAGTACGACATCCCCCTTGCCCCTCTGCAAAAGGGGGAATCAGAGGGCTGCAATCTTTTAAAAACATACTTTAGACAAATAGGCATAACCTATCAATTTTAAGTTTTTATACTAAGACGAGAACGGCTGTGCTGATCGATGATTGATAGGCTTGTCATGATGAACAGCGGGCTGGAAGGATACCAGAAAAAATATGATGGCATATTTTGACTGTTTTTCAGGCATCAGCGGCGACATGACGCTGGGTGCGCTGATCGATCTCGGCGTGCCGCTGCCGTGGCTCAAGGAGGCAATCGCCGCGCTGCCCCTGTCCGGGTTCGACATCACCGCCGCCGACGTCGAATACAACGGGATCAAAGCCAAGCGGGTGGAGGTTCATGCGCATGGCGACCACCATCACCGGCACTACTCAGACATTCGGACCCTGATCGAGAGGAGCCCGCTGCCCGAACAGGTGAGGGGCACGGCCCTGTCCATCTTCCGGCGCCTGGCCGAAGCCGAGGCCGGGGTCCACGGCTGCACCCCCGAAGAGGTGCATTTCCACGAAGTGGGTGCGGTGGATGCCATCGTCGATGTGGTCGGGTCGGCCCTCGGCCTGCATCGTCTCGGCGTCACCGAGGCGGCCGCCTCGGCCATCCCCAGCGGCCGGGGTTTCGTTGTGTGCCGTCATGGCCGGCTGCCGATACCGGCGCCGGCGACCGTAGTGCTCCTGAAGGGCATCCCCATTTACGGTACTGACCAAGAGTACGAGCTGACGACGCCGACGGGGGCTGCGATCGTCTCGACCGTTGCCCAGAAGTTTGGACCGATGCCCCTGCTGGCTGCCGCGGGGATCGGCTACGGCGCCGGTTGCCGAAACCTGGAGCCCGGCCCCAACCTGCTGCGGGTCGTCATTGGAGAGGCCGCTGAAAGCCTATCCAGAGAGGGAAACGTTTTCAAACAAGATCAGATTATTGTCGTCGAATCCAGCATCGATGACATGAACCCCGAAATATTCGGCTTCCTGATGGATCGATTGTTCCAGGAGGGCGCCCTGGACGTGGCCTGGATCCCGATTCAAATGAAGAAGAACCGGCCCGGCACCCTTCTTCAGGTTTTATGCCGCAGGGATGATCTGGGCGCCGTCGCCCGCTGCATTTTAACCGAGACCTCCTCGCTGGGGGTGCGATATCACGAGGCCGGTCGCTTCATGCTCGAGCGCGATCACGTCACCCTTGACTCATCCTTCGGCCCCATTTCCGTGAAGCGTGTCCGCTATCCCCATGGGGAGGTCAGGCTGGTTCCCGAGTTCGACGTCTGCCGGCGCATCGCGCTTGAAAGAGGCCTGCCGCTCAGAACGGTTTACGACACGGTTGCCCGGGACGCGGCCGAGCGCAAGATCACAGGCAAGCAGGGCGATGTCGCTTGACAAACCCCTGGACGGCGGCTACAAGCGGCGCATGAATTTTCGGGATCGCGCGTCGGTTTTTCTGGCGACCGGCTTCTCAATCGGAAAAATCCCGATAGCACCCGGAACGTTCGGCACCCTTCTGGGCATCCCCATCTGCTTTGGGCTGGCTGGGCTGGGGGCGGCCGGGTCGATAGCGGGCGTGGCCGCTTTCGTCCTCTTGGCGGTCCAGGTCGCCGGCCGGGCTGAAACGCTAATCGGAAAAAAGGACGCACCCGTAATTGTGATCGACGAAGCGGCAGGCCTGCTGGTCACATTGGCGGGGCTGCCGCTCACGCCGTTCAATCTGGCGGCCGGCTTCGCGGCTTTCAGGGTCATGGACATTCTCAAACCGTTTCCGGCGCGCCGGATCGACCGCAACATGACCGGCGGCTGGGGGGTTGTTCTGGACGACGTGGTAGCGGGGATTTACAGCAACATCTTTTTGAGGGTCATGTCATCATTTTGTTTTTAAGGGGCCGCGTCATGAACCGTTTGATTGACCAGACTGTTGCTTGAGATTCTGCCGGTTTCATGGAGGAGCGCCCTTGAAAAAAACAGAAAGGCGAGCCGGGGATTTGAAAACCGAGAAAACGTCTACTGGCCACATGGATTCATCCCAGCGCAGCCGCTTCCGGGAGAACGCCGAGGCCATCTTCATCGCGATCGTGATCGCGCTTTTCATTCGGACCTTCGTGGTTCAAGCCTTCAAGATCCCATCCGGGTCCATGAAACCGACCCTTCAGATCGGGGACCACATTCTCGTCAACAAGTTCAGCTACGGGGTCAGAATCCCCTACCTCAACACCGTGCTGCTGCCGCTGGGGGACCCGCAGCGCGGCGACATCGTGGTCTTCAAGTATCCGCTGGACCCCAAAAAGGATTTCATCAAGCGCGTGATCGGGACCCCCGGCGATGTGGTTGAGATCCGCGACAAGACCATTTACGTCAACCGCCAGCGGCTGAATCACGACGTCGGCGTTTACAGCGATCCGCACACGATCGCCGGCAACCTCAGGCCCCGCGACAATCTCGGGCCGATCACCGTGCCCAAGGGCGCGCTTTTCGTCATGGGCGACAACCGCGACGAAAGCTTCGACAGCCGGTTCTGGGGGTTTGTCCCGCTGCGGGACGTCAGCGGCAAGGCATTCATCATCTACTGGTCCTGGGACAGTGACGACTTCAAGGTCCGGTGGGGGCGGCTTGCCCGGCTGCTGCGTTGAATTCTCGGCCTTCGGCTGAAAATTCAAACCTTGAAGGGATGCTGAATGAACATTCGAATCAACGGCGGCAGGATTATTGACCCGGGCCATTACGAAGGGCCCGGGGACATCCTCGTGGTCGACGGCAAGATCGCCGCCGTCCACCGGGGCGACCTACAGGCCGCTTCGCAAGATTCTTCTTCGCTCCCCTATCGGATTATTGACGCTCGCAACAAGATCGTGACTCCCGGGCTGATCGACATGCATGTCCATCTGCGCGAGCCGGGCTTCGAGCACAAGGAAACCATTGAAACGGGTTGTCGCGCGGCGGTCTGCGGAGGCTTCACGGCGGTTTGCTGCATGCCCAACACCCGGCCGGTCAACGACAACCCCAACGTCACCGAGTACATCCTGGTCCGGGCCGCCAAGGCGGGGCTCGCCCGGGTTTACCCGGCGGCGGCCATCACCCAGGGGCTGGATGGGAAGGTTTCCTGCGATTACGGGGAGTTGAAAAAAGCCGGCGCCGTGGCCATATCGGACGACGGGCGCCCGCTGCTGGACTCACGCCTCATGCGCCGCGCCCTGGAAAAAGCTCGGGAGTTGGGGCTGGCCGTCGTTTCGCACTGCGAGGACCCTTATCTGGCCGAGGGCGGCGTGGTCAACGAGGGGCCGGTGGCGGCCGAACTGGGCGTGGCGGGCGTGCCCAATGCCGGCGAGAGCATCATGGTCATGCGCGATATCGCCCTGAGCGAGCTGACCGGCGCCCCGGTGCACATCGCACACGTGAGCACGCGGGAATCGGTGCGCGCCATCCGCGAAGCGAAAGCCAGGGGGGTGGCGGTGACGGCCGAAACCGCACCGCATTATTTCCTGCTGACCGAAGAGGCCGTGCGCACGCATGGCGCCGATGCCAAGATGAACCCGCCGCTGCGCTCGGAAAAGGACCGCCTGGCGGTGCGCCAAGGCTTGTCCGACGGAACGATCGACTGCATCGCCACGGACCATGCACCCCATGCCCCCGACGAAAAAGCCGCCGGCCTCGAAAAAGCGCCGAACGGGGTCATCGGGCTCGAAACCGCCTTGGCGGTCAGCTTGAGCCTTGTGGCGGACGGCACGCTGTCAATGGCCGGGTTGATCGCTAAGATGGCGACGAACCCGGCCCGGGTCCTGAGAGTCCCCTGCGGCCTGAAACTCGGGATGCCGGCCGACATCACCATCATCGACCCGCACCGTGAATTCACCATAGAGCCCTCCCTGTTCAAGTCCCGCAGCCGCAACTCCCCGTTTGTCGCCACGAGAGCCAAAGGCAAGGCCGTGTTGACCATGGTCGGGGGCCGCATCGCCTTCGAAGAATTTATTTAGGCTTTTTGAAAAAAGCCTAAATAAATTACCATTTATTACAAGGCATTAACGTTGTCATACACCCCAAGCAGCCCCCCTGCCGATTGGACAACTCTTCCGGCATCGAATATAATAAATGATGTTTGCCATTCTGCGGCCTGTGATGCCCCATGAGCGATAATACCCATCATATTTTGATCGTCGACGACGAGCTCAGCATGCGCGAGCTGCTCGAATACATGCTGAACCGCGAAGGCTACCGGGCCACCTGCGCAGAGAACGGGCGCCAGGCGGTGGCGCTGGTCGAAAAAAACAGCTACGACCTGATGCTGTGCGACATGCGGCTGGGCGACCTCTCCGGGCTGGATGTGTTGAGAGCATGCAAGAAACACCATCCCGGCACCGTCGTCATCATGATCTCCGCCTACGCCTCCACGGAGACGGCGGTTGAGGCCATGAACCAAGGCGCCTTCGACTACGTTCCCAAGCCGTTCAACAAGGACGAGCTGCTGGAAACGGTGGCCAAGGCGCTGAAGCTCCGGACCATCGAACAGGAAAAGGAGCTGCTCGACGGGGAGCTCAAGCGCAGCCTCAACTTCGGGATGATCGTCGGCAGCAGCCCGGCCATGCAGCACATCTACAAAATGATCCAACAGGTCTCCAAGACCAAGACCAACGTGCTCATCACAGGTGAAAGCGGAACCGGCAAGGAGTTGATTGCACGGGCGATTCACAAGGAAAGCGGGCGCCGGGACGAACCGTTCGTCGCCATCAACTGCGGCGGCATTCCCGAGACCCTGATGGAAAGCGAGCTGTTCGGGCACAAGAAGGGGTCCTTTACCGGCGCCGCCCAGGACAAGCCGGGGCTGTTCCAGGAAGCCCACCGGGGCACCATTTTTCTGGATGAAATCGGTGAGTTGAGCCTGCCGATCCAGGTGAAGCTGCTGCGGGTTGTTCAGGAAAAAATGGTCAGGCCCGTGGGCGGCACAGAGGATATTGCGGTGGACATCCGCATCCTGTCGGCCACCAATAAACAGCTGGAAAAGGAGGTCATCGCCGGCAAGTTCCGCGAGGACCTTTTCTACCGGCTCAACGTGATTGAGATCAAGGTGCCGCCGCTGCGGGAGCGCAAAGCCGACCTGCGGGCCATGGGTCAGCACTTTCTCGAGAAATACTCCAAAGAAATCGGCAAAGAAATAAGCAAGTTGTCCTCTTATGCGCTCGACCTGATGCTCAAGTACGATTTCCCCGGCAACGTGCGCGAGCTTGAAAACCTGATGGAGCGCAGCGTCGCGCTGTCGACGACCAACATCATCCTGCCCGACAGCCTGGCACTCTCCGTCCACAAGCGCCGCTGGATCGAAGGCGTCCAGGACCGGCGCTTCGACGTGGACGAGGTTGCCAAGGGGGTCGCCCTCGATTCCATTCTAGAAGAAATCGAAAGGGCCTATCTCAAGAAAGCCCTCGAGTGCAGCAACGGCAACAAGAACAAAGCGGCCGAACTTCTCGGCATCAGTTTCCGCTCCATCCGCTACCGCCTCGAAAAATTGAGCATGGAATAGCGGCCTCCCGCCTCCGACGATCAATCATTTCCCCGGTGACAAATTTCGGCAGTGGAAAAACAAAAATTGTTAGCCCGGCGGCGGCAGGGCGAATCCGGCCTGTTTTCCGGCAGGCATTTAAAATTAAATATAAATAATTATTACAGTAATATATATATTTTTATTCGTCGTCAAACACAGATGGCATGGCAATTGCTTTAGGTTCATGCAGCAGAAAGAGGGGATAAAGAAAATGGGAAATACGAACTTCAAATCAGGAGGAGGGGCAAAAAAAATTAAAGTTCTGAGCCGTATGATCCAATAACCTTGATAAGTAAAACGGACCGAAGTCTTATTAACCGACCCATCAACCAAACGCAAAACGAGAGGAGAGCAAAATGATTAACAGGAATCAAAAAGGTTTCACCCTGATCGAACTCATGATCGTCATCGCCATCATCGGCATTCTGGCGGCGATCGCCATCCCGAACTTCATCAGCTACCGCAACAAGGCCTTCTGCTCACGCGCGGAGTCGGACGCAACGGCCATTCAGGCAGCCATTTCCTCGTATTTCTCTGAGCCGAACAATGTGACTGTGTCAAAAACTAATCTGGACCTTTCACCAGATAGGCCTGCGCTGAATCCGAGCAATACTTACGCGATTTCAACGTCCACGCCTGCAAATTCTGCTTACAAAATTGGTGTGACCGACGGAAGCAACCGTTGCCCGAGAGGCACCGCGAACCCCAAGTTCTATGTAACCTATTTCGGCACAAACGCAGCGGGCGGCTGGCGCTAATCGCTTGGCATGATAACAGACAAGAGGGGGCTTTTGGCCTCCTCTTGTCGTTTTACACGTTTTAGCGGTTTCCATCAGTGCACAAAGCAACACCCAGCCTCGAAAATATCCTTCCCGTCCGTATTTTGACACATAGCGTTTACCGCCAGCTTTCCGATAAAATCGTAACATGCTAAAATAAAACAATAAAATAGTAAATGAAATGGTCCTTTTATTGCATCACTTACCCTTTTGGGAATCATGGGAGTTGATTGGCGGATCTCAAGGGTGAACTTTTTGAACAACGAAAGCAGCCATTTTATTTTGCTTCATTGGGATCGAAACATATGAATGGTTTCGGCAACGACCCTTTCCAGTGCAGCTACCAGCTTGAACGCATACTCCACTGGGATCAGCTGTCCCACAAAAAGAGCAAAGGCAGACGACTGGGTTCTTACTACCACAAGCTGCTGCGCCACTACCACAGGTTGATAGTCCCTAAGGGAATGCGGGTATTGGAGCTTGGGTGCGGGCAGGGAGATTTGCTGGCAACGCTCAAACCATCCCTGGGCGTCGGGATAGATTTCTCATCCGGGATGCTGCGGTATGCGAGAAAGAAACATCCGGGACTCGTTTTCATACGGGCCGATGCCCATGCCGTCCCTCTCCAATGCAAATTTGACATCATTATCTTGTCCGATTTGGTTAACGACCTGTGGGATGTTCAACGCGCATTGAATCAGGTCCATCACTTCAGCCACCAAAGTACAAGGGTCGTTCTTAATTTCCATAACCAATTGTGGCGCATTCCCCTTTCAATCGCCAAGTTCCTGGGTTTTGGGGCTGAAACGCTGGAACAGAGTTGGTTTTCACCCAATGACGTTGAGAACCTGCTGAATTTGTCCGGTCTCGAGGTGATCACACGCAAGCACCTCGTACTGTCCCCTTTCCGCTTGGGTATGTTCAGCAAGCTTGCCAATAGGGTGCTGGTGCATTTCATCCCATTCAAGTGGTTCGCCCTGACGACGTTGATCGTTGCCCGGCCTCGCCAAGACCGTTCTGCCGCGGGAGCTTTCCAGAAGCCCGGTGTGACCGTGGTCATCCCGGCGCGCAATGAGGCCGGCAATATCGAAGACATCATCCGCCGCGTGCCTGACATGGGCATAGAAACGGAGCTGGTGTTCGTCGAAGGGCACTCGACGGACGACACGTTGAGCGCCATCGAAAAAGCGATACAGAAATACAGCCTCCGAAAATGCCGACTGCTGCGGCAAACGGGAAAGGGGAAAGGAGATGCGGTGCGACTGGGCTTCGAGGCTGCAGCGGGCGACGTCTTGATGATTCTGGATGCCGACATGACCGTTCCTCCGGAAGACCTTCCCAGGTTCTGCGATGCGCTGGTGGGCGGCCGGGGGGAATTTATCAATGGTGTGCGATCGGTCTATCCTATGCAGAATCGATCCATGCGGTTCATTAACATGGTCGGCAACAAGTTTTTCAGCCTGGTTTTTTCCTGGCTTCTCCACCAACCGGTGAAGGATACGCTCTGCGGCACAAAAGTGCTCTGGAAAGCCGACTATCAGAAGATAGCTGCTAATCGGCAACGTTTCGGGGACTTTGATCCGTTCGGGGATTTCGATCTATTGTTTGGGGCCGCAGCGCTGAACATGAAAATAGCCGAGATCCCGATTCGCTATCGCTCGAGAACCTATGGAGACACCAACATCGACCGCTGGCGCCATGGATGGCTGCTGCTTAAAATGGTTTGGTTTGCGGCCAAACGATTGAAGTTCATCTAACCGCCAAGGCAATCTGATATGGAGGCGATCATGCCTGAATCATCTGCCCGTCGAGCGTTAGGGGTGCCGGACGCCACGCTGAAAATCGGAATGTGTATTCTGCTGGCAGCATTCACGATGATCGTATACTGGCAGGCGGGGCGTTTTGAATTTTTGTGGTTTGACGACGGCCTTTATGTCTCCGATAACTCCCAGGTAAAATCCGGGTTGAGCAGCAGCAGTGTCGCTTGGAGCTTCAGTTTTGACGATAAGGAAAAAACGTATTGGCATCCACTGACCTGGCTGTCCCACATGCTGGACGTTGAGATGTACGGCCTACATGCCGGCCCCCATCATTTGACCAATGTCGCGTTGCACCTGGTCAATACCCTGCTCCTGTTCCTCGTGCTGACGCGGCTGACCGACGCACCCTGGCGCTCCGGTCTGGTCGCGGCGTTTTTCGCCGTCCATCCGATTAATGTCGAATCGGTGGCCTGGGTCGCCGCGCGCAAAAACCTTCTCAGCACAACCTTCTGGATGCTGACCACTTGGGTTTATATTTACTATGCGAAGCATCCGGGAATGGCGCGATATTTAACTCTCACCCTGGTTTTTCTTCTGGGATTGTTGGCGAAGCCGATGTTGGTGACGCTGCCATTTACACTGCTGCTGCTCGATTTTTGGCCGTTGAAGCGCCTGCGGTTCGCAGTTCTGGAGTTCAGCCCTGGTGGTCCGCAAGCCGGCGGGTTCTCGTCTTCGGCCGCGCGGGAGTCGTGGGGACTCATCATGGAGAAACTTCCCCTGCTGCTTCTGTCTCTCCTGGTGTCCTGGCTGGCGACGGATTCGATGAAATACACTGGGGCGGTGATCCCTTTTGAAGCCGTGCCGCTGGCGCTGAGGGCACAAAATGCCCTGGTATCCTATGTCACCTATGTCGCCAAAATCATTTGGCCTGAGCATCTCGCGGTGTTCTATCCCTATCCGGACGTCTTGTCCTCCTGGCAAACCGGCCTCGCCGTTTTGCTGCTGATCACGGTCACCGCATACGCATATCTCGGGTTGCGAAAGCGGCCGTTCTTCATCGTCGGTTGGCTGTGGTTTGTCGGGACACTGGTGCCGGTGTTAGGCGTCATCCAAGTGGGGCTATGGCCGGCTCTGGCAGACCGCTGGCTCTATGTTCCTTCAATCGGCGTTTTCATCGTCATTGTTTGGGGTGGGTATGATTTCCTGTGGCGGTGGCACTGGCAGACCGCACGGGCTGTCGGCCCGGCCGCAGCTTTAGTCATCCTTGTCTCTCTGACCCTGGCAAGCCATCGCCAAGCAGCGGTTTGGGAAAATGGGGTCTCTCTGTTTGAACACGCTCTCCAGCATACAGAAAATAACTTTGTGGCGCACAACAACCTGGGGGCAGAGCTGTACGCGCAGGAGCGATTTGAGGAGGCCCTTTTGCATTTCCACGAAGCAGTCAGAATCAAACCGGGGTATTTTCTGGCCAACAACAATATCGGGATCGATGCTTTACATCACGGGAGGTTTGAAGAAGCCGAGTTTTGGTTTTCCAAAGCACTCTCGGTCAACCCGATGTTTGCCGAAAGCCACCAAAAAGTGGCGATTACCAAGTTCAAATTGGGGAAAATCAAGGAGGCTCTGGAGCATTTCGGGGCCGCCTCGGAACTCGACCCGCGGGACAAGGCCATCCAGCTCGATCTGGGATGCGTACTCAATGCGATCGGCCAGCCTGGGAAGGCACTTCGCTTCTTCCAGAATGCGCTACGGATGGATCCGGACTATGCCGACGCAAACCACAACATTGGGGTTGCGTACCTTTATTTGGGTCAAATCGACAATGCAGAGCGATATTTTGACAAGGCTCTGGCAACCAAACCAGAATACGCTCAGCAGCAGCAGAAACTTAAAGAGGATCTGAGTTCAAAGGCGCGATAACCGATCCATGAGAAAGCACCTGCGCGACAGCGTAAACGAAATCGAAGACGATTATCAAACCATCCGCATCAAGCCCTTTCTGTCGCGTCTGTACAGCGATTTTTACGAGGAAATACGGCGGGCCATGCCTACGTGGGTTCAAGGCCCCGTTGTCGAACTTGGGGCAGGGGCGGGGTTTTTTAAAAACCACTTGCCGCAGCTGATCACTGGCGACATTTTACCGAGCGGTTTCATTGATGTGTGCTTCGACGCCCGGCACATGCCTTTCAAGCCGAATTCATTGAAGGGCATCGTGATGCTCAATGTCTTCCACCACATTCCGTCTGCTGGCGTGTTTCTTTCAGACGTTCAACGGTGTCTGAAGCGAGGTGGGGTGGTCGTCATGATCGAGCCATGGATCACCTCCTGGTCTCTTTTGATCTATAAACTGTTTCATCATGAGGCCACGGACACTTTGCAGCGGGGCTGGGACTTCGAATCCTCGGGGCCGCTTTCCGGGGCCAACCAGGCGCTTCCGTGGATTGTTTTTCAGCGTGACCGGATCCTTTTCGAGCGCCATTTTCCGCACCTCAGGATTGAGGCGGTCCGGCCGCACACTCCCCTGCGTTACCTGGCATCCGGGGGGCTTTCTCACAAGGCAACGGTTCCGTTGTCCTGGTACGCACCTCTGGTGCGGATGGAAAACCGGGCACAGCCTTTGCGAGGAGCATTTTCCATGTTTGCTACGATTATCTTAAAGCGAACAGAGTGAGTCTCGCTGAAAAATCCGATTGTTTGGATGCTTGGCTGCAAACTAGACTATGATAGAACTATTTTCGGCAAACTCCAGTAAGGTCACCGTCTGACAACATGTCGAAATTAAATTTTAAAACTTTTCAGCACGATCTTCTATTGCCGTTTTTTCTGATGACGCTTTTCGTGTTTCTGATCTACAGCAACACGTTCCAGTCGCCTTGGATTCTTGATGATTTCAACAACATCCTTCTGAACCCATCCGTTCGCATAGAAAACTTGGACAGTGAGTCTCTGTGGAAACCGATCCATGCGTATCTGCTCGGAGAGCGTTTGGACCGGCCTCTGGCCCGGCTGACCTTCGCCCTGAACTGGTATTTTGGCGGCAAGGACACTTGGGGCTATCACCTAGTGAACATCTCCATTCACGCTCTCTGTGCCTGTTTCCTTTTCTTGACCGTTCGGGCCTTGCATAGCACCCCGCGGGGCGGC
>Ga0316603_10001347_pt1 | contig 12990 bp, 11 predicted proteins | sample OWC_soil_day10_n_FD_207649 | JGI IMG/M metagenome (GOLD analysis project Ga0316603, IMG submission 207649) | Wetland soil microbial communities from Old Woman Creek delta, Ohio, United States - OWC_soil_day10_noCT | ecosystem: Environmental > Terrestrial > Soil > Wetlands | place: USA: Ohio...
CCCGCGTGTCGCTGACCGTGGGGCTGGCGGTGGCGGCCGTCTCGGTGGCCATCGGCCTGCTGATCGGCCTGGTGGCGGGATACTTCCGCGCGCTCGACGGAGTGATCATGCGCATCATGGACGGCCTGATGGCGGTGCCGGCCATCCTCGTGGCCATTGCGCTGGTGTCGCTGTCCGGTGCCAGCCTGACGACGGTGATCGTGGCCATCGCCATCCCCGAGATACCGCGCGTGGTGCGGCTGGTTCGCTCGATCGTGCTGTCGATCCGCGAGGAGCCCTATGTCGAGGCCGCGATCTCGGTGGGCACGCCCACGCCCAAGGTGCTGTGGCGCCATGTGCTGCCCAACACCATCGCGCCGCTGATCGTGCAGGCCACCTTCATCGCCGGCTCGGCCATCCTGCTCGAGGCGGCGTTGTCCTTCCTCGGCGTGGGCATCCCGCCGGAGATTCCCACCTGGGGCAACATCATGGCCGAGGGCCGCAGCGTGTTCCAGATCCTGCCGCACAACATCCTGTACCCGGCAGCCTTTCTCACCGTCACCGTGCTGGCGGTCAACATGCTCGGCGATGGCTTGCGCGACACGCTCGACCCGCGCATGGCCAAGCGAGTCTGACGTGGCCGCACCTGTCCTCGAACTCAAGAACCTGAGCATCGGCCTGCCCAAGGGCAGTGACCGGCCGAATGCGGTCAACGACGTGTCGCTGACGGTGGCGCCGGGCGAGATCGTCTGCCTGGTCGGCGAATCGGGATCGGGCAAGTCGGTGATCGCCTTCTCCACGATGGGGCTGCTGCCAAAGAACCTGCCCGTGCGCGACGGCAGCCGCATCGCGCTGCAGGGCGAAGACCTGGTCAAGGTCAGCGAGGCCCGGCTGCGCGAGCTGCGCTGCACGCGCATGGGCATGATCTTCCAGGAGCCGATGACCGCGCTGAACCCGGTAATGCGCTGCGGTGCGCAGATCGACGAGGTGCTGGCCGAGCACACCAAATCGACACCGGCCGAGCGCAGGGCACGCATCATCTCGATGATCGAGCAGGTGCACCTGCCCGACCCCGAGCGCATGTACCAGTCCTACCCGCATCAGCTGTCCGGCGGCCAGCGCCAGCGCATCATGATCGCGATGGCGCTGATCCTGGAGCCGGCGCTGCTGATCGCCGACGAGCCGACCACCGCGCTGGACGTGACCACTCAGGCGCAGACGCTGAAGCTGATCAAGGAGCTGCAGACGCAGCGCGGCACCGGCGTGCTGTTCATCACCCACGACTTCGGCGTGGTCGCCGAGATCGCCGACCGCGTGGCGGTGCTGAAACACGGCGTGCTGGTCGAGATGGGGCCGACCGAAGTGCTGCTGAAGAACCCGCAGCACGACTACACGCGCATGTTGATCGCCTCGGTGCCCAGCCACGAGCCGCCTGAGCGCACGCGCCCTGTCCCGACCCACGAGCCGGTGGTGCTGCAGGCGGACAAACTGGTCAAGACCTACGGCCACCGCGGCCTGTTCGGCGGCCAGAAGGTGGCGGCCGTGCGCGACGTGGCCTTCGAGATCCGCCGTGGCGAAACGCTCGGCATCGTCGGCGAATCGGGCTCGGGCAAGTCCACCGTGGCACGCTGCGTGGCGCGACTCATCGACCCCACCGAAGGCAGCATCCTGCTCAGCGGCACCGACATCGCCACCATGCCGGCCGGCCAGCTGCGCGGCTTGCGGCGCAAGATCCAGATCATCTTCCAGGACCCGTACCGCTCGCTGAACCCGCGCCGCACGGTCGGCCAGTCGATCGTCGAAGGTCCGATGAACTACGGCCAGTCGGCCAACGACGCACTGGCGCGCGCACGCAAGCTGATGGAACTGGTGCGGCTGGACCCGGACTCGCTCGACCGCTTCCCGCACCAGTTCTCGGGTGGCCAGCGCCAGCGCATCTGCATCGCCCGCGCGCTGGCGATGGAGCCGGAGCTGCTGATCGCCGACGAGGCGGTGTCGGCGCTGGACGTGTCGGTGCAGGCGCAGGTGCTGCGGCTGCTGGGCGACATCCGCGACAAGCTCAATCTGGCGATGCTGTTCATCACCCACGACCTGCGCGTCGCCGCGCAGGTGTGCGACGACGTGGCCGTGATGTCCAAGGGCCAGATCGTCGAGTACGGCCCGGTGCAGCAGGTTTTCGGCGCGCCAAAGCACGAGTACACGCGAGCCTTGTTCGAGGCCGCGCCGGGCCGCCATTTCGATTTCGCCAAGGCTGCTGCCGGCTTCGCATAGGCAGGCCGCGGCTTCCACCACGGAGACACCATGCGACTGCTGATCGCGATGATGAAGCACGAGACCAACACCTTCTCGCCGGTGGTCACCGACCTGGCGCGTTTCTCTCGCGCCGGCGGCAAGGCACCCGACGGCGGTGCCGCGGCGGTTGCGGCCTACCGCGGCACCGGCACGGTCACCGGCGCCTACATCGACATCGCGGAACGCGAGGGCGCAGAGTTCGACCTGGCCATCGCCGCCGATGCCTGGCCCAGTGGGCCGGTGGAAGACGCCGCCTACGAAGCCATCAGCGCGCCGATCCTCGCCGCGGTACGGCGCGGCGGCTACGACGGCATCCTGCTCGACTTGCACGGCGCGATGGTCACGCGCAGCCACGAGGACGGCGAAGGCACACTGCTGTCGCGCATTCGTGCCATCGACTCGAAGACACCGATCGCGGTCAGCTACGACATGCACGCCAACGTCTACCCGGAAATGGTGCTGCCTGCCAACGTCGTCGCCGGGTACCAGACCTATCCGCTTGTGTACATGTCCGACCCCGGCCGGCGCGCCGGCACGGCGCTGATGCGCATGCTCAAGGGCGAGGTGCGGCCCACCACCGCCTGGGGCAACGTACCGATGCTGCCGCACGTGATGCGCCAGGGCACGGCCGACGAACCGAACCGTTCGCTGCAGGCGCGCTGCAAGGCCATGGAGGCTGAGGGTGCGTTGTGCGCCAGCCTGTTCGTCGGCTTCCCGCATGCGGACATCCGCAACGCCGGCCTGAGTGTGGTCATCACCACCAACAATGACATGGCGCTGGCCGAACGGCTGCGCGATGAGCTGCTCGCCGCGGCCTGGGCGCAGCGCGAAGCCTTCGTCTACCGGCTCGAGCCGCTGGAGCAGTCGGTGGCGCGCGCCAAGGCCATGACCGAAGGTCCGGTCTTCCTGCTCGACCACTACGACAACGCCGCCTCCGGCGGGCCGATGGACACCACCCGCGTGCTGGCCGAGATCATGCGCCAGCGGCTGGACAACGTCGCCGCCTTCGGCATCTTCGATCCGCAGGCCGTGCGCGAGGCCATCGCCGCCGGCATCGGCGCGACGATCACGCTGTCGATCGGCGGCAAGCAGAAGATGCCGATGTGCCCCGAGCCCAGCGAACCCCTTCAGGTCAGCGGCCGCGTCAAGACGATCTTCGACGGCAAGTACCGCGCCAAGGGCCCGATGGCGGCCGGCACGCAGCAGGATATGGGGCATGCGGTGGTGCTGGACACCGGCCGCGTGGAGATCGTGCTGTTCTCGCGCCATGTCGAGCCCTTCGACGTGAACACGCTGTTGTCGCTGGGCATCGACCCGATGCAGAAGCGCTATGTGATGCTGAAGAGCCGCATCCACTGGCGCGCCGGCATGAGCCACCTGGCCAAGGCGGTGGTCGAATGCGCCGGCGTCGGTGTCTGCACCTCCGACTATGGCCAGCACCGCTTCGAGCGGCTGCGCCGGCCGATCTACCCGCTCGACCCGCAGGTGACACGATGAGCGTGACGCTGAAATCCTTCCCCTTTGGATCGGCCACCGCGCAGGCTGCCGCCTTGCGCCGCGGCCAGGTCAGCAGCGTCGAATTGCTCAAGGCCTATCTGGAGCGCGTGGACCGCTACAACCCGACGCTGAATGCGCTGGTGGTCGATGATCGCAAGGCCGCCATGACCCGCGCCCGCGCCGCCGACCGCGCGCTGGCCAAGGGCGAGCTCTGGGGCCCGCTGCACGGCCTGCCGATGACGGTGAAGGAATCCTTCGACCTGGAGGGCCATCCCACCACTTGGGGGCATGTACCGCGCAAGGACCATGCGGCCGCCACCGACGCACTGGCCGTGGACCGGCTCAAGGCCGCCGGCGCGGTGGTCTTCGGCAAGAGCAACGTGCCGCTGAACCTGGCCGACTTCCAGAGCTACAACGCCGTCTACGGCACCACCAACAACCCCTGGGACCTGGCGCGCGGGCCCGGCGGCTCGTCGGGCGGCAGCGCGGCCATGATGGCGGCGGGCCTCAGCGCGCTGGAATACGGCAGCGACATTGGCGGCAGCATTCGCAACCCGGCCGCGTACTGCGGCGTCTATGGCCACAAGTCCACCTGGTGCATCGTGCCCAAGCGCGGCCACAGCCTGGCACCGAAGCCCGGCGCCGAAGCCGACCTGTCGGTGATCGGCCCGCTGGCGCGCAGTGCCGGGGATCTGGCGCTGGCGCTGAAGCTGACTGTCGGCCCGGATGTGCTCAACGCGCGCGGCCTGCAGTACAGGCTGCCGGCGCCGCCCAAGGCGCTGAAGGGCTTGCGCGTCGGCGTCTGGCTGGACGAACCCATCGCCCCGGTGGACGACAGCGTGAAGGTCCGCATCGAGGCCGCGGCCCGCGCGCTGGCCAAGGCCGGCGCCAAGGTGGACTTCAAGGCCCGGCCGGACTTCGACCCGCTGCAGGCGCATCGCATCTACCTGACGCTGCTGCAGTCCAACCTCGCCGCGCGCCGCGCCGACTTTGCCGACCTGGTGGCCGCTCGGGCGCGCTTGCGCGACGACGATGCCAGCGACCATGCGATGGCGCTGCGCGCCTCCACCGCCAGCTACAAGGAGGTGTTCGAGACCCACCAGCAACGCGAGCACCTGCGCTGGGCCTGGCACGAGTTCTTCAGCCGCTTCGACGTGCTGCTGATGCCGATCACCGCCACGGCCGCGTTCCCGCACGACCAGAGCGAGCCGATGCCGGCACGCACCCTGCGCGTCAACGGCGTCGAGCGCCCGTACTTCGGCCAGCTGTTCTGGGCCGGGCTGGCCACCGCCTCCTTCCTGCCGGCCACCATCGCGCCGGCCGGGCTCGGCGCCGAGGGGCTGCCGGTGGGCGTGCAGATCGTCGGGCCGGAGTTCGGCGACCTCAGCACCATCTGGCTGGCCGGGCAGCTGGCCGGCCTGATCGGCGGCTTCCAAGCGCCGCCGGGGTATTGAGGCCATGCCCGTCGTCAGCGAACGCCACGGCCGCGTGCTGCTGGTGCGCCTGGACCGCGACGCCAAGCTCAACGCCATGGACCGCGACATGACGCTCGGCCTGGACGCGGCGATGAACCTGCTCGACGACGACCCCGAGCTGTGGGCCGGCGTGCTCACCGGCAACGGCCGCGCCTTTTCGGCCGGCAGCGACCTGGCCGACCCGGACCGCAACAGCACCGAACGCGGCGGGCCCTATGGCCTGATCCGGCGTGAACGGCGCAAGCCGCTGATTGCCGCCGTCGATGGGTTGGCCTTCGGCGGCGGTTTCGAGATGGTGCTGGCCTGCGACCTGGTGGTGGCCTCGCGCCGCGCGCGCTTTGCGCTACCCGAGGTCAAGCGCGGGCTGCTCGCGCTGTATGGCGGCGTGTTCCGCGGTGCCCGGGCGCTGCCGCTGAACCTGGCGCGCGAGATGGTGCTGACCGGCGACCCTATCGACGCCGAGCGCGCCCATGCGCTGGGCCTGGTCAACCGCCTGTGCGACGACGGTGCCGCGCTGGACACCGCGCTGGCAATGGCTGCGGACATCTGCGCCAACAGCCCGGTGGCGGTGCGCGAAAGCCTGGGTGTCATCAACCAGGCCATCGATGCCGACGATGCGCTGGCCTGGCAGCTCAGCACCGAGGCGGCCAATCGAGTGCGCGCCTCGGCCGACAGCCGCGAAGGCATCGCCGCCTTCCTGGACAAGCGCCCACCGCGCTGGCGCGGCCACTGAGAGCGGACACGGGACCGCGCCTGCGCACGGTCCCGTGCTGCCCAAAGGCTCGACCCCTGCGCGGGTCGGGCTGAGTCCAGGTTACGGCGTGGTTACGGCGCCGCGCAAGGGTACTTCCTGTGTTGTCGGCAGACGGCGGACCCTATGATCCGCGCGTTGCGGCGGCCGTGCCCGGCCGTTGCATGCACCGACTCAACGCATGGAGACATCACGATGAAACTGAAGCAGATTGCCGCCGCAGCGCTGTTTGGCGGCGCCTTGATCGCGATCAGCCCGGCCTTCGCCCAGGCCCAGGAAAAACTCACCGTCTGGTGGGGCAAGGGCTTCTACAAGGCCGAGGACGACGCCCTCTACGCCGCCATCAAGAAGTTCGAGGCCAAGTACCCGAAGTACAAGGTCGAACTGTCGTTGTACGCGCCGCAGGAGATCATCCCGAAGAGCGTGGCCGCGCTCGACGCCGGCAACCCGCCCGACGTGGCCTACGGCGACGTCTACGACTTCCAGGTCACCGCCAAGTGGGCCAACGAAGGCAAGCTCGAGGACGTGACCGCGATCATCGAGCCGATACGCGCCAAGTTCGAGCCGCAGGCGCTGTCGACCACCTTCCTCTACAACGACGTAGCCAAGACGCGGGCCTACTACGCCTATCCGATCAAGCAGCAGACCATGCACATCCAGTACTGGAAGGACATGCTGGCCGAAGCCGGGTTCAAGGAAAGCGACATCCCGAAGGACTGGAAGGGCTACTGGGAGTTCTGGTGCGAGAAAGTGCAGCCCGCCTACCGCCAGAAGACCGGCCAGCGTGGTTTCTCCACCGGCTTCCCGATGGGCGTGGATTCGAGCGACTCGTTCTACTCGTTCCTGACCTTCATGGACGCGTACAACGTCAAGCTGGTCAGCGATTCGGGCAAGCTGCTGGTCGATGACCCGGCGGTGCGCGACGGCCTGATCAAGGCCATGACCGACTACACCTACGTGTACGGCAAGGGCTGCACGCCGCCGTCTTCGACGGCCTGGAAGGACCCGGACAACAACGTCGCTTTCCACAACAAGACCATCATCCTGACGCACAACGCGACGATCTCGATCGCCGCCAAGTGGCTGGACGACATGAACAACCCGGCGCTCACCGAAGCGCAGCGCGCCACCGCCAAGAAGAACTACACCGAGCTCATCGCCACCGCCGGCTTCCCCAACAAGCCGGACGGCACGAAGATGACCTATCGCTCGGCAGTGAAAACCGGCGTGATCTTCAAGGATGCGAAGAACAAGGCTGGCGCCAAGGCCTTCGTCGCCTTCATCCTCGACGAGCCGATCCTCGGGCCCTACGTGGAAGGCTCGCTGGGCCGCTGGTTCCCGGTGACCAAGGCCGGGCAGCAGAGCCCGTTCTGGAAGAACGACCCGCACCGCCTGGCCGTGTACAACCAGTTCATGTCCGGCACGACCTCGTTCGAATTCACCAAGAACTACAAGTTCACGACGCTGAACAACGAGAACGTCTGGGCCAAGGCGATGAACCGCATCCTCAGCGAGAAGGTGCCGGTGGACAAGGCCGTCGACGAGATGATCGCGCGCATCAAGGTGGTGGCCAACTGAGTACGGCACCGGCCGGCAGCGGTGCGCTGCCGGCCGGTCGAGCTGAATGAACACTGCCGCATTGCCCACGGCCGCGACCCGGCCCCGCAAGCCCCTCAGCATCTGGGGCTTCTGGGGCCGTTTGTTCGTGGTGCCCTACCTGCTGGTGTTCCTGATCTTCGTGCTCTTCCCGGTCGGCTACGGGCTGTGGCTGGCGCGCAGCCCGGACAGCTACGTCAAGCTGTTCCAGGACCCGATCTTCTTCCGCACCGCGGTCAACACGATCGTGTTCCTGCTGGTGGCGATCAACATCAAGATGATGATCGCGCTGTATCTGTCGGGCTTCTTCCTGCACACGCGCTGGTGGATCAAGGTGCTGGCGGTGCTGTTCATCCTGCCGTGGGCGGTGCCGTCGATCCCGACGATCCTGTCAGTGCGCTTCATGCTCAACCCCGAATGGGGCGTGATCAACAGCACCATCTTCAGGCTCACCGGGCTGGACGGGCCGAACTGGCTGAACGACCCCACGCTGGCACTGAGCTTCTCGATGCTGATGCACATCTGGAAGTCGCTGCCCTTCTGGACACTGATCCTGCTGGCCGGGCGCATGGCGATTCCGGGCGAGCAGTACGAAGCGGCGAGCGTGGACGGTGCATCCAACTGGCAGAAGTTCCGCTACATCACTTGGCCTTCGATGCGCGGGCTGTACCTGACCTCGACGCTGCTGTCGATGATCTGGACGCTGGGCGACTTCAACAGCGTCTACCTGCTCACCGGCGGCGGCCCGGCCGACCTGACGCACGTATTGGCCACGCTGGGCATCCGCTACCTGCGATTGGACCAGATCGAGCTGGCGATGGCGTCGATCGTCGTGAGCATGCCCTTGGTGCTGCCGATCGTCTTCTTCATGATGAAGCGGCTGAGCAAATGAAGCTGAAAGCCGTCACCACCGAAGCCAAGCTGCTGCTGATCGGCATCCCGGTGCTGCTGTGGACATTGATTCCTGTCTATCACATGTTCCTGTTTGCGATCTCCGAGCGCGACCAGGCCACATCGGGGCGCCTCTGGCCGAAGAACCCGACGCTGCAGAACTTCGACACCGTGTTCCAGCAGAAGCACTTCTACCTGAACCATTTTTGGCTGCAGCTCGGCAACTCGCTGTGGATCGCGGTGGCGGTGGGCGTGATCACGCTGTTCATCGCCACCACCGCGGCCTTTGCCATCAGCCGGCTGAAGGTGCCCGGCGGGCGCACGGTGATGAACCTGGCGCTGTTCACCTACTTCATCCCGGCCGCCTTCCTGGCCGTGCCGATGTACAAGACCATGGCCACCTACGGCCTGCTCAACAACCGCTGGTCGCTGGTGCTGGCGATGGTCACCATCGCCTCGCCCTATTGCATCTGGGTGCTCAAGCAGGCGTCCGACAAGCTGCCCTGGGAGCTGGATGAAGCGGCGCGCATCGACGGCGCCACGCCACTGCAGCTGTTCCGCCTGGTCTACCTGCCGCTGATGGTGCCGTCGCTGGTGGCGGTGGGCACCTATGCGCTGCTGCTGGCCTGGAACGAGTACCTGTACGGCTTCCTGCTGCTGTCCAACGAGCAGCACCTGACGCTGGCCGTGGCGCTGGGCAACTTCCTCGCGGCCGACGATTCGCCCTGGGAGCTGCTGATGGCCACCGGCTTCATCTACGCGCTGCCGCCGGCGGCGATTTACTACGCCTTCAAGCGCTACATGGTGTCGGGCCTCACCGCCGGCGCAGTGAAATCATGACGACAACGAACAGATCGAACGGCCGCCGCGGAACTGGCTTTGCCAGGCCGCTGGCGGCGCCCCCCTGGGGGGGAGCGCCAAAGGCGCTTCGGGGGGGAGCCTAGATGGCATCGGTCACCTTTCGCAACATCGAGAAGGCCTACGGCAAGGTCAAGGTCATCCACGGCATCGGCTTCGACATCGCCGATGGCGAGTTCGTCGTGCTCGTCGGCCCGTCGGGCTGCGGCAAGAGCACGCTGCTGCGCATGCTGGCCGGGCTGGAAGAAATCTCCGGCGGCGAGATCATGATCGACGGTAAGGTCGTCAACGACCTGGAGAGCAAGGACCGCGACATCGCGATGGTCTTCCAGAGCTACGCGCTGTATCCGCACATGACGGTGCGCGACAACATGGCCTTCAGCCTGAAGCTGCGCAAGGCCGATGCCAAGACCACCGGCGACCGGGTCGCCAATGCCGCGCGCATCCTCAACCTGGACCCGCTGCTCGACCGCTTTCCGCGCGAGCTGTCCGGTGGCCAGCGCCAGCGCGTGGCCATGGGCCGCGCGATCGTGCGCGACCCGAAGGTGTTCCTGTTCGACGAGCCGCTGAGCAACCTCGACGCCAAACTGCGCGTGGCGATGCGCGCGGAGATCAAGGCGCTGCACCAGCGGCTGAAGACCACCACGGTCTACGTCACGCACGACCAGATCGAAGCGATGACGATGGCCGACCGCATCGTCGTCATGCACGACGGCATCGTCGAGCAGATCGGCACGCCGCTGGAGCTTTTCGACCACCCGGGCAACCTGTTCGTGGCGCAGTTCATCGGCTCGCCGGCGATGAACGTTTTCAAGGGCATGCTGCGCCGCCTTGACGGCCGCAGTTTTGTCGAGGCCCAGGGCAGCGCGTGGCCGGTGGGCGAACTGCGCCAAGGCCGCGACGGCCAGGCGGTGCACTACGGCATCCGTCCGGGCGACATCGGCCTGACCACGCCGGACCAGGGCATCGCGGCCAAGGTCGTGGTCGTCGAACCCACTGGCGCCGAAACCGAGCTGCTGCTCGAAGTCGGCGGCGAGCAGCTTATCGTCGTGCTGCACGGCCGCACCGCAGTGCAGCCCGACGAACGCATCGGCCTGGTGATCGACGGCGCCAAGGCGCACCTGTTCGATGAAGGCAGCAGCCAGCGCATCGACTGAATCGTCTGCCCGCATCCATGTGGTGATGGGCGTCAGCGCCTGCGGCAAGAGCACCGTGGGGCGGGCGCTGGCCCATGCGCGCGGTGCCACCTATCTGGACGGCGACGACTTCCATCCACCGGAGAACGTGGCGCGCATGGCCGCGGGCCAGCCCCTGTCCGATGCCGACCGCCAGGGCTGGCTGCTCGCGCTGAGCCAGCGCCTGGCGCTGGCCCGTACGGCCGGCGAAGGCGTGGTGCTGTCCTGTTCGGCGCTGAAGCGCTGCTACCGCGACCTGCTGCGCCAGGGCGCACCCGATCTCGTGCTGATCTTCCTGCATGGCAGCCGCGAACTGCTGGCCGCGCGCATCGCCGCGCGCACCGACCACTACATGCCGCCGTCGCTGTTGGACAGCCAGCTGTCCACCCTGGAGCCGCCGCAGGCCGATGAAAATGCCCTGGCCTTCGATGTGGTGCTGACGCCGCAGCAGATCGTCGACGGCATCCAACAACCGGAGGCCCCTGCCATGCCCGAATTCCACAAGGTCGCGCTCTATACCGACAGCGATGGCTGCGCACGCTTTCGCGAAGAGCGCATCGCGCTCGGCGAGGGCACGCCGCAGGCGCGGCTGTCAGCGCTTTTCGCATCGGGCGGCTACCAGCTGCGTCACAGCCCGGTAGGCTTTCGCAGCAGCTTCCACTGCACACCGGCGCCGCAATGGGTCTTCATCCTGTCCGGCCGCATGGAGATCGGTCTGCAGGACGGCAGCTCGCGCATCTTCGAACCCGGCCAGCACTTCTATTCGGCCGATACGCTGCCTGCGGGCGCCAGCTTCGACGCTGCGCTGCATGGCCACTGGAGCCGCCAGGTGGGCGACCAGCCGCTGGTCACGCTGTTCCTGCGAGGCTGAGGTCATGGCCTTGCTGAGCGACGCCGAAGTACGCCAGTACCACGCGCTGGGCTACCTGGTGCCCTCGTTCCGGCTGAGCGCCCAGCTGGTCGACAGCCTGCGCGATGCGCTCGAACGTCTGATCCGCGACAACCCCGGCGTGCGTCCCGAGAAGCTGATCAGCGCGCACCTGGCGCGCAGCGGCGGCCGTGCCAACGACGAAGGCGTGCGCGGCCAGGCCGAGTTCTTGGCGCTGGCCAGGAACGAGCAGATCCTCGACGCGGTGGAACAGCTGATCGGCCCGGACATCATCCTGTGGGGCTGCCATGTGTTCTGCAAGCCGGCCGGCGACGGCCACGAGACGCCGTGGCACCAGGACGGTCACTACTGGCCGATCCGCCCGTTGGCCACCTGCACCGTGTGGGTGGCGCTGGACGAATCGGTCACCGAAAACGGCTGCCTGCGCGTGATCCCGCGCTCGCACCTGGCACGCACCAGCCACCCGCACCTGCACGAGGACCGGCATGACCTGGTCCTGCAGCAGCGCCTGCCCGAAGCAAGCTTCGATGCGGCCACCGCGGTGGACCTGGAATTGCAGCCCGGGCAGATGTCGATGCACGATGTGTACATGATCCACGGCGCCCAGGCCAACCGCTCCGACAAGCGCCGCGCCGGCGTGGCCCTGCGCTACATGCCTGGCAGCTCGGTGTTCGAGCGCAGCCTCGACCCGGTGGCCGGCCGCTCCGGCGTGCCGACCGCCTTTGCCACGCGGCCGCTGTGGCTGCTGCGCGGCCGCGACCGTACCGGTCGCAACGACTTCGAGGTGGGCTTCGACGAGCGCGACGCCTGAGCGCGCGCTAACGCGTGGCGCGGGCGCGGCGCGCGCCCAACTTTGGCACCGCGCCGGGTGCATCGCCGTGCCGTTGCGGCTGCGACATTGGCGTGGTTGGGGTGTCGGACGCGGCTTCAGCCTGCGAGTCCGGCGGCAACGGCAGCGGGCGGGGTGCCAGCAAGCGGGCCAGCAGCCAGCTGAGCATGACGAACAGGCCCAGGCCGGCAACCACGAAGACCACCAGCAAGGCGCCGTGCACCCAGGGATCGGTCAGCGTGGCGAAGGCCACCGCCTGCACCAGCGCCAGCGCCGCTGCGCGCAGCCGCACCGTCGTGCCGAACAGGCCGCCGAGGGCCAGCACATAGCAGGTGACGAAGCCGAACAGCAGCAGCAGCTGCATGAAGCTCATGCGCTCGAGGCTGTCGCCGAGTTCCGTCATGGTGTGTCTGTCCTGGTGCGTCGAGAAGCGCGATCTGACCGAGGCCCGCAGGCTCGCACAGCGGCTAAGCAGCAGCAATCCCGTGTCCTCGTGCCGCCGGACTCCCCGTGACCGAAAGCACGAGCCTTGCGAGCATTCTGCACGATGGCTGTGACGGCCGTGCGACGCTGCCTCAGCCCGGTCGCTTGTATCGCACCGGGGGCCTTTGGCAAGCGTGCCAGCCCTTCCGGGCTCGCACGTCCCGGCTCAGTCACCCCGCGCGACGCCTTCGGTGCTCGGAGCGACACCGCCTTGGAGCAAGTTACCCCCGCGGCGGATCAGCTGTAGCCCCGTGGGCAGCTCGGCTTCCACCACG
>Ga0316603_10001348_pt1 | contig 12990 bp, 9 predicted proteins | sample OWC_soil_day10_n_FD_207649 | JGI IMG/M metagenome (GOLD analysis project Ga0316603, IMG submission 207649) | Wetland soil microbial communities from Old Woman Creek delta, Ohio, United States - OWC_soil_day10_noCT | ecosystem: Environmental > Terrestrial > Soil > Wetlands | place: USA: Ohio...
CAGCCCCGAGCGCACCATCGCGATCGGCTTGGCCTTGGCGAGATCCGTGCCTCCCGGGTAGTACGTGGTCGGGACCGGTTGGCGCGCATCCGGGCCGGCGACGAGCACGACGAACGGTCCGATCGGAACGCCCGTGATCTCGTAGCGTCCATCGGCATCGGTCTTCGCGACGAGCGGCCAGCCATGGTGATTGGCTTGATACGCGGTGGTCGTCGAGCTCGCCTCGACGTCGACGTGCGCGACCGGCTTGCCACGGTGATCGACGATCCGTCCCCGGATCCGACCGTCGAGGATCTCGTGGATGTCGAGTCGAGCGCACGCCGCGGCATCGGGCAGCGTCACCGCGAGACTCTTGCCGGGCATGACCGTCGTCCCAGGGTCGAGGACGTCGAGCGTGTAGCTCTTCCCGGGTGGCAACTCGAGCTTGAAGTGACCGTTGCGATCGCTGCGCGTCGCGTACGAGGTGCCACGGGCCACCACTTGCACCCCGGGGCGGTTCGTTCGTTCGATCGTGGTGGTCTCGTCGTACGCCTCGAGCACGACCTCGCCTTCGACGACGCCGTTCGCGCGCTTCGGCAAGGCATGGAGATACGCAAGATCGTCGGTCGCGTCGCGCAGCTCCTTGGTGTGCGAGCAGGCTCCCGTGCGTAGCCTGCCACCCTCGCGATGCGCGTAGACCAGGTACTGCTCGCCCCGCTTGAACAGGATCGGGCACGGTCCGCCGGAGTCGACGACCTCGGTGGTCGCGAGCGTGCCCCGCAGCGACTGCGTGACGGCGAACGTCACCTGGTAGCCGCGCACCGTGGCGTCGTTGATCTGGGTGACCTTGCCCGTGAACACCGCCTCGGTCGCCCAGAACACCTCGCAGACCGGCTTTGGTTGGGCGCAGTCGCAGGCGTCGGCGCGTCGAAGTTGGCAGACGATCGCGGTTGCGCCGGCGAGTACGGACCAGATCCTCATCGGGCGCTTCGAACGCAGCGGTGGATCATCTATTCATCGGTCACGCCGTGAGGAGTGCGTTCGATCACAGCGTGCAGACCCGGCGTCGTCAGGAACTGCGCGACGAGCTCGAGCGCTGGCGTGGCCTGCGGAAACACGTCCGGCACCAGCATCCACGCATGGGTCATGTCGTCCCAGGTCTTCAGATCGACGGCCACGCCCGCCTCCCTGGCGCGGCGTGCGAGCGCGGTCACCTCGTCGAACAGCAGCTCGGCGCTGCCCACCTGGATCAGCAGCGGCGCGATCCCATGCAGATCGGCGAACAGCGGGGACGCGCGCGGGTCGCGTGGATCGGCCTCGCCCAGGTAGAGACTCGCCCAGTGCACCAGATACGCGCGATCGCCCCAGTCGTATCGATCATGGGCCGTGACCGACGGCTGCGATGCCGACAGATCGACCCACGGCGAGATCAAGACGGCCCCGCGCGGCTGCGCTTCGTGGGCGTCGCGCAGCGCCAGCAGGATCGTCAGCGCCAGCCCGCCGCCCGCCGAGTCCCCACCGAGGACGATGTCCTCGGGCCGAGTGCCCTCGGCGACCAGCGCGCGGTAGGCAGCAAGACACGCCTCCGGTGCCGCCGGGAACCGGTGCTCGGGCGCGTGGGGATACTCGAGCGCGAGGACGCGCGCGCCCGAGGCTCGACTGACCCGAGCGAGGAAGTCGGCGTAGCTCCGCACCGAGCCGAACGCATATCCGCCGCCCGGCAAGTACAGCAGCGTGGTGGGATTGCCAGTGGCAGCGGCAGTGGCAGGGATGAATCGGCACCCATTCAGGCCGGCCACCTGACATGGCTCACGACGGACGCCCCGCCTGCGCCCGGATGGAGCGAGCGCGTCGACGTGGCGCCGGGCGTCCGCGATCGGCAGCGCCATCAGGTGCGCGCCGTTTCGCCGCATCGCCTCGATCACGCTCTCCTGGACCCACGACCAGCCGGGACGCCGCGGGCCGCTGGCCAGCCGACGCCGCAGGACGCGGAGACTTGCCGCGAACAGACGGAGCGCGAACCACAGTTTCGCCATCGCATCACCTTCGGTCGATCGAGGACGCCGGTCGCGCGGATCGACCCTGGCGAATCACCGCTTCAGGGCGCCTGGATGACGGCGCGGTCGGCGTCGCGGACGGGGCGGCCGTCGGAGGTGTTGCCGAACTGGATCGAGAGGCCGGGCGAGGTCTCGAAGCCCCAGGTCTGCAACAGCGAGATCGGATCGATCACGTTGATGCGGCCCTTGGTGATCTCCTTCGAGACGCGGCCGGAGATCTCGACGCTGGTGATGACGCCGCGCGACGCGGTGATGTGGCCCATGTACATGAGCGTGTGACAGTCATCCGCGAAGGATGGATCGTCGCTGCAGCGCGAGAGGTGGGGGTTGGTGAGGATGAGATCTTGCGCTTCCGAACGCCGCGCGGCCGGCAAGCAGTGGATGGTGCCGTCGGACAGGAACGCGCAGTTGCTCGACCAGATCTGGTTGTTGCTACCGCGGGCGTAGATGTCGGGGTGGTAGACCTCGTCGTACTGCGCGGTGATGTTGCCGGTGCCGCCGGTGCGGCGCTCGTACTTGACCTGGTCCCAGGTCTGGCCATTGTCCTGAACGGTCTCGACGCCGACGATCGCGTTGTACGCGACCGTGGTGTCGGCGCGATCGGCGGCCAGCCCCTGCGGCGAGATCAGCGTGTACTGGAAGGTCATGTTCTCGGTCGGCGGCGTCGTGGTCGGGTAGGGATTCCAGAGGCCTTCGCCGGTCGAGTCGGTCTCGCGGACGTCGAACGCGGCGGCGCCGTTGAGGCGCGCGCGCGCGACCAGCGCCTGGACGTTCGCCGGGACGACGTTGCCGCCGTAGCCGCCGCTGGCGACCAGCTCGCGGGCCTCGGGGCGGAGCAGGTTGGCGACGCGTGCCCGATCGAGGGCGCGCGCGGTGGCGGCGGCCGGCACGCTGTACTGCGTGCTCTCGAGGCCGTCGCGGATCACGAGCATCTCGCTCTTGCTGACCGAGTTACCGGTGGCGGTGAACAGCGCGTCGACATCGGCGGCCGACAGCTCGCCGTCGGCGGTCAGCTCGTCGATCTTCCGGGTGACGGCGGCGCCATCCTCCTTGCTATCGCCATCGCCATCGGGCGACGGAGCGACGTCGGTGGCGGACTCGGCCGCGCAGGCGGCGACCACGGGGAGCGTCATGATGAGCGAGCTAAGCCAACGTGAGATCATGCCGGGCCCGAGAGCAGGATCCACGCCAGCGCGGGGCTGAATCGATCCTGGGGCTTGTCGACTCCAGCGGTGGCCAGCCGACGAGCCAGGCCACCAAGCTTGTTGCTACGCAAACCACGGGTTGCAGTGGCGCCGTGGCTGGCCGGCGTTCCCGCTGCGACGCCAGCCCGGGCAAGAATGCCTACGGACACCGAACGCCAGGTAGCGCTGCAACACTCGGGAAACAGGTCAATCCCACGTCGCAGGCGGCAGCGGTCCCCCAGACGGTCTAGGATCGCCGTATGCGAGCCTTGCCTTTGCTGATGTCTCTGATCGCGGCGTGTGGCGGCGGTCCTCCGAACGTCGGAGACACGTGCACGGCGACGGATGGTTGTGACGACAGCCTGACGTGCGACACGACCGTTCCCGGCGGCTACTGCAGCACGTCGTGCACGACGTCGGGATCGACCGGCGAGTGCCCGGAGGCGTCGATCTGCGATGCGATCGCGGGCACCGCGCTGGCGTGCGTGAGGATCTGCAAGAGCGCCACAGACTGCCGATCCGATCAGGACTGCAACGGCGTGAGCGGCAGCAACATCAAGGCGTGCAAGCCGAAACCCTAGGGGGCCATTGCCGCGTGCGCCGTTCGCGGCGATGCGAGCCGCGGCTGTCCTTCTGTTTCAGATCGGCGGCCAGTCGTCGCTGCCGCGTTGAATCGGGCACAAGTTCGTCCGTCCTTTCGTGATGCTCTCGACCCGCCTCCTTGTCCCCGTGATGGCCGCGCTGACCAGCTGTGCCACCGCAGGCTCGACGCTCGGCACGCCCGCCGGCTCACCCCTGGGCGTGGTGTGGCGCCAGTCGGCGCGGTGCCCTGATTCGCACCTCGAAGAGCTGGTCGAGACGGGTTCGACGCTCGCATGGATCGTGGACGATCAGCTCGTGCGCTTCGACCGCGCGACCGGCGCGTCCGCCCCGACGATCCGCCTGCGCGACAGGGCGAGGCTCGTCGAGGCCGTCGGCGACGTGGCGGTCCTGTGGGTCGAGGAGCGAGCGCTGCGCGGGCTCGACCTCACGAACGGCGTGGTCCGGTGGACGCATGCCGGCGCCCACGGCAGCAACTTCCCGATCGCCGCGACCGGGGACGCGAGCTTCGTGTTCGTCTCGAACCGAGGTGCGGGGGAGGCGGAGCGGCACGACCTCGAGGTGCTTGACCCCAGGTCCGGGCACGCACGCTGGGTGCGCCAGTTTCCCGCAACCGACAGGCCGCGATGGATCACGGTCGGCGCGGGGCTGGTCTACGTCACCGTCGAACACGAAGCGGGCGGTCCCGCCAGCTCCGGCGGCTTCAACCTGCTCCACGCATTCGCCCTCGCAGACGGCCGGCCGATGTGGACCTACCAGTATCCCAGACCGAAGTTCTGGTCCGGCGAGCCGCTGGGCGTGCTCGCCTCCACCGGGGATCTGGTCCTGCGGCTCGATGCCGCCGTGATCGTGATCGATCCGAAGGGCTCGCCCACGTCGATCGCGCTGGCCGGCGCGACCGGGGTGATCGCGCATGACCGCCGAGCCTACGTCCTCCTCTACGATCAGGAATCGAGCGTCAACCGCGTCGCCGCGATCGACGTGCCCAGCCGCAAGGTTGTGTGGATCGCGCCGTTCGCGGCCTCTCGGCTCGTGTCCGCGACGGCACACACGCTCTACATCACGAGTGACGACGAGCAACTCCTCGAGCTCGACGCCGGCACCGGCAAACGTCGCGCGACGTTCGGCGTCAGCGGGGCGGATGTCCGCAGGCTCGCCGGCGCGCCAGCCTTCCTGCTATGCGATCCACGGCGCAGGCTCAGCTCCCTGCTCGGCCCGACGCCGCGCGATACCCCCACCGAGACCGCCACGGTCACCGGCACCCTCTCGTGCAAGGACTGCGATCCGGGCATGCAGATCGAGCTGCGAATCGGAGACTCCAAGCTCACCACGGCCGCGAGTGGCCCGTTTTCGATCACGGTCACCGGGCGCGGCTCGCTGTCCCTGTTCACCCTGATCTGGCCCCAGCAGGTGCGGCTGGCGACCGTCAACCTCACCGGGAATCGACGCTACGAGCTCGGTCCGGTCACGTTCGCGCTCCCGAACCGGCAAGAATAGTGGAGTCCAAGCACACCGCGCACAGGCCGCCACGGCCAGCGTCGCCGGTGAGCTCAGGGCAGCCTCGCCACGCTGCGTTCACGGAGTCGAGAACGCGGTGATCGCGTGGAACGTGGTCGTGATGCTCGATCCGCCCGGTTCGAAGTTGCCGGCGAACACGCCCACGCGGCTCGCCGATTGATCGCTGATCATCGCGGACCGCACCTCGACGACGGCGCCCGCTCCTCGACGGCCCCGGCAATGGAAGACGCCACCAGCGTCCTGGTGGAGTGAGAGCTGCAGCCGACCGGTCCCGATCAGTTGCCTGCCCGGCCCGTCAGTCCCGTCGATCCGGATCAGGAGCTGGGTCGCGGACTGGAACGCGCTGAACGTGCACGTCACCTGTTTCGCGGTCGGCGCAGCGCCGACCTCCACGAACGCCCTGACATCGGCGCTGCCTTGCACGAATGCCTGGTCGACATCGAGGTAGACCTGCACGCCCGGACGATGTGCCGGCGGGATCGCATGAACCAGCTCGATCAAGTCCCCGCCGCTCGCGGTCAACTCGAGCTCCCCCGGAGTGAATTTCACCGTGCCGGGCATGGTCTGCGTCCACCCGGTGTCGGTCGCGAACCCGTCGAACATGACGATCTGCTCACCCGCGACCATCGGCGCGGTGTCGCAGGCATCCCCGACGCGGTCGTTGTCGAAGTCGATCGGCGGGTCGGTGTCGGGATCCGCCGGGCAAGGATCGCACCCGTCGGCGTACGCATCGCCATCCTCGTTGCCGTGCTGGGACAGGTCCCAACACGCGGGGTTGCCATCGCTCGCTTCGGTCGCGTCGGTCGGGCCGCCCGCAGCCAGGGGGAACACGAGGTTGCAGCCAGTGGCGACCAGCGCAACCGCCGCCAGGAGTCCCCTCAGCCCAGACGCAGGTGCGGCGGACACCCGTCCAGGTTCTCACGTTCGACCGCTGTAGCAAACCCGGCGCTTGCTACAGCGCTTGCTACAGTCGACGATTCCTCGTCGAACGAAAAATGGTGGAGGCGCAGGGAGTCGAACCCTGGTCCGAGAATGCCTCTGAACGAACGTCTACGCGTGTAGGCTCGCCAGTCGCGGTCTCACACTCGCCGGCGGCGGCCAGCTAACGAGTGCAACAAGCCAGCTTTGTCTCGACCTCCATGCGCTGACGGATCCGGAGGTCCAGTCTGATTGTGTCGGTGCTTCGCGGCTACAGACGGAAGCTGCGAGCACCGTCGTTACCTGGTTTTACTAGGCAGCGAGAGCAATTGCGTTGTTATCGTTCGCAGTTGCAGGATTGCCCCTTTTTACGTGGCCCGGGGCGCCACGACGCGCGGTTCGTACGTCTTCATCCCCGTCGAAACCGGTACGCCCCCAATTGTCAAAGAAGGCCCCACTATGGGGTCCGATCACGGGGGAGTCAATCGGCAGACCCCGCAGGCGGCGCTTGACGCCGGCGGCTGGACGAGCTAGAACTGACACGTCAGTTCCGAGTAAGTATAATGAGTTATATGCGTTCGGAGGCGCGCCAGCGCCAGATCCTCGATTGCGCGAAGAAGGTGTTCGCGGCGCGTGGGTTTCACGCGGCCAACATCAGCCACATCTGCGAGGCCGCCGGCATCGGGCGCGGGACCCTCTATCAGTACTTCACCAACAAGCATTCGGTGCTGACCGCCATCCTGCGAGAAACCCTCGAGCGGGTGCGCGGGGTGATGGAGCGCCAGTCGGTGGAGGCCAGCTTGCTCGTGCCGGCCGAGAAGATCACGCGGGCGATGGCGATCGAGTTCTCGTCGCACCAGCTCCGACAGCTGCTCGAGCTGGTGTTCGAGGATGACGACACGCTGCGCATCTTGCTGCGCGAGGCGGTGGGGCTCGATGTCGAGGTCGAGCGGATGCTCGGCGAGATCGACGACGTCCTGATCGGGATCCTGGAGCGGTCGCTCATCGCGTCCCACCGCGCGGGGGTGATCCGGGACCTCGATGCCCGCGCGGTCGCCACGATGATCGTCGGCGGGATCGAGAAGCTCGCGCTCGCCGCCCTGCGCAGCGATTCGCCCGTCGACCTCGATGTGCTCGCGCGCGAAGCCACCAGGTTGCACGCGATCGGCTTGCTCTCCGACCGCATCAAAGACATCCCGACGGTCTGACCCCCAAGCGTGAACCAAGGAGACCCGCCATGGCGACCCTCACCGAACGTTGGCTCCGGCCGCAGCGCCCCCGCACCCAGTTCCCGCCGTACGAGCTGGGCGATCACTCGATCGTCGGGCTCGCGCAGGCGCGCACCGACACCGTGGCGCGCATCTACCACAAGGGGCACGAGCAGGCCTGGGACGGCCGCGCGGTGCTCGACGAGCTGATCGCCAAGCACGGCGGGATCCAGTTTCCCGCCGACAAGCGCGAGGCGTTCTCGCGCGTCGCGTCCGTGCTGCTGTGGGGCGAGCTCGCCGCGTGGTCGATCAGCGCCGATCTGGCGCTGAAGCTCGAGGACACGCCCGCGAAGATGGCTGCCTCGAGCCAGGTGTTCGACGAGGCCCGCCACTTCTACGTGCTGCGCGAGTACCTGTGGCGGGCGGGCGTGCCGGTGGTCAAGCTCGGCGGCTGGAGCCGGCAGCTACTCGTCGAGCTACTCGAGACCGAAAATCTATTGTTCAAGGTCGTCGGGATGCAGCTGCTCGTCGAGAGCACGGCCGTCGTGGTGTTCCACAAGCTCGCCGAGGCCAAGCTCGAGCCCGTGCTCACCGAGTTGCTCTACTACTTCGAGCGCGACGAGGCGCGCCACGTCGGGCTCGGCGTCCTCACGTTGCCCGCCGTGCTCGAGGGGCTGTCCGATCGCGAGGCGCTCGCGCTGTGGTGGTTCCAGACCAAGATGCAACTCGAGATGATCGCGGGTGGGGTGACGATCAATCCCTCGTTCACCGCGCTCGGCATCGACCCCGCGGGCATGAACCTCGAGGGCTTCCGCTATCACAACGAGATCATGCGGCGGATGAAGCAGCCGCGCCCGGACCGCGGCACCCAGCAGGCGTCGATCAAGGGCCTGTTCCAGATGTCGCGCGCGGGCCAGGCCCGGTTCCAGGACCTGTTCTTCCCGACCACGGAGCCGGCGCCGTGGAAGCGCACGGTGCTCGCGACGATCATCAACCTCGCGCAGCGCACCGATCGCTGGCTCGCGCGCCGGGCGCCGGCGTGAGCTCGACGGGGCGGCGGTCGGGGCCTCGCACGTGCTCGCACGAGATGCGACGCTCACGCCCGAGGCTCGTCTGTAGGAGGAGAACCATGCGTTCGCTCGCCGTCCTGTGGATCCTCGGTTGCGGCTCGCCGGCCATCGGCGTGCCCGACGATGCGCGCGCGGCACCGCCTCGCAGCCCACCGCCCGATGCCGGCCTCGTCGTGGCGGCCACGCCGATCGCGTGGCAGTGGGACACCGCGCCCGATCTCTACCCGCTGGTCGATCGGGCCGTCGAGCACACCGGGCACCGTTATGTCGTCTCGCTGACGCCCGGCAAGCAAGACGATCGCGATCGGCCCGTCGTGCTGCGGGGCGGCACGTGGTCGGTCGAGGTCGCGAAGAGCGGGCAGGTCGGCGGCGCGGCGGTCGCGGCCGACGATGCACGCGTCTACGTGGCGACCTACAATCGGATCAGCGCCGGTTGCGCGCTCGCCGCCTTCTCGGTCACCACCGGCAAGCCGCTGTGGGCGGTGACGCTCGACGGCATCGGGCCTATCGGGCACAGCAAGTACTCGAACCGCGTCCAGCTCAGGCTCGTCCACGGCCATCCCGTCGTGTTCGGCAACGAGGCCAAGCGCTACATCGAGGAGCGCGATGCGGCGACCGGGGCGCTACGATCGCACCAGCTGCTCGATCCGCTGTGGGTCGCGCCGCCGATCGGCGAGCCGCTGTACCGCGAGCTCGATCACATGCTCGCGGCGAAGCCGTCGTACACGGTCCGGGTCAACGACTTCCTCGCGCGCCACGTCCTGATGAAGGATGCCGACCACGCGGCACGCGGCGCTGCGTTCGGCGATGCCGTGCGTCAGCTCGACGGCCTGCTGCTCCACCGCGGCACGCACAAGCTCCGCCTTCAGCTCGTCGAGACCTCGGGCGACTTCGAGGTCCGTGCGCAGCGCTCGTCGCCGTGACGCCGCCGCGTCATTCGGCATCGGCGGGCATCGGCGGGCGGCAGCAACCGCACGAGCTCGTCGACGAGCGGACGTAGCTCGGTCCGCTGGGTCGATCATGCCATCGGCCACCGGCCATTCGGGATCGGGGGCAGGGCGAGCGAGCCACATGATGTGACGCGCGTTAGCGGGTGACCGAGAGCGTCGCCGTCTTGGCGACGGTGCTCGGGTAGCTGGCGGTGATGGTGACCGACTTGGTCTTCGACACGACCTTGGTCGTCACCACGAAGCTGGCCTGGGTCGCCCCCGCGGCGACGGTCACCGTCGCCGGGACCGTCGCGGCCGTGGTCAGCGAGCTCTGCAGCGCGACCACGGTGCCGCCGCTCGGCGCTGCGGCCGTCAAGGTCACGGTCCCGGTCGGATGCGTCGTGCCGCCCTTGGCCGTCGTGGGGCTGAGCGAGACGCTCGCCACCGAGAAGCCCGTCGCGATCGAGCAGACACCGCAATCGTTTGGATTGGTCCCGCAGTCTTCTCCGGCGGTGCACAAGCCATCACCGGCGATCCCGCAGTCGGCAGGCGCGGTTCTCGGGGTCTCGCCGCCGTTGCACGCGAAGTCGCCGACCCGCGAGCCGCAGTCTGCCGGGCAGTTGGCGGAGCTCTCGCCAGGCGCGCAGGTGCCATCGCCGCAGGCCTGGGGGCGCAGGTCGACCAAGGTCGAGGCGACGGGCCGACTGCGGTCGATCAAGGTGCCGTCACCAAGCCCCCCCGCGTAGTTGCTGCCCCAACATGCCATCCGATCATCGGCGAACCTCGCGCAGTACTGGTTCGGCCCGGGCTCGAGCGCCACGACCCGGCTGGCAAGACCTGTGACCGGCACCGGGAGTTGCTTGGTCACGAAGCTGCCGTCGCCAACCTCGCCTTCGAGGTTGCGCCCCCAGCACCAGACGGTCCCCTGGGTGGTCAGGGTGCACGTCGACGCGACCCCCGCGGCCAGCCCGCGGAGTGCCGGCGTGACACTCCGGGTGAGGAGCACCATCGTGGGGCGGAGTGCCGGCGCGGTGGAGATGACGTTGATCCCGAGCTGGCCGTAGCCATTGTCGCCCCAGCACCAGAGTCGCTGATCGATCGTGCGTACGCAGGTATGACTCGCGCCCAGCGCGAGGTCGGTGACCGTGGAGGCGACCTTGACAGCAGTCGCGACGTCGACCGTCGTGCCGTCGCCGACCTGACCGCGTTGATTGGAACCCCAGCAGTACAGGTCGCCCGTGCTCTTGAGCGCGCACGCGTGGTTCGACGCTGCGACGCGCGCAACCTCTGCCCCGAGCTCGGTGCGCTCGACCAGCGCGCCCGGGCCCAGCCGCGAATCCGCCGCCTGACAGGCGACCGTGCCGTCGGCGCGAAGCACGCAGATGTTGTTCGGGTTCTGCGGCAGGAAGCTACCGCCACTGGACAGCGCGGACACGACCCCGGCGGCAGCGATCCGGGAGGGCACGAGATGATTCTGCCCCCATCCGTAGAGCGCGCCGTCCGCGGTTCGGCCATACGCAGAAGTCTGGCTACCCACGACCTCGAGAAACGGCACGCTCGGCAAGAGTGGCGCCACCGCCGCGAGGAGCTGGTCCGTCGTGGTGCCATCCCCGAGTTGGCCCAAACCGTTCTGGCCATGACAGACGATCTGGCCATCGTTCTTGCGGACACAGGTATGGGCCGTGCCAGAGGCGGTCGAGGTGCCGATGGGCAGGTAGGTGCTGACGACCTCGGCGGTGCCCAGGCATCCGGTGTAGGCGCCATCACCGGGGTTCTGGGTGGCGCACACCGAGGGCTGGGAGCACTGGCCGACGTTGGTGAAGCCGCAGGTGCCGTCGACGGTGCACAGGCGTCCAGCGACCCCGTTGCCCTGGCCGACACACGTCTTGATCGACGGTGTGGCGGAGAACAGGTCGCCCCAGAACGCACCTTCGTTCCAGTTGAAGGAAGCGCGCTCGGTATCCGAGGCGGACAGCGGCGACGGCGCTCCTGCCGTCAAGCTGGGGCCACGGAGCGAGATCCGGACCGTCTGACCGTTGGCGTTCGTGCGGGCGGCGAGGCACGCCGAGACGTAGCGCTGTCCGGCAGCAGTCGGCGTGCTGGCCTCCCACTCGGGGGCAAGGCCGAGCGAGCCCGCGACGGTGACGGGAAGGTCGGTCTCGTCGAAGTAGGTGATGCTGTGCCCTTGCGGCAGGGCGCACTCGACAAGGTATTGCAGCACCTTCTTGAAGTTGAGGAGGTCGGTGAGCTCGACCGTGACGGTGTCACCCGCGGAGATCGCGAGGTTCTGGACGCAAGTCGCGACGACGTCCGCTTTGCCGAGGTTCGGGACTCCATCGAGCCAGGTTGGATCGAGTCCACTCACACCGGTGACGGTCCTGGTCGTGCCGGCGAGGGTGTAGTAGGTCATCGTCTGGCCTGGCGACAGAGCGCACCTGGCCATGTAGACGAGGCTCCTCTCGACCGCCGCCTGGCTCGTGGCATCGAGGGCCGCCATGACGGTGCCGAACAGATCGATCCCGTTGAGGTGGATGCCGTTGAGGTGGATGCCGTTGAGATGGATGCCGTTGAGGTGGATGCCGTTGAGGTGGATGCCGTTGAGGTGGATGCCGTTGAGGTGGATGCCGTTGAGATGGATGCCGTTGAGGTGGATGCCGTTGAGGTGGATGCCGTTGAGATCGATGCCGTTGAGCGTGATGCCATTGACGCCGATGCCGTTGGCCCCGAGGCCATTCATCGTGAGGCCGTTGGCAGTGGTGAGGCTCGAGTGGGTCTCTCCAAGGTTGTCGTGGTTACTGTCTGGCTCTCCGGGGTCGTCGACGCACGCCGGCGCGAGGGTCAGCGCCGCGAGGGTCGCGACGATGAGGCGGAGGCCTCTGGTGTCGGTGGATCGGCGCTGAGGTGGGCGCGGGCGTGACGGCATGGCTAGAGGCAGACGGGAGCAAGGGCTGCGCCATGAGCAGGGGCCTGTGGGCATCGGTAGTTGCGCGAGCATCGAGCAGGGATTGCTCGAGCCCGACGAAGCTGTCGAGCAGAAGCTGCGTGGTGTTGCGGCACCTCCCGGCGCGGCGATGACACGATACGCATCATGGTTCGCTGGTTCGTCGTCCTCGTCCTCGCCGTCGCCTTGACCGTTCGCGCGTCCGTCGCGCAGGCCAAGATGATGGAGCACTTCGACCTCGGCGGGCTGGTGGCTCAGAGCGAGGCGGTGGTGATCGCGGATCGGATCGGTGCGGGCGCGCCAGGCGGCAATGGCGAGCCGACCACGCGCTACAAGATCGTGAAGGTCCTGCGCGGCGCGATCGCCGACACCGCGGTCGATGTCTGGGATCAGATCTATCGCACCAACGGCCACGCGATCGATGCCCGCGTCGTGATGTTCCTCGCGCGCCACCACAAGCAGTGGTTCATCGTCCCGTCCGGCCTGCGGGTCATCGAGCGCGGTGGGGTGTTCCGGTTCACGCAGCAGCGCAACCCGGGGCCGTACGAGATGGTGCACCAGGGCCACGATCCCGAGGACCAATGGG
>Ga0316603_10001349_pt1 | contig 12986 bp, 10 predicted proteins | sample OWC_soil_day10_n_FD_207649 | JGI IMG/M metagenome (GOLD analysis project Ga0316603, IMG submission 207649) | Wetland soil microbial communities from Old Woman Creek delta, Ohio, United States - OWC_soil_day10_noCT | ecosystem: Environmental > Terrestrial > Soil > Wetlands | place: USA: Ohio...
AGATAAAGGCCCACCCCGCCCCCAGCATGATGGCGACCAGAATAAACAGGCTCAGGCTGTCGGCGAGGATAAAAACGATCAGGCCGGCGATGATGATGCCCAGGCAGCAAAGCATGATCTTCTTCCGATCGTAAATATCCGCGATTCTCCCGCCCAGAGAGCGGCCCAGGATGAGGGTTGCGGCCAGGAAGACAAAGAAAATTCCCGGGTTTTCCACGCTGTGGCTAAGGGCGTAGAGGGGAAAGAAAGCGGCGATGCTGGCCCAGATCATGTTGAGCATGAAAGAGATGATCGCCGGCGGAACGGCCCCGAGGCTCACGAAGGATTGCAGCCGGAAAGGCTCTTTCCCCGGCGGAAGGGGCTCCCGTGGAGTCAGTTTCCAGGTCAGGAAGAAAGAGATCAACGACATACCGGCGCAGGCGAGAAAAAGAACTTGGAATTTGAACCGGTTAAGCAGGAGCATGCCAATGTAGGGACCCAGGGCAAAAGCCAGGTTGAAAGACAGATAAAAATAGCTGATGAGCCGGCCCCGGTGAGGCTCCGGGGTCAAATTGGCCAGCAGAGTGAAAGAGGCGGTAGCGAAGAAGGCCATCCCGACTCCATGAATCGCCCGGACGATCAGCAGAGGCCAGAAAGGCGGGGCCAGGAGATAGGCGAGACAGGAGAGGGTGTAGATGACCGTCCCGCCGATCATGAAGTTTCTCTCCGGCACGGTCAGAAGCGCCTTTCCCACGAAGGGACGGAGGATTAGAGAGGAGACGCTGAAGATCCCGATTATGAAGCCGATCTCCCCCTCTTTGGCTCCGAACCTGTGCAAGTAAATAGGAATCGCCGGAATGAGGATGCAGAATACGGAGGAGAAGGTGAATTGGGCAAAGAAGCTGAGGATGTAATCGCGGCTTAAGGTTTTCGGCCAAATCATGTCATCTGCCTATTTTACGGATTTGTTTAAATTCTGACCATACAGAAGAATAGCGGTTTGAAATAATCGGTAGTGCGAGAGAGGGGATTTGAACCCCTGCAGGTTTCCCTACTGGATCTTGAGAACGAAAACCGTAGTTTTTCAAATCCCGTGAAATTGGCCTGGTTTTTCTGTAATTCGTTGCGGATATAGAAAAATATGGCGTTTATTTATTCCGGTTAAGATTATCTGTCCACGTGTTTCGATTAATTTTAACATAAAAATGGCACCTTTTCACTTTTCTCTTCCTGCACGGAGACTGTATCGCAATAAAGGGGAATGCCTTCATTCCGCGAAACCGGAAATCCAGGTTTCTGAAATTTTCGATGATTACAACGGCCTGTCCGCTCCCCGATTTCTCGAGGACAGGCTTCGCGGGCATGACGAATTATGAAAAAGTCTCTCCGTTGTTTCCCCAAACTATACGTTGAATCCACCCGGGTTCCATGGTATGAGGGATAATCCGATCAGGGCGATTTTTAAGGAGGTGAAGTAAAAGGGAAAAGAAAAAGGGGGGCAGCCGGGTCCGTCAGAAATGGAATTGTCGAGATTGGTTCAGGAGAGAATGGAAATAAGGTGAGAAAGAGCATAACCCGTCGGCGAAAATATCTTAAAATGCAGCCATTCATCCGAAAGGGAGGGGAAGAATGAACGTAAGAAGATTCTTAACCGTTGTCCTCATAACGGCGGCTTTTGTCCTGTCGCTTGTCGGCTTTAGCGCGGCTCAAGGGAAACAAAGGCAGGTCCTTCGCTGGGGAAGTTCCCAGGCCGGCAGCAGCGCCTACATCGTCCTTTTCGGCGTTGCCAAAATCATCAACGACGCGTTGCCCGATATTTATATTGAGGCCATTCCTGCGGGCGGATCCATTGCCTCTCAGAGAATGGCCGGGAAGGGAGAACTGGAAGGCGTTTACAGCGGGGCCTGGAATTTTACGGATATGTACACCAATCGAGGCCCGTATGAAAAGGCGCCATATCCAGCCAATAGCCCGAAGCCTTACCAAACCTGGTATTGTTACTTGGCGAAACAGTTTGTGATTACCAAAGCGGAGAGGAACGATATTAAAACCTGGAGCGATCTTGCGGGAAAGACAATTTTTACCAGTGTGCCCGGTTCATCGGTTTATGAAGTTCCGCGGGCTGCTTTGACCGCTCTGGGAGTCTGGAGCAAATTGAAAGCTGTTAATATACCCTTTACGTCCGCCGCGGATGCCCTGAAGATGGGAACAATTGATGCCATCGTGGGTTATGCAAATGGTGATGTTTTGATCCCCTGGATGGCTGAAGTTGACACGAGGGTAAAATTGAAAATCGTCCCTCCGTCCGCGGCGGAATTCGAGGTGATTAAAAAGGTCAAAGGTTACGCTACCCCAACATTGGATACCAAGAAAGTTTTTTCGCAGGATATGGGCGTGCCGCAGGTAAACGTCATCGCGGATTATTATGGATTTCACATCGGGAATAAGCTTTCAACCGAAGGTGCATACAAGGTCATTAAAGTTCTCGTTGAAAAGGCAAACGAGGTGGCTAAGGTCCATGCCACGTTAGTGGCTTATGCTGAAGACCCAATCGGGATGCAAGTAAAGGCGATCAGCAGCATCCCCGATATCCCGGTGCATCCGGGGGTAGCGAAATATTTAAAGGAAAAGGCTGCCTGGAAAGAGGAATTCAAGATTGGCAAAGAGTAGCGCCTGAAAAATATTCAGCATCCTCCGGGATCCGAAATATTTGGATCTCCAGAGGATGCTGAAGATGACCGGACTGCATTTCGATTGCCGAGGGGATGCAAAAATGGCCGGTAAATTGAAAAGGCAAGGATCTCTTCATTCGTTTCGTATTGGTGGCCAGGCATTTTATCAGCGTTGAACTTTCGACCGGGAACCCCAGGCGAGGTTGACAACCCGGGAGGCAGAATTCCACTCCGAGGGCCAGTTGATGGAAAACCGGGATAATAAAATCAGCCGCATTTTCAGCGGCATGTCATTTCATATGGGGCTTTATACTTTGCTGTGCACCTTGTACATCTTGGGTTTGCTCGCCTTCGCCATTCTCATGTTCGAGACCCGCGAAGAATTAATTCTCTTTTATTTGCCTTTCACCCTTTTGATTCTTTTGCTCAACCCCCAAGGAAAATTGCGCTGGTGGCGCGGAAATTTGGCGGGGAAGATCCTCCTGTTGTTGATGATGGGGGCCCTGGCCATAACGGCCTTCTATTTTCGCTCTGAATACGAATCGCTGATTTACGAAAGGTTGGGGAATTATGCTTTTATGGACTATCTGTTTGGAGTAATCCTCATTCTTTTTACGTTTTATTTTACTCACATCGAATATGGGAAAGCCATTCCGATACTCGCAATCATTTCCCTGATCTATGCCTATTGGGGGAAACTGTTCCCCGGATTTCTCTACCATCAGGGAATGTCTATAACCCGGATCATAGCGGTCTCCTCGGTAGAATTTAATGCCGGGGATGGCGTTCTGGGATCCCTGCCTCAGATCGGCATCACCTGGATCGCAATTTTCACCATCTATGCGGGAATCGCCTTTTCCTTCGATGTCCTGGATTACATTATGAAGGTATCGTACAACTTTTTTACAAAATACCGGTACGGAATTCCGCAGATCGCCGTCGTCGCCAGCCTGATATTCGGAACTTTTTCGGGAAGCGGCGCCGCCAACGTTGCCGGAACCGGGTCCTTTACGATCCCTTTGATGAAGAAGTACGGCATTCCGCCTTATATTGCGGGGGCGATCGAATCCGTGGCCTCGTCCGGCGGGCAGGTGATGCCCCCCGTGATGGGGGCGGCTGCCTTCCTCATGGCAAGTTATATGGGGATGAACTACTGGCAGATTGCCCTGATCGGGTTCGTGCCGGCCATCATCTTTTATGTCTGTGTGGCTTTATCCGTTTATATTCTCTCTTTACGGTTTCTGGTATTCACGGCAAAAGGGGAAGAAAATATCAAACCGGTCAAACTGACCGCGATCGAAATCTTCGAAGGGCTTCCGTTGATCCTTTCCATCGTCGTGCTTTTTATCGCCATGAGCGCTTTCCTGCTTGACGTAATGATCGCGGGATTTTTCATGATCGTGTCCTTTTTGATCAGCTGGATCGTCTGGCAATTCGTGCGCCTGCCCGGCCAAAAAAAGCAGATCCTCGTTCGCCTCTGCCAAAAAATGCTCGAGGGCCTCCGCAAGGGTGCGGAAGGCACGGCTTCCATCACGGTCATGTTGTCGTGCATCGGCATCATTGTGGCGGTATTGATTCAAAGCGGTCTGGCGCAGAAACTGTCCTTCGCCATTGTGGATATGGCCGGAGGAAACAAAGTACTTCTCATCCTGCTGGTAACGGGGCTTTGCATATTGTTCGGCATGGCTTGCTCCACGGTCGCGACCTACATTCTCACGGTAACTCTGGCGGCGCCTGTTTTGCTTAATATGGGGGTGCCCCTTTTGGTGACCCATTTTTTTGTATTTTACGTCTCGATGATGGGATTGATCACCCCTCCGGTCGCTCCCTGCTGTGCCGTGGCTGCCGGTTTGTCCCAGGGAAGTTTCATAAAGATTTGCTGGTATTCCATCAGGATCGGGTTGCCTTTGTTTATTCTCCCCCTGGCTTTTTTCAACAATCAGCCCTTTATTTTATTCGGAAGCGGCACGGCGACGGCAATCCTGATTATTACCTTGGGAATGTTTGTGCTGACCTTCGCCATTAACCTGCCGCATCAAGGGCTGACTTCGGTGCTCAAAAGAATTTTATATGCGGCATGCAGTATGGGGACCCTCTTTGCCTCGGATTTCAGGATCCAATGGGCAGGAGCGGCTATCTGTGCGGCAGCCATTGTCTTCGAATTTTACCGTTTCCAGGCAAAGGCGTATATTCCGAGCAGATAATACGTCCAGTTCCTGAATAATGAAGCGATTTATAAGGAGTTAGGTCATGAAAGGTGAAATACATCCGGACTTCGCACGGTATATGACCGCCCTTCATTGCCAGGAGCCGGACCGCGTGCCCCTTGGCGAATGGGAGATCGATAAGAGCGCCAAAGAGGGGTTTCTGGGAAGGAAGATCGAAAATCTCAATGACGAGATTGAATTTTGGCTTAAGGCCGGATTTGATTACGTAACGGCCCGCACAGGAATCATGGATTCGCCTCAGGGACCCCGGAGAATCGCTGCGAAGCCGATTGAAACCGGGCAGGGGATAAAGACCTCCCGAAAATGGGCGATGGAGCATGAGGGGATTATCAGGAACTGGGAGGAATTTAATCGATTCAAATGGCCCTCCCCCGATGAATTTGATTATTCAAAATGGTCGGCGTTCGAAAAGATTCTGCCCGGGGGAATGAAGGTAATATACGTATTCGGAAAAATATTGACCCCCGTTTGGATGTACATGGGGACGGAAACTTTTTACTTTAGCCTCAAAGATAACGAAGGCTTGATCGAGGCTTTGTTCCAAAAGGTGCAGGAGATTCAATACGGAATTTTTCAGCGGGTCGTGGAGCACAAATGCGTGGGGGCCGTTTTGAATAATGACGACATCGCGCATAACAACGGGCTGATGATTCATCCCCGTTACCTGCGCAAGTACGTATTCCCGTTCTACCGGAAGATCGGGGACATCTGCCGGGAAAAGGGGCTGGGCTATATTTTCCATAGCGACGGGGATTGCACCGAAGTTATGGCCGATATCGTTGATTGCCGGTACCATGCCTTCAACCCCGTTCAGCCCAACGCCATGGATATTGAGGATGTGAAAAGGAAATGGGGAAAACAGCTGTGTTTGATCGGTAATATCAATCTGGATTCGACCTTGACCACGGGTACGCCGGAGGATGTGGCGGCCGAGGTTTATGAACGAATCAGGACCCTTGCGCCCGGCGGGGGCTATATGGTCGCTTCCTCGAACTCCATTCCGGATTACGTTCCGGTCGAGAACATGAAGGCCATGTTCACGGCCACCCTGGACTATGGGAAATACCCCATCAACCTCAAAGCGGGACAAATAAGCGGGAAAGTTTCAATTTATCAAGGGAAGCCCATAAAGGCCGGGGAGGAAACCGAGGCTGAAGCGGGCGCCGAGAAATATGCGGCTCTATTAATGGATCAAAATCATTCGGAAATTATCGGTAAGATCAACTTCGAGATCCGTTCCGGGAGAAACGTTTCGGAGGTGATCTCAACCACCATTATCCCGGCCATGACCATCATCGGCAGGAAATATCAAAATGGGGAGATCTACATCCCCGAGATGATGATGTCGGCAAGCACGATGTCCAAAGTATTGGCGGAATTTAAAGCGCAATTTACCCATAAAGGGGGAGACCAAGCAGGCACGGTCGTCATCGGCACGGTCAACGGGGATATGCACGATATCGGCAAGAATCTGGTCGCGATGATGTTGGAAGGGCAGGGGTTCAGGGTAATTGACCTGGGAATTTCCGTGCCCCCGGACAGGTTCGTAAAGGCGGTCAAAGAAAACAATGCGGATATCCTCGGTCTGAGCGCTCTGCTGACCACCACGATGCTCCAAATGCAGAGTACCATTCAGGCAATAAGTCAGGCGGGGTTGCGGGATAGGGTCAAAATCATCATCGGAGGAGCTCCGGTAACCCAGGAATTTGCAGATAAAATCGGAGCCGACGGATATGCCTATGATGCTCCCGGAGCAGCCCTGAAATGCAAGGAATTACTTAAGAAACGGGGTCCCCACCCTCCCGGTTGAACTCCTTTGTTCAAAAAAAGGTGGTGCGAGAGAGGGGATTTGAACCCCTACAGGTTTCCCCACTGGATCCTAAGTCCTTTCAAGCCTATTTTCTCCCATCCTTCGACCCTTCTAAATTATACCCAAATCCTTGAAACTATTGCAATTGGCCAAATTCTTAAATTGGATGGAATTGGTAGGAAATGGACCGAATTTTTTGCCCGCGGGCACAGTCTGGGCACAGTCAAGCGTTAAACAAACGTTTCCCAAGTTTCGGAGGGGTTTTGTTCAATGGCCCAAATGAAAATTTCAAATATCGAATTGGAGTAGTTGGTTAAGAATGGTTTCGGTGTTTCGGAGATTGCAGAGAAAGTTGGGGTGTCCAAGGAAACCGTTTCCAAGCGTCTCAAAGCCCTGAATGTGGCGATCACCCAGAATGTTACCCTCCACCATGCCGGCGAAATCGTGGAGAAGAAACTTGACGCCATCGGCCAGCTCCAGAAGATCAACGACAACGCCAACGAGCTTTTGGACCTTCTGATGCGGTGGAACCGGGGGGATGAAACAGCCCTGCAAATCCTGGAAAGCCAGGCAGGAAAGTAAAGGTTCGAGGGACAGAGGAGGAGATTACGGAGTATAAATTCAAGAACCCCCGGGAGCTTGCCCTAAAAGCCATGCTGAGATCCGGGGTCAGCTGTCCCTTCAGTTGGAAACCTTCAAGTCCCTTTACGACATGGCCGCAGCAGCCGAATTTCAAAAAGAAGTCCTGGAGGCAATCAAAGATGCGTCACCAGAAATCCGAGATGAGATCGTTAATAACTTACAGAAAAGAAGGGCTATTCGATCGACTCTTGAGTTCCATTGTAGTGGGCGAGGCCTCTGGAAAGTGGCTGGAGGGCAAATAAGCCAACCTATGTTGAGTTTTGAGATACGAAAGATATGTGCAATCACATTTGGAAAAGTCTGATGAAATGAATAGCAGATATGGAAAGGGGTAAGGTGGGAAAATAAGGTTGCGGATAACCCAGAGGACTCCGGTTTAGGAAAAAATTGGGAGTTCGTTTTGGTATTTTATCGACCCACCGGTAAGGTCAATAGCGGAAGTTTCTGTGTGCCGGCGGCCATGATTTTGAGACGCATCAGGGAATTCAGCACGCCGATTGTTTGTTTTGAGGAAATATCGTTTTCTTCTATGAAAAACCAATACCCTTTATAAGGTACGGCAAGACTAACCTGATTGGGTTTTTCTTTTTGTACTCTAACCCGGAATAAGTCGGAAAGAATACCGGCAGCCGGTTTGAATCTCTTATCATCCGAAACTAACCCGGTTTCTGAGTGTTGCTCAGGAACCGATACGCCCTGGGATAGATAGGCCAGGGTTCCCAGAACAGAGCGTGTCGAGAGAATGAATTCACTTGACTCCCCGGAAATTTCAGATAACTTGATTTGGGATCCGGGAGCATTTACGATTCGGTAGGTTTGGACATTGGATGCTAAATTCAGGCGCTTTACAATTTTCGAAAACTCAGGGCGTTGAAAGGCATTTTTGCTGAAACGTAAAACCAGATTTTGGTTCATCTTCTTAAGGTAATACGATTTTGTTTGCTCCCGATACTCCAATTTGTAATCATCTTTGTTAGCATTAAGAATGTCGTTAAGGTTGACCTTTTCAGCGTTAAGGGGGCCGGACAAGCCAATTTCTTCGCGCTCAAAAGACATTTCAATCAGTCCCAGCCGGTGCAGCCTTCCCAAATCCTTTATCGTCCGTGTGAAATCAAGCGAATAAGCCTCATAATTTTCCACGGGGATTTCACGAAACGTATGGTTTCGAAGTCCATTGATGCCATCAGAAGTCAGCCTTAATACTCGATCAATATCCCAGCCGTAATTGACTAGCAGGAAAATAATCTCCAACTCAATGGGCGATATGAGCTGTTGGGTAAATTCCTTTTCATGTCGTGGGGTCAAAGTAATGGTCGGCCGCTCCGAAAAACCCGCGGCGCCTCCAAGGTTTACCAGGTTCGTCCTTTGCGCCTGATCGTCGCCTACTGTAGCCCCAGCGGTTGCGGACAAATCGAGACTGAATTGAGTGGAAATGGAACTGGTCGCAAGAAACTCCGGACCTTCATTGTATCGCAAGCGCACAATATTAAGGAGCAGCTCCTGGCGCTCGGTAAACTGCACGGCATCATTGTATGTCAAGTGGCTGGCCCGAATCATCGATGGCCCTAATCCGCATCCCGACAGGAAGAAAAGAATTACCGCCGGCCAGATCCAGACCGATAGCTTGCCCATTTTAGAATTTGTCTTTCCCTTTTCGGCAGGAAAATGGCTCATACTTTAATGAGATTCAACGTTTCTTTTCACAACGCTAAATTGACGCAGCCTTTGCCCAATCGCGGTTGGCCTTTCAAAAGGCAAAGCAGTCGCAGCCCAGACCCCAGAAATCGCTATAGCGGGGAGCAGCGGCCTTGATGCCGACCAAGAGGTGATGGGCAGCATGGAGACAGCCATGGGCGTGGCACTGAGCGGTATGCTGGTGCTGGAGAACCGGGACGCCGGCGCGAGCAGCTTTGCGAACGTCTAATGGCGCCCCATACCCGCCATAAACTTTTACGGGTGACCATTCCGGCAGCACGGGCAGCGGAGCCGGGTCAAGGTGCTGAAATTCCTGAGCACCGTAAACAATCTGCCCGTCAACAATGGTAAGGACGGATTCGATTCCCTTGATCTTCTCTTCCGGCACGGAAAAGTAATCTTCGGTAAGCGCAGTGAAGTCCGCCAGTTGGCCGATAGCGATTGCCCCCTTCTTGCCGCTTTCACCCGAAAACCAACTGCTGCCTTGGGTATAGAGCTTCAATGCTTCCTCCCGGCTCAAACGGTTTGCTTCGGGATAGAGCGCAGCACCGCCGAGGGTTTTCCCGGCAACGAGCCAGTAAAGCGAAAGCCAGGGGTTATAGCTGGCCACGCGGGTTGCATCGGTGCCCGCCCCCACGGGAATGCCAAGATCGAGCATTCTTCGAACCGGAGGAGTCCGGTCCGCCGCCTGCTTCCCATAACGATCCAGGAAATACTCTCCCTGGAAGGCCATGCGGTCCTGAATGGCAATGCCGCCCCCCAGTGCTTTGACGCGCTCAAGGCTGCGATCGGAAATGGTTTCGCAATGATCGAAGAACCAATTTGTCCCTTTAAAGGGGGTTTCGCGGTTTACATCTTCGAACACGTTCAACATCCGAGAGATGCTTTCGTCATAGGTGGCGTGAAGGCGGAAAGGCCATTTATTGGCGGCTAACAGAGAAATAACTTCTTTCAGGTCCTTCTCCAGGTTGGACGGGAGGTCGGGCCGGGGTTCCAGGAAATCTTCGAAATCCGCCGCCGAGTAAACCAGCATTTCTCCAGCGCCGTTGCAGCGGTAGAAATCGTCACCCTTGCCTGGCGCGGTCAGCTTCATGCAACGAAGGAAATCCTCTTTTTCCTCTTTGGGTTTTTGTGTGAAAATATTGTAAGCCATCCGCACGGTCATTTCGCCCCGCTTGTGCAGTTCCTCAATGATCTCGTAGTCATCCGGGTAGATTTGCGATCCACCGCCCGCATCGACCAGGCTGGTGAGGCCGAGGCGATTCAACTCGCGCATGAAGTGACGCGAAGAATTCATTTGATGTTCGGGCGGCAGCTTGGGCTGCTTGCCGACGGTGGCGTAAAGAATGCCGGCATTGGGACGGGCGATGAGAAGACCAGTGGGGTTGCCGTTTGCGTCGCGTTGGATTTCACCGGCGGGCGGATTCGGGGTGTTTTTCGTATAGCCACAAGCTCGCAGCGCAGCCTTGTTCAATATTCCGCGGCAATATAGGTGCAGGACAAAAACCGGGGTATCCGGTGAGACGGCGTTAATTTCCTCGATCGTGGGCATGCGGCGCTCGGCGAATTGAAATTCGCTCCAGCCGCCTATGACCCGAACCCATTGGCCGGGAGGCGTGCGTTGCGCTTGCTCTTTCAGCATCCGCAAGCCGTCGGCAAGGGAGGGAACGCCGTCCCAACGCAACTCAACGTTGTAACTGAGACCACCGCGGATCACATGCATATGCGAATCATTGAGCCCTGGGATGACTCGTCTCCCTCTAAGATCGATCCGTTGTGTTTTATCATGGGCAGCTCCGAGAAGCTCTTCTCCGCCTGTGGCTGCTATCCGTCCACCGGCTATGGCAACAGCCGAAACCTCGGGATGCCCACGATCGAGGGTAACGATTTTCCCATTATACAGAATCAGTTGAGGTGCGTTCATATCGATTACCTCCTTTATAGGCGATTACAGCCAGCGTTTCAGAATCTTTACCAGTAACGGCATAATCACCCACGTGAGCAGAATTACTATGCCTACCGCTGTCAGGAGTCCTCGCAAGGCTGAGGGTAGTCCCCCTATAAGAGGAGTCAGCAACCACGAAACCAACGTGCTGGTCGGCCAAACACCCAAGACGGTGACCAGAGCCATTTTCCAGCGCGGAGGGGATACAGGTACTCCCGGTGGCGAAAACCAATACTCCAGACCGCTCTCCAGGCGGTATGACGGTGGAGTCTCCCTGAATGGTTCGGCCTTTTTCAGCAGCTCCCGACGGATGTTCGACTCCTGCCAGGCACGCAGGTGCTCGTACGTATCGAATCGGAAGATCACCACGTATTCCCGCTCGGTGCTCCTGGGGCGGATCACGTTGACCCCCATGTGGCCTGGGAATTGGAGGGCGGCAGACGAAATCTCATGGCGCCACGCCTCGAACTCCTTTTCGCGTCCCTTCCGAACGGGCCAGGTGACGACTACGGTTAACGGGCCGGTCTCGTTTGCCAGGTCTTCCATCGCGTCAATGTCCCGATCCTTTCCGGCTCGGAGGTGCGCCATGCACCATAGTGTAGGCGTATTCGCACCCCTGGCCGTAAGCACCACAGTGCTCCTTCACGGCCTCGATGACGGCGTCGTAGGTTTCCTTGCGCGCCCAATCACGTTGAAACTCGAGGAGGACTTGAAGAGCAGTCATCGGTACTGCGCCAGCCTGTTCGATGCGACGCATGGCGGCATTATGGGCGGTGATACTGGTCCCGCCCGACGCATCTTCAACAGCATATACCTCGTAGTCCGCTTTCATTGCTCCCAGGGCTGGAAAGGCCAGACAGACCTCGGTCCAGAGTGCGGCCATGATAAGTTTCTTCCTCCCGGTAGCCTTCACTGCCGCAACAAATTTCTCGTCCTCCCACGAGTTCATGGAACTCCGTTCGACCGGCTCCTGTTTGGGAAAGATGTCAAGGAGCTGCGGCCACATATTGCCGGAGAAGCTTTTAGTCTCCACCGTAGTGAGAATGGTCGGCACCTTGAAGATTTTTGCCGCTTTGGCCAGAAGGATGACGTTATTAAATAGTGATTGACGATCGATGTTGGCGACACCGAAAACCATCTGGGGCTGAAAGTCGATGAAGATAATTGCTGAGTTCTGGGGGTTGAGCAGTTCCGTTTTCATAGCGAATCCTCCTCTTGAGATGTTTTTGAGCAGATTCTGCGCTTCATTGTTCCGATTGGTCAACGGGACTGTTCCGTTGGCAAATTCCTTCCTATGAAACCGCCGCTTGGGGATTGGATTTAGTGATAAAATCAAAACTTTATCTCACAAGAGACGATATGGTTGCGCCCGCCTGGTCCATTCGCTTGAAGGATATTCTGCCTGAAGCCTTCTGTAAACATCCTTAAGATTCTCCGCATTATGGGTGCTCTTGTATAAGGCCACCCCGCGCACGTATACCGCCTCCGGTGCCGCATCACTCTTCGGAGAATCCTTCAAGATCCCTTCGAACAATGCTATCGCTTCGCTAAACTTCTCCCGATCAAAATGCGTCTTGGCGATCCCGAGCCTTAACGAAGGGATAAATTCCTCCGGCGCAAGGAATCCGATCGTGCGGTGATGTTCCTTCCCCTCTTCATCCAACGTAATCACGGTCGGGGTCCACTTGATATTAAAGTTTGTTGCCAGGGGTTTAGAATCAAACAAGACCTGTATTGGAACCATATGCGTTTCGATGAATTCAACCACCGCTTGATTGGGGTACATAACTGCACCCATCTGCTGTCAGCCGATTCAGTTCGGGTTAAAAAAATCCAGCATGACCCTCTTGTTCTCCGCCCGAGATCGGGTCAGAGCCCGTTCAAAATCCTTCTCCCACTTGATCGTCTTTGCTATACATATCCTCACTTTCCCACATAAATGAATTCTATGCTACCTTGTTCCGAACGTTTAGCGTACGGTTCCATCATTTCATTTTGGAAAACCTTCGCCTCTG
>Ga0316603_10001350_pt1 | contig 12981 bp, 6 predicted proteins | sample OWC_soil_day10_n_FD_207649 | JGI IMG/M metagenome (GOLD analysis project Ga0316603, IMG submission 207649) | Wetland soil microbial communities from Old Woman Creek delta, Ohio, United States - OWC_soil_day10_noCT | ecosystem: Environmental > Terrestrial > Soil > Wetlands | place: USA: Ohio...
CGATAGTCCGGCACCGGAACTCGGGGTAAAGGTCCCCGTAAGATTCCCCGGCGGATTCATCGCTTGTCCCGACGAGGGGGCAGTCCAGCTGAGGATCACATCGCCGAGCGTCTTCCTCACCTGAAACAGACCCGCACCCGACCCGTTGAGCCCTCCGGGGTTGGTGATGGTCACGTCCCGGGGCCCGACGGACGCGTCGGCTGCAACGTCAACTGCCACGGTCAGCTGGCTGGCGCTTACGAACTGAACGCTCTTGACGGTCACTCCCGTCCCGCTGAATGCCACGGTCGCTCCGCTGGCGAAGTACGTCCCGCTGATGGCGACAAGAACATTCGAAGTTCCCTGCACAACCGCGTTGGGCGAAACAGCTGCAACCGTTGGCGCTTTCGGTCCTTCATCAACAAGGGCACCGGAGAACACTTTCACTGCATAGTTCCCGCCGTTCTCTTTGCGCACGTGGCACACGCTGTTCGAAAGAGGTGTCGTGGCTCCAGTCGTTGTGTCACCTCCCATCACGACGATGCGGTAGGTGCTCGGGCTCGGGAAGGTGCGTCCGGTGGTCGGAAGCGTGATCGAAACCACAGCATTCCTCCCCCGTCCCTCATAGTTGTCGCTGGCCGCGATCAGAAAGTCCTCCGGATCATACAGCTCGACGCGAGGGTCGGCGAGCGCCGGCGCTGCAGTGCCGCTCACCACGATGTTCACCTTCCTTCCAGACGAAGCCTGGAACAGGTACGAATCCCGCTGCCGTGGGAGGGAGATCGTTCCCTGCTTCTGGGCAGGGCTCTGTGCTTCCGCCTGTGCACTCACCGTGAGTTCCACCGGATCGTACTCTCCCGCACTTTCCAGGCGGGCAAAGTAGGTACCGAAGGACCTGGCATCGGGGCGAATGTCGTACCCCCGTCCGAGGAAACGGTAGAACCCCTGCTGCGTCAGCGGTGTCTTGATGAGCGCCGCGTCACTCCGGTCGGCTTCGAGGTCATCCCCGAAACCGCTCTCGTTCTTCCCAAGGGCCGAACCATCAGGCCCGATGAGTTCAAGAAGGGGATCGAGGGACGTCGAAGGCGACTTCCGGTGGCGCATGGTGATGGTTGCCCACCCCACGTCTGCCAGCGCACCTGCTGTGGGGTCGATCCGATCGGTGAAAAGGTTCAGCGCTTCGACCGCATCAAACCTGGCGCTGTCTGCACTCACCGAAAGGCGCACATAGCGCGCTGACGTGAGTCCGGTTCCCGAGAAATCGAAATCCTGCTGACCTGTACCGGATCCTACGATCTCAAAGGTGACATCGAACGGCGTATTACTGACGGCCACCTGGTATGTGCCGGAGAGGGCAATGACTCTGAAGTCCGCTCCGCTTCCATTGAACATCTCATTCCCCGACCCCATATCGACGATCAAGCTGGAGATAGCTCCTGTGGATGTGGTGAAAGGCAACGTCACGGCGCCGCCGTCGGTCGAGCCGAGTATCCTGGCAACTCCCTGCGGCGGATCCGGGTAGAGCACGGAAGCCGGAATCGGCACCTGGGCAAGGTCTATGACGGTGCCTGGGACCGGGTTGACTGTACCTGTTGTAGTTGCCATCGGAACGGTTATGTCGATTGAACCGTTGGGCAACAGCCCCGGACGCAACGGCGGAGCTGCTCGAACAGGGGGAGTGCCGATGGGAAACCCTTCGGGAAGTGGAGGAATCAGGACGGCGATTGGAAAGCGCGACACGGATACTGGATTCGCGAACTTGAAGAGTCCCGACTCCGCCCATTCACCCGGAACGAGGTTGTTGTTCACCAGCGTTTCGGTGCTTGGGGCTGGATGATTGAAGTAGGTGTCGAGCCGGGTGCCGCGGGGAGATTCCGGCACTCCGTTGATCAGTTTCCGTGGCAATCCCACGTTGCCCGCCAGATGAATCTGATATGACGCTGGAAACGGACCGAAAGACCAGGGAGGCAGTGCGGTCCGGGAGGTATCGGCAGCTTCCACAACAATCAGATACACTCCGTCCTGCGAGACAGGAAACTGGATACCTGCGTTGTTGTTGCCGATGTTGACGAGATTGCCCGGGGTCATATCTTCATTCTTCTCGAAGAGTTCGCCGTCCGGGGCGATGATCTTGCCCCGAAGCGTCAGGGGAGCCGTCGCCAGCGAGGTGTTGAGCAGCCGAACCGCGACAGTGCCATCGGTCGTCTTCCCGATGAACTGAAAAGCCCGGCGCCACGAGGGACCCGGCAACCACATGACATCCTGAAGAATGGGAGGAGTTGCGCGGGTGACCTGGTCATATAACAGTGGTCTCGGCGGAAGAAACCGCATGCGTTCAGAGCAGATGTCCGTGGAATCGCCTGGAGCATTCACGACTTTGGCAATGACTTCAATCTCCCGGGCGGTGGTATCTGACCAGGAGAGGGTCGAGCGATCACCGACCAGTGCTTCCGGGACGCGAACAATCAAGGAATCAGCCGAGGCCTTGAGCACCTTGGCCCTGTGGCCGTCGAACGTGACCACATTGGCGTCCGTGGAGGATGAGAACCGACCCGATGTCGGCTTGAGGGTGATTTCCTGCCAGACACCGATCTCCTGCAGGGTTTCAGGCAACGAACGTTTGAAAACACCGGCGGTAATCGTCGCTGCAAAGAGCGTCTTGCCGCTGATGCAGAGCGAAATAGGAAAGCAATCACTCAGCCCCAGGTACTTCCACTTTGTGCCGTTGTCGGTGGAGACGTAGACACCGGCCCCGGTAGCAGCAAAGATGCTCTCACCATGAACAAGGAGATTCCGGATATTGATGGGATCAACGGCGGGGAATCCGTTGTTTGAGGCATTCCATGTAGTTCCATTGTCAGTAGACCGATACACGCCATTGCCGCTTGTCCCCGCAAAGAGCGTTGATCCTTTGACAGCAAGAGCCAGTACGTCTTTTTCCGGCATGCCGGCGCTGACCTTTCCCCAACTTGCGCCGCTATTGGTAGAGAGAAAGATGCTGCCGTCGCGCCAGCCGGCATACTCACAGCCGACGTAGATGTTCGTGCCGCTGATGAGAAGAGAACGAACCCATCGGTTCGCAAGCCCCGAGTTGATCTCCGAAAAACTATTGCCGTTGTCAGTGGACAGATAGACCCCGGCAGACCTGTTTCCCGCATAGAGATGATCTCCTGTTACAGCAAGACTGGTGAACACTGTCCAGTCATTGAGTTGTACCCAGTGTGCACCATTGTCCGAGGAACGAAACAGGCCATCGTAGAACAATGCGACAAACGCATTGGATTCGGTGAATGCAAGAGCAGCGACGCTATAGCTGCTCTTCGGTGTGAGTCCCTGATTGATCGCTTTCCAGCTTTCGCCATTGTTCGTGGAAAGAAAGACCCCGCCATCCTGGTTCCAGGTCCCGGCAAAGATATTCGTGCCGTTGGCAGCGATGCATTCGACCATGGTGTCGGTGATTCCGACACTGCACGTAGTCCACACCGTGTCGAGGTCACTGGAGAATTTATCGGCGCTGCGTCCGACCAATGGAACATCTTCCCTGCTCTGGGTGCCCGGGGGACGGCTCTGGTTGGCTGGGCGGGCATCTGCATTCTGATCCGTTCCCACTGTGGCCAGCAGGAGATAGAAGGAGAGTATCGTCAATGGTGATCTGATGGCGTTGGTCATACGAACCTCCTCGTTCAGGCTTGGGGGGGAAGGAGATCCTTCACGGAGCAGAGGATAGGCATCTGGTGTTTCGGTTTTCGCGCGCCCGAGATGCGACAGGAAGTTACAGCAAAAGCACTCTCGGATCAAGAGGAGATTTGGGGGATCTGGTCGGTAGCGGCCGCCAGGACATCCAAAGGCTCCTGGTGTGGAGCGTCCTGGACGAGTGGTTGTAGTCCATCGCAAACCGTGCGGCTCTGTCAAGCCTCAGCCGGTAGATTTCCGCAAACAGATCTGGTTATCTTGTGCTGAGGTACTTCGACAAGGTTGCATCCAGATTCTCACCCCTCAGGGCGTCCTCTGCTTCAAGCAGAATACCGGCCGGGCTGATCAGCATGGGCTTCGGAAAAGACACATCAAACGCGATCTTCACTTCCGTCCACCTGTCCATCTCGACGCATGCGTTGTGCCAGGGCATTTCCCACTTGCTGGAACGGAAATACCTCACAATACTCCGGGACGGATCAAATGACACGCTGAGCATCTGTAAGCCGTACGGGTGGTACTTTGTGTATGCGGCATGCAACCAGGGCATCTCGCCCGCGCATGGCCCGCACCAGGTCGCCCAGAAATCCAGAAGCAGGTAGTTGCCGAGAAAATCCTTGTTCGTATACGCGTGACTGCTGTCATCGACCGACGTGAATGAGAACGATGGCATATTCATTCCGACTCTGGGCCCTGCCCTCTCACTGAAATCAAGGAGTGCCTGTTGACCAGCCGTAGTATGCCTGTACTCGTTGCACAGCGCAGAGAGGAGCTCCACATGCTCCGACTTTCGGTTCTCCTGCCGTGCATAGGCACATGCCCAATACATGAGGTAGGCACGAAACGAAAAGGTCGGATGCGTTTCCATAATCCTCTGGACGTACGCATCGCCTGACGGATGAACCCTGCCAACCCTCAGCGCCGTGCTCCCGTGGAATACCCACGCATATGACTCCGGTGAAACCATGCTCAAGAGTTCGCGACAGTACTTCTCGTCCCGTTCACGCCTCGAGCGAATGACAGTCTCCAGATACTCAACCGCCAATTCGTCCTTGAGAAGGTCATCATGGATCTCCCGGAGGTCGCGTTTGATCTGGTTTCGAAATGAAGTCCAGTCATGCGAGAACGCTGCATCCTTCCCCCCGCCCCTCACGAATTCCAGCTTTGCCTGATCACACCGCTCAAGTTCGCCCTGAAGCCTTCTGTGATAGGCTGTGAATCTGGACTGGACGCTGTGGGAGTCCGAGAATGAACAGGTCGGGAGGCGCTTGGGATGTCTTGGTTGAGCGTCATCCAGCACGACGCGCACACGTCCATCCACCGGAATTACGATGCTCGTATAGAGGCCCTGGTAATCATACTCATAGGCGTCCGCGGTGGCATTGGGAATACTCACCGGATCAGGAAGATAGGCAATGCCTCCGATCCTGTATTTGAATTCCTTCTTTGCTGAAGGCAGGTCGACTTCATAGGTCCCGGGCGCCTTCCTGGTGAAGGTCTTGCTCTTGCCACGAGCAACGTCATCGAAGTCATAGAGAAGTGTTGCTTCGCTGAAATCATCTTTGAGAGGAAGAGGGGTAAGCTGTGCCTGAAGAGAGAGTCTGGTGGGACCCCTCAGAACAAGGGGAACTTGCAGCCACTGGTGGCCCACCCCGGTGAATATGAGAGAGAGCGCACCGAGAGAGTCGGTTGTGATCTCGAATGTTCCGTCCGAACGCGTTTGAACAGACAGGAATTCGGGGTCACCGAGATCAACCAAACGGTCAGCGAAGCCTGTACCACCGGCGAGCCGCACATGGGCCATGAGCATCGGCTTGCCGTCACTGCCCAGTACTCTCCCGGTTATCGTCGAACGGGGCTGGGCCGCCAACAGGATGGGCAGAAGCAGACTGACCAGAAGAGCGTGCGCGGCGTGTATTCGTCTCATGTTGACTGGCGCTTCACCGAGAACTCGTATGCCCGGGGATGCCTTCCTCCGGGAGCATACTAATGAAGAGAGTCGCCAAAATCAACGAGCCTCCATCCTCCCCGCGCAGATCACGCTTCTCTCCGCTTCGATCTGACGGCGCTAGGTTCTGTGCGAGGAGCCAGAGATGAAGACATCAGCCTGTTTCTTTAGTGAAAAGCGGCCCATCCCGGGAGCTTCTCCTCCGGCATCGAAAAAAACGATCTCTCGTTCCCCCGGGAACAAAGAGCCTGGCAATCCTGTTAACAGGTATTAGCACCGAAGCCTGAAGGTTTTCTTGAGGGGAGAGTGTATGTCGGCTGATACTGCGTCCTGTACCGTTCTTGTCCACATTGGCCATTCTGTTTCCGGCCCTGCTTGTTTACTGATGCCTGCGACGGGCACTTGGCTCGTCACGGGATCTTCCTTCCCCATCTCACACCCATAGACAGGAATCCATGGAGATAACACTCCAGAAAGCGACTGCGTCGCAGGCGAACACCTATCCCTCTGACCACCGGATTCGTCCAACTGTCAGAGGCAAGTTTCTCTTCATCGGCGAAGAGAAGCTGTATGTCAAAGGGGTCACCTACGGAACCTTCCGCCCGGGGGACGGCGGCAGTGAGTTCCACGATCCTCACGCGGTCGAAAGAGATTTTGCCTTGATGGCCGCAAACGGCATCAATGCGGTGCGCACCTACACACTCCCCCCGCACTGGATGCTGGACATTGCGCTGCGATACGGCCTTCGTGTGATGGTCGGGATCCCCTGGGAGCAGCATATGGCCATCATAGAGGATCGCGACCGCACTATTGCCATTCAGCACAAGGTGCGTGAGTCCGTGAAGGCATGCTCAGGACATCCCGCGGTGCTCTGCTACAGCGTGGGTAACGAAATCCCGGGACCGATTGTCCGCTGGCACGGACGGAAGCCTGTGGAGCGCTTCCTGGAACGGCTCTACGACACCGCGAAGGAAGCGGACCCCGAAGGTCTTGTCACATACGTCAACTACCCTCCGACAGAATACCTTCAACTCCCCTTTCTCGATTTTGTCGCGTACAACGTCTACCTGGAGTCGGAGGCGTCGCTCCAGTCATACTACGCCCGGCTCCAGAATATCGCCGGAGACCGTCCTTTGCTCATGGCTGAAGTCGGTCTGGATAGCCGCCGGAACGGTCTCGACAAGCAGGCCAGTGTTCTCGATTGGCAGATCCGGACGACGTTTGCCTCAGGATGTGCCGGCATGTTTGTGTTTGCCTGGACGGATGAGTGGTTCAGGGGAGGACAGGATATCGATGACTGGGACTTCGGTCTCACGACACGGGAACGCGAGCCGAAGCCTGCACTTGAGGTGGTGCGCGATGCCTTCGCGGATATGCCCTTTCCTCAGGATGTCGAATCCCCGAGAATTTCTGTCGCGATCTGCGCCCGCAACGAAGAAGATCACATTGGCGAGACCCTCGAGGCACTCCGGGACATGAATTACCCCGACTACGAGGTGGTTGTCGTCGACGACGGGTCCACGGACTCGACAGCTGCAATTGCACACCGCTACGGCGTCCGGACCATCAGCACTGAAAACCGCGGGCTCAGCTCCGCGCGGAACACTGCGATGGAGGCAGCCACGGGAGTGATCGTCGCGTATATTGACGGGGACGCTTATCCCGACGCGGATTGGCTCAGGTATCTTGCGTACACCTTCACCACCACGAACCACGTTGGCGTGGGTGGGCCAAACATCCTCCCCCCGGGAGCCGGGAAAATCGCGGAATGCGTTGCGAACGCCCCCGGCGGCCCAATCCATGTCCTCATTTCCGATTCTGAGGCCGAGCACATCCCCGGATGCAACATGGCATTCCGGAGAAAGGCACTGCTTGAGGTTGGAGGATTTGACACTCAATTCAGAGCAGCGGGAGATGACGTAGATCTCTGCTGGCGACTCCAGGAACGCGGGTGGACACTCGGATTCAGTCCGGCGGCCGTGGTCTGGCATCACCGACGAGAATGCGTTCGTGACTACTGGAAGCAACAGAAAGGCTATGGGAAGGCTGAGGCAATGTTGGAGCGGAAATGGCCGGAGAAGTACAACCGGATGGGGCATCTGGAGTGGAAGGGAAGGCTCTATGGATCCGGTCACGCTCGGTCTATCTTCGGCCGCTGGAGGGTGTATCATGGCACGTGGGGATCGGGTCTCTTTCAGTCGATCTACGCTCCCCAGGACCGTCACATGGCCTTGCTTCCCTTGATGCCCGAATGGCTCTTTCTCATCCCGGCGCTTGCCGTTTTGTCCGTCCTTTCCCTGCTCTGGTCGCCGCTGATAGTGGCCATGCCGCTGTTTCTGGCAGCCAACGGGATCGTCCTCGTGCAGGCCGTGTACAGCGTCTCGCACGCCCGCTTCGACCGGAACTCCCGCCCGCGGGGAGACCACACACCCATGCGGCTCATCACGGTCTGGCTGCATCTCATTCAGCCTCTTGCACGACTCCTTGGCCGTGTACAACACGGTCTGACCCCGTGGCGGCGTCGCGCACAGTACCGATTCATGGTACCCAGGAAAATGTCCCTGGCATTCTGGTCCGAACAGTGGAACACCTCCGAAGAGATCCTGTCTCGTTTGGAAAAAGAGCTCCGCTCACGGAAGGCGGTAGTCCTCAGAGGCGGAGATTACGATGCGTGGGACCTCGAAGTCAGCGTCGGGGCAACAGGCTGCATCCGTGTCCGGACGACGATTGAGGGACACGGAGGGAATAACCAATTGATTCGTTTCCGTTCATCAAGTGCAGGGTCACGAAGGCGTCTCGTGCTCTCCCTGTTCCTGATCGCCCTGGCAGGTGCCGCCTTTTCTTCCCAGGCATGGATTGTGTCCGCAGTTTTCGCCTCCGGTGCCCTGCTGCTGGCACTCATGAGAGTTCTCGATTGCGGAGGAGCTACGTATGCACTCGTGCGCTCACTGGACGAATTGTCACTGGGAAAACGGATCGACGAATCGACAACTTGGTGACTCTCGTACGAGGGAAGAGCAGTCTCATGACCGCATCAAAACATAGTGAAATGCAGCTCACCCGAAGGCTCTTCGGACAGGTGCGGCCGTACTGGCCTCATTTGTTTGTGATATTCATGCTCAACCTTGCTGCAACGCCCCTCGCGTTGCTGACGCCGGTTCCCATCAAGATCGCCGTCGACAGCGTAATCCAGTCGCAACCGCTCCCGGACATCCTGGAGAGTCTGATTCCGGAATTCGCCAGGAGCACGCCCATACGGCTTCTGCTCCTTGCTGCGTTGCTCCAGGTGACTCTGGTCTTGTTGACGCAACTTCAGGAAATCGTGACAACCTACCTGCAGACCCGGACAGGCGAGACCATGACGCTTCAGTTCAGGGCAAAAGCATTCCGTCATGCCCAGCTTCTCTCGCTTCTGTTTCATGACACCCGGGGTACCACAGACTCGATTTACCGGATACAGTACGATACTCCGTCAATTCAGTACGTCACGGTCTACGGCATCATTCCGTTCGTCACTGCCGTTGTCAGCCTCCTGGGAACTCTTTATGTCACCTTTCGCATCAACTGGCAACTCGCCCTGGTTGCGGTGGCGGTTGCACCGATCTTGTTCCTTCTGTCGCGCGCGTACGGCAACCGCATACGGCCGAAGTGGTCCGAGTTGAAGCGGGTGGAAAGCAGCGCGTACAACATTCTTCAGGAGGTGTTGACGAGTCTGCGAGTCGTAAAGGCATTTGGCCGTGAAGTGGACGAAGAAGAGCGCTTCGTGGATCAATCCAGCAAAGGTGTGCGGGCACACACGCGTATTGCACTCTACGAGGGCGGCTATGGGCTGCTCATCAACCTCACGACGACCGTTGGCGCCGCCGTGGTGCTCTTCATCGGTGTGCAGAGTGTGCTGCGCGGCGCACTCACCCTGGGCGAGTTGCTCATGGTGATTGCATACCTTGCGCAGCTCTATACCCCCATGAGGACCATGAGCAGAACGATCGGAACCCTGCAAGCATCTTTCGCGAGTGCCGAGCGGACGTTTGAGTTGCTTGATGAACTCCCCGATGTTCCGACTGCTTCTCATGCCAGACCTCTGGTACGTGCCGCCGGCACCGTAGAGTTCCGGGATGTAACATTCTCCTATGACGCTGGCAATCCTGTCCTCCGTGACATCAATTTCTTCGTTCCAACCGGTGCAAAGGTGGGGATTGCCGGAAAGACCGGCGCGGGCAAGACGACCCTCACCAATCTCCTGATGCGATTCTATGACCCCACTGAGGGACAGATACTCCTTGACGGAATCGATCTCAAGGAGTATAAAGTGGCAGACCTGCGCAATCAATTTGCCCTGGTGCTTCAGGAGCCGGTGCTCTTCTCGACCAGCATCCTCGACAACATCAAGTATGCGCTGCCCTCTGCAAGCAACGAAGCGGCCATAGAGGCAGCAAAAGCGGCCAACGCCCATGAGTTCATCGCCAAACTCCCGGATGGGTACGACACGCTGGTCGGTGAGCGAGGCATGAGACTCTCCGGCGGGGAGCGCCAGCGCATCTCGCTGGCCCGGGCATTCCTCAAGGACGCGCCGATACTCATCCTTGATGAGCCCACCAGCTCTGTCGATACGAAAACCGAGGCGCTCATCATGCACGCCATGGAACGCCTGATGAGCGGGCGCACAACCTTCATGATAGCCCATCGCTTGAGCACGCTTGAGAATTGCGACATTCGCCTGGACCTGGACCTTGGCAGATTGACCCATACAAGCGTCGACGCGCTGGAGGCTGCAACGTGAATAGCCGGACCACACATCGTTCTTACCGGCCTGAGGGCTCAATTCCCATGAGCGCTTCCACCAGGGATTTCCCCGGAAATGTACTGACACTCTCAGGCGGCAAGCATCAGTGGAGTTCATATGCGAGATCGGTCCTGAAGGATTCGCAGATGACGGTGTCTGCGTTCAAGAATCTGAACACCAATACAATGCACGAGTCTAATGGCTGACAGACGTCTTCGAATCGTCGTGGGGGGGTTCCTCGGACTCCTGCCTGCCGGAGGAATCGCATGGGACTACCTGCAGTATCCCCTGGGGTTCGCCATGCTCGGCCATGATGTGTATTACGTTGAGGATACTCTTCAATGGCCGGTGTATCAAAAAGCAGGGAGCGATTGGAGCGACAGCTCGTCAAATGTTGCCTTTCTGAAGGATGTCATGGACGCATTCGGGTTTGCAGGCCGGTGGGCATATCGCGACCAGGCCTCTGGAAAGTGTTTTGGGCTGACCCTGGATACGCTCCTGGAAGTGTGCAGGACGGCGGATATCTTCGTCAACGTGTCCTGCTCAACGGTTCTGCGCGAGGAATACCGCAGAATCCCGGTTCGCATCGTCGTAGACTCTGATCCGATGTTCACCCAGGTGCAGTATGAGAACCAGGCGATGATGTCTTCAGGCAATACCGCCATGCAGGAGCTTCTGATGGGACACTCGCACCACTTCACCTTTGGAGAGAACATCGGCGCAGAGGACAGCCGTGTACCCAACTGTGGACTGACCTGGCATAGTACGCGCCAGCCAATTTGTTTGTCGCATTGGCCGGTGACGCCCCTACCCAATGATCACGCAGCCGCGTACACGACGTTGATGAACTGGTCAGCCGCGCCTCCGATGCAATACGCGAATGAAAGCTGGGGACAGAAGAATGCGGAGTTCCCTCGTTACTTCTCCGTCCCGAGGCGTTTGCATGATGTCCCTTTTGCCATTGTAGTGAATCAGACGACCGGGGCGCCGTTCCCTGCAGAGGAGGCCCGGCGAAATTCCTGGCAGATCCTTGACCCTGATGAGCATGCCCCGGATTGGCACTCATATCGCGCCTTCATTCAACGTTCACGGGGGGAATTCTCCGTGGCGAAAGAGACCTATGTCAAAGCCCGCACCGGATGGTTCTCATGCCGATCAGCATGCTATCTGGCTTCCGGTCGTCCCGTGGTTACGCAGGAAACGGGCTGGTCGCGTTACATCCCCGGCGGTCTTGGCCTGCTTCCGTTCCACGATCTGGAGACAGCAATCGAGGCAGTGAAACGGGTCGAATCCGATCCCAACGAGCACGCAAAAGGAGCCCGAGAGACGGCGGAAGAATACTTTGACAGCAACCGCGTCTTGCAGGATATGCTGGGCCGTGTGGGCGCATAGGCTGCCCCACGGCGGCGTGCGGGCTACCCGGTGCCACACAAGAGGAAAGACATTATGAGCAACGCAGTTGAAACAACGACAGGCGAGACTCACGATGGCGTGACAATCGCCCCGGAGGGCGCCGCCCGGATGTTTCATCCCCTCGTTCCGGGAAAAGCGTTGCCCGGCGATTGGTTCCACCGCATCGTCCCGGCAAACATCGAGATCGGCCACAATGTCGTGATCGATTCGTCAGCTTGCTTCAAGCATTTCTTCTCCAAGAGACCTGTAGGGCTTCGCGTTGGCAGCAATGTCACGCTCTGCCGCGCATCTCTGGCCGCCGAGGAGAACGGGCTCATCGAGATCGGAGATTACTGTTACATCGCAAACGCGTCCCTTGTCTGCTCGGAAAGAATCTCAATCGGTTCGCATGTCTTGATCGCCGGCGGTGTGACAATTGCGGATTCCGATTTCCATCCGATCTCGCCGGCAGGCCGCATCGCCGACACGATTGCGATTTCTCCCCTCGGGGATCGGACGCACCGCCCAAAGATCGAGGTACGCCCGGTGGTGATCGAGGACAACGTGTGGATAGGCTACAACGCCACGATCCTCAAAGGTGTGCGCGTGGGTGCGGGAGCGGTCATCGAACCGGGGGCAGTGGTCCTGCGCGATGTCCCCTCCTTGGCCCGCGTGATGGGAAACCCCGCACGGATTACACAGTGATGAGCCGCATGAACCTTCATCGTACATACCGTGACAACGATTGGTACCCCGGGGGGATCCCCGGCAACGTGGTCATCGGCGAGCACGTCTACATTGAGACCTCCTACGCGTTTGCTCCGTGCCTCGCAGAAGACGAGTCGGCAATCGTCCTCGGCGATGCGTCTGGCGCCTATGATCAGGCCACCTTCGTGCTCGGACCACGCGCACGCGTCGTCGTCGGGCCGTATAGCGTACTGAATTGCCACTTAGTGTGCGAACAGTCTATCAGAATTGGGGGTCACTGCATGTTGTCCTGGGGGGTTGTGGTCGCGGATACATGGCTGGAGCGGGATTGGCCGGTCGAGAGGAGGCGGGAGTACCTTGAAGCGGTGATCCGTCATCCGCACAGGGCCCTCGGACCGATGAGCACTCCCAGACAAGTTGTCCTGGAGGAAAATGTGTGGGTCGGCTTCGACAGCGTGATTTTACCTGGTGTGACCAT
>Ga0316603_10001351_pt1 | contig 12975 bp, 7 predicted proteins | sample OWC_soil_day10_n_FD_207649 | JGI IMG/M metagenome (GOLD analysis project Ga0316603, IMG submission 207649) | Wetland soil microbial communities from Old Woman Creek delta, Ohio, United States - OWC_soil_day10_noCT | ecosystem: Environmental > Terrestrial > Soil > Wetlands | place: USA: Ohio...
AGCGCCAGCCATGGCCGGGGGCTGCGCACGAAGGAGCAGCAAAGAATCAGCCCCATCAGACCGGGCGGCGGGGCGGCGGCGATGGCCACGCCGAGGGGGCCGGAAAAAGACTCGGCAAGCAGGAAGAAGGGTCGGTCGGCGGGCAGGAACGATCGGGCGATGGGTTCCAACTTGGCATAGCCCAGGGCCTGGTCGGTTGGGTAGGAGGCGATAATTGCATCCACATCCGGGCCAAGGGCGGCGATAAAGTCGTCGAACAGGCGCCCGGTGCCGTCGAGGCCGGGGAGCAGGACCAGGGTAACCACGCCGTGGCTCGCCTGGGCCGGGCTTCTCACCACCACCAGCCGTTTTTCCCTAGCACCATCTTGCTGTAGTAGTCGCGGTTGGCGAGGACGGCATAGACCGCGCCAACGGCGAAGCCGGTGCCCGTGGTGAGCTTGGCGAGGCCGACCAGCCTGAGCACGACTTCAAGCGCAAGAAGACCGATGAAGCACAGCACGAACAAGGTGATCGCCTTGCGCCACATGCCCTTGGCCAGGTAGTAGAAGGGGCAGAAGAGGAAGGCGAGGATGTTGAACGCGCTCACGTTCTTCTTGTCCTCGGGACTCAGCTCCTTGAGCAGCGGCAGGTTCGGCCCGCCGGCCTTGTGCATGGCCTTGAAGCGGGCCTTCCACTTGTCGGACACCGGCAGGTCGTCAATGGCGGCTAGGGTGTCGATTGCGTCGGCGACCGGCGCGTCATCGACACGGGCCTGGGGCGGGGCGTAGGGGTTGGGCTGGGTCACGGCAGACTCCTGCGGGTTTGTGTTGGAAAAGTGATCGGCGCCGGAAGACTCATTTCTTCTCCACCGTGATCTTGCCGCCGAGGGCGCGGGCTTCGACCTTGCGGTCGTACATGCCTTCGGCGAAGGTGGGCGGCACGGTGTAGCTGCCGGCGTTGGTGGCCTTGATCTTGTACACGAACAGGCCCGCCTGATTTTCCACCATGCCGTAGAGCACTACGCGGTCTTCGCGCACGTCGGCGTACTCGGGATGCCAGGTGGACTTCTGGTTGCCGATCGGGGCGACCCAGCGTTCGGTCTGGGCGTCGTCTTGGGGCGGCTCGCCGCCTTCCTCGCCTTCGCCCTCGGCGTTGACCTCATCACCATTGCTTGCCGCCTGCTGCGGTGCAGCCTTCGACTCGGGCACGATCTCGAAGCCGCCGGGCAGCAGGTCGACAATCGCCACGTCCTGCACGTTGCCGCTGCCGAGAGCGCGGATGCGCAGATGCACTTCCACCTCGTCGCCGAGCTTCACCACCGTCACCGGCTTGCCCGCGGCGTCCTTGTATTCGCGGAACACCTCGATGCCCTGCTTGATCTCCTGGGTCGGCAACTGGCGGTCGAAGCCCGACTGGTTCACCACCGTCCAGGCAGGGTAGTCGCTGCCGGAACCGAACTGGAGCCGGATCGCCTGGGAGCTGTAGTTGGCCTTCGGCAGCAGGCCGCCCGGCAGTTGCACGGGGCGCTTGCTGTTGTCGGCGAGAATTTCGGCGAGGGTGAACTTGTGGGTGCCGTCGGCGCCGATGGCGGTGGCGTAGGCATCCAGCGCCAGCAGGGTGTAGGCGGAGGAGAGAGTGTTGTAGCGGTTGTCGCGCATCGGCCCGGCAAGGGATTCGAGGGCGGCGGCATCGAGGCGCTTCAACTCTTTCGGGAAGTGGCGCGAGAGCAGATAGACGATCTGCGAGTCCCGCGACAGACCGTCGTAGTAGTCGGCCCAGCCGCCTTTGTGCTGGCCCAGCTTGAGGCCGCTCATGAGGCCTTCGGCCAGTTTCTCCTGGCGCATGAGTGCGTAGGCCGATGCCAGGTAGGCGGCGGTGACGTCCTGCTTCCAGGTCTTGCCGTGGTTGGCATCGAGACGCTGGTGCAAGGCGGCGGCGTACTGGCCGACGACGCGTCCCTGGCGCGCCAGCAGGTAGAGGGCATAGGCGCGGGTGCGCTCGTCGGCCAGGCTCTCGCCTTCGCCGGCGGCCATCTGTTGCAGCCAATCGTCGGCGCTGCGCAGCATGTCGGCGGGCACGGCGTGGCCCCGGTCGCGGGCTTCGAGGAGGAAATGCACGGCATAGACCGAGACCCAGGGCACCACATGGTGGTTGGCGGCCCAGAGACCGAAGCCGCCTTCCTGGTTCTGCCGGCTGCGCAGCATGGCGACGATCTTGCCCAGACGCTCTTCCGATACGCCGCGGGTGGTGCCGAACTCGGCCCGGCTTTGCAGCACGATGGCGGGCAGGGCCTGGCTTACCAGTTGCTCGGTGCAGCCGTAGGGGTTCTTGTCGAGATAGGCGGTGAGGCCGTGGCCCATGATGAGAGGCAGGTTGGAAATGCCGGCGCTGCGGGTGGCGTATTCGTCGTGGAGCTGGCGCGGCGTCGGCACGTCGAGACTGCCGCCGGCCTTGACGGTGCCGAAGGCGAGGCTGGTGCGATAGGGCACCGCCGGGCGCACGCTGGTGTCGACGCCGAGCTTGGCGCTCTTGCCGCCGGCGCTGGCGGTGAAGGTGAGGTTGCCGGAGCCGAGCTTGTCGGTGGCGCGCAGGCGGTACACGGCGGCGCTTTCGCGCAGCTCGTCGATCTTCAGTTCCTGCTTCGCCTCGCCGAGGATTTGCAGATGGGGCGAGGTCTTCAACTCCAGCTTGATCGCCGCCCCCTTGCCGGAACCGGGCAGGTTGTTGGCGACGCCGACACTGACCTCGAACTCGTCGCCCGGCGCGACCTGGGTTGGCACGTTGGGCGAAAGCACGAAGTCGCCGCGCACCAGGGCCTTCTTCTCGAACACGCCGATGGACTCGGGCGACACGGCTACGGCCATGACGCGCAGGGTGCCGTTGAAATAGTCAGGCACGGTGTAGCTGAGTTCCTTCTCGTTCGGCCCGGCGTCGACGATGCCGGACCAGTAGGCGACGGACTTGTCGCGCTTGCGCTTGAAGGGGTTGAGGTTCTTGCCGATGGCGCCCTCGGCGTCACCGCCGGCGGCGGCCGACTCGATCAGGCGCTTGAACTCGGGCAGGATCAGATCGAGGATCTGCGAGGTGCGTACCTCCAGCGCGCGCTTCTGGAAGAAGTGGGCCAGGGGGTCCGGCGTCTTGTAGCCAGCCACTTGCAGGATGCCCTCGTCGATGGCGAAGACCACGATCTTCGCCGGCTTCTCGGTCTTCACCTTCATGCGGAAGACCTCGCCGGGCTTGACCAGTTCCGGCGTGGCGATGCTGACCTTGTTCTTGCGCTGGGCCAGACTGACGGAGAAGGGTGCGACGCCGTGGGACAGCGGGCTCATGAAGATTTCCGGCGAATTGATGTCGCGCACGAAGGCCACCGACACATAGCCGTTGCCTTCCAGGCCCGCCGGCAGCTTGATCTTCTGCACCGTGTTGGTGGCGGTGGCCTTGAACCAGCGCCAGGCGTAGACCTTGTCGCGCTCGATGGTGATGAGGCCGGTGCCGGTGTAGGGTGCGCGCACCTGTAGCTCGATCTCCTCGCCGGGGGCTACGTCAGTCTTGGCGAGTTGAATCTGTAGCTCGGCGTTCTTCTCCAGAGAGCGACTGATGTTGCCGTGGCCGGCCACGGAGTATTCGATGCGGTTGAGCTCCTGGCCCTGGGCGTCGCGGATGACGAGGGCGTAATCGCCGGGGTTGTCGGTGGGCAGAGCCAGCCTGGCGCCGGCGGCGGCAATCGCCAGGGGCTTCTCGCTCAGCTTCACTTCCTTGCGCTTCGACTCGTACTTGAAGACGCCGGAGTCCTGCTTGGTCAGCACTGAGACGTATTTGCGCTCGACGTGGATCAGGGTCAGTTTGTCCACGGCAGTCTTCTTCGCCTTCGGGTCGATGGCGATCAGGTTCACGGCACGGGCCGCGCCCTTATTCACATAGCGCAGGTCGCCGTCGGCCTTGAAGCCCACCAGATAGGGCATGTTGGAGACCAGCACCGAACGCTCGGCGGTGACGCCGCGACCGCCTTCGGCTTCGTAGCCCTGGGCGACGAAATGCACCCGGTAGGTGGCGCGGGCGAAGCGTTGCAGGCGAAGGTCGAACTCGGCCTCGCCCTTCTCGTCGGTGGCGCCCTGGGGCAGCTTGTCCTCGAAACTTTCCTTGGCCCGCTGCGGGTCGTAGAAGCTGTAGTCGCGGTAGCTGGGGAAGGACGGGTAGGAGGGGAACAGGGTCATCGCCGCCTTGACCTTGCGCGCTGCCGCCGGGGTGCCGAAGAGGTTTTGCAGGTTGATGCGGGCCTTGAGGCCTTCCGGCGAGACCCAGCCTTCCACCGCTTCGTCGGAGAAGCGGGCGCTCATCTTCAGGCGGTCAGGCTGGAAGTCCTGCACCTTCACCGCCACCGAGCCGATCAGGTTGCCGGCATGGTTGTCCTTGACGATGTGCAGGTTCACGTTCCATGCCCCGGTGGGGGAAGTTTCCTCGGTGCTGAAGGCGGTCTCGATGAAGCCCGACTCGGGCAGGTTCACGCGCTCGCGCTTGACCGTGAGGCCACGGGCATCGTCGATGCTGATCTCCAGGGGTACGCCGCCGAGCTTGGTGCTCCAGTCGGCGGCACGGACGATCATGCCGATCTTGAACTCCTCGCCCGGCCGGTAGATGCCCCGGTCGGAGAACAGGAAGGCTTGCAGCTTGTCGGCCTGGGTGCTGTTGGAAACGCCGCCGACATCGAAGCGCGACACATCGAGCATGCGGTCACCGCGCTCGCGGGGCAGGAAGGAAAGGTCGCCGCCCTTCTTCGCCACATACAGCACCGGCGTTTGCTCGCGGTTGAAGTCCTTCAACGACGGGAAGCGCGCATGGCCTTCCGCATCGGTGTCTTGCGACAGCACCGGCAGACCGTTCTTGCCGATCACCTGCACCGTGGCGCTTGCTACCGGCGCGCCGGTGGCGATGGATTGAACGAACACGTCCTGGCTGCCGTCCACGCCCTGCTTGACCAGCAGACCGAGGTCGGTGAGCACGATCAGGCGCGTGTCGGGGTTGCCGGTGGGGCGCTTGTTGGCGCTGTCGTAAGGCTGCACTTTGACCAGAAACAGGCCGCGCTTGCCATCGCCGCCGTCCTTCAGGTACTTGGTCAGGTCGAGGGCGGTGTACTGGGCCTTGCCCGGCGCCAGGGCCGGTAGGGGCATGACTTCGGCGAGGCGCTCGGTGAGGTTGTCGAGACCGAAGTTGTAGTTGAAGCTGGGCTTGCCGAACTCGCCCCAGGACTGGCTTACCAGATGCTGGATCTGTCCCGGCAGGATGCGGCCGATCTCATAATGCAGCGCTTCCACGTCGCGCGCCAGCACCGGCACCTTGCGCTCGCCGGAGAGGGGCAGCAGGGAGCCGGAATGGAGGATGCGCACTTCCTTCGGGAAGGGTTTGACCCGGATGATGCGGTCGAAGGTGCTGCCGAGCTGATAGCCGCCGAAGGACTTGAGGCCCTTGTCCACCTTGATGTAAAGGAAGCGGCCGACGTCGGCCTCGAACTTGAAGCTGTGGCTGCTGGTGTTTTCCTGTTCCGCCGGGATGGCGTGGAGGGCCAGGGGCTTGGCCTGCTTCAGCACCGCCTCGCCGACCTGCTGGGTGTTGCCCCAAGTGTGGGGACTCCTGCGCTGCTCGGCGGGGGTGTCCGGATGGAACTCGGGCAGCACCCAGACGCTGATTTTCTGCCGCATCTCGTTCTCATGCACCGGCGCCGAGGTTTCCAGGGTCAGCACCTGTTCCGGCTCGAAGCGCTCGTTGTTCACCAGCACCATGTCGGCGCTTTCCATATAGAGGCTGAACAGGCCGGGGATGGCGACGCGCTCGCTTGCCGCCGCCGTGGTGGCGGGGCCGCCCTTCCGGGCCTTGACGCCGGCGTCGATCTTGATGTCGAGGAAGCTGTCCTTGCGCGGAATCGGCAGCGGCGACGAGTGGATGTAGGCGGTGAGCTTCTTGCGGTCGTAGCTGACGGTGAACGGCGTGGTTTCGCCGCCGACGCCCAACACGCCTTCCTTCTGCCCCTCCTGGCGCAGTACCACGCGCTTCTCGAATTCCTCCGTCGCCACCGGGTGGGAGAAGCCGACGGTGACGATGGCCTTCTTCTGGTTCGGGTCCACCGGGTCTTGGTAGAACTCCCGCGACTGGATAGTCATCTCGAAGGGCGCGGTATTGAAGCTGAAACTGTATTTCTCCAGACGCACGGTGTCCGTGTGCAGGGGCTTGCCGAGGGTGACTTCGACGCTCTGGCCCACCGGCCAGTCGAACTTGGGCTGGAAGCTCAGGGTCTTGTCGTCAATCCAGGTCCACTGGCCGACGATGGCCGGGTTGAGGCGCGGCAGGCCGGTATCGTCGGCGGCCAGCGCCTTCTCCACCTTGGCCAGGGGTGCGGTGGAGGCTGAAAATTTCACCACCAGGGGTTCGGGACTGGCGTAGTCCTGCTCCAGGGCCGTGCGTGGCGGATCGGTGACCTCGAAGCTGAGGGTTTCCGGGTGGGGGATCAGCGACCAGGCATACCAGCCGCCAGAGCCGAGAGCGGCGGCGGCGATCAGGCCGAAAACGCCGCGCCGGGTCTGGCGCGGGTTGGCGCGCATCCAGGCGATCAGGGCGGCGAATTGACGGCGCAGGAAGCCGAGCCAGGGCGGCGATTGCCAGGAGAGCTGGCCAAAGATCCAGCCCAGGGCCAGGCCCATGCCGCGCAGAATCAGACGTGGTACCAGAAACAGGGCGCGCAGCCCCGCCACCAACTTTGAGTTCATGCCGTACTCCCGAGGTCTCCTCTTGTGGGGCGAGGAGTAATGAGGGCGTCATTGTACGGCCATGACGCCGGCAGGGGTAATGGCGGCGGCCAGGGTGGAGGAAATATTCCTCCGGCGGATCAGCTCTTGGCGGCGGGGCGACGCTTGAGCTTTTTTTCCACCACCTGGACCGATGCCTCGCTGACCTCATCTACCACCTTCTCGCCAGCGTCGATCAGGGATTCGACGGTGTTGATGGCGATTTCGACCTCGGGCGGCGACAGCCAGGCGGTCTTGTCGAGGGTGAATTTCGTCAGGTGGCTGGAACTGTGGATCTGGGCTTCCATGAGGTGGATCAGGTCCACGTGGGCATAGCCGGCGATTTGCAGATGACCCATGACGAGTTCCGGCACGATGTCCTGCATCACGCTTTGCGGCGGCACCGGCTCACCGCGACCGGCGAGGCCGAGGGCGCGGCTGGTGGCGCCGCTGTAGAGGTCGGCGAGACGGGCGCTGGAATCGAGCAGGATGCTGGATGCTAGGTGAAAGTGGTCAAGAGCCGCCAGACGGGCGGCGCGGGTGGCGTCAGTGGCGAAGTACATGATGATCTCCAAAAATGCTGAATATCAGCAGGGTATTCGCGGCATGTAACAAGACGATGACGGATGCCCCATTGGGAAGTTGGTCTGTCCGGGGAGGCATGGGTCATGCCATAAAGATATAATGTGCACCGAATTTGGCGATGCCTATTTCTGAAGGGAGTACGACATGCCTTTGCTGGCGGGGCTTCAAGGGGTCATTGACCTGTTGTGTGTGATCCACATTTACCGGACGGGACGCCCCACATGGTGGTATTTCGTGGTGGTTGGCTTCCCGATGATAGGCGCCTTGGCCTACCTGATATTTGAGGTGATTCCGATGCCGGATGGGCGCAAGATCGCTCGCCGGGTAATCAAGACCATCGACCCTTCGGTAGACCTGAAAGACCGTATTCGCGAGGTTGAGCGTTGTGGATCTGTCGCCAACAGGGCGGCCCTGGCGTCGGAGTTGGTGAATTCGGCGCAATTTGACGATGCGATTGCCCTCTATCAAAGTTGTCTGACAGGCAACCATGAAGATGACCTGAGCCTGATGTTCGGGTTGGCCGAGGCGTATTTTCACAAGCGCGATGCCGACAACGCGATACGTTTGCTTGATCGTGTAATTGAGCGCGAGCCTTGGTTTCGTTCCGGTGACGCCAAGCTATTGCGCGCCCGCGCCTTGGCCGGGGCAAGGCGGGGTGAAGAGGCGCTGGCGCAGTATGAGGCGATGCTGGAACACTTTTCCGGTGAAGAGGCGCGATGTCGCTACGCATCGCTGTTGGCGGCCATGGGGCGCATCGACATGGCTGAACAGGCGCTTGCTGCGGCAGAAAAACGGGTCAGTCTGGCTGGCGGCGCCTATGGGCGGATCAACCGGGAATGGCTGAATGGCGCCCGCGAAGACATTGCGGCGGCCCGCAACCCTGCCTGAGAACCGTTAATCCCCGCAGGGCCGCAGTTCGACCACCGCCGGGGCCGGCAGTCCCGGCAGGATGTCGGTGAGGGGGCGGCAGACTTGGTCGACACAGAAATCGTAGGCCGGGACGTAGGGCGAGTGGGTGAGACGCAGTTCGGTCAGGGGCGCCAGTGGTGGCCGGTAGTGCCAGGAGCCGTCGTGCAACTGGGCGTCCGGCGGTGGCTCCATGCCGGCGCCGCTGCCGCGGATGCGGGCTTCGCTGATGACGAGACGCTGGTTCTCGATGCGCCAGTCTTCTTCCCAGCGCACTTTCTCGATGCTGTGGGTCCACGCCAGGGTGAAGGCATTGATGGCCAGGGTGGCGCTGAGGGCGCCGGCGGCGAGGCACAGGGCCACGGTGGATCAGGCGATGGTACGGCTGCGCCGCCAGTGCCAGGCGATGAACAGGGCGGCGAGGACGAAGCCGATTTCGTCGGTCAGCGGCAGGGCGGCTACCAGCAGGCAGGCGGTGGCGGCGGCGAAGATGCGCTCGGCGGCTGACAGGCTGGCGCGCAGATAGCCCACGGCAGCCGCGCCCCAGAGAACGATGGCGAGGAGCGCCTTGCCGACGATGTAGGCGACGGCCACCACGGTGGGGTCGCCTTGCAGCATCAGGGCCGGGGTGTATACCGCCATGAAGGGGACGACGAAGCCGGCAACGGCGATCTGGGTAGCCTTGAAGCCGATCTTCATCGGCGAATCCTTGGCGATGGAGGCGGCGGCGAAGGCAGCGAGGGCCACTGGCGGCGTCAGGTCGGCCATGATGCCGAAGTAAAAGACGAACATGTGGCTGACGATGAGGGGAACGCCGAGCTTGAGCAGAGCCGGCGCGGCGATGGAACTGGTGATGATGTAGTTGGGAATGGTCGGGATGCCCATGCCCAGCAGCAGGCACACCAGCATGGTGAGGAAGAGGGAGAGGAAGAGGCTGGTCTCGCCGATCTGGAGGATGAAGCCGGCGAAGTTGGAGGCCGCGCCGGTGAGGGTCAGCACACCGATGATGACGCCGACGATGGCACAGGCGACGCCTACGGGCAGGGCCTGGCGGGCGCCGTCGATGAGGCTCATTTTCAGATTGTGGAGAGTTTTCATGCCGCCTTTGACGGCAAAGCTCTGGGCCACCAGGGCGAGGATCACCGCCAGCACCGGGTAGATGCCCCACTTCAGGAACAGCGAGGCGGCGAGGCCGACGGCGAGCCAGAACACATAGCGGAAGGCGGTGGAGGAAATGCTCGCGGCGATGGTGGCGCCGAGGATCAGGATGGCGGTGAGGGCAAGACCGGTCATGCCGGCGAACATGGGCGTGAAGCCGTGGAACAGCATCCACACCAGAGCCGCCAGGGGTAGCACGAGATACCAGCGTTCCTTGAGGGCGGCCCAGGGGTTGGGGCACTGGTCCTTGGGCAGGCCGAGGAGCTTGAGGCGCCCGGCCTCCAGGTGCACCATCCAGAAGGCGGTGAAGTAGTACAGGATGGCGGGAATCACGGCCGCCTTGACGATGTCGGCGTAGGGCACGTTGAGGGTTTCGGCCATGATGAAGGCGACCGCGCCCATCACCGGCGGCATGATCTGGCCGCCCATGCTGGCCGTGGCTTCCACCGCGCCGGCGAACACCGAGGTATAGCCGAAGCGCTTCATCAGGGGAATGGTGAACTGGCCGACGGTGAGCACATTGGCGACGCCGGAGCCGGAGATGGTGCCCATCATGCCGGAGGAAATCACCGCCACCTTGGCCGGGCCGCCCTTGGTGTGGCCGACGAGGCCGAGGGCGAGGGAGTTGAAGAGATGAATCATGCCGGCGTGTTCGAGGAAGGCGCCGAAGAGGATGAAGAGAAAGATGTAGGTGGCTGACACCAGGGTCGGAATGCCGTAGATGCCTTCCGAGCCGAGAGCCAGTTGATTGATTATCTGGTCGAAGCCGTAGCCGCGGTGGGCGATGGCTTCCGGCAGGTACTGGCCGAACAGGCCATAGAGCAGGAACAGTCCGCAGACGATGGGCAGGGCGAGGCCGAGGATGCGCCGGGCGGCTTCAAAGGTGAGGATGACGAGGGCGGCGCCGACCGCCAGGTCCATCTGGCTGGCGTCGCCGGAGCGCTGAATCAGGTCGGCTTCGAACACCCAGTGGTAGGTGGAAAGCACGAAAGCGCCGGCGGCGAGGAACCAGTCGCCGGTTGCCACACGCGAGAGTTTTGCGCCGTGACGGAAGGCCGGGTAGAGCAGAAAAGTCAGGCAGACAAGGAAGCCGACATGGAGCGAACGGGTGACCAGGCTGGAGAGGGGATGAAAGGCCGCCACCGTGAGCTGGTAGGCGGAAAAGGCCAAGGCGATGCTGGTGAGCACCGCCAGGGAGCGGCCGCCGAGCCGGCGCTGAACGCCGTGCTCGGAGAACTCCTCCTGGCCTTGGTCGGGGGCGGCGCTGTGGTCGGTCATGGTTTGGCCTCCCCCGCCGGATTACTTGAGCAGCCCGGCTTCCCGATAGTACTTTTCCGCGCCCGGATGCAGCGGCACCGGCGGCGCCTTGGCGGCGGTGTCCTTGTGGATGGCCTTGGCGGCGGCGTGGGCGGCCACCAGTTGGTCAAGGTTCTCGAACATGGACTTGGTCATGGCGTAGACGGTCTCCGTCGACACACCTTCGTGGGTGACGAGGAAGTTCTGCACCGCGATGGAGGGCACGTCGGCGGTCTGGCCTTCATAGGTCTTGGCCGGGATGATGCCGGCCTGATAGGCAGGCTCATTGATCTTGGCGACGAGATCGGCCGGGATCGGAACGAACACAACCTTCTGCGCCACCGCCAGGTCGCGTAGGGCGGCGACGCCGAGGCCGGAGGAGATCAGGGTGACATCAATCTGACGGTTCTTCAGCAACTCCACGGATTCAGCGTAGGAGAGGTATTCCACCTTGGCGAAATCCTTGTAGGAAATGCCGGCGGCCTTGAGGATGTCGCGGGCGTTGAGTTCGGTGCCCGACTTCGGCGCGCCGACGGAAATGCGCTTGCCCTTGAGGTCGGCCAGGGTCTTGATGCCGGAATCGGCGGAGGCGACGATCTGGATGTAATTGGGGTAGAAGGCGGCGATGGTGCGGAGCTTTTTCAGGGGCGTCTTGAAGCCGGCTTCCTCGTTGCCCTTCCAGGCTTCGGAAAGGCTGTCGCCGAGGGTGAGGGCGACTTCGCCGCGCCCGGCTTGCAGCAGGTTGAGGTTTTCGGCCGAGGCCTTGGTGGCCTGCACTGAGGTCTTGGCGCCCGGCAGGGCCTTGCCGTAAATCTGGGTCAGCGCGACACCGAGGGGGTAATAGACGCCGCTGGTGCCGCCGGTGAGGACGTTGATGAACTCGGCGGCCTGGGCGGAAGCCGCCACCACGGAACCGGCGATGAGCGCAAGCAATAGTCGATGAACTTTCATTGTGTCGCCTCCTGGGTTGGTTATTGTCCGGGCATTATAGGCTCGCCCGGTCCACTGTCAGAAGTGGCATCATCCTCGGCATATTCCATCGCGGGAGGCAGGGTCATCATGAAGAGAAAGCTGATCGGATTGTGCGTGGCGCTGGCGGCGGGCGCGGTTGGTGCCGTTGGTGCGGTGGCGGGCGAGAGCGCGAAGGAACTGGTGTCCACCGCCGCCGACCGGGAAGCCACGGCGGTGACGGTGTACAACGACGACCTGGCCCTCGTGAAGGAGAAGCGCAAGCTCACCTTGGCTCCTGGCCTGACCCGCCTGTCGCTGCGTGAAGTCTCGGCGCAGATGCGGCCCGAGACCGCCTTGTTGCGAGCGGTGACGGGGCGCCCGATCAGCTTGGTGGAGCAGAACTTCGACTTTGATCTGCTGACGCCGCAAACCCTGCTCGATAAATATGTCGGCCGCGAGGTGACGGTGATTCGTTCCCATCCCACCAGCGGCGAAGAGCGGCGCGAGAAGGCGACGGTGTTGGCGGCAGGGCAGGGCACGGTATTGCGCTTCGCCGATCGCATCGAGACCGGGGTGCCGGGGCGGCTGGCTTTCGACAGCGTTCCGGCCAACCTGCGCGACCGGCCGACGCTCTCGGTGTTGCTCGAGGCCCATGGCGGCAGCCAGTCCCTGGAGCTTTCCTACCTGACATCGGGGATTTCCTGGAAGGCCGACTACGTCGCCAATATTTCGCCGGAAGGCAATCATCTTGATCTCAATGGCTGGGTGACGCTTACCAACCGCAGCGGCGCCGCCTACCAGGACGCCCTGCTGCAACTGGTGGCGGGAACGGTGAATCGGGTGCGGCCCCAGCCCCAGATGCTCGGCTATGCCATGCCGGCTCCGTCCCCCATGCGCGCCAAGTCCGAGGCCAGGGAAGAGGCGTTGATGGACTACCACCTCTACAGTTTCGATCGCCCCACGTCCATCGCCGACAATCAGACCAAGCAACTGGCCCTGCTTTCCGCCAGTGCCGTGCCGGTGAGCCGCGAATACCTGCTGGCAGGTTCCGACTACTATTACCGCGAGCGCTACGGCCAGATCGGCCAGAAGCTCAAGCCGGCGGTGTTCCTCGAATTCGCCAACAAGGGCGGCCAACTGGGCAAGCCCCTGCCGGCGGGCATCGTGCGGGTGTACGCCAAAGACAGCCAGGGCGCCGCCCAGTTCGTCGGCGAGGACCGCATCGAACACACGGCGAAGAACGAGAAAGTGAAGCTCAAGCTCGGTGAGGCCTTCGACATCACTGCCGACCGCAAACAGACCGCCTACAAGCGCATCAGCGACA
>Ga0316603_10001352_pt1 | contig 12971 bp, 12 predicted proteins | sample OWC_soil_day10_n_FD_207649 | JGI IMG/M metagenome (GOLD analysis project Ga0316603, IMG submission 207649) | Wetland soil microbial communities from Old Woman Creek delta, Ohio, United States - OWC_soil_day10_noCT | ecosystem: Environmental > Terrestrial > Soil > Wetlands | place: USA: Ohio...
GAAAACCTGGCCGTGTTTTGCGACTTCGAAAACGTTGCGATCGGGGTGCGGGACGCGCGCCATGCGCAGTTCGACATCCGCAAGGTGCTGGAGCGACTGCTGCTCAAGGGCAGCATCGTCGTGAAGAAGGCTTACTGCGACTGGGAGCGCTACAAGGATTTCAAGGCCGCCATGCACGAGGCCGCCTTCGAGCTCATCGAAATCCCCCATGTGCGCCAGTCCGGCAAGAACTCCGCCGACATCCGCATGGTCGTGGACGCCCTGGACCTCTGCTACACCAAGGCGCACGTCGACACTTTCGTGATCGTGAGCGGCGATTCCGACTTCTCGCCGTTGGTCAGCAAGCTGCGCGAGAACAACAAGATCGTGATCGGAGTGGGGGTCAAGAGCTCCAGTTCCGATCTGCTGATCGCCAACTGCGACGAGTTCATTTACTACGACGATCTCGTCCGCAAAAAACAGGCATCCAAAAAGCCCGCGCGCAAGCCCCAGCGGCCGGCCGGCCGGTCCCCCGCCCCCGCCGCGGTCAAGGAGGACAAGGACGCCGAGGAGCGCACCCAGGCGGCGCTCGACCTGATCATGGAGACCCTCGAGGCGCTGGCCGAAGAGCGCGGCTCGGGGGAGAAGGTCTGGGGCTCGATGGTCAAGCAGACGCTCAAGCGCCGCCGCCCCGGTTTTACCGAATCCTACTACGGCTTCCGTTCCTTCAACCGCCTGCTGGAGGAGGCCGCCGCGCGCGGCCTCATGGAGCTCGAGCCGGACGAGAAGTCCGGCGGCTACATCATCCGCAGCTTCCACCAGGAGGATTGACCCGTAATAGCCCGGCGAACCATTTGCTGGCGGCTTCCAAAAAAAACATCAGGTCAGCATCACGGGGACCTTGTATTTTCGGAAAACAGCATCGTGAGTCACCACCGTGAAGCCTTCGACACGGGCTTGAGCGACGAGCATCCGGTCGAAAGGATCACGGTGATGCGCGGGGAGGCTTTCTGTCGCGTGGGCATGCTCGACGGTTATGGGGAGCCGGTTGAAGGGCTGTTGATCAAGTATCTCCTGGAACGTGGAAGGAATCTTCAGTTTACCCAAGGCCTGTTTGATTCGGATCTCCCAGATGACGGCCGCGCTGACGAAAACGAGATTGTTGCCGTCGGCCATTGCAGACCGGCACGGCTTGGAGAGCGCGGGATGGTCATCCAGCCACCACAGGAGCACATGGGTATCCAGCAGTAGGTTCATGAGTCGGAGGCTCCGAACGATTCGGCAATATCTTTCGGCAGCACATCAAAATCATCAGAAATTTTAATCTTGCCCTTCAGCGCGCCCGGACGGCGCTTCTTGTCGCTCCGTTCATACCTGACCAACTTGGCCACCGGTTTGCCTGCTTTCCCGATGAGCACTTCCTCGCCGGCGAGCACTTTTTCAATCAGTGATGACAGCTGGGCTTTCGCCTCTGAAATATTGGTGATATGCATGGAAGCGCACCTCCTGCATTATAGTCTGACCAGACCAGACCAGTTTGTCAAGTTTTTTCACTGCAGTTTTTCACTGCGTGCGCCCATCGATCCGAAATTAATCCGTTGACCCCTGCCCAGGTGTGATGGCCAGACCGGCTTTCCGGCAGTTGTCGGCGTGATGATTCGCCATGCCGAAAACATGCTCGGCACGGGGGAGAGGTATCGCCCTCGCGGCGGCGGCATCACGGCGCGCGGCGCAGCGGGCGATGGCGTCGAGGTAGCGCAGGTCCTCCCGGGCGATGCGGCGGGCCTCATCGGCAGAAAGCGGCGGCCCGTGGCCCGGGATCACGTGGTCGATGCCGCAGTCGATAAGGGCGGCCAGTCGTTTCAGGGTGCGGCGATAGTCCGCCAGGTCGTCCACGAAAGGGATTTCGCAAGGTGACAGGTAGTCTCCCGCGAGCAGCCAGTTTTCGGCCCGGATGGCCAAGCCGTCAGGGGCGTGGCCGGGGATGAGAAATGCCTCGATGTCGAGATCGCCGGCGTTGAACCACCCGCCGTCGTCGAGCCCCCTCAGATCTTGCGGCCACGAGTAACCCCCCGGCCGCTCCACGTACCATTCGGAATCAAACTGCCAGGCCTTGCGCAGGCCCCGGGCGGCCAAATCTCCCCCTTCGGCCACGGACCCGGCCAGCACCGGACTGGCGTACACGGGCACACCGGGAAACCAGGCATGCCCCACCACGTGGTCCCAGTGGCTGTGCGTGAAGACAAGGGCTTCCACGGCCGCACCCTTGGGGATCATGCGAACGATGCCATCGAGTTCAACCGGGAAATAGCCGGGATCGACCACCAGGGCGGTGCGGCCGCTCGTGATGACGGTGCTCGTCATCTGCCAGATGGCGCTCAACTTCACGTCGACCTGAATATCAACCATGAGTGTCTCCGAGCACAGGCTCTGAAATGTTTCGGTAGAACGCCATGATACTGGATACCCGATCCAGGGTTGGGGATAAAGAGAATTCAAATGAGAACACTATCGGTCGCTTTTCTCTCTGCCTTGTCGATATGGCTTGATTTAAAAAAAATGAGCATTTAAAACAGCCGTATGCAGCCGCTTCAACAGAGCATATAACCCCTCTGGTAGACCATGCATCCCTTACAGCGAGAAATATACCGCAAGATGACGCCGGAGCAAAAACTCCGGGTTTGCCTGGCGCTGTATCATTCCGCGCGGGCCCTCAAGAAGGCCGCTGTTCAAAAACAGCACCCCGGCTGACCAATAACCTCGATCTGGTTCTCAATTTAAAAAAGTCCGATGTTCATAAACTCCTGAAGGCATTTCCGCTGGAAGAATTCTATTGCCCTCCGGAAGAAATCATCGTTACTGAAATCAGTCGGACCGCGCGCGGGCAATTCAACCTGATCCACAACGAGACAGGCTTCCGGGTGGATGTTTACCTTGCCGGCAAAGACACGTTGCATCAGTGGAGCCTGGCAAATACGAAACCCGTGCAGGTTGAAGACCAGACGGTCATGGTGGCGCCGCCGGAATACGTTTTCCTTCGACAGCTAGAATATTACCGTGAGAGCCGTTCGGACAAGCACTTGAGAGATATCGCGGGGATCCTCGAGGTGTCAGGAAACGAGGTCAACCCGCCATGGCTGGAGGAGCAGATCTCAAAACGACAGCTTCACGAGGAGTGGCTGGCGGCAAAACTGTATAGAGATTAGCGAGAGATCAGTGTCCGGAACGCGGCCTCGCCGTCTTCACGGGTTCGGAATAGAGTTCAGGGCGCCGGTCGGCAAGATAGGGGTTTGACTGCCGGCCCTTCGAGACGACGGATGGGTCGATATCGGCAAAAAGAAGTGCCGGCCCGGAGCCCCCCCGCGCAAGGTCCGGCCCGTCCGGTCCGACGATGCAGCTCAGCCCGCAGTAGCCTATGCCGCCCTCTCTGCCGCACATGCCGGCATAGGCGACATAGACTTGATTTTCAAAAGCCCTGGCCGGTACCAGCGTGCGCGCGACGATATCAAAGGGCTGAATCAGCGCCGTGGGCACGGCGATCAACTCGGCCCCAGCCAGCGCCAGCGCTCGCACCGCCTCCGGGAATTCGATGTCGTAGCAGATCAGGATGCCGACCTTCAGCTCATCCAACTCCGCCACCAGAAGTGAATTCCCCCGTTGGAACACCCGGTTTTCCTCGCTACCGTAAAGGTGGGTCTTGCGGTAGTTGGCAATCATTTCCCCGGCCGCATTCACGAGGCATGCGGAATTGAAAATCCGATCGCCTGAACGCTCCGGGTAACCGTAAAGAAGCGACACTCCGGTTTCCCGGGCGATTTTCCCCACGGCGGCCGCCGACGGCCCGTCCGAGGGCTCGGCCAGCCTGAAAACATCGTCGCCGATGTTGTAGCCAGAAAGGAACATCTCCGGGAAGATCACCATCCGAACCCCTTGCGCCGCCGCCTTCACGGCGTTCATCCTCATCGTTCCAAGGGCTCCGGCCACCTCACCATTTACGCCTTCTCCCTGATAAACGGCGATCTTCATAAATGGATGTCGGTTTCGGTGGGTTACGAATTCGTGACGCTCGTGCTGCGCTTCCCTGCGCTGCGAGCCGCTTGCCGGATTTTTTCGAGGAGGTCGTCGAACTCGTAAGGTTTGGTCAAGTAGTCATAGGCGCCCTCCTGAATACCCTCTTTGGCGGATTTTTCCGAACCATGCCCGGTCAACATGATCACCGGCATGTGCGGGTCCATGAGCTTGAAGATTTTGAGCACCTCGATGCCGTCCATGTCTTCCATTTTGAGGTCCAAAACAGCGATGTCGAATTTGCTCTGACGCAGACACTGGATTCCCTGCGAGCCGGTGTGGGCGGTGGTGACCTCGATGTTTCTTCGGTTCAGGCGTTTGGCCATGACCGTGACAAACCCGACCTCGTCGTCCACCAGAAGCAACCGGATGCGACCGGTGTCGCTGCCGCTTTCCGCTTCCATTCGAAACCGCCCCTCACGCGCGCCGCATGGTGATTTCCTTGAGCCGCGCCTGCATGATTTTTTCTTCATGCTGGCGTTTTCTGGCAGCGGCCTCCCTGACCTTGGAGATCAGCTGGTCGATCTCGCAGGGTTTCATCAGGTAGTCAAAGGCCCCCAGCTTCATCCCCTCGATGGCCGATTCCACGGTGGCATGGCCGGTGAGCATGATCACCTCCACCAGCGGGAATTTTTTCTTTATTTCGCCCAGGGTTTCGATTCCATCCATGCCCGGCATTTTGACGTCGAGAATGACCACTTCGGTCGCCGTCTGCTCCGCGAGTTTTTTCAAGGCCTCATCTCCGCTGTGGGCTGGAATGATCTCCAGATCGCGCTTGGTGAGGCGCTTGGTCAGTGCTTCCACAAAGGGAACCTCGTCGTCGACAAAAAGCACCTTCGCCAGGCTCATCGTTTCGCTCCTTCTCTTGAAAAAACGTTGATGTATAGCCCCTTTGAAATGGGCGTGTTTCAATCGCCTTTGGCCGCGGGAATATAGACCGAAAACGTGGTGCCCACGCCGGCCGTGCTGGCGACCTCGATTCGGCCCCCCAGTTTGTTGATGATACCGTAGCAGATCGAAAGACCCAAGCCGGCGCCCTTGCCGACCGCCTTGGTGGTGAAAAAGGGATCGAAAATACGGCCCAGGTCCGCGGCCGGGATGCCGCTGCCGGTATCGGCCACATCCACCACCACGAACCCGTTTTGCGCGCGAGTCGACAGAGTCAACCTCCCGCCCTTGTTTCCCATGGCGTCGATGGCGTTGTTGATCAGGTTCAAAAAGACCTGTTGGAGCTCTGAAAGGGACACCCGCACCATCGGCAGCCCCTCCCCCAGCTCGGTATTCACCTCCACCATGCTGAATTTCGTCCGCTGGGCGGAGAGCGCGACCAGGTCTTCAATCAAGTAGTTGATTTGGGTGTCCTGCACGGTGGCGGCGGTTTTTCGCGCAAAGCTGAGAAGTTTGAAGGTGATGTCTTTACAGCGCCGGCCCTGGGTTTGAATCTGATTGAGCGCCCGTTTGAACTCCTCGAGGTTTTTGCTGTCCTGAAACTCCTTTTCCTCCAGCAAATCTCCCATCCAGCCGGCCTCTTCCACCATGATGGCGACCGGGTTGTTGATTTCATGGGCCACCCCGGCGGCGAGTTCGCCGATGGACGCCAGTTTCCCGGTCTCCACCATCTTTTGATTCATGAGCTTTTTCTCCTCGTCGGCCTTGGCGGCTCGTATCACGATCATTCGCGACAGGGCAACGGCCATGAGGAATATCGATGCCGTGCCCACCGCCATGATGAGGGTGGTGATTACGAACGACCAGTGCAGATCGGCGAAAGCGTCTTCAGCGCTCTGCTGATAGATCAACAGCCAATCGCCGCCCTTTAGAAAAGCCCCGGCATAGATGTTTTCAACTCCGCGGCTGTCCTCCCGCAACACGATTCGGACATCTCCCGTGCCGGCGGACATGACGCTCCAAAGGCTCTGGAGAACGGCCGCCTCAGGGGCGCCGCTCCCCGAGGATCGAACGCCTGGAGTAGTTTGAAGTCCTCCTTCCCGGTTCAGAATGAACGCCAGCCCCGTTCTTCCGATGCGGATGTTGTCCACCAGGTTGCTGAAGTAAACGAAGTCGATCGTTGCTCTCAGGATCCACGGTCTGCCGTTTTCGGCCGAGTGGACGGCCACGATGAAGTGCGGCAAGCCGCGCAGGCCCAGAAACACGTCGCTGATGACCTGGTCGTGTTTCAACGCCTGTTTGAACCAGTCGGCGTCTGCGTAATCGGCCCTGGCCAGTTTGAACGGGCCGGCATAAGCTTCCTGGCGCCCGTCCGCACCGACGACCCCTAGGTCCACGAAAACCGACCCGTATTCCTGTTGAAGCAACTCGAGGTTGCGTTTGAGGAGGACCTCGTCCCTCAGGCGCTCATAGCCGTTGCGGGCGGCCATCAGGCGAATGTCGGTCAAGCGTTCCTGCAGAAAACTGTCGATGTTTTGTTTATGTTTCTGAACGAGTTCACTGAGGTGGTCGTTGACTTTTTCGCGGTAGGAGTGACGGAACTGAAGGTACAGCGTGCTGCTCACCACGATCATGGGAATCATGGAGACGCTGATGATGATGAGCACCATGTTCCGGGCCAGGGCACGGTAATGTGGATTGGCGATCACGTGCGTGGGGAATAGTCTTTGTAGCAGTGTGTCGAAAGGCATGCCGGCTGAATCCGTCTGAGGTGCGAACGGGGGGATCTTTTGCTTTTGGACCCATTCCCTGATCAGGTGTATATCGGTTGCGCAACCATTCTTCAACCCATTTCCCGGGGCCGGTCATGTGCGTGCACCGCCGGCCTCTGCGTGGGGCGCCCCCCGGCGGGCTTCAGGGCGTAATCTCGATCGTCGGGTAGATGCCCTTCTGTGCGCCCATCCGGTAAGGCTGGATGATGTTGTAGGAAATGTTCTGGCCTTTTTGGGCGTGCCCCTTGTTTTTTCGCCCGTCGAAATAGGCACCGTTGGCTTCCAGGATGTGGCCGATGCGCTGCTTGAACGCCGCAACGAACTTTTCGCCGGAACCGCAGAATTCCATGGAACCGATCGTTTTCATGTGGGTCACGGCGGCGAGGTCCTCCAGCGAAATGCTGTGCACGCGCAGATCATAAGGGCTGGTGACGATCCCCCACACCAGGTGATCGGCGGGAATGGAAACCGGCTCTTTGATATCGATCACGGTGTGAGGCATGACGATGCTGCCCGGCCCAACAATGAGCGGCGATTCGGGAAGCCCTTGCAGGAAGGAATTGAACCCCACGAAGACATTTTCCTGCAGTTGGGTGTTGATCAATTTCGCCCCGTGGGCGGTGACATTGTTGCCCTTGAGGTGGGAGTTGACGATGAAACAGTTTTCCTGGGCATTGGAGCCTTTGCCGAGAACCGAGTTCTCGATATAGGCCCGCTGGGAGATCAGCACGTTGGCGCCGATCCGAGTCTTGGGTTTGATGACCGCATAGCGGTTCAGGGAGCTGGTCTTGGGCACGGCGGCCACCGGCTCCAGGTGAACCACATCGAAAACCCTCCGGAAGTCGCCCTTGCGGGCGTTCAAAAATTCCATGAAGCGGCCCGCCGGCAGCTTGCCGGGCTCGACGCGTATGTAGTCTGCAAGGACTTTTTCAGGAAACCGGTAGCGGAAATCGAAGACCTCCTGCTGGTTGATCCAAATCTGGCCGGCCTCGACTTTTTCATGCCAGAGCTCCCCCACCTGCACGTAGGCGAAGGGGCCGACCACGCAGCCGTGCAGAGTGGTCAGGTCCGCCGTGGCGAATGCGCCGAGAAAACTTCCCTCGAGGGGAGACCCGTGGATATTGGCGAACGGGCAGGCGACGGAGTTTTTGATCAGGAAGACTTCGGGGTTCTCGGGGTCGTGGGAGCGGTTGTGCACGAGGGTCTTTACGAGCAGGCTGTCGGAAATCGAGATGACCTCGTCCTGATCCAGTGTCATGCGGATCCCGCGATAGCTGAAGGTGTCCCCCTTGGACCGCAGCTCATCCCCTCGGATATCGCTTTTGTACAGGACCGACCCATCCACCCGGCACTTTCCCAGAAAATAACTGCCCGCCAGGTTGGAATGGCTGAAGTGGAAGTGCAAAGGGTGCTGGCCGGTGACGCCGTAAAAGGCATAGAACTGGGATAGCTTCCGGAAGGGTACGCATGGCCGCAGGAAAGGGGCAACGTCGAACTTCTGGCCCCTCAGGTTGATGTTGGCCCGGCGAAGGATGCGGTCGATAAGCTTTTCCAGCTTTTTCATTTGCCCCCCACTCCCTCCTATCGTATCGGATGCCGTCTATCCGGATGATAAGTGTTTCAGCCGCTGCTTTCTCCTGAACCTATTCCCATGCGCGGCCGGCAGCTTCATTTCGCAAGGGTTACCGGCATCCCCATGAGCGGCCACACCACCATGACGAAAACACCGAGGACCACCAGGAGCATGATGCTGGCGATTATTCCATACTTGAAAAATTCTCCGGCCGTAAACTGCCTGGAGTCATAAGCGATGGCATTGGGAGCGGCCCCCACCAGGAGCACAAACGGCATGCCGGCCGTGGCTAACGCAACGAACAGGATGACCTCCGACGCCACCCCCAGGTAGGGAGCAATGACGAGGGCTACGGGCAGGGATATGGCGATGGCTGCCACGTTCATGATGAAGTTCGTCATTATGAGCACGAAGAAGCCGATGCCCATGACAAATATGAACCAGTGGGCTTTTTGGAACAGCACCAGCCAGTTCACGGCGAGCCACTTGGCGGCCTCGGTCTGCCAGAGGCAGAACCCGATGCTCATGGCGCCGCCGAAAAGCAGGATGATGTTCCAGGGGATTTCTTCGAGATCCTCGATGTCCAGGATGTTGAGAATGAAAAAGAGCAGGGTCGAAATCAGGATGATCGCCGTCTTGTCGATGGCGCCGAGCGCCGGGATGAAGGAGCGCAGGGACAGGGCTGCCACGCAGAGCAGCACAATCGCGGCCGTCAGCAATTCTTTGCGGGAAAGCGGCCCCAGTTCGTCGTTGAGCTGTTTCGCCTTGGCGCGGAGGCCGGGGATGGTTTTTTTCTCAGGCCGCAAAAACAGCATGAAAAAACCCCACAGCAATAATGCCATCAGCCAGCCGAGGGGCGCCATGTAATAGCTCAGCTCGAAGAAACTGATGCTTTTCCCGGCGATGTCCTTAAAAAATCCGACCGCGACCGCCCCGCGGGCGGCGCCCAAAAGGGTGATAATGCTTCCGGCACCGGCGACATAGGCCATGCCGATGAAAAGCGCCTTGCCGAATTTCGTTTTTTGACCGCTGTCTTCATAAAGAGCGTAGATGGACATGAACAGCGGGAAAACCGTGGCGGCCACGGCGGTGTGGGCCATGATGTGGGTGAGGGCGACCTCGACTAAAAAACAGCCGAGGAGAATCATGCTGGTCTTTTCACCGACCACTCCCAACATGGTGTACGCCATGCGTTTGGTGAGGCCGGTCTTCGTAAAAACCAGACCGATAACGACGGAGGCGAAAATGAACAGGACCGATGGGTCCATGAAGTCCTTGAACGCCTCCTCGGGAGTCCGGATCAAAAACAGGGCCTGGAGCACGCCGATCGCGATGCTCGTGACCCCGATGGGTAGCACCTCGAACACCCACCAGGTGCCGGCCAGCATGAACACCGCCAATGCCCCTTTGGCCTCACGGCTCAGGGGAAAATGCTTGCCCATGGGGTCCACGGCATCGGGCCAGGGCGGGGAATAATAAATAATCACGAAGAGAAAAATACCCAAAAAGAGAAAGATGATGCGTTTCCAATTTATGGGTGTTCCTTCGGCGACCGCCCCGGCGTGATCGGACATGGATTTCTCCCTCCTTCTGAAACCCCCTTATGGTCGGCAAACAGTCATGACGGTATCGAGGGTGAAGCTTAGCGCAGCTTGCACTCCTTCATCATATGAAAGACGGCCGCAAATACATCCGTCAGCCGCACAATGCCGATGACGTCCTCGCCGCGGGTGACCAGAAGCGACTGGTGGTGCCCGATGACAAACTGATGGATGGCCTCGTCCAGGCTGGCCGTTTCGGCGATGATCTCGCCTTCGGTGGGCGTTTCCATGAACTTGGTTACAGGCTGTTCGGAGGCCTTGCGGCAGATGTCGTGCAGGGGGCTGTCGAAAAGAACGTAATCCTTCAACATGGTCTTCAGGAATTTTTTGCTGAAACCGATGCCCCTGAAGCCCCTTCCCTCCAGGATCTCCTTGTACTTGGGCTCGAGCCCTCGGAGCACGTCGATGTGGCTGATTTTGCCGACGACCTTGCCTTTTTGATCGAGCACCAGCACCGCCCGATGACGGTACTCGGAATGCTTGTAGGTGTATTTTTCCTGTGCTTTTTCCAATGCCATGACAGCATCGTAAAGGGTGGCGTCTTCGGCAACAGTGGCATATTCCGAGAGCGGCACAATAAGCTGTGAAATTTTGAATTCTTTCATGGGAGACCTCCATTTTGAGCGGTAAAGCAAAACGGCGTTCCGTAACACGCCGCCATAGCGTTTTCAAGTCGATATTTTGTATTATTGAAACCAAGCACTTTATTTTAAAAAAAGGACTTGACAGCGGCTTATAAATTTTTTTAAAATCCTGACCGAGTACTCAGTCAGGATTTAATAATGTCAAAAAAGCCCGATATTTTAATCGCCGCAACCCACCTATTCGCCTCGAAAGGGTTCAGAGAGACCTCCACCGCGGAGTTGGCATCCATAATCGGGGCTGCCGAAAGCACGATTTTTTATCATTACAAAACCAAAGAGGAGATCCTGCTGGCCGTTCTGAAAAAAATCAGGGAAGAACTCCTGCTCGAATTCGAGCGCCGCTATGCCGAAGGGCAGTTTCCCAACGGCCTCGCCCTGCTGGAGGACACGATAGCTCATTATTTCCACCTGGCCGGGTCGAAGCCTGAAACCTTCCTGCTTCTTCACCACCGTTTTCCTTATGAACTTGCCACCGTGAACCCTGTCTGCCGGGAGCATCTGGAAGCCATTTACAACTGCTTCATCGATCTCTTCGAAAACGCCATCCGCCTCGGGCAGAAAGACGGGTCCATCGCGCCGAATTCCACCCGCAAGTCCGCGATGATCGTTTTTGCCATGATCGACGGCCTGGTGCGGTTCAACAGCCATCAATTGTATGACGCCGGCGCGCTGTATGACGAGCTGCTTGCGTCCTGCCGGCGAATGCTGGCGTCAACCCCTAATCCCTCATAGGAGTGAATGGTGCTGAAGAGACTATTTCCCTTTTTAAAGTGGCTGGAGGGTTACACCATGAGCCGCCTGCAAGCCGACGTGATCGCAGGGCTGACGGTGGCTCTGGTGCTGATTCCGCAATCCATGGCCTATGCTCAGCTGGCCGGGCTTCCGCCTTACTACGGACTCTACGCTGCCTTCCTGCCGCCCATGGTCGCAGCGCTTTTCGGGTCCAGCCGGCAGCTGGCCACCGGCCCGGTGGCGGTCGTATCGCTTATGACCTTCGCATCGCTGGCGCCCCTGGCGACCACCGGCAGCGAACGGTTCATTGCCTACGCGATCGTCCTGGCCATGATGGTGGGGGTCGTGCAGTTGGCGCTGGGCCTATTGCGGCTGGGGCTGGTGGTGAACTTTCTCTCGCACCCCGTGGTCAACGGGTTCACGAACGCCGCCGCCATCATCATCGCCACTTCCCAGCTGTCCAAGATGTTCGGAGTTCACGTGGACACCGCCGAGCATCATTACGAGACCATCATCTGGGTGATCCAGGCCGCCATGCGCTTCACCCATTGGCCCACTTTCCTCTTGGGGGCGTTTGCCTTTGCAATCATGTACACCTTGAAGCGGATAGCGCCGCGGATTCCAAATGTGCTGGTGGCCGTGGCGATCACCACGGTCATCGCCTGGGCGACGGGCTACCAACACAACGCCGTGGTTCCGCTGAATGCGGTCCAAAGCCCTAAGGCTCACGAGCTGATAAGACTCTACAACGACACGCTGGCCGAAATCTCGCGATTGGGGGAAGAGCGCACGGCGGCGACCCAAAAGCTCGATGAAACCAAGACATCAGGCAACGCCATCGCCATATTGGACGCCAAGCACACGGCCGAGGTTATTTCCCTGCAGATCGAAGATCTCAAGGAAAAAGGCCATGTTTACCGCGAAGAATTGCGGCGTTTCGTGCTTCGAGGCTTCCCGCAGACCGATGGCTCCCTGCTTTTTTTCCCCGACGACGCAAAGCCGGCGGCCGCCAGGGATGATGGGTACTTGTGGCGGATCCAAGTGGGCAATAATCCGGTCAAAACCGATGCCCTGCGCCTGACCGGCGGAGGCGACGTGGTGGGGGTTGTCCCCAAAGGGCTGCCGAGCTTCTCCCTTCCCAAGATCGATATTTCAACGATCCTGCATCTGCTGCCCTATGCGGCTATCATTTCGTTCCTGGGTTTCATGGAAGCCATCTCCATCGCCAAGGCCATGGCCGCCAAGACCGGCCAGCGGCTCGATCCCAACCAGGAGCTGATCGGCCAGGGCCTGGCCAACCTGCTCGGGTCCTTCGGCAAGAGCTATCCGACCTCCGGTTCCTTTTCACGCTCGGCCGTCAACCTGCAGGCCGGTGCCGTAACGGGATTCTCCAGCGCCTTCACCAGCCTGGCGGTGGTGATCATGCTGCTGTTCCTGACACCGCTGCTCTACCACCTGCCTCAGTCGGTTTTGGCCGCGGTCATCATGATGGCGGTCATCGGGCTTTTAAACGTGTCCGGCTTCATTCATGCCTGGAAAGCCCAGCGAGCAGACGGCATCATCTCGGTCATTGCATTTGTGAGCACGCTGGTGTTCGCTCCCCACCTGGACAAGGGGATTATGGTGGGGGTGGTTCTGTCGCTGCTGGTGTTTCTCTATAAGGTGATGAGACCCAAGGTGACCACCCTGGCGCGGCATGAAGATCAAGCCCTGC
>Ga0316603_10001353_pt1 | contig 12971 bp, 14 predicted proteins | sample OWC_soil_day10_n_FD_207649 | JGI IMG/M metagenome (GOLD analysis project Ga0316603, IMG submission 207649) | Wetland soil microbial communities from Old Woman Creek delta, Ohio, United States - OWC_soil_day10_noCT | ecosystem: Environmental > Terrestrial > Soil > Wetlands | place: USA: Ohio...
AGAGGAAATGGATAAGCCCAGATCCTGCCTACTTTTGATGGGTACAAATACGGCTAGGAAGTCTTTTTTGCAGACCTCGAATTCGCCGATAACTCTGTCAAGGATTGACGCTGTTATGGCTGGAACATCTGACGGCATAGTAAGCACTGGACCCATCCAACCCAGCTTTGTGATCGCTTGTTTCAAGTCATCATGGTAACCCTTCGCGTCGGTGCGGACCACCTTCCAGCGTCTGCTTAGACAGTGCTGCTCGGTTTGGGGTGTGTTGGGACTCGTTACAACATAGAACTCGGAAACTTTTTTGGCGCTTAAGAGGGCTTCTGCAACCCAATCCAGAAGCGGCTTTCCCAGAAAAGTTAGCATCGGCTTTTCGGTGGGTAAACCCATGCGGCTCCCTCTACCTCCTGCCATAATCAGAGCTGGAATCTTCAAAGCGTAATCACCATCAACACTGCTGCAAACAGGATAAGCGTGACTGCTCTTGCTACTTCGTTGGTTGCCCCAATCATGTCTCCGCTTACTCCTCCAAAGACAGCGTTTGAGACTCTATTCATCAAGAACGCAATTGGAATACTGACTAAAACTAACGCAAGCGCCGCCACAGCCAACAGTGGGGGCGTAAGGAAATAGAACACTGTGAAAGCAATCAACGCTGAAATTGCATAGGCTAAATAGTTGAGTTTCTTTTTAGCCTTCGCCAAGAAGATTGAACCAAGCCCTTTATGGGAAGGTTTGCCAATCCAAACAATTGTCACCATCGCTAACTTCGCTGAAACTTCAGCAAGAACAATTGCTGAGAAAACAAGCCACAGATCAACTGAACCACTAGCAACCCAAAATAAACCATAAAAAGCTAATCCCTCAATTGTAAACGCCAAAACTGCCCCGCCATATGTCACAGTCCATTGGTGCGCCTTCATTTTGCGGTCATGCTCGTTGCGTATACCTATTGCGTTGCCTAGGTCGATTAGACCGTCGAAATGCTGCAATCCAGTCATAACCAGTAGAAAAGCAATAGTCATTGCCGCAGGAATTAATGTGCCCAAAATCACTGTTGGCAAAGCAATGTAGACGTTGACTATGCCCAGCAGAAAACCTACGATTACACTGGAAGCAACATAATAAAACCCTGCTAAAAGCCCAATTAAAGCGCCGACGATTGGAAACAGATACATATTCGACGCTGTCGTAAAGATGAAATCCTCTTTTCCACCAACCGGAATGATGGTTAGAAAGGACAGCAGGTCCCTGAAAACTTTTATAGCTTTCATCATCGACATATACCTACCAACTTGCCTGTATATAATATAGGCTTTATCTCACCTGGGGGAACAAGAACTGGAAGGGAAAAAGGTACTAGTTACTGGCGGAGCAGGCTTCATAGGCTACCACCTCTGCAAAAAACTATCTGACTTAAATAGTAACTTGACCATTTACGATAACCTATCAAGCGGCACAATGCAGAACGTCAAAGACATTCCAAAAGCCAAATTCGTCAAAGGCGACATTCTAGACCTCAAAACCCTTTGCGAGCAACCTAAACAGGACCTGATCTATCACCTAGCCGCACAAGTTGTCGTTGGCTACTCGATGGAAAATCCCCTCGTTGACTTCGAAACCAACGCCAAAGGCACACTACATGTGCTAGAAAAAGCACGCAAAGACGACGCCAAAGTAGTGTTCGCCTCATCTGCAGCAGTATACGGCAACCCAACCGTTTTCCCAACGCCAGAATCCTACGGATTCCACCCATTCTCATGTTATGGATTAAGCAAAGTTGTCGGCGAAGAATACTGCCAAATGTACCGAGAACAATACGGCCTAGAAGTCGTCATCACAAGGTTCGCAAACGTGTATGGTCTACGTTGTCACGGAGTAATCCACGACTTCTTGGAGAAATTGGCAAAAAATCCTGATAAACTCGAAATAATTGGTACAGGTAAGCAATGTAGAGATTTTGTTCACGTATCCGATGTTGTTGCTGCACTTGTGCATCTTGGCAAAAAAGAAGGCATAGCTGGGGAAGTCTATAATCTAGGCTTAGGTAAAACAACATCTATACTTGAACTCGCAGACCTTATTCTTTCAATCCTCAACCTGCAGAACAGAACAAAAGTCACGACAACTGGTGTCTCATGGCAAGGTGACGTAACTAAAATCTGGTTCGACATTTCCAAAGCTAAAAAAGAACTCGGCTGGACACCAAAAGTTACCCTTGAAGAAAGCATAAAAGAAGTCATCGCTGACAGGAAAATCAAAATATGAGTCACTCCTCGCCCGCCCGAGGATTAATCGCGCTTCTGCGAATGCCTTACTGGATGATGACAGGCGGCTTAGCTGTCCTAACAGCATTCGCCATTATCAAAGGTAACTTCACAGATATACCAACTACACTGGGCAACCTTAACGTTGCAGTTGTTGCATTGCTGACCTTCTTCTCAATGTCCTTCATCGCTTCAGGGGGATTCGCCATAAATGACTACTATGACCGCGTGAGTGACGCACTCATCAAACCTAAACGTCCAATTCCCTCTGGCGCGCTCTCATATAAGACAGCTGTAGTTATTTCAGGAGTGCTTTTTGCATTGGGTTTAGCGCTATCTTTATTGATTAACTGGCTTAGTTTCGCAATCCTCGCAGTTGACTCTATACTGCTGCTGATTTACTCGTATCTGATCAAGCGCAAGTCCGGGTTTGCAGCGAACCTGTTGATGGGTATTCTAACTGGCACAGCCTTCCTCTACGGCGAAGCAGTCATCACTGGTACAATTAGCCTCATCTCGTTTAGTCTCTATCCAATCGCTTTTGGAACTATAGGCGGCAACGTGCTCCGCGACATTTTTAGTGTAGAGGGTGACGCTAAAGTTGGTTACCCCACGCTGCCACAGAAAATCGGTAACATAAGTGCTGCAAAAGTCGGCGGAGCTTTCTTCTTACTAACAGGTTTGCTTGCTCCTCTGCCCTATTTAATCGGGGAATTCACGGTTTACTATCTGCCGTTGATTCTAATGTGGAGTGCACTGCTGATTTACTCTGCGATACGACTATTCACATCAGCCTCAACTGTTGCTAGTATACGTAAGTATGAACGCATCGTAACCATGTCGATGATGCTGCTAATTTTCGCGTTGATAGCTGAAGCAATCGTTGGAGTGCTACTGTAAGTTGAGTGAAACTAAAAGCATATGCCCAGAATGCCAAAAGAAAATTGACGCTCAACTGAATAATCGCGACGGAAAAATCCAAATCACAAAAAAATGCTCAGAACATGGCGATTTTAAAGCAACACACTGGCAAAGCCAGTCCATTTTTAGTCATATGCAAAGATACGACCAGTTTCAGTACTTAGGCGACCTAAACGCACCTAAAAATCCAGAAGGATGCCCCTACGTATGTGAAACGTGCACAAATCACGCTTCGGGCACAGTCATTGGCGTAATCGATGTAACCAAACGCTGCAATTTTCACTGTGCTGTTTGTTTCTCTACTTTCCCTGACCAAGGCGACGATTACGAACCTACAAAAGAAGCTCTTATCAGCATGCTCGAGTTTGCAGCTAAAGCCAATCCTAAACCTCCAGCTATATTGTTTAGTGGAGGCGAACCGCTTGAGCGGGAAGATATGCCCGAAATCATAGCTGCTGCTCATCGACTAAAATTTATGACGATTTTAGCGACTAACGGCACCCACTTAGTTACCGACGAAGGCTTAGCTAAACGGCTAAAAGACAGCGGTTTAAACATAGTGTATTTGTCCTTTGACAGTTTCCATGAAGAATTTAACAAGAAAGTCCGGGGGCTACCGCTAGTTGACATTAAACTCAAAGCTATAGAGGTCTGCCGCAAATACGACATGGAAGTCATCCTAGTAAATACTTTAATGAAAAGCCTAAACGACCAAGAAGTCGGCGACATGATTCGCTTTGCCGCCAAAAACACCGACATAATTAGAGGCTTAATTTTTCAGCCAATCGCATTTACTGGAAGAGCAACAGAAAATCCATTCCGGGAAAACTTCCGCGAATGGAGCTTTGCCGAAGACGTTGAGAAACAAACTAACGGCGAAATCAAAACCACAGATTTATTCCCAATGTCAGTTATGACTTCGCCTATCAAAATTATGCGCAAATTCATGCAGAAGCCATGGCCACTCTTCAGTTGTAGTCCACAATGCGGTATAGTGAACTGGGTTTATGTTTCTAAAGACGGGAAAGTCTTCCCCATTAACCGTTTCGTAAACTTTGACCGATTCTTTAGAACAATTCGCAAAACAGCTGAATCCGCTGAATCCAAAGGTAGAATATCGCTGCTTTCTTCACTGTTCATGGCATCGATGCTATCGATGAACATGTTACTTGTTACCAAAGAAGTGGGTATGCCAACACTGATGAAATCAATTATGCTAATGCATCTCTCGCCTTCATACCAATCACTGGGCAAAATTCGACGAAGAATCTTTTTGCTTGGCTGCATGGCATTCATGGACTCCTACAACTTCGACGTTAACAGAGTCCGTCGGTGCGTTGTCCACTACATCACCCCAGATAAAAAAATCATCCCTTTCTGCGCCTACAATAATGTACATCGCGTTGCAATAGAGAAGAATTATGTGGCTAAACACAACAAAAGCCGTGATCATAGATAGATTTTTTGAGCATGGATTCTGCTGAGAGGGTTGCCTCAAAGGTAGATATTCTTAATATTTAACGGAAATAATCGTTATTCTTACCTATTCCTGAACCAATAATTTCAATTTATTACTTTTATGTTAAGCACGCAATAATTGTTGGTAAAGGTCCAGTCTTCTGAGTTAAACCGCCAGAGTTCAAAAACTACCGAATAGTTGCCAACTTCGTTTTCAGTGATTGTGACCTGAGCTTGGTTGCTTGTTCCTTTTGCCAAGTTTAAGTCATACGCGTTTAATGGGCTAATCGGTAGTCCCTCTGGGAAGTTAGCGGGAAGGTTCGTGGTTACTTTTGTCAATACACGATACCTTTGATCACTATTCATATGATTTTCCACGTTAACAAAAACAGTGAATGTGCTGTTCTGGTTCGTAACAAGAACTTCAGGATAGTTCCTTGCTTGTTTTTGGGTGTCGAGCAGATTAATAACGTTGTATTCTTCTGGCGGCGGAGCCAACAACAAATAGTAACCTGCAACTACTGCCGCAACTACGATTAAAGCAACAAAAACGGCGACTGCAGCGCCTTTCTCATCGCTTAAACCGATTCTTCTTCCAATGTGCATAACAGACTCTAAACGTCTTCGCATCCAAGAACCCCCTAAATATAGTGCTAAAAATTCTAATCCCTGATTGAAACGGTCTAAGCTTAGTTTTACCATATGTTCGAGGCTTATATGTCGAGGGAATTTCGACCATGTTATACCCCTCTCTTGCAAATTGAATAAGCATCTCTGTGGCAAAGGGCATATCAGTTTCCTTGAACTTTACACTGTCAAGTTTTTCACGCGAGATCGCCCGAAAACCAGATTGAGTATCGCTAAGGAATTGACTATAGAAGAAGTCATAGGTGAATGTGATGACTTTATTACCCAAAAAGTTGAGGAACCCCATGGCTTTGTTTGGGTCATACATTCGAGTAGCTAAAACCATGTCTGCGTCTTTTTCGAGCAGTCGGTTAACGAGGCGATCGATGTGTTTGAATTCATAGGTGCCGTCTGCGTCAACCATAATGACAACGTCCCCTTTTGCAGCTTTCATTCCAATCCTTAAAGCAAGGCCATAGCCTCGTCTCGGTTCAATGATGAGTCTGCATCGGTTTGTATCTTTAACTATGTCTAAGGTGCCATCAGTAGAGTTGCCATCTACAATGACTATCTCTTTTGGATAACTCACATACTTCTCGATTGTGTCAATTGCTTCTTGTATGGTTCCGGCTTCGTTGAGTGTTGGAATGACCACCGAGACTAGTTCAACTTTTGACGTCATCAGCTAACTTCCCATATCGAAGGGTTATATTGTTTCCGCTAGATGGTTAAATAAGTTCTTCGTATAGCTGGGTGAGTCTTTCAACATTAGACTCCCAACTGTACTGCTCCTCAATGCGGGCTCTGAGTTCGCTTTTGCGGGAAGAAAAATCAATCGCTGCAAACTCCAATACTGCATCAGCAAGCAGTTCAGGCTGATTAGGTGGAACTAATTTACCATAATCGTCCAGGAGAATTTCTTTTATGCCTCCCACGTCGGTGGCCACTACTGGGAGACCACAAGCCATAGCTTCAAGAGCTACCAATGGCAAACCTTCACCTGACTTAGATGGCAACACAAACATGTCCACCGCATTATAGTAGGACGGCAAATCCGCATCGCTAACAAACCCTGCCAACCTAAAGTTATGTTGAATCCCCAACTGTGTAATCTGCATCCTGACACTCTCCAAATCAGGACCTTTTCCTACTACCAAAAACACAATATTTGGATTCTTGTTTACGGCAATTTTTGCACAGTCAAGCAGCGTGTCGATCCCATTCTTGTAAACAAGACGCCTGACAGTCAAAACAACCACTGCACCACTGGGTATGCCGAGTTTCTTACGCATCTCTTGGCGCTTTCCATTGATTTCCCTAAATCTCGCCAAATCGACGCCGTTATAGATGACTTTAACTTTTTTCGGTTTGGCACCTAATCTTAGCACGTACTCTTTGGTAGCGTTGCTTATTGTAATTATTTTATCAGCCGCGTTGAGGTTTTGTTTTCCTATGGCTAAGTCGTTTAAAAGTTCAACTTGGTCAAAGAAGTTGTTATACTCGATAAAGGTGTTGTGCTGGGTCAAAACAAAGGGCTTGCCGTAATATTTAGCGAGCTTACCTGCAATTAGTGACGTTAGATATGGATGGCCGTGAGCGTGCACGATTTTGCTGGACTTGACCGTCTTAGTAAAGGTTGGAAAACTACCTATAGTGGGGATAGAATATGGAATTCCGAGACGAAAACCTGTGTTAAGGGATCTATAGCATTCAACAGGTACACCATCAACCATATAGTGCTTTGGTGTTCCGATTTGGTTAGTTATGACGGTTGGTGCATAATTCTTGTGGAGTAGCCTCTTGCTCTGTTCATTTGTCACTATTTCTATTCCGCCAACATGGGGCAGAAATGTATGTGTGACAATGCAGAGGCGATTTTTATCCATTGAGAGCCAACGGAATAACCCTTAACCGCGGTAGTATTATAATTTGCGGAAAAACGAAGGTTAGACTGTTTCTCCGGTAACTTTGAGTGCTTTTGTGTAAACGTTCGATGATACACCAGCAACTAGAGCCCCAATGGCATCATTTGTAAGCGGCGGCAACTGTTTGAGAATCCCTGGTTTTGCTTGGTCAAACCGTACAAACTCAAACATTCCTCTTGCACCACCAATGTAATTGGCGATGGCTAAACCGATAAGTTCATCAGCAACAAGCCCGGGTCTGCCCAAAAAACGCTCTTTCGTTAATCCTGGGATCCTGCCGTTCTCTGCTTCTTCTTGAGCCTGGAAAGATGCAACGATGAGCGTTGAAACGTTAACGTCAGAGAGCGCGTCGAGGAATTCTTGTTTGAACTGCTGAGTTGCTTTCTCCTCAGTTTCTACACCTGGGTGAGGCACATACATCTCGAGTGCGCTGTCGACTAAGCTTTCAAGTGTGATGCCCTTTTTTTCTAGATAGCCAAGTAGCGGGGGCTTTATGTTAGTCATTGGTACTCAACCGAACGTTTACTGACAAGGACTGTTTTAAGTATTGCGCGGTCTTCACACCGTAATGCTTATGCATTAATCGTAAAATGTCAGTTCTTCTAACAGTCCTATCGAAGTTTTTTTTTCAAAAAAGGGTCGTTCAATATTAAAAAGAAAGAAGTAGAGTATAATTTATGCCCCTAAATTTCAAAGGAAGGCTTTGAAGATCGGATGAGTTTCGTCTAGAGGTCTCGTCCCTAAGTCAGCTGCTGCTGAAGCAATGTAAACGTCAGTTACTGCCACCGCTGGGAATACCCACTCCGCTTGTTCAGCAGGTCCAAACATTAGGTAGTTTGCACCTACTGTTTGCATAATAGAATTAGTTGCCGTAACGCATCCCTTTCGGAATTCTTTTGCAATGTTTGCTTTGACCCAACCCATGGTGGTAACTACATTTCCACTACCTAAACCTACTGGGTGCCCATATTTTTCTTTCATGACAGGTATGGTTCTGACGGCTATACCCATATCTGGGGCAAAAGCCGGAATTGCTGTATCTATAAGCGGTTTTGTAATACCTGCCATCTCGGCTAATGCGAGTGCTTCCTGTACAATGGCCATTTTCCCTTCTATGCTGTTGTCTTTCTGGTTATCTGCAAGAACAATTGCAGATTCTATTCCGCTTTCCTTTAGATTTATAATTTCTTTTTCTGTAACTCCCTTGTAGACTGAGTTGTAAATGCATCTGTTTGCGAGCCCCATTTTCTTAACTAATCCTGCCGCCGCCATGCGTGCACTAGGACTCATTGCATCTAATATAAGCGGTGCATCGCTGTGGTTTGACACAAATTCAATGTATTTTTGAAAGGCAACCTCTGTGGTCCCAACTATATCAAAGCCGAATTGTATGCCGGTTATGTCGCTTTGGGTTTGCATGGTGTTGATTATTTTTTCAGCCTCTGCTTCGTCAAAAACGCCTTTGTTTGCATCTTGAACCATCTTTTGTCCCAACCAAAAGATAGAGCCTATCAAAAAAGTCGGTAGTTCTCCCGGTTGACCACCAACTTTTACTTTGCCAATTGTGAAAATATTTTGTTTTGTGCTAAAAACAAACGATATTTTTCATCACCAAATTTATTTTTGAACCAGATGTTTTTCAAGGTCTGATTCGAAATTATCAATAAGTAATTGTAGGCTTTCGGTTATTTCTTTTACGCGTTCTCTAGCATGCTTTATGATTAATTCAGGATCAAGCATAGCGTAAATATGGTAATATCCGCCACCCTTGAGGGTTTTTGATTGCTTGATTACTAGATTAATACTTACCAGTTTAGATAAACAGCGGTGTACTGAACTTCTGTCTTTCTGCAATTTAGTGGCAATTTGGTCTAAGGTTGCGTTTTCGTTGTTGGCGACTGCAATTAGAACTTCGAGATCAGCAGGTTTCAGGTTATAGAGGCACGTGAGTAAGTCGGTGCAAGATGCGCCTTTTTTCGTTATCTGATTGATGCTTTCCATGTTTAATGATGTGTTGGTTCTTACATATAAAATGGTATTGTTTGGTGTTGTCAATACCGTAACATATATACGGTTGGGTTTACAGTAATACCTAAAGGAAGTGTGAGTATGGAGAAAAAAATCCAATGCCCTCGAGGCATACCAGAAGAAATGTGCGATCACGCACCACACTGCAACGTTTGGAAATTAAGAGACGCCACAAGAAAACAAACATAAGAATCCAACATTAGAGGGAATAATTAATGTTTGAAGGTAATGAATTAGAACAAATACGTCTAAAGAAAATTCAAGCTATGCTTGACCAAGCGGATCACAGGAAGCAGGTCAGTAATTATCCTATTGTTATCACTGATGAAAATTTTCATGAAATCGTAAAGGCAAATGAATTATTAGTTGTAGATTTCTGGGCTCCTTGGTGTGGACCTTGCCGAATGATGGGCCCAATAATACAGCAACTTGCAGCTGAATACGCTGGAAAAGTAACGCTTGGAAAAATGAACGTTGACGAAAACCAAATTGTGGCAAGGAAATTTGGAATCATGAGCATACCGACGATCGTCGTTTTCCATCGGGGCGCGGCAGTTGAAACTATAGTCGGTGCATATCCAAAAGCACACGTAGAGGCAGTCTTCAAACGCTATCTAGGACTACAATAGGTAGGATGAGAAGGTAAAATGTCCAGTGTAGAGGAAAAGATTGAGACAGTCAAGTCAAGATTTGCTGCGGGTAATCTGATTGCCATTTTGTGGATTCTTTTGGGAACCTTTGCTTGCTGGTTAGTCAATCCTTGGTTGGGTTGGTTCTTTTTGGGGTTTTCTACCTTCTCAGTTTACTTAATTATTAGGAGGCTCCTTTGCAATTCTTGCTATTATTGCAAATCGTGCACCAAGGGATTAGCAAAGCTCTCAATTCTATTTCTCGGAGCTAATAGAATTCCTGGCTTGAGCAATAATACCGTCAAGGGAATGGCAATTTTTGTCTATACAGTTCTAACCCTTATTCCGGCAGCATTTCTCATTTACTCACTAGTATCTTCGTTTGAAATGTTAAAAATTATATCACTTGCTTGTTTATTCGGCATCTCGGCAGTTGCTCTTATTATCAGATTCAGAAACCGAGATAGCCCCTTGTGGAAGCGTTGAATAGTCTTGTATGCATTCATTACCCCCGATAAATGTGAGCATTGTAACATTTGTAAAGCTGCAAGGTCATGCCCCATAAAAGCTATTATCCGAATTGATGAATCTGAACCAAACATTGTTGATGTCAAGTATTGCCGAGGATGTGGTGATTGCATAGAAAACTGTCCAGGCAAAGCAATAAGCTTGAAAAGTTCCTACTAAAAGGAAAAAGATACTGCCCAATTGCTGAGAAAGAAATTATAAAAAGAGTGTGTTATTTACGCTTTTTGTAGACTATTGCCCCAAGCGCGACGACGGCAAGTGCAACAGCTACTCCGACTATAATGTACTATTCCGATTTTTTTCATATTTTTTCCTCCATTTTTTACTGACTCACATATTATTGGAGTTTGATTTAAGGAACATTGCGAAATAAGCGTTCCAAAAAATTAAACATTCTTTGTTCCTGCCTTTTTTGTTCCCGGCAGACAAAAATAGCTTGCTGTTTCAGAATCGAAAAACTTATATGAAAAGGTTGGATAAACCAACCATCAGTCTGTGTGGTAACTTGCTAAATATAAAGAAAAAACTGCATATACCGATCAAAAATCTATTAATATCCAAATACCGTGCATGTTTGACATATAAACAGTTATTCTACTGTTTAACTGTTTATAGCAAATCAGGAGAACACATACAATGAAAGTTATCGCTTCATGGAGCGGCGGCAAAGACAGCTGCCACGCATACTACTTGGCCACCCAGCAAGGCCACCAAGTCATAGCCTTATTCACTATGATGATGAATGAATCTAAATCAAACTTCCACATGATACCCTCAGGCATACTTGACGCCCAGGCCAAAGCAATGGGCATTCCGCTAATTAAAAAAACAACATCAGCACAAACATACGAAAACGACTTCAAAGCAATACTACAGGATTCTAAAGTAAAAGGCGCCGAAGGCTTAGTGACAGGCGACATATACGAAGTTGAAGGACATGAAGAAGGCTGGCTTGGTCGAATCTGCAGAGAAGTCGGTTTAACGCCAATAAAGCCGCTTTGGATGGGCGATACAAAACAGATTTATCTTGATTACCTAAAAACAGGATTCAAAGCAACCGTCGTTCGCACTAACAAGACTCTCAGTCTCGATTGGTTGGGCCGCGTGTTAGATCGCGGATTCTACGACGAAATCCTCAAACTCGAAGGCGTAGACCCCTGCGGTGAAGGCGGCGAATACCACACCGTTATCATAGACGGGCCTAACTTTAACCAGAAAATCGTGTTGCAGGAAACCGAAAAGCATAGGTTAGAGAATGGCTTTGGATATCTAGAAATCAAAAAATACAAAGTGACGCCAAAGTAGGTAACTAGCAATGGATGTCTTAATAGCTAACAACCAACTGAAAGCAAAAGCCTTCTTAGATGAAATTGAAGGTAAAAATCCTCTATTCATAGCTACAATCGGAACCACAGAAACCGGGAAAATCCCCGGTTTATCCGCCGCTGGAGCAAACCCTGACTTTACTGATTTTACACCGCCCGCAGACGCTGAACTCCTGCTCCTGGGTAGATGTAAATCTATACAGGGTGTTCCAATTACTCCTGATGGAATCCCTACACCTGCCCTGATTACTACCTCAGCTCTGCATTTAGCCGATATTCCTGTGCTTGTTGTAAATGGCGGCGTGAAAGTTAAGCCACAGGTTCCCTACGTTGACTTAGGCGGCAACTCAGGTCGCGATATCCGAACAGGCGATTCTGTTGATAACGTTGAAGAAGTCATCGAGCGCGCCAAAGTTTTAGGGGAGCAGTTGGCAAAAGCATCAGATTACCTTGTTATCGGCGAAAGTATCCCAGGGGGAACAACGACAGCACTAGGAGTTCTATCCGCATTAGGTGTGAACGCCGAAGGCAAAGTCAGCAGCACCCTCCCCGAGAACCCACACGGTCTCAAGGTAGATGTGGTTCGTTTAGGATTAAAAACTGCAGGCGAAAAATTCGGTAGCCTAGCAAACAACCCAATAAAAGCGGTCTCCTGCGTTGGAGATCCCATGATGCCTGCCTTAGCTGGTTTAGTCATCGGAGGCTCTCGGCAAGCCCCAGTTTTACTGGCTGGCGGAACCCAAATGACAGCGGTTTTAGCAGTAATTAACGCTTTAGAACCCAAATCACTTTGCAATGTAGCTGTCGGCACCACAAGGTGGGTTGCTAAAGACAAGTCCTCTGACATCTGCGGAATCATCAAACAATTCTGTAACGTACCAGTTCTGGCAGCTGACTTAGACTTCGGTCCATCCAAATATCCAGGTCTACGCATATATGAAACTGGATTAGTCAAAGAAGGCGTCGGAGCAGGCGGCGCATCGATAGCAGCAATGGCCAAAACAGGCGGTGCAGTAACCAAGGACATACTTCTTAAGGAAATAGAACGTAATTATGCCTTACTAATGAATACAAAGTGACAGGCGCTTGGTCGTCAAACAGCTTAAGAACCTTCTATCTTTCTTAACCGTTTTCCCAGTATCCATGGATGAAAACCTACTTACTGACTGCGCTAAAAATATGTGGGTTTTCCCACTAATTGGCGCCTTGCTCGGCTTACTAGCGGGTTTGTTTGGCTGGGTCGCAGTTCAGTTTCTACCTAGCCTA
>Ga0316603_10001354_pt1 | contig 12958 bp, 13 predicted proteins | sample OWC_soil_day10_n_FD_207649 | JGI IMG/M metagenome (GOLD analysis project Ga0316603, IMG submission 207649) | Wetland soil microbial communities from Old Woman Creek delta, Ohio, United States - OWC_soil_day10_noCT | ecosystem: Environmental > Terrestrial > Soil > Wetlands | place: USA: Ohio...
CCGGTTGTCGCGCAGCGCGTGGATGTAGAGCGTGCGCTTGCCGTACGTCGCGAGGTAGTCGCACGCCTCGCGAACGAGGGCGCGCCCGATGCCGCCGCGGCCGGCATCGGGGTGTACGTAGAGGCCCTCGATCTCGGCATCGTACCCGTGCGGTGCGGTGTTCCCGACGCGCACCATGCCGACGACCTGATCGGTGACGGCGACGTACGTCGGCCAGCCGTCTTCCAGGCGGCGGCGGATCCGCGCGGTGCGCTCGGCGCGCGTGTCGCGATCGAGCACCTCGTCGGGGAGCACGCCGCGATACGCGTGGCGCCAACACGCGATCACGACATCCGCGATCTGCGGTGCGTCGTCGAGCATCGCCTCGCGGATCGTCACCCTGTATGTTGTAGCCGGTGACACCGCGCTTCATCTACGGCACGGCCTGGAAAGAGGATCGAACCGAAGCGCTCGTGCGCCTCGCACTCGACGCCGGCTTCCGCGCGATCGACACCGCGAACCAGCGCAAGCACTACTTCGAGGCCGGTGTCGGCGCGGCCATCCAAGGCATGCCGCGCGGCGAGCTGTGGCTGCAGAGCAAGTTCACGTACGCGCGCGGGCAGGATCACCGCCTGCCGTACGACCCGGCGGCGTCGTTCACCGACCAGGTGAAGCAGTCGTTCGCGTCGTCGCTCGAGCACCTCCACACCGACTACCTCGACTCGTACGTGCTGCACGGTCCCGAGCTGAACCGCGGGCTCACCGCGGGTGACCTCGAGGTCTGGCGTGCGATGGAGGCGCTGCACGCGAGCGGGCACGCGAAGCAGCTCGGGGTCTCGAACGTGGAGGCCGAGCAGCTCGCGAAGCTCGTGGCGGTGACGAAGGTGCCGATCGCGTTCGTGCAGAACCGCTGCTACGCGAGCGAGGGGTGGGACGCCGACGTGCGCGCCCTGTGTCGCGAGCACGGCATCCTGTACCAAGGCTTCTCGTTGCTCACGGCGAACCGGCGCGAGCTCCAGCGTCCGCTCGTCGACGACATCGCGCTGCGCCTCGGCGTGCCGCGCGAGACCGTCGTGTTCCGGTTCGCGATGCAGGTCGGCATGATCCCGCTCACCGGGACCTCGAACCCGCAGCACATGCGCGACGACCTGCGGGCCGACGAGATCACGCTTACGGACGCCGACGTGCATGCAATCGAGACGATCGCGCGCTAGTGTCCAGCGGATGAAACGCCTCGCGCTCGCCTTCGTACTGCTCGCCGCCGCGTGCAGCTCCAAGAAACCCGAACCCACGACCCCGACGGGCGGCGGCGCCACCGCGGCCACGACCGTCACGCTCGAGCTCGGCGAGCTGAAGCTCATCGACCTGAAACAGAACGCGGCCGTGCTCGTTCACGCGACCGGCGCGATCGAGATCCCCAGCGAGCCCGAGTTCAAGGGCGCGAAGGTGACGGCCGACGGCAAGATCGTGAAGACCGAGACCGGCGAGGTAGGCCTCACGCTGATGCCCGACGGCACGATCCAGGGTCCCGACGGCAAGTTGCTCGACGTGACGCTGTCGGCCGACGGCGTCATCAAGAGCGGCGACAAGACGATCTCGGTCAACGCCGACGGCACGATCGCCGGCGCGAACCCGGACGCGCCGCCGATGAAGATCGAAGGCGCGACGACGCCGGGCCTCAAGCGCACCGCGATGTTCGTGCTGATCGTGCTGACCATGCCCGGCAAGGTTCACGAAGAAGTCACCCCGGGACCCGCCCCGACGAAGTAATCACCGGCGGCGGCGCGCGACCACGAACAGGCCGAGCGCGAAGAACATCGCGAGCGTCGCGCCGTTCGGGGCGCCGGTCTCGCACGTGCAGCCCGCGCGCATCTCTTCGCCGGTCTCGCCCGACGGCTGGCACTCGCCGCCGTTGCAGACGTCGCGACCTCCGCACAGCGGGCTGTCTTCCTCGTCGACCTCGCCGTCGCAGTCGTTGTCATCGCCGTCGCAGGTCTCGGCGGCGGGCGCGGGTGCCGTGCAGCCGCCCCAGGCGCCGGCGCCGCAGGTCTCGACACCGGCACCGCAGCCGTTCGAGCAGTCGCGCGTGAGGGCTTCGTCGATCTGCCCGTCGCAGTCGTTGTCGATGCCGTCGCACAGCTCGTCAGCGACGATGGTGCTCGAGATCGCGGTGAGCGCGGCGACGAGCTGCGCGGCGTTGTCGACCTGGAAGTAGCAGTTGTTCGGCGCGGCGGGGTCGGTGCTCTGCGCGTTGCAGTTCGGCTTCTGCGTGCCGGCGACGACCGCCATCTGGTTGAGCGCGGCGGCGTCGACCTCGGCGCCGAAGCCAACGATCCACGTCGTCACGCCGGCGGCATCGAGCTTCGCGACGGCGTCCGTGCCGTCGAAGCGCGTGTTCGGATCGTACGGCGAGCACCACTGCCAACCGTCGGTGACGAGGATGACGTGCTTCGTGCCCTGCGCCGCGAGGAGCGACGGCTCTTCGGCGGCGGCGAGCAGCGTCTGCGCCATCGGGGTCCAGTTGCCGGCGTTCGGCGGCGGCGTCGAGAGCGCGCCGAGGATCGCGGCCTTGTTCGCCATCGCCGGCGCGACGTCGAGCGAGCCCGGTCCGCACTGGCTCGGCTTGGGGAACGTCATCAGCCCGAACTCGGCCTTCGTCTCGTACGCGCCGAGCACTTGGCCGAGGCCGCCGACGGCGACCTCCCACTTCGTCTGCGCGCCGATCGAGCCGGTGACCATCGACGACGACTTGTCGAGGACGACCATCGCGCGGGCAGGCGCGCAGGTGTCGGCGGCGGCGAGGTCGGGGGTGAGCGAGGCAGCGGCGAGGAGGATGGACGCGGCGAGGCGCATGGCCCGGCGTCGATCAAAGCCGATGCCAGCGACGAGCGGCCGGATCCGGGCACTTGTCGCGAGGTCTGTCGACGGTGGCTACTCGCGTCGCCAGCGCCTCGAGCCGTCGCGAACCGCCGTGGGCACTACTGCAGCTTGATCGCGAGCGTAAACGGCGTGTTCGGATCCATCGAATACCGGCTCAGGCCCGCCTCGATCACGACCGGCTGGTTCGCGGCGAGCGTGACGACAGCATTCGACGTCCCGCCCGTGCGCGTGCCGCACGCGAGCACGTCGCCGTCGCAGGTGCCGTCGAGGATCTTGATCCCGGTGTGATAGAGCGGGGGACTGTCGACGGTGAAGCGATACGTGCCCGCCGCCGGCGCACGCCACTCGAAGAACCGGCTGCCTTGCCACGTGACGCTCGTGTCACAGACGAGGTACTGCTCCGCGGGCGACAGCGAAGTGTTACCGCCGGCGACCGGCGCCGTCGACGATGTCGCGCTGCCGATGTCGACGCCCGGGCAAGTATTCGCCGCGCACGTCGCCGCGCTCGCACAGCCCGGGTCGAGACAGTCGAGCTGGCCGTTCGCGTTGTCGTCGATGCCGTTGTCGCAGATCTCCTTGATCGCACACGCAGTGGCACACGTCGGGTCGGCGCAATCGACCTTGCCGTCGCCGTTGTCGTCGAAGCCGTCGGTGCACGACACCTCCAACTTCGCGCGCACGACAGTGACCCACGTGAACGATTGCTCGTTCGACGCGACGCCGATCGCGATCGGCTTGCCCGCCTCTAGCTTGACCTTCTTCGTCTCCGTGCCGTCGCAGGCGAGCTCGGGGCCCGCGCATCCGCCCGCACGAATCGTGACATAGCGCTTGTCGAAGCTCTTGAACGTGTAGAGCCCGTCGGTGGGCGGCGTGTACTGCAGCATCAGCTTCGACGTGCTGCAGCTCCCCGGAAACGCGTTCTCGAACAAGTTCACGTTCGGCAGCGCGAACATCCCGAGCTCGCCGGCCATGGCGCCCATCGGCGTCGGCATCGACATCGTCGCGAACGTCGTGCACTTGAACGGGTCGTCGACGGCGACCGGCTCGCGCGCCGCGTATGCTTGCGCGAGCGAACGGAAGTCCTTGCAGTTCGCATACGCACCGCCGAAGTAGATCGCGTAGGTCACGCGATTGCCTTGGATCGGATTCGACCAACCGGAGAACGGCGGCTTGATCGACTGCACGAGCGTGCCCGACGTGTCGCGAAGGTCGATGCGCCACGTCGCGCTCTGCTTCTCGTCGAACAACAGGCGCAGCTCCTTCGCGTCGACGGGTCCCGCGACCGTGCAGATCGTCGGGTTCGCCGAGCTCCACGTCGCATTGGATATGTGCGTGCGCCAGTCGAACGTGATGTAGCCGAGCGCCGTCGCGCGCGCGAGCAGCTTCTGAAACGCGACCGGTCCGACGTACGGCACCGCGTCGAGCTCGGCGAGGTTGTCGAACGGATCGTCATCCGCGGTGCCGAGCGCACCGTCGGCGCCGGCGCGGTGCGCGACGATGTTCTGGGCGGTCAGCGACGACAGACCGGTCGGTCCGTCGAGCTCGGCGAGGTCGGCCGTGTTCGCGTGATGCAGCACCGCGTAGCCCGGCGTGCTGTTCTCGCGCACGCCGCCGGTGTCGGTCTTGCCGTCGTCGAGGAAGGTGTCGTCGATCGAATCTTCTTCGAGCGAGTCCTGACAGGCGATGAGGGTGGTGATCAAGAGAAGACGTTTCATAGAGGGTTCGGACGGAGCGCGGCACCTACCAGTCGCACCCCCCGGTTAACTCCGCGATATGATGCCGGCATGCTCACGCGTGCCGACGACCTCGCGAAGATGACGGTGCTCGACGAACACAAGACCAAGGTCGAGCTCGGCACGCTGTGGCGCGACAAGCCGGCGGTGCTCGTCTTCGTCCGTCACTTCGGTTGAATTCACTGCCGCGAGCACGTGGTGCAGTTGCACCGCGAGATCGACTCGATCCGGAACGCGGGCGCGGAGGTCGCGGTGATCGGCAACGGCTCGCCGAGCTTCATCGAAGGCTTTCGCGAGGTGACGAAGTACGACGGCGCCGTCTACACCGACCCGTCGCTCGCCGTGTTCGAGGCCGCTCAGCTCAAGCGCGGCGTCATGAAGACGCTGAACCCGCTCGCGATCGGCAAGACGCTCGGCGCGTTCATGCGCGGTCACAAGCAGGGTCTGACCCAGGGCGATCCGTGGCAGCAGGGCGGCGTCCTGGTGATCGCGCCGACCGGCGAGGTGACGTGGCACCACGCGTCCGAGCGGCCCGGCGACAATGCCGAGCCTTCACAGATCGTGGCCGCACTGAAATCCGCTTGAAGGCGCGCCGCGCGCTGTCATGATGCGCGCGTGGGCAACCGGATCGAGATCGCGAAGTCGGGACGCTCGAAGTGCGTCACGTGCAACGAGGTCATCGCGAAGGGCACACCGCGACTCTCCGAGGAGTACAACGACATCGGCATCCCCGATCTGATCCATCGCTTCTATCACTTGAAGTGCGCCGCCGCCGTGCACCCCGAGGTCGTCGCGGCCGCGCTGCAGCACGTCGACCACGGCGTCGTGTTCGACCGCGCCGAGATCGAGGCGAAGATCGCGCCCGCCGTGCAGCGCGCGACCGAGCTGCGCAAGGCGAAGTACCTCGCGCAGCAGGCCGAGAAGGATGCCAAGACGAAGGCGTTCGTCGTTCCGGCCGACGACACGACGACCGAGCTCCTCGCGCAGCTCGACGGCAACCCCGAAGATCCGGGCACGCTCGCGGTCGTCGCCGACCAGCTGCAAGCACGCGGCGACATCCGCGGCGAGCTGATCGCGCTGCAGCTCGCGATCGCAGCGGGCTCCGCACCGGCGCTCTCGCTCGAAGGCGACGACGACGAGGAGACCGACGCCGCGGACTTGATCGGCGACTCGGAGCGCCGCTCTCGTCGCTGCGCCGAGCTGATGGAGAAGCTCTCCGTGCCGCTCGACCCCGGCGACAAGGCCGTGTGGGGCGTCGGCTTCATTCGCCGCCTCGAGCTGATCGGCAAGAACGGCACGCGACTGTCCGCGCTCGCGCCGATCTGGACGCACCCGAGCCTGCGCTTCCTCTCCGAGCTGCGCCTCACGTTCTCGTCGAACCTCGACACCGGCTTCATCGCGCGCCTACACGAGCTCGTGCCGAAGTCGCTGCGCCGACTCGAGCTCGGCGACCACGTCGAGCAAGCGCTCGCCGGAACTGCCGCGCTCGTCGCGCAGCTGCCGCACCTCGAGGTGTTGTCGATCTCGGGCAAAGCGTACGCGACGAGAGAGGAGGTGCTCGCACACCCGGCGCTCCGCCGCCTCGAGCTCGGCGTCGTGCGGCGCTATGAAGGGTCCGGCGAGCTCCCGAATGTGATCCCGTTTCTCGCGCCGAAGTCGCTGCCGGCTGTCGACACCATCGTGATCCACCCACACTACAACGTCGACGAGGACCAACGGTCTCGTCCCGACGCGTTGGGGCACATCGCGACCTCGCTCGGTGCACGCGGCTGGTTCAAGCGCCTCGCCTGCTTCGCGTGGATTCATGCGACCCACGCGATCACGCACGATGATGTCACGCAGCTCGCCGAAGCGCTCGGCAAGCGCAAGCTCGCGCGCCTCGACCTCACGGGGACGAAGGTCCCACTCGCGCTCCGCGACAAGCTCGCCCGGCTCGCGACCGAGCTCGTCGCGCCGGACCTCGACGTCGGTGACGATCAGACAGTCTACATCGAGCACGTGAACAAGCCCGAGTGGGGCCGCGGCAAGCTCGTGCGCCGCAACGAAGGCAAGGTCGAGGTCGAATTTCCGAAGCCGATCGGCAAGAAGGTGTTCAAGGCCGACGCGCCGTTTCTGAAGCTGTTCGCATAGGAGAAGGCGGCCTGCGTTTTTGGTAGCGTCGCGCCATGCCGCGCTATGAGTTTTCGGAAGGCAGCTCGAACAAGTTCTGGGAGATCAAGCTCTCGGACAAATCGTTCACGACCACGTACGGCAAGATCGGCGCGACCGGCCAGACCACGGTCAAGACGTTCAAGTCGAGCGCCGATGCGAAGAAGGAACACGACAAGCTCGTCGCAGAGAAGGTGAAGAAGGGCTACGCGCTCGTCGGCGGCAAGGCCAAGGCGGCCGACAAGAAAGCCGACAAGGGCAAGCCCGAGAAGGCGGCGAGCGCGGCGGTCGGAAAGGCCGACGCGCGCAATCCCGACCTCGAGGCCGCGATCGTCGCGAATCCATCCGACCGCGAGGCGTACGCGGTGTTCGCCGACTGGCTGCAGGAGCAAGGCGATCCGCGCGGCGAGCTGATCTCGCTGCAGCTCGCCTACAAGGACAAGCAGGCGAAGGCGCTGATCGACAAGCACGTGGACTACTTCCTCGGGCCCTTGGCCGAGCACCAGACGGTGCACGACGAGGGCTATAACAACAGCAGATCGCACCTCCGCACGCCGGCCCAGGAGACGGAGTGGCAGAAGACGCAGAAGCAGGCGTTCCTGTGGCGGAACGGGTACATCTATCGGGTGCGCCTGAGTCACGACTCGTACTCGGACTCGGCGTACCAGGGAAACACCGTCGACATCCTCGACCAAGTGCTCCGTCATCCCTCGGGGCGCTACGTCGTCGAGTTCGCGTTCCAGTCGAACGGCGATCCGAACGAAGACGACCTCCAGGATCTGATCGACCTCCTCGGCAAGAAGGCACCCCCGACGACGCGCAAGATCACGTTCGGCGACAACGTCGATCAGATCAGCTGGCACCACACGGGCAACCTCAACAAGCTGTGGAAGGGCGTGCCGAACCTGCGCGTGCTCGAGATCGAGTCGGGCGAGTTCGACGTCGGCAAGATGAACGCGCCGGCGCTCGAGCGCGCGATCTTCATCACCGGTGGCTTGTCGAAGTCGTGCGGCAAGAACATCGCGAACGCGGTGATGCCGAAGATCAAGCACCTCGAGGTCTACTACGGCGATGACAACTACGGCGGCGATTGCACGGTGAAGGAGGTGCGCCCGCTCCTCGACCGCACCGACCTCAAGAACCTCGAGTACCTCGGGCTCAAGAACTCCGAGTTCTCCGACGAGATCGCGAAGTCGATCGCCGGCGCGAAGGTGCTGAAGACGCTGAAGACGCTCGACCTGTCGCTCGGCACGATGACCGACGAGGGCGCGCACGCGCTCGCCGCCGCGAAGGATTCACTCGCGCACCTCCAGTGCCTCGACCTCACGCGGAACTTCCTCACGAAGGACGGGATCAAGGCGGTCAAGGGCCTCTGCCCGAAGGTCGTCACGGGCGACCAAGAGGAGGCCGACGATTGGGGTGACGGCGAGCTGCACCGGTACGTCCGCATCTCCGAGTGAGCCGAGGCTTGTCTCACGCCCGTGCGCTAGTGGTATGCACGGGCCGCAATGGACGTTTTCGGCAAGCTCTCGACCTACGACTTCGGTGAAGTTCACTTCTGCCTCGACAAGGCGACGCAGCTCAAGGCGATCGTCGCGATCCATGATTCGCGGCTCGGCCCCGCGCTCGGCGGCTGTCGGTTCATCGAGTACGACACCGACGAGGCGGCGTACATCGACGCGCTGAGGCTCGCGCGCGGCATGACGTACAAGGCCGCGCTCGCGGGCTTGGCGCACGGCGGCGGCAAGAGCGTCATCATCCGGCCGAAGAGTCGCTTCGATCGCGTCGCGCTGTTCCGCGCGTTCGGCCAGTTCATCGAGAACCTACGCGGTCACTACATCACCGCCGAGGACTCGGGCACCGGGCTCGAGGACATGGAGATCGTCCGCACGGTGACGAAGCACGTGACCGGCATCGATCCGTCGCACGGCGGGTCGGGCGATCCGTCGCCGTTCACGGCGCTCGGCGTGCGGCGCGGCATCGAAGCGTGCGTGAAGTTCAAGCTCGGCAAGAACGACCTGCGGGGCGTGCACGTCGCGGTGCAGGGCGTCGGTCACGTCGGCTATCACCTGTGCAAGGAGCTGCACCAGGCCGGCGCGAAGCTGACGGTCGCGGACGTCGATCCGCACAAGTCCGAGCGTGCGAATCGCGAGTTCGGCGCCGCGATCGCCCCGCTCGACAAGATCGCGCACGTCGAGTGCGACGTGTTCGCGCCGTGCGCGCTCGGTGCCGGCATCAACGACGAGACGGTGCCGCACCTGCGCGCGCCGATCGTCGCCGGCGCCGCGAACAACCAGCTCGCCGAGCCGCGCCACGGCAACGACCTGCACGCGCGCGGCATCCTCTACGCGCCCGACTACGCGATCAACGCGGGCGGCTTGGTCAACGTCGCGCAGGAAGTGATCGGCTACGACGCCAAGGCCGCGCGCGAGCGGACGCTCAAGATCTACGACACGATCTACGAGATCTGCGATCGCAGCCGAAAGCTCGACGCCCCGACGTACAAGGTCGCCGACATCATGGTCGAGGAGAAGCTCGCCGCCGCTGCGCGAAAGTGAGATACAACCCGGCTATGAAGTTGGGTTGGCTCATGATCATCGCCGTGTTCGCTTTCGGCTGCGTCAAGTCGAGCACGTACGAGTCGCTGAAGAAGAAGCGCGCCGACGAGAACGCCGCGGCTGCGAAGAAGGAGAAAGAGCTCTCCGACAAGCTCGCGCAGATCGAGAAGGATCTCGCGGCGACGAAGGACGAGAAGGCGCAGCTCCAGAAGCAGTACGACAACACGACGTCGATGAACGCCGCGATGGAAGAGCGCCTGAAGCAGCTCGGCCAGAACGTCGACAGCTTGAACAAGGAGAAGGCCGTCAACCAGGCGCGCCTCGAGGAGCTGCGCAAGCAGAAGGCGCTGGCCGAAGAGCGTGCGGCCGTGTTCCGCAACCTCGTCGCGAAGCTGCGCGGCATGATCGACTCCGGTCAGCTCAAGGTGATCATTCGCGACGGCCGCATGATCATCGCGCTGCCGAACGACATCTTGTTCGACTCGGGCAGCACGTCGGTGAAGAAGGCGGGCAAGGAAGCGATCGCGAAGGTGGCGAAGATCCTCGCCAACGTCGATCGCCGGTTCCTCGTCGTCGGCCACACCGACAACGTGCCGATCAAGACGGCGCAGTTCGCGTCGAACTGGGAGCTATCGACGGCGCGCGCCGTCGAGGTCGTGCAGATCCTCATCAAAGAGGGCATGAACCCGAAGTCGCTGTCGGCCGCCGGCTACAGCGAGTTCGATCCCGTCGCCGCGAACGACACGCCCGAGCACAAGGCGCAGAACCGCCGCATCGAGATCGTGCTGCAGCCGAACCTCGCCGACCTGCCGCCGCTCGACGACGTCAAGTAAGCTAATTGCCGTACATGCGCGGGTCGTTGACCTTGATGCCGGTCTTCTCGCGCAGCCGCTTCGTCGCGCCGTAGGTCAGCTGCTGGAAGCCGAGGTGGAACGTCTTCAGGTGGCGATAGCGCGGCGACAGCTCGACCAGCCGCGCAGCGCCGGTGTCACTGAGGTTGCCGTCGGCGAGATCGAGCACCTCTAGCTGCGCGAGGAGCTTCGACCGCGCGAGCTCTTCGACGAGCAGATCGGTCCCCGCGGTCCGGAACAGCCGCAGCGTCTTGAGGCGCGGGAACCGATCGAATAGCTGGGTGAGGTCGACGAGCGCCATCCCGACGTCGAGGCTGAGGTGCTCGAGGTTCGGAAACTTCGACGCCAGCAGCCACCCGAACGTCGCCTCGTCGACCGGCGCGCGGTGCTCGAAGTGGCGAAGCTCCGGCAACGCGGCCTCGTGATAGGCGAGCACGCCGCCGTCGACCACGACCTTGCGCAGCAGCGGAAACGCGGGGATCACCGTCGACAGATCGCCGAGCATCGCGCGCCGCTCGGGCGCCTTCGTGCCCGGCCAGAAGTCGCCGAAGAACAGCGTGTGTAACGAGCGTGGCGCGGCTCGGCGAGCGAGCTCCTCGAGCACGGCCTGGTAGCGGCCGGCGCTCGGATCGGGCGCGCCGGCGAACGCGGCGGCGCTGATCATCCCGAGCGTGAGCTCCTGCATCGCGAGCGCGACCGGTGCGTCGACGAGATCGCCGATCACCGTGGCCATCTCGGGGTCGTCGTCGCGGGCCGCATCGAACGACACGCGAGCCGTGCGGATGAAGCCGAGCTGCCACTCGAGCCTGAACAGGTGACGCCGGTCGTAGAGCGGACCGAGCAGGGCAGCCTCGTGTGTCGCGAGGTGTGCCTCCGCCGCGCGCTTGCGGTCGAGGAACAGCTTCGGATCCTTCTCGTGCTTGAGCGCGCGCTGCAGCGCGATCAGCTCGCCGCGCGGGTCACCATGCGTCTGCAGCCAGTCGGCGAGGACGAGCAGCGCGGCCTCGTCGTTCGGATCCGAGGTCACCGCTTGCTCGAGGTCGGGGTTACGCAGCCCGCTCGGCGCCGCCGCGGTTGACGCTCGACGGCGCGCATCGGGCTCCTCGGTCCCGTGGACGAGCTTGTAGCCCTTCCTCCGCTTCTCCGCGACGAGCTTGTCGTACTCCGCGCGCGCCGTCGCGTCGTCGGTGAAGTGCTTGATCGTCTGCTGGCCGCGGCTACCGATGCGCCCCCAGCGGACCGTGAACGTCTTGCCGACGAGCGTGATCTCCCAGAACTTGTGCGAGGAGCCGTCGCTGACTTCGTAGCGCGCCATGACCGCGGCGCAGCTTCTCGCAAATCGACGCAGGCGCGCACTCGAAACGTCCGCATCGTGCGCGACTGTCACGCCGAGGCACGCGCGGATACCTGATTTCCGACGGTCCCGCGGGCATGCTCGATGCACGCGCACGAAGCCACACACCAAGGAGAATCCGATGGGCGCGACCATTAGCAAGATCAAAGGCAAGGCGATGAAGGCCCAAGGCCGTAGGACGGGCGATCAGGCCCGCACGGCGCAGGGGCAGTTCGAAGAAACGAAGGGCAAGCTGCAGAGCGTGGTCAAGCGCGGCGTTCGCAAGGCGAAGCGCATCGTTCGAAGGGCTCGCATCAAGACCGGGCTCGCGAAGGCGAAGGCGAGCCGCAAGGGCTGATCGATCACGCGCGGGTATCGAGGACGAGCATCGCCGACGTGTAGTGGTCGAGGCTCGTCTCCGTACCATCCTTGGTCGCCCAGTCCTGCCCAGCGCGGATCTGGTGGAACCGGATCGTGTTGAGCGATGGATGGACGTTGACGACGATCCGGCACGGCGGAAAGCCGCGGCGCAGCTCGTAGGCGACGTGCCGCGCACACGCGAGCGCGGCGGCCGCGAGGTCGACCGGCCGCCGGCTCGGATCGACCTCGAGGACCTCGGAGAACCGCACGACGTTCGTGTCGGCTTCGATGTACGTCTCGTGCGCGCGCCCCTTCGGCATCGGGACGTGGAGCGGACGCCGAGCGCGGAAGAACAACAGGTCGTCGTCGAACGCGAAGCCCGCGGCGACGAGCCGGCGAAACTTCGCGGGCGCGTTGTCCGTGTAATACCCGCGCGGCGGCAACAGATCGCGCATCCGCTCGTTCATCTGGATCGCCTGCTCGGCCGGCGGCGCTCCGGCGTGCCACCACCAGTGATGTGCGGGCGTCCCGTCCGGAACGGGCAGCGGAACGAACAGCGCTTCGCCGTGCTGGATCATCCGCTGCTCGAGGCGCGACGTGTCCACGCGCTCGACGTACGACGCGGCGTGCACCTCGAAGATGTCCCGCAGCGCTTCGAAGCCGGAGCGCATCACGCACGCCTTCTCCCATCCGATGCGCGGCCAGCTGTCCTCGAACGCCTGCCGCACGCGCGCGAGCAGCTCGTGCTCGTCGAGCGTCGCGAGGAGCTCGGCGAGCAGCGGCCCCGGTTCCTCGCCGGGGCTCGCGCGCATCGCCGCCGCCGTCGCGCTCGCGAGCGCGAGCCAGCGCTGCGGGTCGGCGTTCGCTTCCGCGAGCTCGACCGATGCGACGACGAGATCGCCGAGCAGCGCGCGAACGTCGGACACTAGCCGCCGGTCAGGAGCTTGTGGTTCTTGCAGCCGACGTCGCTGCCGAGCTTGCAGGACTTCTCGAACAGCTCGAGCGCTTTCGCTTGATCCTTCGGCAGCACCTTGCCCTCGTAATAGATGATGCCGAGCTCGGTGCAGCCCTTCGCGTTGTCGAGCTCGCACGACTTCGCGAAGTAACCGGTCGCCT
>Ga0316603_10001355_pt1 | contig 12955 bp, 10 predicted proteins | sample OWC_soil_day10_n_FD_207649 | JGI IMG/M metagenome (GOLD analysis project Ga0316603, IMG submission 207649) | Wetland soil microbial communities from Old Woman Creek delta, Ohio, United States - OWC_soil_day10_noCT | ecosystem: Environmental > Terrestrial > Soil > Wetlands | place: USA: Ohio...
CACGCCCAGGCGCTTCTGGTTGGCGAAGATCGTTTCGCGCAGCTTTTCATAGCCGCCGTCGAACAGCTTCATCGCGGCGATCTTGTCCACCCATTCCTTGGTCGGGTGGTGCGGCGCATGCGTGGCGCCGGGCGCGTACTTGATGAAGACCGGCTTGGACGGGTCGGTCTGGTGGATGCGCGTCATGTAGTCGATCGCGTCGTCGGCCATGCCGGTGACCAGGTTCCAGCCCGGTTTGCCCTGGAACGGATAGATCTGAGTCGTGTTGCGGAACAGGTTCGGCTGCCACTGGTTGGCGTCGCCGCCGACGAAACCGTAGAAGTACTCGAAGCCCATGCCGATGGGCCACTGGTCGAAGGGCCCCACCTGGCTGGCGGCAAAGGCGGGCGTGTTGTGGTTCTTGCCGAACCAGGCGGTGCTGTAGCCGTTGTCCACCAGCATGCGGCCGATGGTGGCCTTGTCGCGGCCGATGATGCTGTTGTAGCCCGGGAAGCCGGTGGCCTGCTCGGAGATCACGCCGAAGCCGGCCGAATGGTGGTTGCGCCCGGTGATGAGGGCAGCGCGCGTGGGCGAGCACAGCGCGGTCGAGAAGACGCGGTTGTAGCGCAGCCCTTCCTTGGCCAGGCGGTCCATCGTCGGCGTCGGGATCACGCCGCCGAAGGTGCTGGGCACGCCGAAGCCGGCATCGTCGGTGATGATCAACAGCACGTTCGGCGCGTCCTTGGGCGGCATCACGCGCGGCGCCCACCAGGGCTTGGACTGCAGCGCGCCTTCCTTGATCGTGCCGCCGAACTTGGGGGTGGGTGGCGGCAGCTGGGTGTTGGGCAGGGTCGTCGTGGCGCTGGGCGAGCCCAGGGTACCGGTGACCTGTTGCGCCACGGCTTGGCCAAACGCCAAGGCTGCAGCAACGATGCTGGCCAGGTGCAGGACCCGATTCATGCGATCACTCCGTCAACTGAAGAACAGGCTCAGCGCCGCACCGTGCGCCGCGCGACGCCGCCGACATTGCCGGCGACGCCAGGCTGGTTCAGGCCCGGATCGACCAAGCCGACGCCAGGCGCACCAACGCCGACACCGGGCGCCACCCCAACGCCGGGAGCGCCTGCGCCCACATTGCCGGCGCGGCCGGGCTGATTGAGACCTGGGTCACGCACACCGACCCCTGGTGCACCGACTCCGGGGGTGACTCCCGGCCCCGGTGCGCCTACGCCAAGGCCGGGGTCGCGCGCTGCGGCCGTGCCAATGACGCCGAGGATCAGCACGCCCACGGCGAGTGCGGCTTTCCCATGCCGCAAAGCCGTCTTTTCAGGGCGGGGAGGGTGGGACTCGGGCATTGTTTGGATCATGGCTGTACGACGATGTAGATGAGGTTACTGCCCTGGAAGCCGGCACGATAGTAGACGGTGCCGCACTTCTGGTACGCGACACCGCCCTCGGTCACGGGCGTGCAGCCAGCGGGCAATGCGCTGACCACGCTGCCGAGCGGCGGCGTGGCGACCGCCGCGGCCTGCTGCTGTGCCGTTGCCGCCTGCTGCTGTGCCGTTGCCGCCTGTTGCTGAGCCGTGGCGGCCTGCTGCTCGGCTGTGGCTGTTGTCGCGGCAGCCGCCGTCGCGGCAACGGCCGTTGTCTCCACCGCCACCACGCGCCGTGTCGAGCGTCGTGCCACGCCCGCCACCGACAGCGGCGTCAGAGGTGCACCGACGAGCGCCTGTGCGTCGCGCACGAGGGTCAGGCCGAACGGTGCGTCATGCGCGGCGTCGGCTACGTAGAGGACAGGCAGCGCTGCACCCAGAACGAGCGTCTTCAGGATACGCGGGCTCATGATGGAGGACTCCCGGGCTCAGCGCGGTATGAACTCGACCTTCTTCGCGCCAGCCGGCGGTGTGAAGGCGAAAGTCTTCGCATCGAATGCCGGATTCAGGTTCCACCGGGTCACGGTGACCGCGAACTGCGGTGCATTCGGCAGGTCGCGCGTGGTGATCACCATCCGGCGGGGCAAGGGCTGCGCACCTTCCTGGATCCAGATCTGCCAGTCGACTTGCGCAGCGCGGAAGGCGAGGTGGTCGCAGCGCACGCCTTCGATCACCGCCTTGCCGACGACGAAGCTGTCGGTCACGCCATCCATCAGGATGTCATAGGCGTCCTTGTAGAGCAGGTCTCCGGCCGGTGCGAGGATGTCGAGCTTGGTGCGCGCATGGTCCAGCATGCCTTCGAGCGTGTCGGGCACGGCCATCTGGGCAAAGGCCTGGTCGGCCGGGTTGAAAACCGTCAGCGTCCGGCCGTCGTAGACGAACAGTTGCCGGACCAGGTCGCCGCTGCGCTCGGCGCGCAGCTTGTTCGGCCGCTGCACCGACTGGCGTGCGGTGTGGTTGAACTCGATCTTCTGCCCGGACTTCAACACCACCTCGAGCGAGTTTCGCGCGTCCAGACTGAACTGCCTCTGAGCCCCGAGGAAGTCGGTCGAGGCCTTCAGCAGTCGCTGCGCCGCCGGGTCGATACCGCTGCTCTGCGCCAACGACGCGCCGCTCCAGCTCAGGGCGACAAAGGCTGACAGCCACAGTGCACACAGGCGACGCGTCGCATTCCACGATCCAGGGTTCCGACTCATTTCCGCTCTCCAAGAAGTACCGTGCCAATTTCCGGCTGCACGACCGTGGCGCAGCGCTTGGCGGCGAAACACCCCTTCCAGCCCGCTTCACCCGGCCAGGCGCGCCCGCCCGCCAATGTAGTGCCTCTTCGCGAATGAAACTTGACAATTCCGGCCATGGTGACAAGCATTCACCGGCATGAGTGCCCCCGATTTGGAAGCCGCGATATGACAGACTCGCAACAGATCTGTGTCACTGCGCCAGGCAGGCCGGCGGCCGGTCGGGGAGGCGATGTGCGTGCTGCCTTGCTTGCGCCGGTCCCGCAGATGTTGCGGGACTCGGGCATCCCGCCGATGGCCTTGCTGCACCGCTGCGGCGTACCGCCGAAGTCGCTGCAGGAACCCGACGCCCGCATCCCCTATCGACTTGCGGGGCGGTTGCTGCATGAATGCTCGGCCGCCACCGGTCGCGCCGACTTCGGTCTGCAGCTCGGCCAGCGCTTCGACTTCGACATGCTTGGCCCCACCGGTGCGTTGATGCGCCAGTCACCGACCGTCGGTGCGGCGCTGCGCAATCTGCAGCGCTACTCGGCCGTGCACGACGGCGGCGCGCTGGTCTATCTGGATACCACCCGTTGCGACGTGGTTGCGCTGGGCTATGCCCTGTACGACCATTCGTTGCCCGGGGTGGCGATGATCTACGACATGGCGATCGCCATCGGCTGGCGCATGTTGCGCGGACTGTGCGGCCCGGATTGGCATGCTGTCGAGGTGTCGTTCGCCGGCAGCCGACCGCGCAACGCGGCCGCGCACCGGCGCATGTTCGGCGCGCTGCCGCGCTTCGACTCGGCACGCACTGAGATCGTCTTTGCCGTGGACTGGCTGGATGTACCGATTCCCGGTGCCGACGCGGCGGCCCATGCGGCCACGGTGCGTGCCGTCGAAGCGATCGAAGGCGATGCCGACGAGCGGCTGCTCGATCGTACGCGCGCGGCGTTGCAGGCGCTGCTCATCACTGGGGCGCTGCGCGCCGGCGGCGTGGCGGCTGCGCTCGGTACAAGCGAGCGTTCGTTGCGCCGCCAGCTGCAGCGGCACGGCACGAGCCTGCATGCATTGACTGCCGACGTGCGCCAGCACCTGGCGCTGCACTTCATGGCGAACACCAGGCTTTCGCTGCTCGACATTGCCGACGCCCTGGGCTATGGCGATGCCACGGCCTTCTCGCGTGCCTTCAAGGGCTGGGCGGGTTGCGCGCCGCGAAAGTGGCGTGCCCTCAACGCGAACGAAGCCCGGATCAAGGCAACGCCAGCAGCCCCTTGATGACGATGTTGGCCTGGATCTCGGCCGCGCCTTCGAACACGTTGAGGATGCGCGCATCGCACAGCACGCGGCTGATGCGGTACTCCACCGCATAGCCATTGCCGCCGTGCACCTGCACGGCGTTGTCGGCATTGGCCCAGGCCACGCGCGCGGCCAGCAGCTTGGCCATGCCGGCTTCGAGGTCGCAGCGCCGGTGTGCGTCCTTCTCGCGCGCGGCGAAGAGCGTGAGCTGGCGCGCGACCATCGTCTCCACCGCCATCCAGGCCAGCTTGTCGGCCACGCGCGGGAAGTCGATGATCGGCCGGCCGAACTGCAGCCGCTGCTGCGCATAGGCCAGGCCCAGTTCGAAGGCGTTCTGCGCCACGCCCACGGCGCGCGCCGCCGTCTGGATGCGCGCCGACTCGAAGGTCTGCATCAGCTGCTTGAATCCCTGGCCGGTGGCGCCGCCGAGCAGCGCCTCGTCCGGCACGAAGAAGCCGTCGAAGGCGATCTCGTATTCCTTCATGCCGCGGTAACCCAGCACCTCGATCTCGCTGCCGCGCATGCCTTCGGCGGGGAAGGGTGTTGCATCGCTGCCGCGTGGCTTTTCGGCGAGGAACATCGACAGCCCGCGGTAGCCGGCGACCTGTGCATCGGTGCGCACCATCAGCGTCATCAGGTCGCTGCGCGCGCCGTGCGTGGTCCAGGTCTTGTTGCCGTGGATGCGCCAGCCGCCGGCGACCTTCTCGGCGCGGGTGCGGATCGAACCCAGGTCGGATCCGACATCGGGCTCGGTGAAGCTGGCGGTGGGGATCAGTGTGCCGTTGGCGATCAGCGGCAGCAGCCGCGCCTTCTGCGCCGGCGTGCCGTTGCGCTCGATCAGCTCGGCGGCGATCTCGGTGCGCGTGCCCAGCGAGCCCAGGCCGATGAAGCCGCGCGCCAGCTCTTCGGTGACCACGCACATCGCCGACTTGCCCATGCCCGAGCCGCCATGCGCCTCGCCGATGGTCAGGCCGAAGACGCCCAGATGGGCCATCTCGGCGATCACCGCGTCGGGGATCAGCGCATTGCGCAGGTGCCAGTCGTGCGCGGCGGCCGCGTGGTCGTCGGCGAAGCGCGCGAACTGCTCGCGCACCTCGTACAGCGCGGCATCGTCGTAGCCGGGGTCGCCGAAGCGGCGCGTGGCCGCGCCCTCGCTCAGCAGTTCTGCAATGCGCCGGCGCGCCGCCGGCGCGAAGCCTTCGGCACGCAGGCGCCCCACCGCGGCATCTGCATCGAAGGCAGCGCGTGCGCGACCGTCGGCGTCCAGCGATTCGGCGCGGAAGAACTCGCCCTGGCTCATCGGCAGGCCACCGGACAGCTGCGCCAGGTACTCGGCAAAGGCGGCGCGCAACAGCAGCGCTTCCAGCTCACCCAGCCGGCCGGCGCAATGCAGCCGCTGCGCCCAGGCCAGCATCTGTTGCAGCGCGCGCACATAGGTCGCGGCCCAGGCCACGCCGTGGGCGCGAGACTGCTCGAGCTGCAGCGCGCGGGTCTCGTCGCCATCGGCCTGCCGAAGCGTCGCACGCAACGCAGTCATCAACTGCCGCAGCAGCGTTTCGGCGGCCTGCAGAGTCTGTCGGCACTCGGCGAAGGTGGGTTCGTGCATGTCAATCCTTCGCAGCAATGGTGCCCGCCGCCTGCAGCCGGTCCAGCGCTGCGTCATCCAGCCCCAGCAGTTGTTGCAGCACGGGCCGGGTGTGCTGGCCCAGGCTCGGCGCCAGCCCGGGCGAGGGCTGTGCCACGGCGCCGAAATGCAGCGGCGACGTGGTGGTGAGGAAACGGCCGACACCCGGGTGTTCGGTACGACGGAACATCGGGTTGGCCTCGGAGCAGCGCGGGTCCTCGGCCAGCATCTGCTCGAAGCTGCGGTAGGTCCCCCACAGCAGCGAGCGGTCGGTGAAGGCCGCGCCCACCTCGGCCAGTGTGCGTGCCGCAAACCACGGGCGCAGCGCGGTGGAGATCAGGCCGCGTGCCGCATAGCGCCCCGCCTCGTCATCGAGCGTCAAGCCCAGCGCTGCGGCGGCCGCGGGCAGGGCGTCCTGCAACCCGGTGGCGCGCAGCAGCGCGTTCCACTGCCGCTCGGTGATGGCCACCACCATCACATGCCGGCTGTCGGCGCAGGCAAAGCTGTCGCCATAGGCACCGTAGAGGAAGTTGCCATCGGCGCTGCGCTGCGTGCCGTTGAGTTCCACGTCGGCCAGGTAGCCCAGGTTGGCGACGGTGGCCATGGCCACGTTGGACAGCGCCAGGCTGACATGCTGGCCCTGGCCGCTGAGGCGCCAATGGCGCTCGGCCGCCAGCACCGCCAGCGCCAGCATCTGGCCGGCGGTGACGTCCCAGGCCGGCAGCACATGGTTGACCGGGCCGTCGCGCCCGCTGCCGGTGATGCCGGGAAAGCCGGCCGCGCAGTTGACGGTGTAGTCCACCGCGCTGGAGCCGTCGGGCGAGCCGCTGAGCTGCACCATGATCAGGTCGGGCCGCAGCTTCGACAGCGCCGCATAGGACAGCTCGCCATCGACCGCCAGGTTGGTCAGAAACACCGGCGGGCCGTCGCCGCTCGCGCAGATCAGCCGCTGCATCAGCGTGCGGCCTTCGGCGCTGCGCACGTCCAGCTCCACCGAGCGCTTGCCGCGGTTCAGGCTGGCCCAGTACAGGCTGCGGCCTTCCGAATTGAGTGGCAGACGCTTGACGTCGATGTTGCCGCCGCGCGGGTCGATGCGGATCACGTCGGCACCGAGCTGCGCCAGGGCCAGGCCGGCACTCGGCGCGGCCACGAAGGCCGAGAACTCGATGATCCGCAGGCCGGACAAAAGGGAAGGAGTCATGTCTTTCAACCTGTTCGGATGCATTGTGGCCGAGGCCGCCCCAAGGGGAAGCACGGCCTTCGCACCGGCATGCGCTGGGGTACAAAGCAGCACAGGCCCGTTGGCCGAAGGATGCCCTGTATGAATGCTTCCCAGGAAGCCGGCGCGGTGCTCAAGCCCGCGTCCTTGCACACCTGCCAGGTGAATGCGGCGCAGGCCGCGCGGCTGGACTTCGGCGACGACCGCTGCTTCGACGAGGCGCAGCGCGGCTTCGTCGGCAGCATCCCCGATGCGCGCATAACCACGCCCGACGGGCGTGTGGTTTGGGACCTGTCGGCCTTCGCCTTTCTGGAGCAGGTCGAGTCGCCGGATTCGGTGCACCCCAGCCTGTGGCGCCAGGCGCGGCTGAACCGCATCCACGGCCTGTTCAAGGTGTGCGATCGTTTGTACCAGGTGCGCGGCTTCGACATTGCCAACCTCACCATCATCGAAGGCGATACCGGGCTGATCCTGATCGACCCGCTCATGGTCAGCGAGACCGCCGCGGCCGCCCTGGCGCTGTACCGCCAGCATCGCGGCGAGCGACCGGTGCGCTGCGTCATCTACAGCCACAGTCATGTCGACCACTACGGCGGCGTCGAAGGCGTGATCACGCCGGCACAGGCGGCCCGCGGCGAGGTGCAGGTGATCGCGCCGGACGGCTTCATGGAAGCGGCGATCGCCGAGAACATCCTGGCTGGCGTGCCGATGCGTCGTCGCGCCGCCTTCCAGTTCGGGTCGACGCTGGCGCCTGGGCCTCGCTCGCACATCGACAGCGGCCTGGGCAAGGCCATCGGCCGTGGCACCACCAGCCTGATCGCACCGAACCAGCTGATCACGCACGCCCTGGAGCGGCACACCATCGACGGCGTCGACATCGTCTTCCAGCTGACGCCGGAGACCGAAGCGCCGGCAGAGATGAACTTCCACTTCCCGCAATTCAAGGTGCTGAACCTGGCGGAGAACGGCTGCCACACGATGCACAACCTGTGCCCGATCCGCGGCGCCAAGACGCGCGATGCGCTGGCCTGGTCGAAGTACCTGGACGCGGCGCTGGACGACTTCATCGAATACACCGATGTCGTTATCGCCCAGCACCACTGGCCCAGCTGGGACCGCGAGCGCGCGCGCAAGTTCATCACCGAACAGCGCGACCTGTACCGGCTGATGCACGACCAGACGCTGCGGCTGATGAGCCACGGCCTGACGCCGCACGAGATCGCGCAGGACTTCCGCCTGCCGGCCTCGCTGGAGAAGAGCTGGCACGTGCGCCCGTACTACGGCGCCATCGCCCACAACGTGCGCGCGGTGTACGCGCACTACATGGGCCCCTACGACGGCAACCCGGTGAACCTGGACCCGCTGGCGCCGCAGGCGGCCGCACAGAAGTACATCGAGTACATGGGCGGTGCCGATGCCGCGCTGGCGCGTGCGCTGGCCGACTTCGACGCCGGGAACTACCGCTGGGTGGTTCAGGTGACGCACCACCTGGTGTTTGCCGACCCGACGAACCAGGGCGCCCGCCAGCTCGCGGCCGATGCGATGGAGCAGCTGGCCTACCAGAGCGAAAGCTCCACCTGGCGCAATGCCTATGCGCTGGGCGCCAAGGAGCTAAGGGTCGGCGCGCCGAAGCCGCCGCCCGGTGCCACCGGCATCGTCACGCCCAAGGTGGTGGCGATGTTGCCGATGGGCATGTTCTTCGACTTCCTGGCAATGCGCGTGAACGCCGAAAAGGCCGAAGGCCTGCATCTGCGCATCGACTGGGTGATGGACGGCGAGCCGCAGCGCTGGAAGCTCACGCTCAGCCATTCGGCGCTGAGCCACTCTGAGGGGTCGCATGGCGCCGCGGCCATGGCCACCGTGCGTTTGGACCGCGCCACGCTGGCAGGTGTCGTCGTCGGCGGATTTGCCGCCGCAATGCAGCAGGGCAAGATTCCGATCGAAGGCGACGTGCAGGCGCTGCGCCAGCTGCTGGGAACCCTGGACAGCTTCAATCCGATGTTCAATATCCTGGAGCCTTGATGAAGCCGTCCGCCGCGCCGCCGCGCCACTTCTCGATGATCCGCGGCTTCCACCTGGCCGACTTCATCACGCTGGGCAATGCCGCCTGCGGCGTGCTGTCGGTGTTCCTGGCCATGCTGTACATGGCCAGCGGCTCGCTCACGCATTTCCTGCTGTCGGCGCTGATGACGCCGCTGGCCTTCGTCTTCGACGTCTTCGACGGCAAGGTGGCGCGCTGGCGGCACCAGCATTCGCCGCTGGGCCGCGAGCTCGATTCCTTGGCCGACGTCATCTCCTTCGGCGTGGGCCCAGCCGCGCTGGGCTTCGCCGCCGGGCTGCAGGGCGGCTGGGACATTGCCATCCTGTGCTACTTCGTTTGCTGCGGCGTCAGTCGGCTGGCGCGCTTCAACGTCACGGCCGAGGCGCTGAGCACCGAAAGCGGCAAGGTCGCCTACTTCGAAGGCACGCCGATCCCGACCAGCGTGGTGATCACGGCGCTACTGGCCTGGGCCGGCTGGCAGGGTGCGCTGGGCGCGCAGCTGTGGGGCGGCGTCTGGATGCTCGGGCCGTGGCAGCTGCACCCGATGAGCCTGCTGTTCGCGGCCTCGGGCACGGCGATGATCAGCAAGACATTGCGCATTCCGAAATTTTGACCCCCCCGAAGCCCCTGCGGCGCCCCCCCAGGGGGCGCCGCCAGCAGCCCGGCAAAGCCGGTTCCGCGGCGTCCGCTCGAAGGCCGGGGCGGTAATCTTCCCCATGGGTGTTGCATACGGACATTGAAGGAGACAGGTGATGCAGGGATTGATCATGGACATGCCGCTGATGATCTCGGCGGCGATGCGCCACGCGGCCGAGTTCCACGGCAAGACGGAGGTAGTGGCGCGCACCATCGAGGGCGACATCCACCGCTACGACTACGCGACCGCGCATGCGCGCATGCAGCAACTGGCCAATGCACTGCTGCGCCTGGGCATGCGGCCCGGCGACCGCGTCGGCAGCCTGGCCTGGAACACGCACCGGCACTTCGAGATGTTCTATGGCGTGTCGGGTACCGGCGCGGTGCTGCACACCATCAACCCGCGGCTCTTCGCCGAGCAGCTGGTCTACATCATCAACCATGCCGAGGACCGGCTGCTCTTTGTCGACGCGGCCACGCTGCCGGTGGTGGAGGCCATCGAACCGCGGCTGACGACCATCGAGCACTACGTGATGATGTGCGAACCGGCGCGCATGCCGGCCAAGACCAGCCTGCCGAAGCTGCTTTGCTACGACGAGCTGCTGGCCACGGAGAGCGCGCACTACGACTGGCCCGACTTCGACGAGCGCAGCGCGTCCACGCTGTGCTACACCTCCGGCACCACCGGCAACCCCAAGGGCGTGCTCTATTCACACCGCTCGGCGCTGCTGGTGGCGCTGCAGTTCGCACCCTTCGTCACGATGGGGGCGAAAAACGGCGCGTTGGAAACGATGATGCCGATGGCGCCGATGTTCCACGGCAATGCCTGGCAGTTCCCGTACCTGGCGCCGATGGTCGGCGCGCGGCTGGTGCTGCCGGGCCGCAACTACGAGCCCGACAAGCTCTATGAGCTGCTCGAGGGCGAGCGCGTCACGCTGACCTGCGGCGTGCCCACCTTCTGGCTGATCCTGACCGAATGGCTGCAACGCCACGGCAAGAGATTCAGCACGCTGCGCACGTCACTGTCCAGCGGGTCGGCACCGCCGCGCTCGCTGATCGAAACGATGGAGCGCGACTTCGGCGTGCAGCTGATGCAGGCCTGGGGCATGACCGAGGCGCTGGGCGGCAGCGCTGCGACGATGAAGCCCGGCGCCGCGGACCTGCCCATCGAGCAGCGCATCGACCAGCGGCTGAAGTCGGGACGTGCACTCTTCGGCAACCGCTACCGCATCGTCGACGACGAGGGCAAGGCGCTGCCGCACGACGGCGTGGCCTTCGGCCACCTGCGGGTGAAGTCGCCGTGGGTGTCCAACGGCTACTTCAAGGGCGAGGGCGGCAGTGCGGTGGACGAGCAGGGCTGGCTGAAGACCGGCGACCTGGCCACCATCGACGCGGACGGCTACATCTCGCTCACCGACCGCTCGAAGGACGTCATCAAGTCCGGTGGCGAGTGGATCAGCAGCATCGAGCTGGAGAACATCGCCTCCGGCCACCCGGCGGTGCTGCAGGCCGCGGCCATCGGCATCGCCCACCCCAAGTGGCAGGAGCGGCCGCTGCTGGTGGTGACCAAGCGCGAAGGCTCGTCGCTGAGCGCGGCCGAGCTGCTGGACTACATGCGCGGCAAGGTGGCCAGCTGGTGGCTGCCCGATGCGGTGGAGTTCGTCGACCAGATGCCGCTGACCGGCACCGGCAAGCTGTGGAAGCTGAAGCTGCGCGAGCAGTTCAAGGACTACAGGCTCGAGGCATGACGCACGCCGCCGCCTTGCAGGACGCGATCGATTTCGCGCAGGCCCACGAGATGCCCTGGCCGCGCGACCCGGCGGCCGATCCCGCGCACTGGGGTGTGCACCACGAGGACCCGCCACCCTACAACGTGCTGCGCGGTCCGGTGCATGCGCGCGGCCCGGTGTCTGGCGTGGTCTGGCAGCGCGGGCAGGAAATCGCCGCCTGGGGCGAGCCGGAGCGTGCCGAGCTGACCTTCAGCGTCGCCAAGACCTACCTGGCCATCCTAGCGGGCGTGGCCCAGGCGCAGGGCCTGCTGCCCGATGCCGACGAACCGGTGGTCGAGCGCGTGCGCGGCATCGGTTTCGAATCGGCGCACAACCGGCCCATCACCTGGACCATGCTGCTGCAGCAAACCAGCGAATGGGAAGGCTGGTGTTTCGGCCTGCCGGACACGGTCGACCGCAACCGCAAGGTCGGCTTCGACCCGCACCCGCCCAGCGGGCGCAAGGGCGATGCGCGGCCGCTGCAATCGCCGGGCAGCTACTGGGAATACAACGACGTGCGCATCAACCAGTTGTCGCTGGCGCTGCTGCATCTGTTCGGCGCGCCGCTGCCAGAGATCTTCCGCGAGCAGGTGATGCGCCCGATCGGCGCCGGCGAGGATTGGCAATGGCGCGGCTACGACGACGCCTGGGTCGATCTGCCCGCCGAGCCCGGGCGGCCGGCGCGGCGGGTGCAGTCGGTGCCCGGTGGCACCCACTGGGGCGGCGGCGTGTCGATCAGCGCGCGCGACCAGGCGCGCATCGGCCAGTTGCTGCTCGACGGCGGCAGCCATGGTGACCTGCAGATCTTGCCGACCGCCTGGGTGCGCTCGATGTTCGAGCCCTGCGCCATCGCGCCGTTCTACGGCCGGTTGCTCTGGCTCAACCGCGACGGGCGCAACTTTCCCGGTGCATCGACCGGCAGCGCCTTCATGGTCGGCGCCGGCGGGCACCTCACCTGGATCGAGCCGGCGCACGACGCGGTGGTGGTGCTGCGCTGGATGAACCCGGATCTCACGGCGGGCTTCACCCGGCGCATCGCGTTGGCGCTGGCCGTCGCGAGCTGACCGGTCATTGCACGTCGCCATGCGGCGCGTTGCTGTCGTTCAACGGCTTCAACGAGGCACACGCTGTCCGCCAGCGGGGTGGCCAACTCCGTTCAGCCAAGTTCTTGTTCACTCCGTTGGCCATCCCGCCGTCGACCAGGCTCGGTGGACCGCCAACGCCACTGAGCGCCGCTGGGTGTGCAGGCCGTATTCCTGCAGCCGAAGCGCGCTGCGCCTTTGCCTCAGCGGCGCAAGAATGCAACGAGGACAACGAGCCTGAGACCAAGGGCCGCCATGCGCCGGCACCAGGCCTCGTCAGACAATCCGCTCGTTGGGCTGGGTGATCTTGCGCATCGGCTCGTAGCGATCCGATCGCACCATCAGCGGGTGCACGGCATCGCCGCCATCCCAGCGCGGGTCGTCGATGCCCTCGAAGACCTCGTGCAGGCGCTGGCCCCAGGTGCTGCGGATCATGCGGAAGTACGGGTTGTGGTCGTCGATGCAGACCACGTGCTCGCTGCGGAATTCGCCTTCGCGGTAGACCAGCAGGTCCAGCGGCAGGCCCACCGACAGGTTCGACTTCAGCGTCGAGTCCATCGACACCAGCGCGCACTTGGCCGCCTCGTCCAGCGGCGTGGCGGGCGTCAGCACGCGGTCGAGGATCGGCTTGCCGTACTTGCTTTCGCCCACCTGGT
>Ga0316603_10001356_pt1 | contig 12953 bp, 9 predicted proteins | sample OWC_soil_day10_n_FD_207649 | JGI IMG/M metagenome (GOLD analysis project Ga0316603, IMG submission 207649) | Wetland soil microbial communities from Old Woman Creek delta, Ohio, United States - OWC_soil_day10_noCT | ecosystem: Environmental > Terrestrial > Soil > Wetlands | place: USA: Ohio...
CACCCGGGGGCGACGGCGCTCTTCATCCAGGGCTGCGGAGCCGACGCCAACCCGTCGCCCCGCGGCACCGTCGAGCTAGTCGAGCGCCACGGCCGCGAACTGGCCGATGCCGTCGACCGCGTGATGGGCACCGGGACCCACGTCGTGGGCCCGCTCAGGGCGGCGTTCACGACGGTGTCGCTCGACTACGCACCGGCGCCGGACGCCGACGCCTGGCGCCGCAGGCTCGCGGATTCGAACCCGCACGTGCGCAGCCATGCGCAGATGATGCTCGACGTCGTCGCACGCGACGGGCACACGGTGACGGCCGAGCCGGCCCCGCTTCACGTCCTCCGCCTCGGCTCGCTCCCGATCGTGGCGCTCAGCGGCGAAGTCGTCATCGATTACGCGATGGCGGTGAAACGCAAGTACGGCGGCGGGACCTGGGTGGCGGCCTATACCGACAGCGTGTTCGGGTACGTACCGTCGGCGCGCGTGCTTCGCGAGGGCGGCTACGAAGGCGGCGACGCGATGCTCTACTTCGGCCGTCCCGGCCCGTTCGCCGACTCGGTGGAGTCGCGCGTCATGGGCGGCGTCGACCGCCTCATGGCCGCCGCCGGCATCGCGCCGGGCTCGTGACCACCGTCGGCGGCGCGCTCCCGTCGTAAACTGGTCCCGTGGAGCCCCCATGACCCTTGTCGAGTCGTTCGTCCGCGTCGCCCGGCAGCAGGGCGACAAGCTCGCCGTCATCGACCGGGCCACCGGCCAGCGCGTCACCTACAAGGCGGCGCTCATGCGCGCGATGATCCTCGCGCGGAAGCTCGAGGCGTACGAGCCGGGCTTCATCGGCGTGATGATCCCGAATTCCGCCGGGGCGACGCTCGCCGTCATCGCCTCGCTCATGTCCGGCCGCGTGCCGGTGATGATCAACTACTCCACCGGCGCGGCGCAGAACTGCGAGATGGCCCAGCGCCGGCTCGACTTCCGCACCATCCTCACGTCGCGCAAGCTCCTCGCGAAGATCAAGTGCCCGGAGGTCGACGGCATGGTCTTCATCGAGGACATCGCCGCGTCGGTTTCCGCCTTCGCAAAATTCACCGGCGCCCTGCGCGCCGGCCAATCGGCCGACCGCATCCTGGCTGCGCTGCCGCCCGGCGGAGACGATGACCACGCGGTCATCCTGTTCACGAGCGGGAGCGAACGCACGCCCAAGGTCGTGCCGCTCACTCACCGCAACTTCCAGGCGAACCTCGAGGGCCTTCACGGCGTCCTCGACTTCGGCCCCGGCGACGTCATCCTGGGCAACCTGCCGCTGTTCCACGTGTTCGGCATCAATACGGGCCTCTGGCTGCCCCTCATCACCGGCGCCACGGTCGTCACCGTCCCCAGCCCCCTGGAGTTCCGGTCCATCTGCGCGGCTATCCGCGAAGAGCGCATCACGATGGTGATTGGCACGCCGGTGTTCCTGGCGGGCTACCTGCAGAAGTCCGAGCCCGGCGACTTCGAGTCGGTGCGCCTGCTCATCACGGGCGCCGACAAGTGCCCCGAGTCGCTGCGCCACCAGTTCTGGGAGCGGCACCGGGTGGTGCTCCTCGAGGGCTACGGCACGACGGAAACCAGCCCGGTGATCTCGGTGAACTCGCCGTCCCACAACCGGCCCGGCAGCGTGGGCCGCGTCCTGCCGAATCTCGAGGTGCGGCTGGAGCACTGGGACACCGGCGAGCCCTGCGCGACGGGCGTCATCGGCAAGATCCTCGTGAAGGGCCCGAGCGTGATGAACGGCTACTTCGACGACTTCGAAGCCACGTCGATGCGCCTGCACCGCGGCTGGTACGACACGCAGGACATGGGCTACATGGACGCCGACGGCTACCTCTGGCACGTCGGCCGGCTCGCCCGGTTCCTCAAGATCGGCGGCGAGATGGTGTCGCTCCCGCAGGTCGAGGACATCCTGCAGCGCGCGCTGCCGCCCGGCGTGGACGGCGTCGTGGTCGAGGCGCCGGACGCGGCGCGGGGCGCGCGCGTGGTGGCGGTGGTCACCGAAGGCGTCGACGAACGCGAGGTGCTGCGGCAGATGGGAGGGGACCTGCCCAACATCGCCCTGCCGAAGCAGTTCGTCGTCGTGCCCGAGCTGCCCAAGATGCCCAGCGGCAAGATCGACTACCGCAACCTCACCGAGATCGTGCGCGGCCTGGTGCACCGCGCGTGAGGGAGAAGATGCGACGATTCGCTGCGGCGATCCTGATCGTCACGTGCGCGCATCCCGCGTTCGCCGCCGCGCACCCGGGCCCGGCCGTCCAGCCGCACGGGCCGGCCTACCTACAGGACGCGGCTCGCGCCGCGCTGGTCCGCGAGGCGGAGCAGGCGCTTCTGGCGGGACCGTTCAGCGTGATGGACAAGCAGCGGGCGGCGCCGAGCGGCGACAAGCACGATTTCGTCTCGCTTGCGCCCTACTGGTGGCCCGACCCGGCCAGGCCCGGCGGCCTGCCGTATGTCCGCCGCGACGGCGAGGTGAACCCCGAGTCGAAGCGCGATACCGACGACGTGCCGTTTGGCCGGATGGTCGGGGCCGTCTCCACGCTCGCCGCCGCGTATCGCGAGACAACAGACGAGCGATTCGCTTCGCGCGCGGCGCTCCTGCTTCGTGTCTGGTTTCTCGACCCGGCCACCCGCATGAACCCGAACCTGGACTACGGGCAGGGCGTGCCCGGGCACAACACCGGGCGCGGCGCCGGCATCATCGCCACTCGGCGCCTCGTGGACGTCGTCGACGCTGCGCGCCTGCTGGCCGCGTCGCCGGCGTGGACGGCCCGCGATGCGGACGGCCTCCGCGCCTGGTGCTCGGCCTATGCCGCCTGGCTGAAGACCAGCCGGAACGGCCTCGAGGAGGCCGCCGCCGAGAACAACCACGGCACGTGGTACGAGGCGCAGTTGACCGCGCTGCTGCTCTACACGGGCAGGGACGGCGAGGCCAAGGCCAGGTTCGACGCCGCGAAGCGGCGCTTGGCGTCGCAGATCGAGCCCGACGGCCGCCAGCCGCGCGAGTTGGCGCGGACGCGGTCGTGGAGCTACAGCGTGATGAACCTCCACGGCTGGTTCACCGTGGCCCGGCTGGCCGGGGAGGCCGGCGTCGACCTGTGGCACTACCGGACGGCCGACGGCCGGTCGCTGCGGGCCGCCGTCGACTATCTGGTGCCGTTTGCCCGCGGCGACGCGCGGTGGCCGCACCAGCAGATTACACCCATCGCGCGGGACGAGTTTGCCGCTCTGCTGGATCAGGCTGCGCGGGTCTGGGCCGACGGCGGGTACGGCGCGCTCGCCGCCCGACTGCGGCAGGCGTCGAAGTAGGCCGCCGGCCGGAGTTCCTGCCCCTGCTCAACGCGCGATCACGATCGCCGTCATGTCCTCGAGCTGCTCCGTGCCCAGTGTGGCCCTCAAGCGCAGGATGTAGGTGCCCTGGCCGAGGCTGCCGACAGGCAGCTCGAAGGTGACCGTTCCGTTCTCGAGCGCCGGCACCGGCAGTTCGGTGAGCTCTTTGCCTTCGCGCGTGAGGACATGGGCCTGCACGAGCGGTTTGTCGTCCGGCCGCTGCGTGTAGCAGTCGAGGGCGACCAGCACGCGGTCGCTGCGGCGGAATTGCCGGACGGCGGTCGGGGGCGGGTCGGGTGAGGCGCGGATGGCGCGCAGCTCCGCGATCGATCGCGCGAGGAAGAAGCGCGGAGACGAGATCGCGAACGGCGCCGCTGACCAGTCGGGGGCCGCGAGCGGCTGCGACCACGTGTCGAGCGTCGATTGGTCGTCGCCCTTGGCGGTGTACTTCAGGGTGAACGGGCCCGGCGGCACCTCGAACGCGGCGGCCACGCGCGACGGCTTGCTGGTGCCCGGCGCCGACGGCGGGCGCTGCGGCACGATGTCGACGCCGCGGCCCGTGGCCACCGTGACGTCGAGCCCGCCCACACGGCCGGCGTCTTCGGGCCCGGCCGGATCCCACGCCACCACGACGCGGGTCCTCCCTTCGGTCCCTTTCGAGAACCCGACCCAGACATCGACCGGGCGCTTGCCGGGCTGCCGCTGCGCCAGCGTGTCGAGCGCACCCGCGACCTTTGGCTCGAGCGTTCTCGCCGACGCCTCGGCGGCCTTCTCGAGCTCCTTCGCGCTCGGCGCGAAGTAGCCCTGCCTCGCCAGCACGCGCGTGCCCGATCGCTTCACCTTCACGCTGATCTTGTGGTACTTCCCGTCGTCTTCGGTGCGCGTCGGCGTGTAGCCGAGGATGTAGTAGGCCGTATTGTCCACGAACACGCGTTCCAGGCCGCCCGCGAAGTTGTTCGTATTGACGATCGTGCGGCCGCCGGTTTCGGCCGCGAGCTGGTAGAGCGTGCCCTTGTCGCCCAGGCGCATTTCCATCGACAGCCCCGTCGGATCGAGCGGGTAGATCGCCACGTTGCCGCGGTTGGCGGCCTCGACGATCGTGCGCATCTCGTCCTGCAGGTTGCCGTCGCGAGACCCGGTGTAGGTGGGCGGGCCCTGGCTGACGAAGATGATCGACTTGCGGCCCTCGCGCATGCCGCCGAGCTTCATGGTGAGCGCAGCCAGCGCGGAGAAGGTGACCTGGGCGCGCACGCGGCGGATGTCGCCGCGCATGAGCTGGGCCTCTTCCATCACGCTCTTGACGGGGAAGATCTCGCCCTGGCGCCCCTCGAACTTGTTGATGGTGGCGAGCAGCTCCGGCTTCGAGCGCGTGAAGCGCAGCGCGCTCAGCGTCGTCAGCGGGTCCATGATCGCGACCAGGTCCGTCGGCCAGAGGCGGTTGACGAACAGCGTCAGCGCCTGGCGCATCGGGATCGTGATCTGCGGCGCCTTGTCGATGTGGTAATCGTCGAGGAAGAGCGCGAGCACGCGCACGTCGTCGCGCGCGGCCTCGGCTTCGGCCTGGTCCTGGGAACGGATCTCGAGCGAGGTCTCGTCGCCGGCCGGGCGCCGGCCTTCCAGGCGGACGAACTGGAGTTGTTCGACTTTCTGCGGAACGCCGTCCTCGGCCACTTCGAAGTCGGCGGCCGTGAGGTCGGCCACCGGCATGTCGCCCTTGCCCGTGACCGTGACATCCACGCGGACCAGTTTCACGCCCGCGCGGAAGACCGGCTGCTGCTGGGCGGGTTGCTGCTGGCCCGTGGGCGGCGCCTGCTGGACGGGCGGCGTCTGCGTGCCGGGCGGCGGGGCCTGGCCGGCGGCCAGCACCGTGATGGCGAGCACGAACGCACCCACCCCCGCGACCGCTGCGGATCGGCCGCTCCAGGACCTCATGATGGCATTGTAGTCTGTGCGCGCGGCAATCCCAGGGCGCGCATGGGACCAGTAGCCAGTAGCCAGTAGCCAGTAGCCAGTAGCCGCTGGACACCGTGCCGCGTGACGGGAATCCCTACTGAATACTGACTACTGGCTACTGACTACTTCTTCTTGCTTCTGGCTTCTGGCTTCTTCTGTCTTCCACCCTCTGTCTTCTGTATTCTTCCCCTGTCATGCCTGCCTCCCACATCGTCATCACCGACTCTGGCCTCGGGGGGCTCTCGATCTGCGCCGCGCTCGAGCAGGGCTTGCGCGGCCTTGCGGCTCCCGGCGGGGTCCGGCTGACCTACGTGAATGCCTGGCCGTTCGAGGACCGCGGCTACAACGACCTGCCGGATGCTGGCGCACGCGCGCAGGTCTTCGACGCGGCACTCGCGCGCATGGCGGCGATGAGGCCCGACCGGGTGCTCATCGCCTGCAACACGCTGTCGATTCTCTACGAGCACACCGCGTTCAGCCGCCGGCCGCCGGTGCCGGTCTACGGCATTGTCGATGCCGGCGTAGACCTGTTCGCCGCGCGCCTCAGCGAGCATCCCGATGCGTCAATCGTCGTGCTCGGCACGAGGACGACGATCGAGTCTGACGTGCACGGCGCGCGCCTTCGCGAGCGCGGCATCGAGGCCCGTCGGATTGCGGCCGTGCCGTGTCACGGCCTCGCGGGCGCGATCGAGCGCGACGTGGACGGCCCGCGCACGGCTGAGCTTGTCGCCGAGTGCGCGGAGCGGGCGGCGGCCGGGGCGCCGCCGGGTGCGACGTTGTTCCTGGGACTGTGCTGCACGCACTACGGCTACATCGCCGTGCGCCTCGTCGACGCCGTCGCGCGCCTGGCGGCGCGCCGTGTGCGCGCCCTCGACCCCAACCTCCAGCTGACCGCCCGACTGCTGGCCGACGCCGCGTTCGTCGGCGGGGCGGGTCCAGCCGACGGTCCTGGAGCCGGACCTCGGGCCGTCGAGGAGCGGAGCGCCAGCAGTAGGTCCGGCGCAGTGACGGTGGAGCTCGTCTCGAAAGTCACGCTCTCCGCGACTGCCCGCGCCGGCATCGCGCGCCTGGTCGAGCCTGTCTCGCCACCCACGGCCGCGGCCCTGTTATCCTATGCCCTCGTCCCCGACCTCTTCTGAGGGGTCGGGACCATTTACGTGCAGAGACCCGCGCGGCTGACAATATTGTGATCGACTACGCCGATCGCCAGCCGCCCGCTGGGCCCTCTGCATCTGGAGTGGCCTCATGAGAGTTCTGCTGCTGACCGGTCCCGGGGGCGACGCCCAGGGCTGGGGCGACATGAAGGTGACGGAAGCCGTCGCTGACGCGGCGGCCGCCGTGGGTCATCCCGCCAGGATTGCGTTCGTCGAAACGGAGCAGGATTTCCTGCGCGTCATCGACGGCGGCGGCTTCGACATGGTCTGGAGTGCCCTCTACTACATCACGCCGAACGAGAAGTTCATCGGGCGGGGCGAGGGCGGCATGTGGGTGGCCGACGTCCTCGACAGCCGGGGCATCCCCTACATCGGCTCGAACAGCCGGACGATGAAGGACATGATCGACAAGTTCGAGACGCACGAGACGCTGGCGGCCCGCGGCGTGTCGGTCCCGGCGCATCACCTCGTGCGCAGCACCGACGACGTGTCAGCGATCCGGTATCCCGCGTTCGTGAAACCAATGGGCGAATCGCGGTCGGTGGGCATCAACGACGACAGCGTGGTGAACAACGCGGACGAGCTGCTGCGCCAGGTCCGGTGGATCGAGCGCGAGTTCCAGCAGGCCGCCCTCGTCGAGGACTTCATGCCGGGCGACGAGTTCACCACGCTCGTCCTCGGCAACGGCGCCAGCCGGCAGTGCCTGCCCGGCCTGGTCACCGTGGAGCCGAAGTACTACGGCAGGCACAAAGTGCTACGGGCGGACCTGCGCGGCGTGGGCCTCACGAAGATCAGCAAGCCCCCTGCGCGTGGAGCCGAGGCCGCCGCGCTGGCCGTCCAGGCCGCCGACGCGATGCGCTGCCTCGACCACGTGCGCATCGACATCAAGACCGACGCGCAGGGCGCGCTGCGGATCATGGAAGTGAACGGCATCCCGGGGCTGAAGCCGCTGAAGAGCTGGGCGCCGCAGATCTACACGCTCTACTTCAGATCGCCCGAGGGCGAGATGGCGGACTACCGGGGTCTAATCCGCACGATCATCGAAGCGGGCGGCGAGCGGTACGGCATCAGTTGACGGTGCGCGAGAAGTACTCCTCGACAAGCCTATAGTCCGCCTGGCTGTAGTCGCGCTGCCGGCCGTCGATGATCCGCGTCAGGAACGTCTCCCAGTGCTCCACGTGCTGCATCGTCGTGATGCGGTTGCGGAACATGGCGGCGGCCTTGCGCGGGTCCGATGCCATCTTGTCGAGGATGCCGGTCACCTCGGCACGAAAGCCGGATTCCCCGTAGTACTCCAGCCAGGCGTTCCACGCACGCGCGGGCCCTGCACGCGTCCTGAAGGGCCGGGAAAGCCTCGTGAGATCGCGGCCGAACGCGCGCGCCTCGCGCGGGCCGAGCCGCCGCAGGCCCTGGTCCGTGATGCGGTAGGGATGCAGCTCGATCGCGGCGACGCGCCCGCGCTCACACCGCAGGCTCACGCAGAAACCCGTCTTCCGGTGATGGAGCGTGGTGGCCTGGTAGAACGCGAAGTTCCCGAGGCTGTAAACAATCGGCCGGCCCTCCCACCACTCGATGCCCTGCGGAACGTGGGGGTGGTGCCCGATGACGCAATCGGCGCCAGCCTCGACAAGCGATCGGAACGCCTCGACGACGTAAGGAGGCGGAAACGGCACGTACTCGAGGCCGCAGTGCGCGACGACGATCACCACGCCGCCGACCTTCTTCAGGGCCCGCGTCTGCGCCGCCGCCAGCTCGATGTCCCAGCCGAAGACGCCCGCGCCGCCGGCGGTGGCCGTCAGGTCCTCGCCTTCGCTGATGTTGACGATGTGGATGGCCTGGCCGTTGACGCGCAGGCTGAGCGGGGCGAGCGCCTGCGCATCGGTGAGGCCCGCGCCGACGGTCCGTATGCCCGCGCGGTCCAGCACGCGCAGCGTCTCGCGGAGGCCCGCCACGCCGTAGTCGAGCACGTGGTTGTTCGCCAGGCACGCCACGTCGAATGGCACAACCGTGAGACCCGCCGCGTGCGCCTGCTCACCCTTGAACACGGCGCCGCTCTTCCAGACCGCCGACGCGGCAGAGGTCAGCGCGCATTCGCAGTTGACGATGCGCAAGTCCGCGCGACGCAGCACCGGCAGCAGGTCGCCGTAGATCGATTCCGGTGCGTCACGGATGATCGGCTCGAACGCGCGGATGGGCGCCCAATCCGACGCGACGAGCACGGTGGCTGGCAAGGTGCGTGCGCGACCCATTGTTGGACATTATCCCCGAGTCGCGCGCGTCAGCCTACCAGGTCGTCCGGCCCGGGTACTGCGCAATCGACTCGTCGGGCGTCAGGATGGTCAGGCCGTGGACGATGGCCTGGCTGACGAGCATGCGGTCGAAGGGGTCACGGTGAAGCGCGGGAAGGCGCGCGACGTGCAGCGCTGATTCTTCGTCGATGGGCAGAGCGGCGATCCCGTGCGCCTCGCGCATCTCGCGCACGAATCGGTCGGGCGGCCCGGGCAGCGGCAGGCGTCCGAGGCCGTGCTTGACGGCGATTTCCCATGCCGAGGCGGCGCTCAGATACACCTCGGTGTCGGGCGCCTGAAAGAGCTCGCGGGCGTGCGGCGAGAGTTCGGGCGCGCCCGCGACAATCCAGAGGAACGTGCAGGTGTCGAGCAGCAGCTTCACTGGCGTCGTGCCCGCCGCCGGCCGCGCCGATTGAAGCCGCCCTCCGGTTCGCCCTCCGCGACCTGGAGGAGGCCGGACCGGGAGCCCGTCCCGGCGAAGGCCGGACCGGCGGCGCCCTCGAAACCTCCCAGGACGTCTTCGGGCAGCGGTTCGAAGAACGAGGGAGAAACCGTGAACCGCCCGCGCGCGAGGCCGACGGGGCGCGGCGTCGTGCGGGCGGACTGCACGGCGTGCAGTTCGGCCACGGGCCGGTTGCGCTTGCAGATCAGCACCCGTTCGCCGTGCGCGGCCATGTCCAGGTACTCGGACAGCTTGGCCTTCGCCTCGAAGATGTTGACTACAATCATGGTCATATTATTGACTAACTAATATGTGTGGTCAAGCACTTTCGCGCACCTGGCTGTACCCCTGGGGCCTCCGCGGTCCTGGACCCCTGCCGATGGCCGCAGTAGAATCCCCGCACTCCACAGGAGCGCTGACATGAGAACGGCAGCACTGGCCCTGGTCTTTTGCCTCTTCGCCGGCCTCGCCGGCGCCCAGCCTTATCAGGCGACCTGGGAGTCGCTCGACGCGCGCCCCACCCCTGCGTGGTTCCAGGACGCGAAGTTCGGCATCTTCATCCACTGGGGCGTGTACTCGGTGCCGTCCTACGCGCCGGTCCTGCCCGGCAAGCTGGCGTACGCCGAGTGGTACTGGAACGCGCTCGTGGGCGGCAAAGGTCCAAAACCGAGCCCGATTCAGTCCGGCACGTGGGACTACCACCGCCGGCAGTACGGAGCCGACTTCGACTACAAGGACTTCGCGCCGCAGTTCCGCGCGGAGCTCTTCGACGCCGACCACTGGGCGGAGGTCTTCCTGCGCTCCGGCGCGAAATACGTGGTGCCCACGTCGAAGCACCATGAAGGGTTCGCGCTCTGGCCGAGCCGCGAGGCGTCTGCCACGTGGGGCCGGCCCTGGAACGCGGCCGAGATCGGCCCGAAGCGCGACCTGCTGGGCGAGCTGACGCAGGCGGTGCGCGCGAAGGGCCTGAGGATGGGCTTCTACTACTCGCTCTACGAGTGGTACAACCCGCTCTGGCTCACCGACAAGCCGCGCTTCGTCCGCGACCACCTCTTCCCGCAGTTCAAAGACGTCGTCACCCGCTACCAGCCGTCGATCATCTTCTCGGATGGTGAATGGGATCTCACGTCGGCCGAGTGGCGGACGCCTGAGCTCCTCGCGTGGTTGTTCAACGAGTCGGCCGTGAAGAGCGAGGTGGTCGTCAACGACCGATGGGGCAAGGACTGCCGGCACAAGCACGGCGGCTACTGGACGACGGAATACACGCCGGGGATGGCCGACACGTCGCACCCGTGGGAAGAAAGCCGCGGGATGGGCTTCTCGTACGGCTACAACCGCGCCGAGCGCCTGGAGCATTACCGGACGGGCCGCGAACTGGTCACCGTGCTCGTCGACATCGTGAGCCGGGGCGGCAACCTGCTGCTGGACATCGGCCCCGATGCCGACGGCACCATCCCCGTGATCATGGAGCAGCGGCTCGCCGAGATTGGCGCGTGGCTGGCCGTGAACGGCGACGCCATCTACGGCACCCGGCCGTTCACCGTCTCGAAGCAGTGGAGCGCCGGCGAGGTCCCGAAGATCGACTACAACAAGGAGTACGACTCCGCATACGACGTCGCGAAGCTGACGGGGCCGCAGCCGGCCGGGAAGGCGTCCATCGAGGCGTTCTTCACCCGGAAGGGCAACGACGTCTACGCGATTCTTACGCGCTGGCCCGGCAAGCGGTTCATCCTCAAGGATGCGGGCTCCCTGTCGCCGAAGACCGTCTCGCTGATCGGCGCGCCCGGCGTGCTCCGCTCGGTGAAGTCCGGCACGTCGCTGACGATCGATCTGCCGGAGCTGCCCGACATTCTGCTCGGACAGCCGATGTGGGTGATCAAGATCGCGCAGTAGAAGCCAGAAGACAGAAGCAGAAGACAGCGATGAGGGCAGTCCGCGGGGAGAGTCGCGGAGGATCCATGCGCGTGTCGTGGCGTCCAGGAGTGCTGATTCTCGGTTCATGCGCCTGGCTGATCGCGGCGGCAGCCAGCCCGCCCGAAACGCGCCCGGAGCCCGGCCTGCTTTTCTATCTCTCCGGGGACCGGGGACTCACCGCCGACTACTCCGCGGGCGGGACGCCGGAGCCGAACTACGCGAGCGAAGTGACCGTCATTCCGGACGGCGCGCGCGGGCCTGGGCTGCAGTGCGGGCACACGCAGCTGCTGTCGTACTGGGCTCCGGGCAATATCCACGCGCAGCGCGGGACACTCGCCTTCTCCTGGAGATCACGCGAGCCGGTCGGGCCCACCCCGTTTCCGATCTTCCGCGTCGGCTACGCCGATCATTCCAGCTGGGACATGGTGTGGCTGCGCATCGACTACAACGGCGCGTCGGGGTTCGACGCCTTCGTCACCGACGCGAGCCTCGCCAGGACGCGTGTGACCCACGCGCTGGGAGCGTTTCCTCCGCCATCGGCCTGGACGCACCTGGCGTTCAGCTGGGACGAAACGCGCGGCGTCCGTTTCTACGTCAACGGCCGGCTCGCGGCCGCGCGCGAGGCCTCCGGGCGGTTCGACGCCGCGCTCGACCAGTTCGGTCCGCACTCGCGCATCATCAGCCCGTACCAGGTGCAGAGCGCCTACAACTTCGTCCGCGGCGGCGACATCGACGAGGTCCGGATCTACGACCGCATGCTGGACGACGAGGCCATCGCGGCCATCGCGACGGGCGCCGCCGCGCCGCCTCAGCCGCCCCTCGAACGCGATCTCGCCACCGCGCGATGGCGCGACGAATGGTATTACCGCTACGGCTGGAACCGCCCGGGCGACGTGCCGCCGCTCATCGACGCGCCGGCCGCCAGCATCCGCAAGGTCGAGATCCACGACGCCTTCGATCTGAAGCGCTGGTACTGGCGCGGCACCGACGGCATCCGTGAAACGACCTGGCCCGGCGTCTACAACCGCTCGCGGCTGCCGGGCCGCAACGACTACTTCCAGTTGCCGGACTGGGACTGCTACTCGCTGTCGGGCCAGTCGGTGGCCTTCACGATGCCCGACGAACCCTGGAACCAGATCGAGGTGTCGGGCGCGGCGTTCGGGGCGCTCTCCGCCGCCGGGACGGCCGTTGACCGGCCCAGGGGCCAGGAGCGGACCTTCCATCGGCTTCAGGCGGAGGCCCGCGGCGGCACGCTCACCTTCACCAACGCCGAACAGGAAACACCCATCGGCGAACTCGGCGCGTACTACGTGACGCCCTGGCGCGAGCCCGAAGGGGTGGGTCGCCTGACGTACCGGCTCACGTCGGGGGTCGAACCGAACCTGCCGAGCGTGCAGCCGATTGTTCGCTTCATCGCCGGCCGGTACGCGCCCGACGAGCGCGCCGCCATGGTGGCCGTGCCGGCGGGCGCTCCGCGCACACCCAGGACCGGCGGCGTCCCCCGCGGCCTCCCCATCGTGCACGTGCTCGTGCCCTCCGACTTCCGCGACGCGGACCTGGGTGCGCGCCGCGCGCGGTTCAACTACTCGTGGGTGAACATCCATGCCGGTCTCGACGGCATCGCGATCGATCTGCCGGCACTGTCCTTGGCGCCCACGCACGGGACGGTTGTCCCGCTGAACATTCAGGTGAGCGATCCGATCTGGCCCCTGCGGAAGATGCTCGACGTAAGCCTCTCGGTCACACCGGGCGAGCCCCGAACGATCTGGCTCGACACGCGCGATCGCATCCTGCCCGGCGACAAGGGCCTGTGGATCACGATCGCCGCGGCAGCCGCCGGGTTCGGCCCCGCGA
>Ga0316603_10001359_pt1 | contig 12946 bp, 10 predicted proteins | sample OWC_soil_day10_n_FD_207649 | JGI IMG/M metagenome (GOLD analysis project Ga0316603, IMG submission 207649) | Wetland soil microbial communities from Old Woman Creek delta, Ohio, United States - OWC_soil_day10_noCT | ecosystem: Environmental > Terrestrial > Soil > Wetlands | place: USA: Ohio...
TACTACTCCGGTCCACGCTGGACTTTTAAATGGTGGAGGTGCCGGGAATCGAACCCGGGTCCGAAGATCATCTACAGAAGGCGTCTACATGCTTATACCAGTATTTGTTTTAGCCGCCTGAAACTCCACTGGCCGGGATTATCAGAAGGCGATCCTGTTTCAACTTCGCTTCGGGGCCACAGGCCCTCCCCTCGGCTATCCCACTAAAATGACGATCTGTCCTTCCCCGCGGGAGAGAGTCGGCAGATCGTTAGCAGGTTATTAAGCTGCTAAAGCGTAGTTATAATTGTCGGCGTTTAATTCGCCCCGGATTGTTTTACGAGCCACCCGGACCTCGGCATGCAACCTTTGCTTATTATCCCCGTCGAAACCTTTACACCCCCTTAAAATCCGGGGCTGGGGGCTAGCAATAAGGGGCTGTTTTCCCCCAATCCCTAAACCCTAGTCCCTAATCCCTAGTTTTTCCTCTTTCCTTGAACACCTGTGCGACTTCGCGGCGCATATCCTTCTTCTTCAGATCCTCGCGCTTGTCGTACATTTTTTTGCCTTTGGCAAGGCCCATCTCGATCTTGACCATCCCTTTTTTGAAATACAGCCTGAGGGGTATGAGCGAATACCCCTGCTCGCGGATCTTGCTGTGCAGCTTGCCGATCTCCTTTTTGTGGAGAAGCAGCTTGCGCATCCGGTCCGGGTCATGATTTTCCCTGTTGCCGAAACTGTACGGAGATATGTGCAGGTTATTTAGAAATGCCTCGCCGTTTCTTACCAGGGCAAAGGAATCGTTCATGTTAGCCTTGCCCATCCGCAGGGATTTTACCTCAGTTCCACTCAAAACCATTCCCGCCTCGTACTTCTCCTCGATGAAGTAATCGTGGTAGGCCTTCTTGTTGTTGCAGATCAACTTTTCGCTCATGGTTGTATAGTATCAAATCGGCTTTGGAAAAACCATAAGAATATTGGGAATTTCAGGAAACAGTCGCTGAGAGGAATTCGCCGGCCGGGGCAACTTCCAGAAGTTTGCCTTCCAGTATCGCCGCCGGGACATCCTCCACAGATACAGCCTGCTCCAGACCCATTACCAGGAAATCGGCCCGTTTGCCCACTTCCAGGGAACCGGTCTCGTGGGCAAGACCCAGTGCAGTGGCCCCGCCGAGGGTGGCCATACGCAGTATCTCCGAGGGAGTTAAAACGCCGGGGAAATTGTGCCAGAGGCAGCTCATCTCATCCTGCATCGACAAGGAATCGTTACTGGCAAGGGAATCGGTCCCCAGGGCAAGGGGGATTCCCGCTTTCCTGAACAACTGTACGGGCGCCTTCCCCACGTTAAGCATCTCGTTGCTGCGCGGGCAGAGCACCACGCTGACCCCGCGCTTCTTCAGCAGTTCAGCATCGGCGCCGTTCACATGGACGCAATGGGCTGCCTTCGGGGCAGACTGCAGGATCCCCAGCCTGTCCAGATATTCGACCGGGGTCATCTTGCGTGGAGACGGCAGATAATCCTGCCAGCCCACATGGGGATATAAGAGCTCCGCGATCTTTCCCGTCGAATCGAACAGAAAATCGCTTTCCTCCCTGGATTCCGCAAGGTGAATCGCCAGGGGAACCGACCTGCCTGCCGCAAGGGCTGCAATCTGCTTCATGAAAGCCTCGGACAGGGTATGGGGCGCATGGGGGGAAAGCCCGGGCTGCATTCCGGGACTGTTGAAATGGGTCAACTCCGATTCGAGCTTTGCAAGGAGCGAAGAGCAGCGCAACGGGTCCTGACCGATGGCTTCCAGGTAAACCCTGCCGGCAAGGGACGTTCCGCCGTACACCGGCAGGAAAGAACCGTCGCTGAGGATATCGCCGACTGCCGTTGTCCCCGATTCCAGCGAGATGCGTATGCCCTCCCGCAGGGACAATTCCCTCTCCTGGCGGGTCAGGCCGCGGCCTATCTTGATGACCTGTATCACCCAGTCCACGTACGTTCTCGGGGAGTAGTCGATCCCTTTCCTGATTTTCCAGGAGGGAAAGTGGGTCAGTTCGAGGTGGGTGTGGGCATTCACGAAACCCGGTATGATTGCGCAGCCGGGAAAGTCCTCTACCGGGACCGGATAGGCCGAGCGCAGGTCGGACAGTTTCCCCACGGCTTTGATGCGGCCCTCGTCGACAAGCAGCGCTCCCCCTTCAATGGGAGGGGAGGAGACGGGCAGAATATATGATGCCGCTACGATTTTCATGTCGCGATCCAAAGGTTACCAGGATACCTTCTTCAGTTTTCCCTGTCCCGCCTTTTCACCCCGGGTAGGCAGCATCCGGTTGCACTCATCGACAAAAACCAGTTTCGGTTCGTACTCCAGAGCTTCTTCATTGTCCATGGAGACAAAACTCGCAATGATGACCAGGTCTCTCGGAGCTACCATGCGGGCGGCGGCACCATTCACGCACACTACCCCGGAACCGCGCTCACCCTCGATGGCATATGTTTCGAAACGGTTGCCGTTCGTCACGTCCCAGATGCACACCGCTTCGTACGGAATGATATCGGCCGCATCCATCAGGTCCCTGTCAATGGTAATGCTTCCTTCATACTGGAGATCTGCTCCGGTAAGGGTAGCACGATGTATCTTGCTTTTCAGCATCCTTCTTTGCATGGAAAGCCCCTTCCTACTATCATATTGTCTATGAGTCTTGTTTTTCCGATTCTGACCGCGAGAGCCAGCAGGGTATCGTCTGTCGCACGTTCAACCTCTTCCAAAGTATTCCTGTGGCGGAATTCAACATACTCCACGGATGCGTATGGCTCCGCCCGCAGGATTTCCAGGACCTTTTCCCGCAGGAGCGCCACGGACGACTCCCCTCTCCGGTACAAATCACCGGCAACAGCAAGGGAACGGTAAAGGCACAGGGCGCTCTTCCGCTGCTCCGGCGAAAGATATGCGTTGCGGGAGCTCATGGCCAGGCCGTCGGCCTCTCGAATGATCGGCATGCCGACGATTTCCATATCCATGTTCAGGTCTGAGACCATCCGGCGAATGACGGCAAGCTGCTGGAAATCCTTTTCCCCGAAAAAAGCCACGTGCGGCATGACGATATTGCAGAGCTTGGCGACCACCGTTGTCACCCCCTGGAAATGTCCGGGACGCGATGCACCGCAGAGCGGCAGCGTCAGGTTCTCCACATGTACCCGGGTCTGGTACCCCTCAGGGTACATTTCACGGGCACAAGGAGCGAAGATGCAGTCAACGCCCGCTTCCTGCGCGATCAGAGAATCTCTTTCCGGGTTGCGCGGGTATGCTTCGAAGTCCTCCCCCGCCCCGAACTGGGTCGGATTGACGAAAATGCTCAGCACAAGGATATCCGCGCGATTCCTTCCTTCGCGCAACAGAGAAGCATGCCCCTCATGGAGAAACCCCATGGTGGGAACAAAGGCGATCGTCTGCCCCCTGGACCTGATCTCGCGGGCCTTTTCCTGCATATGTCGTACGGAATGGATTGTTTCCATGGATATTAAGCTGCCAGCTGCTGGACACAGCCTCCACTAAAGAAATGAATGTTCCTCATCGGGAAATTCGCCGGACTTCACCTCCTGCGAATACCGGGAAACCGCCGAAGAAATGAGTGTTTTTGCGTCCGCATATTTTTTCACGAATTTGGGTGAATATTTGTCGCAAATCCCCAGGATGTCGTGCAGGACCAGGATCTGGCCGTCACACCAGGGTCCGGCGCCGATGCCGATGGTCGGGATGGAAAGTTCCGCCGTTATTTTCCGGGCAAGCTTCAGGGGTATCCCTTCGAGAACTATGGAAAATGCTCCGGCAGCCTGAACGGCAACGGCATCCTCCAGCAGTTTTTCCCCCTGCTCATCCTTTTTCCCCTGAACCTTGTATCCCCCCATGCGGTGTATCGATTGGGGGGTAAGGCCGATATGCCCCATGACCGGGACATCCATATCGACGATTCCCCGGATTATATCCGCCACATTCTTCCCGCCTTCCAGCTTTACCGCTTCCGCCCCGCCGTCTTTCACCAGGCGGCCTGAATTGAGCCTCGCCTCACGCATATCCACCTGGTAGGAGAGAAAAGGCAAATCTGCCACGACCAGCGCGTCGGGCTTCGCCCTGACAACAGCCCTCGTATGGTAGAGCATATCCTCAACAGTGACCGGCAGCGTATTGTCAAATCCCGAGAAAACCACACCGGCGGAATCGCCGACAAGAATGAGATCGACCCCGCACGTATCAATGATCCTCGCCGTCGGGTAGTCGTAGCAGGTCAGGGCGCAAATTTTTTCGCCCCTGCCCTTCATGGCCTGAATATCGAGAACGGTTTTCCTGCGCGACAAAAGAACCTCCAGAAAACAAAAAAGCCCTCGGAACAGAGGGCGTTTGCCTACCATACAATGAGAGAGAATATCTCATGTCGCTGGTTGTTGCCTTCCGTCCCGGTTCCGTAAGGAATCCAGGCGGTATGATACTTCACTTTCACTGCGGCGCCGATCGCTACCCGACCTGACCCACGCAGTGTATACAGTAATTATCACATCTTACGAAAAAATGTCCATCATTAATTTCATCAGGATATCCCCTTCATCAACTCCATCTCTGCGACAACCGCAAGGCTTTCCTCCTTCCTTTTCTCCATGGTGTCGAATATCACGTCAATCATGGCGGCATGTGAAACGACCGATTTTTCGATGTCGGCGCCATCCTGAACCTGCACGGAGGTCGCACGCACCATGGCTTGTGTCATGTCTTCGATGGACTGTATATGCTTTAGGATGTTTTTCGTCGCCTTTGACTGCTCTTTCGAAGCATTGAAGATCTGCGCCGTCATGGTGCTCACATCTTCAATGGACCGGTTGACGAGCTTGACCCCCTTCACCTGTTCTTCGGTGGCCGTCTTTATTTCTTCCGTCATCTCCATGGAGTGTATGGCACTTTCCAGGATGACGCGGAGCGATTCGCCCATGGCACGGCCGATCTCTACCCCCTTCTGCACCAGCTCCTTGCTGAAGGTGACATTTTCGGCAGCTTTCCGGGACTCGCCGAGAATCTCTTCGATAATCCCGGTTATTTCGCCCGTCGACATGCTGGTCTGGTTGGAAAGATTGCGTATTTCATCAGCCACCACGCCGAAGTTCTTCCCGTGCTCTCCGGCTTGCGCGGCAATGATGGAAGCGTTCAGGGCAAGGAGGTTCGTCCTTTTGGTGATATCCTTGATGACCTTGACTATATTGCCGATGCGGCCGCTGTTTTCACTGAGGCGCTTGATCGTTTCGTAGGAAAGCTCAACTGCCGTCTGGATGTCGGCAAGGGCGGCAATGGTCTCTTCCACCTCGTCCATACCCTTGTCGGCCTGGATTTTAACCTCACGGGAAACCGTGTGGGAAATGGCGGCATTCTTTTCCACGTTCCTTATGGAAGCATGCATCTCCTCCATCGCGGAAAGGGATTTTTCGATATTCTCGGCGAGATAATCGAGATTTTTGGTCACCTGATCTATGGCGACGGAAATTTCGCTGACCGCGGAACTGGCTTCGTCAACGGAGGACATGACCACCTCCGAAGAAGAGGCAATCTGCGCAGTCCCATTGAAGACCGATTCTACGGCCATCTTCAGGCTGTTTACATTTGTGGTGTATAAGTCCTTCTTCTGGAGAAACGTAACAAAGGTGGTTTCCAGTTCCGAAGTCAGGGCATCGATTGCCTGAAGCAGATTGATCCTGGTGATCGACGAGGCAGCCTGGTCCGCAAAAAGGTTGATGGTATCGACATCGCTTTCATTGGGATGGCGCTTGCTGAGTTTGTTGTCAATGCCGAACAGGCCGATCGTTTCCCCTTTCACCACAATCGGGCAGAGGACAAAGCTCCGGGAACGCAGGGGCTTGATGTTGTCGAAGGGTGGTTTGAGAAAATAATCGTCGGGACATTTGGACATGTCATCGATGAGATAGCGTTTTTTTTCCGAAAAGCATTTGTAGATTACCCCCGAGCGACTGTCGAGAGGCAGAGTAACGTTCGTGGTATCGAAATCCTCACTGCCGGTGGCAATGGCAAAATAGAGACATCTTCTTTTTGGGTCGACCATGAGGATGTTGACCCGCTCATATCCGAGCACATCATGCAACCCCTCGGCGCAAAGGGAGAGAACTTCCTGGATATCGAGGGATTTCTGGATTCGGTTGCTTATCTTATGGAACTTCCGTATGTTTTCATCAAGAACCTTGTACCTGTTTTCGAACACTTCCTTCTGGGTAACAACCTCGCTGTGCAGTTTGTCAAGTTCTTCAGCCCGGTCATGCATGGACTTTCCAACCTTGCTGATAAAATAGCCGAAAACCGACATTACCACGGCCGTCCCGAAACCCATGTAACAGTACAATGCAATATTATAGGGGCTTCGGACGATGTCGGAAACGATCTGCTCCCCTGTCGACATTCCCGGGATGCGAAAAAACACGACATTGATAAGGGCCCACAATACAGGTGCCACCAGACCCATTGCAAAGCCCACGGTCATATATATCAATTTTCTGTTTTTCAAAATGGATTTCAGCATACGCGCCTTTCACGAACAATCTGAAGTAACGCAACGGTAAACACGCTCTCAACCCGTTATCAGGCTTGGAATAAGCCATTAGCGCATGAAAGTCAATAAGTTTCTTTCTGAATATATATGCGGAATTACAGGGGTGCCCGGACGCAATCCGATATGGGAACGGGAAAGGAGAGATGATCAGACGGATACAGCCGGCAACAGGGTCTCGAGCGTTTATGCGGAAAGAGGAGTCAACCCCTGCGGTCGACTCCTCCTTACCGGGACCGGAATTGCCGCGAAGGCCGGTACAGTCCGCTTCACGGAAATTCCTTCCGCACACCGGAATTGCTAGGACCCTTTGACGGTTTCCTTCAACTCCTTGCCGGCGGTAAATTTCGGGGTTTCACCTGCAGGAATTTTCAGTTCGGCCCCTGTCTGCGGATTGCGACCGGTACGCGCCGCCCTTTCGGTAACCGAAAAGCTGCCGAATCCGACCAGGGTTACTTTGTCTCCGGCAGCAAGCGTACCGGTGATCGCCTCGAGAATCGCATTCAGCGCATTTTCAGCCTGTGCTTTTGTAATCTCGGCTTCCGAGGAAATCTTGTCCATAATATCAGACTTGTTCATTTTTCATCCTCCATTTTCCAAAATAGTCTCTGCAATTATACCAGCTCTCTTCCAAATGCGAGGGGTAAAAGCCGCGGTCGCACCTACCGCGCTCGTCGATTCTGCATCAACGCCTCACAAAAAACCGTTCTTTGCAAGCAGTTCCATTGTTACTCCCCCATCACCGCCGGGCGACTTGCCTCCCGAGAGGAGACGTTCAATATATTTTCCCAGCATGTCTGTTTCAATATTTACCTCATCCCCCGGCTTCTTATACCGCAGATTGGTATTCATGTAAGTATGGGGAATAACGTTCAGAGAAAAACCGTCAGGGGAAGCCGCATTGACGGTGAGGCTGATGCCGTCCACTGCGATTGAACCTTTCTCGATGATGTACCGGGCAAATTTCTCCGGCAGCCGGAACTCATAGGCAAAATTCCCCGATATTTCCCGACGTGAGACGATGGACGCGATACAGTCCACATGACCGCTCACCATATGCCCGCCCAGCCGGTCTCCCAGCCGCAGGGCACGCTCGAGGTTCACATGGTGGCCCGGTTTCAGCCCGGCAAAAGCGGTGCGCTCGATGGTTTCGTGCGACACATCGAAAACAAGGCGGGACGAACCTTTCTCCACTACGGTAAGGCAGACGCCGTTTACGGCTATGGAGTCACCCGGCCTGATTTCCTCCAAAAGAAAGGAAGTCTCGACCGTGAGGCTCGCCGCGGCGCCTGTCTTCGCAATCCTGACAACTTTTCCCACATCTTCTATCAGGCCTGTAAACATGGTTTCTCCGGGTATCCTTCTATCATGTAATCATCGCCGAAACGACGTATGCGAACATCCTGAAGCTTCTGCACATCAGCCATCCGTGCAACGCCCTTGCCGGCAAACAACCCCGGGGCTTCTCCGCCCACCAGTTTCGGAGCGTAAAACAGGAGAAACTTGTCGATCAGCCCCTGGCGAACGGCTTCGCCGGCCAGTTCACGACCACCCTCCAGAAGCAGCGACTGGATTCCCATGGCTCCAAGCTTCATCATCAGATCATGCAAATCCACACGACCGTTGCTCTCCCGGCAGGTGATGATTTCCGCTCCGGACCTTCTCAACTCATCGACCCTTTCAGACTGCCGGACGGTCGTCGCAATCCATGTCTTTGCTTCCGAATCGAGATGAAAAATTCTGGAGCTATCCGGAATCCGCAACCTGCTGTCGACTATGATCCGCTCCGGGTCTCTCAGGCCACCGAGAACCCGGCACGTCAGCTGCGGGTCATCGGCAATCACCGTTCCCACCCCGACCATTATACCGTCAACCATCGCTCGAAGTTTATGAACATATTCCCTCGATTTTTCACCTGTTATCCACTTTGAATCACCCGAATCGGTGGCCGTTTTGCCGTCCAGCGTCATGGCGCATTTCAGGACTACAAACGGCATTCCTGTTGTAACATGTTTGATGAATGATTCGTTGATGCGGCGACATTCCGGTTCCAGCAAACCGATGGAAACATCGATGCCTGCCGCCCGCAGGATTTCCACCCCCCGGCCACGGACTTTCGGATTCGGGTCGATCATCCCGACGAAAACCCTGCCGGCACCTGCTTTCACAAGCGCATCAGCACAGGGAGGAGTCTTGCCGAAATGGCTGCACGGTTCCAGCGTAACGTAGACATCGGCACTGAGAGCCTTATCTCCCGCCTGGCGCAGGGCGTTTATTTCCGCATGGGGCTCTCCCGCCTTCTGATGCCAGCCTTCACCGACGATAGCATCCCCGCGCACGATAACGCAGCCGACCGCAGGGTTCGGGGAGGTTTTGCCGATCCCCCTACGGGCCAGGGCAAGCGCCCTTGCCATTATTTTCTTCTGAAAATCAATCATTCGGCGAAAACTCCCGGGACCTATCTCAGGCTGGCGACATACGCCCTGATGCCATCTTCAATTCCCGATACGGTTGTCTCCTGGAACTCGCTGTCTCTAAGACGGGCGGCCTCCGTTTCGTTGCTGATGAAGGCTGTTTCCACGAGAATGCTGGGCATTGTGGCGCCGACAAGAACATAAAACGGGCCCTGTTTCACGCCAAGGTTCCTCGTTCCCGCATAGCTTTTATCTATTTTTCCGTGCAGGGCCTTCTGAACATCATCCGCCAGACGCGCCGAGTCATTGATCTTGTAGTTTGCCATCAGGTCAAAAAGGATCGACTGGAGCATGCTCACCTTTTCCAGGGAGGTGTTGTTTTCCCGCGCCGCAACACGCTTAGCCTTGTCAGTTTTCGCGAGATTCAGGTAATACGTCTCGATTCCCGCGGCGGCTTTGTTCAGTGACGCATTCGCATGAATGGAAACAAACAGATCCGCATTGACCTTATTGGCAATCGCCGTCCGTTCCTCAAGCGGTATAAACACGTCTTTTGACCGGGTCATGACCACGTCGATCCCGAGGTTTTCACGGATTCTCTTTGCCAGCTTCAGCCCCATTTCCAGGACGACATCTTTTTCCTTCAAACCATCCGCACCGACTGCTCCGGGGTCATGGCCCCCATGGCCCGGGTCAACGACAATTCTGCGGATTTTTCCCGGCTTGAATGCAGTCACGGGCCTGGTCCTTTCCTCTTCCTTCTTCTGTACGAGGTTTTCCGACTCCTGGACCGGCCGATATGCGGAGATGCTGTCGTCGAGTTTCGAAATTTCGGTTTTTCTATCCCCTTTGACATCAATGATGACCCGGTAGGGATCGGAAAGGGGAAATATCTTGAAGTCCCTGATCGTATCGATGTCGAGCACAACGCGCACCACGTCCGGGCGGTACTGCGCTACCCGTGCCATGCGCAGCAACCCGTCACCGATCGGCACATCCTTGACTCCCCGCGCAATTCTCGCTCCCTTGATGTCGAGATAAAGCCTGGGCGGGAGCTTGCCGGACGGATCTTTTTTCAGCCGGTGGTGCTCAAAAACCGCCTCTTTATCGAGGGTTACCGCTATCCTTGTATAATCCGGATTCGACCAGTGCCTGATATCGGTTACCAGGGCAGTTGCGGAGTCCTGCCTGTGCGTCTCTTCGAGTTCTATCCGGATCTGCTCGATGGCCGTTCCCGGCTCGCCGGATTTGATCCCGGTTTCAGCACCGTACACCCGCAATCCCAGCAGGGCAAACACCACAAGGAAGATTCCCGTAAAAAAGATATATTTATTCGCGATACTCACTTTCCATCATCCTTTTCAGCTCGTCCAGCAATGTTATGGCTTCGATCGGGGTCATTGCGGTTACATCCGTTTCTTTCAGCTTTCTCCGGATCAGATCCGCATCCTCGTGAAACAGTGACAGTTGCGGAGACGGCAAGGCCGCTGCATTTTTTTTGCCCCTGGCTATCCTGGGCAGGCCCTCTTCGGCATACTCGCCCTTTTCAAGGTTTCGCAGTATCTCGCGTGCGCGTTCTATGACCTCAGCGGGCAGACCCGCAAGCCTGGCAACCTGGATACCGTACGAGTGCGAAGAGCCCCCCGCGACAATTTTGCGCAAAAATATGATCTGGTCATTCCACTCCTTCACCGCAATGTTGAAATTCTTTATCCGGTCCCTGGTCACCGCAAGTTCGGTCAGTTCATGGTAGTGGGTAGCAAAAAGTGTCTTGGCAGAACAGAATTCCGCATCATGCAGGTGTTCGGCAACCGCCCAGGCAATGGAAACACCGTCAAACGTCGATGTGCCCCGCCCTATTTCATCGAGGATAACGAGACTTTTCGCAGTGGCATTCCGCAGGATGTGGGCAGTCTCCATCATTTCGACCATGAAGGTGGATTGGCCTCTTGCAAGGTTGTCCGCCGCGCCGACACGGGTAAAGATCCGGTCAACCACCCCTATGTGAGCTTCTGCGGCGGGAACGAACGAGCCCATCTGCGCCATGAGCGTAATAAGTGCAACCTGACGCATATAGGTGGATTTCCCCGCCATGTTCGGACCGGTGATTATGATGAGCTGGTTCCCGGAATTGTCGAGCAGCGTATCATTGGCGACGAAGCGCTCTGAAAGATGCACGGCCTCGATCACCGGATGCCTGCCTTCCGTGATCGAGATGGTATCACCAGCATCAACCAGGGGACGGCAATATCCTCTTTCGTGGGCGAGATCGGCCAGGGAAACAAGGACATCCAGAGTGGCAATGAGTTCGGCAGTTCCGGCAATTCTCTCACCCTGGGCGGCCACTTTCTCACGGATCTGCTGGAAAAGCTCATATTCGAGTTCACATATCCGCTCTTCCGCGGTCAGAACCTTCTCCTCATACTCCTTGAGTTCCGGAGTGATGAATCGCTCCGCATTTGCAAGGGTCTGTTTCCTGATGTAATCACCGGGGATGCTCGCCAGGTTGGAGCGGGTAATCTCGATATAATAGCCGAAGACCTTATTATAGCGGATTTTCAGGGAATTGATACCGGTGCGCGTCTTCTCCCGGGCTTCGAGCCCCGCAATATAGCCTTTTCCCTCCCTGCTCAGACAGCGCAGCTCATCAAGTTCCCGGTTATACCCTTTTTCTATTATGCCGCCCTCGCGGATCACGAACGGCGGGTCTTGAACAATGCCGGTCGATATGAGTTCCGCCAGATCCTCCATCGGATCCGCCTCCCCCAGGATCGAAAGGATCAGGGAAGAGGCCGCACCGGCAAGTTTGTCAAGCAGTGCGGGAATCCTCAGCAGCGATTCCTTCAGCGCGACAAGGTCCTTGGCACCGGCACTGGCCATGCTGATTCTTCCGTTCAAACGCTCCAGGTCATACATCCCCGCCAGTATTCCGGCAATCTCATTCCGCCATCCCGCATCCTGGACAAGCTCCGCAACGGCATCCTGCCGTTCTTTTATTTTTCCAACAGATACAAGTGGATAGTTAATCCAATGGCGAAGCTTTCTGGCACCCATCGCCGTCCTGGTTCGATCCATGAGTCCGATCAAAGACCCTTTTCTTTTGCCTTCGGCAAGGGTCGCCGTCAGTTCGAGGTTCTTCCTCGACGATTCATCCAATACCAGGTGCTCGCGTATTTCATAGGGAGTTATTTTCCTGATATGGTCGACTGTCCCCTTTTGCGTCTCCCTCAAGTAGTGGATAATCGCCCCGGCGGCCAACACCCCTGCCCTGAAGTTCCCACATCCGAGCGCGTCAGGCGAACCCACCGAAAAGTGATTTTCCAGCAGTCTTTTTGCATATTCCGGATCGAAGACCCAATCATCCAGGAAAGTTGAGGACCTATCCCCCATAAACCCCGCCACTTCCTTCGAGGCAATGCCGTCACGAAGTGCCGAGGGCAGTAGCAGTTCCCGCGGGTTGATGCACATCATTTCCGCCCAAAGGGCATCAGCCCCCTCCACCTCGGTAACCTTGAACTCCCCTGTCGAAATGTCGAGAAATGACAATCCCCACCGGTCATTTTTCCCGGGACAGAAAGAAAAAAGGTAATTATTCTCCTTTGGGGACAAACTCTCACTGTCCACCACCAGGCCGGGGGTTACAACCTTTACGACCTCACGCTTTACGATCCCCTTGGCAAGCTTCGGATTCTCAACCTGCTCGCAGATTGCAACCTTTTCTCCGGCTTCAATGAGCCTGGAGATATAGGGACCAGCCGAATGATACGGGACTCCGCATAACGGCACATCACCGCCTTCGGAATTCTTGTTGCGGGAAGTAAGGGCGATATCGAGAATACGCGATGCCTTGACCGCATCATCCAGAAACATCTCATAAAAATCGCCCAGGCGGAAAAAGAGAATCGTATCGGGATACTGGTCCTTTATTTCAAGATATTGACGCATCATCGGCGTAAGCTGAGACA
>Ga0316603_10001361_pt1 | contig 12932 bp, 15 predicted proteins | sample OWC_soil_day10_n_FD_207649 | JGI IMG/M metagenome (GOLD analysis project Ga0316603, IMG submission 207649) | Wetland soil microbial communities from Old Woman Creek delta, Ohio, United States - OWC_soil_day10_noCT | ecosystem: Environmental > Terrestrial > Soil > Wetlands | place: USA: Ohio...
CGCTGGCCGATGACCTGCAGGTCCAGCGTCAGCATCAGCGCACTGCAGTTCGCGGCCTTGCAGCGGTCGATCATGCGCGCCATGGCGTCGCGGTCGCGCATCATGTACAGCTGGAACCAGAACGGCGAGCGGGTCGCTGCGGCGATGTCCTCGATCGAGCAGATGCTCATCGTCGACAGCGTGAAGGGGATGCCGAAGGCCTTGGCCGCCTTGGCCGCGAGGATCTCGCCGTCGGCATGCTGCATGCCGGTCAGCCCCACCGGCGCGATGGCCACCGGCATCTTCACGTCCACGCCGACCATCCGGGTGGCAGTGCTGCGATTTTCCATGTTCACCGCGACACGCTGGCGCAGCTTGATCTTGTGGAAGTCGGCTTCGTTGGCGCGGTAGGTGCCCTCGGTCCACGAGCCCGAATCGGCATAGTCGTAGAACATGCGCGGTACGCGCTTCTCGGCCAGCACGCGCAGGTCTTCGATGTTGGTGATCACGGGCATGTCAGTCTCCAGATGCCTTGGTTGCGTGGTTCCGATGCTAGCGAGGCCGACGCCGGCGCTGCCCGAAGAATCTTCAGAGGCGGCGCGAAAGTTCTTCCCGGGCCTCGGCCAGTTCGTGCTCGCACTGCGCGCGCAACCAGCGCGCGAAGCGCTGCGCCGCCTCGGACTTGCCGTGCGTCAGCAGCTGGTAGTGCTGCGTCGGCCAGGCGCGCTGGCGCAGTGGCGGCAGCAGGCTGCCGGCGGCGAGCCAGTGGCGGGCGAGCGTGGGCCGGGCCAGCGCCACGCCCTGGCCGCTGACTGCGGCCTCCAGCGTCAGCCCCAGGTCCAGCAGCTTCGGGCCCTGGTCCGGTTCGGGCCAGTCCAGCCCGGCGGCGCGGAACCAAGGCACCCAGGGCTGCAGCGGCGTGCGCAGCAGCGGCGCGTGGGCCAGATCGGCGGGCTGGCGCAGGGGTGGCAGGCGGGCCAGCAGCGCCGGCGCGGCCAGTGGCAGCACCTGCTCGCACAGCAGCACCTCGGGCGCTCGCGCGTCGACCTCGCCGTAGCGCAGCTCCACGTCGGCCTGCGCTGCATTGGCATCGGCATAGGGCACCGACAGCTGCAGCTCCAGCTCGATCTGCCCGTACGCGGCACTGAAGGACGCCAGCCGCGGCACCAGGATCTGCCGCGCGAAGGTCGGTGGTGCCAGCACGCGCAGCCGTTCGCGCCGCTGCGCCGCGCGCTGGTGCAACGGCATCGCGGCCAACAGTTGCAGCGCAGCCTTGACCTGCTCCAGGTATTCCCTGCCGCTGGGCGTGAGCTGCAGCGGCTTCGCCTGGCGCGAGAACAGCGCAGTGCCGAGCAGTTCCTCGACGGTGGCCACGCGCTTGGCGATGGCGCTGGCGCCCAGGGCCAACTCGTCGCCGGCGCGCTCGAAGCTGCCCAGCCGGGCACTGGCCTCGAAGGCGCGCAGCCCGTCGATCGAGGGGAAGCGGATGTCCTGCGCCATGCTCCGCCGCAGTCTATGCCACGGCACACGCCGCCGAGCATGGCAGGATGCGCGGCATGCAACCCGCCGACGCCCTGCCGATCCTGCGCCCGCGCTGGCAACGCGTGCTGTGGCTGCTGGCCGGGGCCTGCAGCCTGCTGACCGGCATCGTCGGCATCTTCCTGCCGCTGCTGCCGACCACGCCCTTCGTGCTGCTGGCCGCCTTCTGCTTCTCGCGCGGCAGCCTGCGCTGCGAAACCTGGCTGCTGAACCATCCGCGCTTCGGGCCGATGGTGCGCGACTGGCGCGCCAACCGGGCCATTTCGCTGCGCGCCAAGCAGTTGGCCAGCGCGATGATGGTCCTCGGCTCGGCCTGGGCGGGGTGGCTGTTGCCGGCGCGTCTGGGCTGGCTGCCGGCGCTGCTGTGCATGGCGGTGGCCACGTGGATGTGGCGCCTGCCGACAGCGCCAGCGCGCCGCCCACGCTCCTAAACCTCAGGCTGCGTCGCCCTCGCCGAAGAACAGCGGCTCGCTGTCGCCGCGTGATGGCGTGGCGACGGCCGCGCGCCGCCGGCTGCGTGAGGGCGGCTCGCTGCCTTGCTTGCCGAGCATGCCGACGCGCACGCCGAGCAGGCGCAGCCGAAGCTTGAGGTCCACGCGCTTCAGGCACTCGCCGGCGGCACCGCGGATCACGGACGCGTCGGCGGTGGCTTGCGACAGCGTCAGGTCGCGGGTGACGGTGCGGAAGTCCTCGAAGCGCAGCTTGATGCCCACCGTGCGGCCGACGTAGCCCTTGCGCTGCAGGTCGGCGGCCACCTGCTCGCACAACCGGGTGAAGATCGCCGTGAGTTCCGAGCGGTCGCGCTTGGCATGCAGGTCGCGCTCGAAGGTGGTTTCGCGGCTCATCGACACCGGCTCGCTGTGCGTCACCACCGGACGGTCGTCGCGGCCATGGGCGGCGTCGTGCAGCCAGGCGCCGTAGCTGCGGCCGAAGTGCTCGACCAGCCAGTCGCGCGGCCGCTCGGCCAGCTGGCCGATGGTCGTGATGCCGAAGCCCGCCAGCTTGGCGCCGGCCTTCGGTCCGATGCCGTTGATCCGCCGCACCGGCATGGGCCAGATGCGCGTGGGCAGGTCGTCCATCGTCAGGATCGTCAGTCCATCGGGCTTGTCCAGCTCGGAGGCGATCTTCGACAGCAGCTTGTTCGGCGTCACGCCAATCGAGCAGCTCAAACCGGTGGCGCGCTTGACGCTGTTTCGGATCTCCTGCGCGACGGCGCGCACGCCGCCCAGCGGGTCGTGAGCCAAGGGTTCGTGCACGCCCGGCACCTCGCTCAGGTCGATGTAGATCTCGTCGACGCCGCGGTCCTCGACCAACGGCGTGACCTCGGCCACCGCGGCCTTGAAGAGCATGGAGTAGCGCCGGTACTCGTCGAAGTCGACCGGCAGCAGCACCGCATCTGGCGCACGCTGCGCCGCCTTCATCAGCCCCATCGCCGAGAACACGCCCAGGTCGCGGGCCGCGTAGGTGGCGGTGGTGGCCACGCCGCGGCCCGCGTAGTCGCGCAGCCGCGCAAAGCGCCGCGTGCCGTCGGCCAGCAGCACCGGCTGGTGGCGCCGACCGCCGCCGATGACCACGGGCTGGCCCACAAGCTCGGGATAGCGCAGCAGCTCCACCGAGGCATAGAAGGCATCCATGTCGAGGTGCGCGATCCAGCGGCGCGGCGGCGAGGGCATGGCAAGATTGTCGCGCCGCGGGAGCGCGGGAACATGATGATCGACCCCTTCCAAGGACCCCGCCGCATCCGCCGCGCCGCGGCCGGGCTGGCCCTGTGGCTGTGCGGCGCGATGGTGGTGGAGGCCGCGGCCGTGGACATCGAATCGCTGTGGGACTACGCCGACCCGGCCGCCAGCGAACAGCGCTTTCGCGACGCGCTGGCCACGGCGTCGGCCGAGCAGCAACTGGAGTTGCAGACGCAGATCGCACGCACCTTGTCGCTGCGCCGCCGCTTCGACGAGGCCCATCGCCTGCTCGACACGCTGCAGCCGCGCGCGGCCACCACGCCTGCGGTGCAGGTACGCTTCTGGCTGGAACGTGGCCGCAGCTTCAACTCCGCGGGCCAGCGCGAGCCGGCGCGCGCCCTCTTCGAGCAGGCCTTCGCGCAGGCGCAGGCAGCCCGGCTCGACGCGTTGGCGGTGGACGCCGCGCACATGGTGGCCATCACCCACGCCGGCAGTCCGGCGGCGCTGGACTGGAACCGCCGCGGCATCGAGCTGGCGCGCGCCTCGTCCGACCCGCAGGCACGGCGCCTGGTGCCGGCGATGCTGAACAACAGCGCCTGGGATCTGCACGAGCTGGGCCGCCCGGCCGAGGCGCTGCCACTGTTCGAGCAGGCGCTGGCCGAATGGACGGCTCGCGGCAAAGCGCAGCAGATCATGGTTGCCGAATGGTCGGTGGCGCGCTGCCTGCGCTCGTTGGGGCGCCACCCCGAGGCGCTGGCGCGCCAGCAGGCGCTGCTGGCGGCGCACCAGCTCGCCGGCAGCAGCGACGGCTATGTCAATGAGGAAATCGCCGAGAACCTGCTGGCGCTGGGCCGGGCCGATGAAGCCAGGCCACAGTTCGCCATGGCGGCCCGGCTGCTGGGGCAGGACGAGGTCCTGGCGCAGGCCGAGCCGCAGCGCCTGGCGCGGTTGCGCCGCCTGGGTGGCCCGGATTGAGCCGCCGCGCTCAGCGACGCAGGGCCGTGCGCGGTGTCAGCCGCTCTTCGGCGGAGACATCGGCAGCGGGGTCCATCTCGGCTGCGATCTGGGTGCACACCGCACGGCACAGCATGGCGGCGCGTTCGCTCTCAATGCGGTAGTAGATCTGCGTGGCGTCGCGGCGCTTGCCGAGCACGCCGGCGCGGTACAGCGTCGACAGGTGCTGGCTCATGTTGGGCTGCGTGGTGTCGATGTCGCCCAGCAGCTGGGAGACGTTCTTCTCGCCGCGGCACAACGAGCTGATGATCTTCAGCCGGATCGGCGTGGACAGCAGGCCGAACAGTTCGGCTGCCGTGGCGAACACGGTTTCGGATTCGTCTTGTGCCTGGCTCATGCGGCCGCCCTCGATGGACTCCATGCGAATATGCGCAGTCAATGATGCTGCACTGCGACAGGCGCCGTCAAGCGCAAGGCCCTAGCGGCCGCTGGCGGGACGCGCGGCAGGGCTGATGCCGAAGCGATAGTGGTCGCGCTGCAGCACGGCCGCGACGGCGGTCACTTCTTCGGGGAACAGCCCCAGGTTCAGCTCGGTGCTGCAGTAGTCGACCATGCCGCGAAGCGCGGCGGGCGTGTTGATCTTGCCGTTGGGCCGATAAATCGAAGAGCCGTCGGCACCGACCTTGCGCGCGTGACATTCGCTGCAGCGGTTCTCGCGGATCAGTCTCTCACCCAGTTTCAAGTCGGCATCGCGAAACAGCTTGGGCGTCTGCGCGCCGGCCGAAGCCCCCACGCCGATCAAGGCGCTTGCCGAAAGACAGGTCAACCAGTTCATGAGTGGCCTCCACATGTTGGCGTCTGGGCGAAGGGTGGGACTGCAAGGTCGATTCAGGGCCGTTCAGTGCCTCACGAAGCCAGCCCTTGCAGGTCGAGCACGTCGTCTTCGAACATCTCGCCCGGTATCACCTGTTTCAACCGCCCCTGCCGATCGACGACGACGGTCAATGGAATGAGGTTGCGCGTGGACAGCGCCGCGGCCATCGGCTGCGTATCCAGCGTCACCGCGAAGTTCAGCTCGTGCCGCTTCAGGTAGCGGGCCACCGCTTGGGGATCCTTGTCGCGGGCAATCGTCAGCAATTCGAGCGGTTTGCCGGTGGCAGCCAGCCGCAGCTTCTCGACATGGGCGTTGTGGCGCCTGCAGAACGGGCAGGTGGTCGACCAGAACACTGCCACCACGGCCTTGCCCTGCGCCTGGGCTCCCGTCCAGCGCGAGCCATCGAGCATCGTCACCTCGGGCCAACGCACGACATCGCCGGGCGATGCGGCTCTGGCGATCAGCGGCCCGGCGGCGGCGAGCCCGAGCCCGCCGTGCAACAGCGCCAGCAGCTTGCGTCGGTTCATGCGCATCATTTTGCGCCCTGCTCCATCAGCAGGTAGGTGTTGTAGGCATTGATGCGGTTGGCCGCGTTGAACAGCGGCAGCGTGTCGAAGCGCGACCAGTCGGTGCGCGCATAGGCTTCCTCGAAGGGGTCCATGCTGCGTGCCGCCTCGCCCATGGTCTGGCGCAGGTAGACCAGGTAGTCGCGGGTCAGCTCCAGGTCGGCCCGCGCACTGCGCGACACCGGCCCGTGGCCGGGAATGATGACGCTGGCGTCGAAGGCCAGCAGCGTGTCCAGTGCGGTGATCCAGCGGCCGCTGTCGGCCTGGCCGACGAAGGGAATGCGCCCGCGGAACACCAGGTCGCCCGCGATCAGCAGGTTGCGCTGCGGCACCCACACCACCAGATCCTCGGGCGTGTGTGCCGGTCCGGTGGGCTGCAGCACGAAGTCGAGGCCGCCCAGTTGCAGCGTGGTGCGCTGGTCGACCCAGCGATCGGCCGGAACGAGGCGGGTGTCGGCATCCACCGCCGGGGCCAGATCCTCGCGGCTGGCCTTCAGGCGCAACGCCGCGGTTTCGGAGTTCAGGTACAGCTGGCCGTCCTTCTGGGCAATGATGGTCGCGCCCGCGTCCTTGAAGGCCTGCAGCCCGTAGATGTGGTCGGCATGGTAGTGCGTCACGACCACGTAGCGAACCGGCGCTGGGGTGATGCGACGGATCTCCGCCAGCAACTCGGCTGCCAGGGCCGGTGAGCCCAAGGCGTCGACCACCAGCACGCCGTCGCGCGTGACGACGAAGGCCGCGTTGGAAATGAAGTTGCGGTTGGCGCTGGAGCCCAAGGCGGACACGCCCTGGACCATGTAGGTGTCGGGCGCCACCTTCACAGCCTTGGGCATCAGCGGCTGTGCAGCGACGGTTGAGAGCGAACCCAGCAAAACGACAGCCACGACGACGAACAAGGTCTTGAACATCAGCATCAGCTGATATTACGCCGTGCGAGGCCGCGGCGCCAGCCATTTCGGCGCCACCTGCAATGCCTTGCGCTCAAGCGAGTTGGGGAAAACAGCTAGTGCGAAGCGGTCGCCGAGCAGGCTGAATTCGGTTCAAATAAGCGTTGACTGATAAATCAACGCCCTGCCGCGATGCTGAACGCGGCGATCGGACGGGCCACAGGAGTCAAGCATGCACATCACCCTTCGCCGCGCTGCGGCACTGTTGGGTCTGTTCGGGGCCATCGGCCTTGCGCAGGCCCAGGATGCCAACCTGGCGCGCAACCTGGCCGCCACCTGCGCCAACTGCCATGGCACCAACGGCCATGCGCGCGGTGACATGAAGCCGTTGGCCGGCCTGTCGGCCGAAAAGATCGTCGCGATGATTGCCGACTTCAAGAGCGGCGCGCAGCCCGCGACGATCATGCATCAGATCTCCAAGGGCTACACCGACGAGCAGATCAAGTTGGTGGCCGGCTTCTTTGCCGCGCAGCCGGCCAGCAAGTGAGGGCGACGCAATGAACACCGTGAACTTCGGGCGCCGCCAATGGCTGGGCGCCGGCGCGGCGCTGGCCGCCACGTCGCTGGCCGGTTGCGCTGGCATGTCGGCGTCGGGCCCGTCGATCGGCCGTGTCGTCGTCGTCGGTGGCGGCTATGGCGGCGCCACCGCGGCGCGCTATCTCAAGCTGTGGGGCGGCAATGTCGACGTGACGCTGGTCGAGCGCAATGCCGACTTCGTGTCCTGCCCGATTAGCAACCTGGTGCTCGGTGGCTACAAGCAGATGCCCGACATCACCCGCGGCTACAGCGGTCTCAAGTCCGTGGGCGTCAAGGTGGTGCAGGGCGATGTCACCGCCATCGACGTGCCCGGCAAGAAGCTGCGCCTGGCCGGCGGCGGCGAGCTGCCCTACGACCGGCTCGTGCTGGCGCCTGGCATCGACTTCATGGCCGACCAGGTCGGCGGCCTGCAGGCGGCTCTGAACAGCGGGCGCGTGCTGCACAGCTGGAAGGCCGGGCCGCAGACCGTGGCGCTGCGTCGGCAGATCGAATCGATGCCCGATGGTGGCGTGTTCGCGCTGTTCATCCCCAAGTCGCCGTACCGCTGCCCGCCCGGGCCCTACGAGCGGGCCTGCGTGGTGGCCAGCTACCTGAAGACTGCCAAGCCGAAGTCGAAGGTGCTGGTGCTGGACGCCAACCCGGAGATCCAGTCGAAAAAGGCGCTGTTCGAACGCGCCTTCAAGCAGCACTACGAAGGCATCCTCGAGTACCGTGCCAATGCGGAGCTGAAGGAACTGTCGGGCAACGTGGCCAAGCTCGACTTCGAGGACGTGAAGGCCGACGTGCTGAACGTCATCCCGCCGCAGCGCGCCGGCGACCTGGCGCGCGGCGCCGGGCTGCTGAACATGAACAACCGCTGGGTCGGCGTGAACTGGCTGACGATGGAGTCCACCGCCGCGCCGGGCATCCACGTGCTGGGCGATGCCACCTTCCCGGCGCCGATGATGCCGAAGTCGGGCCACATGGCCAACCAGCATGCCAAGGTGGCGGCTGCGGCGATCATCCAGCTGCTCAAGGGCGAGCCGGTCAATGCCACGCCGGTGGTGATGAACACCTGCTACAGCTTCGTCAGCGGGCGTGAAGCCATGCACGTGGCCTCGGTGCACCAGTACGACGCCAATGACAAGACCTTCAAGACCGTGCCCGGTTCGGGCGGCGTGTCGGCGGCAGCCAACCAGATCGAGGCACGCTACGCCTTGTCCTGGGCAGAGAACATCTGGGCCGATTCGCTGGCGGTGTGATGGGTCTCATGTTCCGGTGCAGGCTCACATCGCGCAGCGATGTGAAGGCGCCGCAAGGCGCCGGCCGGAGCCAGAACATCTGGGCCGATTCGCTGGCGGTGTGATGCCGGCTGGCGGGCTTGAGCTCAGTCGAGCCCGCTGATGTAGGACGACACCGCCTTCAGCTCCAACTCGCTGAGCTTGCTGGCGATGGCGTGCATCACCGCGTTGTCGTTGGTGCGCTCGCGCTTGTTGAAGGCGCGCAGCTGGTTTTCGGTGTACTGCGCATGCTGCCCGGCCAGTCGCGGCAGCGTCTCGGTACCACCACCGTTGGCGCCGTGGCACCCGGCACAGGCTGCCACGCCGGAGTAGGGGTTGCCGCGAACGAACACGAAGCGCCCGACCTGGGCCAGTTCGGGGTCGTCGACCTTGTGCGCCTGCGGCTTGCGCGCTTCGAAGTACGCGCCCAGGGCCTTGAAGTCCGCGGGCGACAGGTCGTCGACCATCGGCTTCATGGTGCTGCTGGCGCGCTTGCCCGATTTGTAGTCGGCCAGTTGCCGCTCGATGTAGCGCGCATGCTGGCCGGCCAGCCGCGGGAACACCGGGCTGGAACTTTCGCCATCGGCGCCATGGCAGATGAAGCACTTGCCTTGCACGATCTCCTCGGCGCGGGCCTTGTCGTCGGCTCCGTGGCAGGCGCCTGCGGCAACGAGCAGTGCGCCGGCAAGTGGCAGGACAAATCTCATGGGGTCTCCGCAGCGTCGTTGTTCATGCAGCCGCGCCAGTGGTCGAGCCGCCGGGCATGGCCTGGTCCAGCAAGCCGGCAGCGCGCTGGTCCACCAGTCGGTCGGTCAGCGCCGCGGCGGCCCACATGGCGCACAGCGTGACCCAGGAGGTGATGGTGAACACGGCCGCGCCGGACAGTCCCGCACCGACTGCGCAGCCACCGGCGAGCATGCCTCCGAAGCCCATCGCCATCGCGCCGAGCATGTAGCGCGGCATGCTGGCACCGCCTTGAAACCCTTCCAGTCGCAACTCGCGGAACAGCGCCGCGGCGATGAACGAACCGAGGAACACGCCCGGCATCAGTCCCAGGTCAAAGTTGGGTGGCTTGTCGGTGACGAAGAGCACGCGGGTCAGCACCTCGGCCGATGGGCCGGTGAAGCTCAACGCCTGGATCGGATGCGGGTCGAAGGACGCCTTCGAGACGGCATAGGTGGCCCACCAGGCCGCGCTGATGCTCAGACCCACGCCAATGGCTCCGGCCCAGCCCCAGGCCGGCACGCGCTGGCGCCGGGCCCAGTAGACCGCCGCCGCGAGCCAGACGGCGCCGAACAGCAGCGCGCCGCCATGGCCGATGCCGGTGCGCGCAACCAGGTCGCGGGCCACGCCGCCGTCCACCGTCCAAAGCTCGGACAGCGACTGCCGCAAGGGCGACAACGCGCCGGTCCAGGCCGCCTGGGCCGTGACCGCGAACACCAGCCCGGAGATCACCGAGCGCAAGTTGCCCTGGGCGGCCAGCACCAGCAAGCGGCTGGAGCAGCCGCGCGCCAGGATCATGCCCATGCCGAACAACGCACCGCCGATCGCCGCACCCGACAGGCTGCCGCGCGCCGCAATCTGCCGTGCATCACTGGCGTCGAACAGGCCCAGCAGCACCAGCGCCTGGGTGGCCAGCACCGCGGTGGAGAAGGCGAACAGCCACACTGTGAGCTTGCCGCCGGTGACGCTGCGCGAGAACTCGATCACCGCCGAGCGCAGGCAAAAGCGCGAGCGCTGCGCCAGGAAGCCGAAGGCCAGGCCGATCAGCAGGCCGGCCAGCGCGAGCGTCCAATCCTCGCCGAGCCGGTCGATGACGGACTGCAGGCCCATGGCGAAGCCCTGCCGCTCAGGGCTTGATGTAGGCCTGTCCCGCCAGCTGCAGCTTGGCGATGCGCACCACGCCGGAGGGCGTGAAATTCGCCTCCTGCATGAACTGCTCCTTCTTCAGGTTGCGGTTCTTCAAGGTGATCTCGCAGATCTCGAAGGTCACGCCGCGCGCCACCAGCGCCGCCACCGGACCGGCGAAGGCGCCGCCGTTGGCGTCCTTGGCGCCTTCCATCAGGAAGTCCACGCCGTTGGCATGCGTGACCACGGTGATCTTCGTGGTTGGCTCGGTGTCGAGGTGGTTGCGGATGTTGCGCAGGCCCTTCACCGCCTGGGTGTTGGCATCGTCGATGTGGTAGACCACCTTGTCCTGCGCCCAGGCCCCCAGGCTGGCGGCGGCGAGGATCGTGGCAGCGAGAAATTTGCGCAGGTTCATTGGCATGGCTCCTTCGGGTGGGGGATCGACGCGGGATCAGGCGATGCCAGGATTGCTCTGGACACCGATCAGCTTGGGCGTGTTGATCGCGCGCGGCTTCACGCGCCCGCCGGGCTGCGACTTCAGCCACGTCTCCAGCAACTCCCACACCGGCTTGTTGCCGGCGTTCCTGGCCTCTTCGGCCACCGGCGCCCAGCCCGCGACCTTGTAGGTCTTGGCGGCCTCCAGCGGTTTGCCGTTCAGGCGCATGTCGCTGATGCGCGAGCCCATCGTCGCAGCCGGCGTCATCGTGTACTGCAAGCCGCCGACGCGCACCATGTCACCGCCCTGCTGGTAGTACGGGTCGGGGTTGAACAGGTTGTCGGCGACGTCCTCGAGGATGGTCTTGATCATCTCGCCGCTGATCGGCGTCAGCGTCGCATAGGGGTAGGTGACGGCCACCTGGTCCATCATCAGCTCGCGGGTGATGGCATCACCCGGCAGCAGGCTGGTGCCCCAGCGAAATCCGGGGCTGAAGGCGATCTCGGCGCCTTGCACGTCCATCAGCGCATCGCACAGCAGCTGGTCCCAGCTGCCGTTGAAGTTGCCGCGGCGGTAGAGCAGGCCGTCGGTCACGGCCAGCTTTTCGGCCAGCTTGCTCTCGTAGGGGGCGCGTATCTTCGTGATCAGCGCGTCCATCTCGGCGTCGGGCTTGAGCATGTTGCTGAAGATCGGCAGCAGGCGGTAGCGGTGCTGGACCACCTTGCCGCCCTTGACCTCGATATCCATCACGCCGAGGAACTTGCCGTTGCTGCCTGCATTGGTGACCAGAGTCGTACCGCCGGCATTGGCTACGGGCACGGCCAGCGGCACGCCGTCGTGCGTGTGCCCGCCGAAGATGGCGTCGATGCCGCGCACGCGGCTGGCCATCTTCAGGTCCACGTCCATGCCGTTGTGAGACAGCACGACGACGACCTGAGCGCCCTTGGCGCGGGCCTCGTCGACCACCTTCTGCATGTTCGCGTCCTGGATGCCGAACTCCCAGTCGGCGACCATGTAGCGTGGGTTGGCGATCGGTGTGTAGGGAAAGGCCTGGCCGACGATGGCCACCGGCACGCCGTTCATCTCGCGCATCACGTAGGGCTTGAACACCGGATCGCCGAAGTCGGCGGTCTTGATGTTCTGCGCGACGAAGTCCACCTTGCCGGCGAAGTCCTTGTCGACGATCTCCTTCACCCGCTCCATGCCGTAGGTGAATTCCCAGTGCCCGGTCATCACGTTCACGCCCAGCAGCTTGCAGGCATCGACCATGTCCTGCGCGTTCGTCCACAGGCTGGTGGCGCTGCCCTGCCAGGTGTCGCCGCCGTCGAGCAGCAGCGCGCCGGGGCGGCTGGCCTTCAGCCGCTTGACCAGGGTGCTGAGGTGCGCGAAGCCGCCGACATGGCCGTAGCGCTGCGCGGCACGCTCGAAGTCGAGGAAGGTCAGCGCATGGGCCATCGACGTGCCCGCCGGCACGCCCGCCTTCTTCAGCAGGTGCTCGCCCACCAAGTGCGGCAGCTGGCCCTGCATCGAGCCCAGCCCCAGGTTGACGCTGGGTTCGCGGAAGTAGATCGGCTTGAGCTGCGCATGGCAATCGGTGAAGTGCAGGAACGACACCTGCCCCGGGCCGCGTCCCAGCGGCGGCAGGTCGTACAGCCCGGCCTCGGCGGTCTGCGCGTCGGCGTGTTCGTAGCGCGCCAGCCCCATGCCGGCCACCGCAGCGGCGCCCAGCACCTGGAGGAATTCGCGCTTGCTCAGGCTCATGATAAGTAATGGCTTATGTTCGGAAGCACAAAAACCCGGCGCGAGGCCGGGTCGAGGGGCGGCCTACTGGTTGACCGGCGACTTCGGGTCCAGCAGCAAGGCCATGATGTCGCGCAACTGCTGCTCGTTGAGCAGGTTCTTGTGGCCGAAGCGCGGCATGTTGGAGCAGGCCGAGTAGGCCTTGGAGTTCCACAGCTTGACCCAGGTGTACTGCACGATCGGCGCGGCGGTGGGGGATGCAGGATCGCTCACGCCCCGCGTCTTGCCGTAGTTCCACAGGCTGGGGCCGATGGTGCCGTAAGAGATCTCCTTCTTGTCGATCTGGTGGCAGTTGTAGCAATTGCCGCCGTTCGACTTGGGGTCGGCAGAGCTGTCGGTCCAGGTCATGCCGCGGCCGTCCTGCGCCAGCTTTTCGCCGGCGCGCCAGTCGCCGAGGTACTGGCCGTTGGCGGGCCATTTCACGGTGTACAGGGCCTCGGCCATGATCTTGTCGGCCACGGCCTCGTCGGGCGCCTTGTCGGACGAGCAGGCGGCCTGCCCCAGGTCCTGGGCC
>Ga0316603_10001362_pt1 | contig 12929 bp, 13 predicted proteins | sample OWC_soil_day10_n_FD_207649 | JGI IMG/M metagenome (GOLD analysis project Ga0316603, IMG submission 207649) | Wetland soil microbial communities from Old Woman Creek delta, Ohio, United States - OWC_soil_day10_noCT | ecosystem: Environmental > Terrestrial > Soil > Wetlands | place: USA: Ohio...
ATCTCGCGCTGCAGCGCGCGCTCGCCGTCAGGTTGAACCTCCAGATCAGCCTGTCGCAGCTGGCGATCGTCGAAGAGTGGATGGACATCCACCTCGACCGCTGGCTCGAGCACAACCCGATGCCGCCCGACATGCCGCCCGACAGCGACGGCGTCAGCTACCTCGCGATGCTCGGCAGCGATCTGCGCCGCGTGTGGTGGGGAGCGTGGGGCGACCCGCGCGGGTTCGTGCCGAAGATGGCGGACTACTTCAAGCTCTGCAACATTGCCAAGAGCGATGCCGCGATCCTCGACGGGATCGGAGAGCAGCTCGACCCCAAGCTCGTCGGCTCGTGGATCGGCGTGTGGGGCGGCAAGGTCACCACGGGGTGGCACATCTGGGATCCCCACCCGTGGACCGCGATCGAGCCCTTGTTCGGCACGCACGAGGCGAAGTACCAGCTCAAGAAGTTCATCGAGGACGGCAAGATCGAGCGGGTCGATCGCTTCACGCAGTCGATCGGCGACTCCGCGTACAGCGAGATCGAGATCGCGATGCCCGGCGAGAGCGTCGACGACCAGGTCGCCGCGCTGTCGCAAGCATTCACGCACTTCACCGGTGCGCCCCTCGAGGCCGCGCTGGTCGAGCGTCTCCGCGCGGTGATCGCCCCGCAGTTCTCGCTCGCGGTCCGGATCCGCGGCGGCAAGGTCTCGCGGATCGGAGCCCTCGCGCCCGGGATCGCGCTGGCCGACATCGAGAAGCTGTGCGCCGATGCCAAGGTCACCGTCGATCCGAAGCTGCCCAAGCTCGTCGGCGCCCTCGGCGAGGGCATCGCGCGCGTCGAGTACGGCCGCGCCGGCGATCGCGCCGGCGTCGATGTCTACCTCGAGCCGGGCGAGCTCGCGCAGGGCAACCCCGCGCCGCCGCCGGCATCGACAGAATCGAACTAGTGCCGCGCCTCGATCATCTGCTCGTCAGCGACGACGCGTTGATCGCGCAGTGCGAGGTCGATCGCTATCGGGCCTCGGGGCCCGGTGGGCAGCACCGGAACAAGACCGAGAGCGCGGTGCGCCTGCGGCACAAGCTCACCGGCGTCAGCGCGATCGGCGAGGACAGCCGCTCGCAGAGCGAGAACAAGCTCCACGCCGTCCGCCGCCTGCGCTCCGCGATCGCGCTCGAGGTTCGCGAGCCGGTCCGCATCGAGGGGTACGCCCCGTCGGCGCGCCTCGCGGGCTTCGTCGCCCGTGGGACCGCACCGCTCGGCGCGAAGACCAAGCTGACCGGCGAGTACTGGGCCGCGATCGCCGAGCTCCTCGATCTCCTCGTCGGGGGTGGCCTCGAGATCGCCGCGACCGCGCAGCGGCTCGGGATCACCACGGGCGCGCTCTCGAAGCTGCTCCTCCACGACGATCAGGTCGCGCGCGTCGTCAACGATCTGCGCCGCGGCAAGGGCATGCGCGCGCTGCGCTAGAACGAGCCGGCCGCGAGCGTGAACGCGGAGCCGTCGTCGATCCGTGACGACGGCTGCACGGCGAGCCGGCGATCGTAGGTCGGCTGCCGCGCGCGCTGCGGCTTGTAGACGCGGTGCAGGTTGAAGCCGAGCATCGCGCCGAGGGTCGGGGCCACGATCAGGACGACGAGGCCGCCCTCGCCCATGTTCCCGTTGGAGATCGCGCCGATCCCCACGAGCCCGCCGAGCATCGAGCCGCCGATCGCGAGGCCGAGCGAGCCATCGACCTCGTCGGTGTCGCCGGCGAGGTTGACGCCGACCGCGGCCATCACCGTGCCGCCGAGGAACCCTCCGAGGAGGATGCCGCCCCAGCACTCGTCGCTGCAGCCGCTGTTGTTCTCGAGCGCACCGCCGAGATACCCACCGCCGACCGCGCCGCCGATCGTGAACAGGCCACCGAGGAGAAACTGGCCGACGAGCGACGAGCCGTCGACGGGCGGCGTCCCGGTGCGCTCCGGCAGGTACGGCGCGGGCGCCTCCTCCGGCGCGGCCACGGAGTAGCTGCGCGCCGCGGGCCGGCATTGCGTGATCACGGGGTCGGTCTTGATCACGGCGCGATGAAACGCGGGGTCGAGCCGCGCGATCTGGCCGCCGAGCACGCGCGCGCCGACGCAGTCTCCGCGGGCGGCGGCGGCGTGGGTGCCGCGGGCGAGCGCCAGCACCTGCGGGTCGGTCCCGGGCCACACCGGTGCCGCGCTCGGAGGCGACACCACCGCGGCGGGAGGCAGGGCCTCGGGCGGAGGGAGCTGGGGATCCACGGCGCCCGGCTGGGCATGGGTGACGGCAGGTGCCAGGAGCGTGATCAGACCTAGGAGGCGACGCATGCGTGAACGGATGGCTGCACGCGGCGGACCACACGAGGTTTCGGTCGGGTAGGTGCACGCACGTGCCGAGAACCTGACATCTCCGTCGCGGACCCTCAGATCCTGGGGGCGGTGCCGGACCTTACCGGGCCGCGCGGATCATGCGGGAGGGCAGCATGGCGCGCAGGGTCATCCCACCGGGGACCGCGGTGCCGTCGAGCCAGACCACGCCGCCCTTCTTGAGCTCCAGCGCCTCGCCGTGCCGGGTGTCGCCGAACGCGAGCCAGGCGACGAGCTCGCCGAGCCATGGCTCGTGACCGACGATGGCGGTGTCCTCGTTGCGTTCCGCGATCAGCGCGAGCAGCTCCGCGTCCGGCCGCCGGCACAAGAGGTCGGTCGCGATCGGCTCGCCGTCGCAGATCGGGGCCAGCCGCTTGGCGGTCTGCGCGGCGCGCCGCCACGGGCTCGTGAGCACGCGATCGAACGAGACGTCGAGAGCGCGGAGCCCCTTCACGACCTGGCGCAGCTTCCGGGCGCCGTCCTTGGTGAGCCCGCGGCTCGCGTCGTCCTGACCGGGCCCCGCATCCTCGGCGATCGCGTGGCGGATCACGAACAGCTGCATGGCAGGATCCTACCGCGATTGACACGTCGCGACCGGGCGTGCGAAGCCGGGCGGCATGAAGACCATGCTCACGTTCCTCGTCGTCCTCGCCGCCGCCTGTGGTGGCAAGCAAGCTCCCGCGGGGGCGGACAAGCCGGCCCCGATGGGCGAGCACCCGGAGATGGGGCCCGAGATGACGCGGTTCCACGACGTGCTCGCGCCGCGCTGGCATGCCGAGAAGGGTGCGCAGCGGATGGCCGACACGTGCGCCGCGATCGGCGACTTCCAGACCAACGCCACCTCGATCGCCGGTAGCGCGGCTCCGCCGAGCGCCGAGGCGGCGAGCTGGACGACGGCGACCAAGGAGCTCACCGAGGCCGTCAGTGGCCTCGACGCCGCGTGCAAGGCGAACACCGCCGACGTGTTCGAGCCCGCGTTCGCCCGCGTGCACACCGTCTTCCACGCGGTGATGGAGCTCGGCGAGGCGAAGGGCGAGCACGCCGGTGGCGAGCACGCCGGCCACGCGATGTGACAGCGCCCGGTCGCGCGCTGGGACAGACAGGGCCATGCGCCCGACCGTGGTAGACCACGGTGATGGAGAAGGATCTGCTGTGGCGCCTCGGTGATCAGTACGCGGGCGTGCCGCTCGATCCCGCCGAGGTCGATCCGGATCCGTTCACCGAGTTTCGCGCCTGGTTCGCGGTCGCGGTCAATGCGCAGCTCCCCACCGTCAACGCGATGACGCTCGCGACCGTCGATGACCGCGGGCGGCCCGCGGCCCGGATCGTCCTGCTCAAGGAGGTCGATGATCGCGGGTTCGTGTTCTTCACCAACTACGACAGCCGCAAGGGCAGGGAGCTCGCCGCCCACCCCCACGCGGCGCTCGTGATGTTCTGGGAGCCACTTCATCGGCAGGTCCGGGTCGAGGGCAGCGTCGAGAAGCTCACGACCGCCGAGTCCGACGCGTACTTCGCGTCGCGACCGCGTGCGAGTCAGCTCGGCGCGATCGCGTCGCCGCAGTCGCAGCCGATCGCGACGCGCGCGGTGCTCGAGGACCGCGTCGCCCAGCTCGCGGAGGAGCTCGGCGACCGCGATCCATCGCGCCCGGCGAGCTGGGGCGGCTTCCGTGTCGTGCCCGATCTCGTCGAGCTGTGGCAGGGCCAGCCGTCGCGGCTCCACGATCGCGTGCGCTATCGCCGCACCGGCGACGGGTGGATCCGGGACCGGCTCGCCCCGTGACCACCGACGCGGTCGCGGAGCGCCTCGCCGCGCTCGAGCAGCACGTCGACTACCCGCAGGCGATGCGCCACGCCCCGCGGTCGTCGGCCGCCGTGATGGCGGCGCTCGGTATCGCGCTCACGGGTGGCGGCGGGGTGATCGGGGTCGTCGCGCCCACCGCGGTCGTTCGCACCGTGGGCTGGTGCCTCGCGCTCGCTGGCGTCGCGTGCCTCGCGGTCGCGGTGTTCTTCGCCTCGACGCCCCTCGAGCGCGTGCTCGCCGTCGTCGCGAGCGAGCGGATCCCGACAGACCGCCGGGACGGCGCCGCCGGGCGGCGCCACTACACCACCCTCGAGCGCCTCGACGGCATCAAGCGCGAGTACCGGGCCAGCCGCGAGCTCATCGACCGCCTCGCCGACGGCGACGCCGGCGTCGCCTACCTCAAGGCCGGCTTCCTGCTCGACTTCCGCCACCTGCGCTAGGGCACAGGTGAGCAGTCCCGGGGGGTTATCCGGCTCTCCTTGACATCGTGTCGTTTGAACACTATCAAAGTGTCAGATGAACACGAACTCGATCCGAGCGGCGGCCGCGGCGGTGACCGGCGCGCGCCACCTGCGCAGCGCCCGCAATGGCCAGGACGCCGCGGCCGCGTGGACGGGCGTCGCGCCCGAGGGCGCCGCCGGTGGGCTGACCGGCCAGGTCGGCGGCTCGGTGCTCGGCGTGATCGTCGTGTGCGACGGCTGCGGCTCGGGCGGCAGCTCCGAGGTCGGGGCGCGGCTCGGGGCGCAGCTCGTGATCGCTGCGCTCGCGCCGCGGCTCGCGGCGGGTGGGCGTCCGGCGGATCCGGCGCTGTGGGCTGCAGTGCGCGCGGAGATCATGGGCGTGCTCGCGAGGCTCGTCGACGCGATGCCCGGCGACCGCGAGCAGGTCGTTCACGAGCACTTCCTGTTCACGGTCGTCGCGGCGGCGGTTGCGGGCGACGAGGTCGGCGTGTGGGCGATCGGCGATGGCGCATACGCAGTCGCCGGCACCGGGATTCCCGAGGGACCGCCGCGGATCCTCGGTCCGTTCGCCGACAACCAGCCGCCGTACCTCGCGTACGACCTGCTCGGCGCGGCGGCGCCGGCGCACCTCGAGACCGCGCACGCCCGCGCCGGCACCGTGATCGTCGCGACCGACGGCGTGGCCGAGCTCGGCCTGGAGTCGCGCGCAGGCGACGCCGGCAACGAGCGCTACCAGCGTCACCCCGACGCGCTGCGCCGCCAGCTCGCGGTCCTCGCCCGCAGCACGGAGCGCGTCGAGTGGGGCGAGCGCCGCACGGTGCGGACGCCCGCCGGCCTCCAGGACGACGGCGCGGTCGCGGTCCTGCGCTGGACGACGGAGGAGCCGTCATGAACCGCAAGGCGTGGATCGACGGGACGCTGCACACGCTGACGCCCGCGGGCCTGATCGGGCAGGGCGGCGAAGCGGAGGTCTACGACCTCGGCGATGGTCGCGTCCTCAAGTGGTGGAAGCCCGCGGACCACCCCGACTACGACGGGCTGCCCGAGGCGCAGGCCGCCGCACGCCGCCGCCTCGACGAGAACCCGGCGAAGCTGCGCGCACTGCCGGGGCGGTTGCCGGCGGCGGTCGTCGCACCGTGCGGGTTCGCGCTCGCCGGCAAGAAGTCGACGCAGATCGTCGGCTACCTGATGCCGAAGGTCGCGGGCGTCCCGCTCCACTCGTTCGGTGAGCCCAGGTGGCGGCGCGAGCACCCGATCGATGGCGACACGGTCGTCGCCGCGCTGCTCTCGCTGCACGATGCGATCACCGCGCTGCACGCGACAGGCGTCGTGATCGGTGACTGCAACGATCTCAACGTCCTCGTCGACGGACGGCGCGTCCACCTGATCGACGTCGACAGCTACCAGTTCGGCGGCTTCACGTGCCCGATGTTCAGCGAGCGGTTCGTCGATCCGCGGCTGTGTGATCCACAGCAGCTCGTGCCAGTGCGCCCGCATGATCCTGCGAGCGACTGGTTCGCCTTCGCGGTGATGGCGCTCCGATCCTTGCTCGGCGTCGGGCCGTGGGGTGGCGTGCACCAACCGGCGGATCCGGCGATGCGCTGCCCGCCGCTGCTGCGCGCGCTGCGCCGGCTCAGTGTGTTCGCCTCCGACATCCTGTATCCGCGCGCGGCGCGCCCGCTCGCGATCCTCCCCGACGAGCTGACCGACGCGTTTCGCGCCGTGTTCGATCGCGATCAGCGCGGCGTGTTCCCGCGCACAGCGCTCGAGCGCCTGCGCCTGCGCGCCTGCTCGACCTGCGGCGACGAGCACGGCCGCGTGCGCTGCCCGGCGTGCCAGACCACGGCACACCTGCCCCCGGCGATCGTCCGTGGTCGCTTGCGGTGGACGACGATCGGCGTCGCCGAGGTCAGCGTCCCCGCGTACGAGGTCCGCACGGCGACGGCCGGGACCCGCGGCCGCGTCTGGCTCGATGCCGGCGCGCTGTGGCGGATGACGCGGATCGGCGCGGAGCGGATCGGTGGTGTGCTCGCCGGCCAGACCCGCGCGTGGTGCGGGGCCCGGTTCGGCGTCGGCTTCTATCGCGCCGGCGGCTACGCGGTGGGCTTCGTGTTCCGCCCGGAGCGGGGCGTGCTCGACGATCGCGTGGGCCTGCCGAAGATCCGCGGTCAGCTCGTCGATGCGCACGCGACGATCGGCGACGACCGCGCGTGGCTGTGGCTCACCTGCGTCGACGCCGGCCGCCTCGTGACGACGTGCATCGTGATCGATGCCAGCGCACACGTGCTCGCGACGTCGACCCTCGTCGACGCTCCGTGGATCTCCGGCATCGGCGGCGCGTGTGCGGCCGGACCGCACCTGTTCGTGCCGACCGACGAAGGCCTCGCCCGGATCGAGATCGTCCAGGGCGTGATCACGCAGACCCGAACGTTCGCCGAGACCGCCACCGTGGTCGGCCCCGGCGATCGACTGGCCCTGTCTCCGGGCGGCATCGACGCGATCCGTCGTCGTGACGCGATCCGCATGCAGCTCACATGAAAGGAATGACCGTGTCCAAGCAACCTCGAACGACGACTCCTCTCCCTCTCCCCACGTTCTACGAGCCGCGCCGCGCGGCCGAGTACGCGTACCGCCCCGATGCGGCGGTGATCGCGGACGCGTCGGCCGCGTGGCGCAAGCAGCACGCGCTGCGCCCGGCGGCCGCTGACGAGACGCGGATCCACCTGCTGCTGATCGACGTCCAGAAGGACTTCTGCTTCCCGGAGGGCTCGCTCTACGTCGCCGGCCGCTCGGGGACGGGCGCGATCGACGACTCGCGGCGGATCGCCGAGCTCGTCTACAAGAACCTCGGCGTGCTGACCGAGATCACGACGACGATGGACACGCACCTCGCGTACCAGATCTTCTTCCCGAGCTTCTGGCTCGACAAGGATGACGCGCAGCTGACCGCGCACCGCGTCGTCACGTCGGAGCAGATCGCCGCGGGGGAGGTTCGCCCGAACCCGGCGATGGCGAAGTGGCTGTGCGGCGGCAACTACACCTGGCTGTGCAAGCAGGCGTTGCACTACACCAAGGAGCTCGAGCGCGCCGGCAAGTACCAGCTCTACCTGTGGCCGCCGCACTGCCTGCTCGGCTCCGACGGTCACGCGCTCGCGGGCATCGTCCACGAGGCGCGCCTGTTCCACTCCTTCGCGCGCACGTCGCAGTCGAGCGTCGAGGTCAAGGGTGGCAACCCGCTGACCGAGAACTACTCGGTGCTCCGGCCCGAGGTCCTGTCGCGGTTCGACGGTGCCGCCCTCGCGCAGCGCAACACCCAGTTCGTGCAGACGCTGCTCGCGGCGGATGCCGTCGTGATCGCGGGGCAGGCTGCGAGCCACTGCGTGAAGAGCACGATCGATGACCTCCTCGGTGAGATCGCGGCGCAGGACCCCGCGCTCGCGAAGAAGGTCTATCTGGTCACCGACTGCATGTCGGCGGTGACCGTCCCCGACGGCAAGGGAGGCTACGCCGTCGACTTCACCGCCCCCGCGGATGCGGCCCTCGCGAAGTTCGCGAACGCCGGCATGAACCTCGTCCGCTCCACCGATCCGATCACGAGCTGGCCGGGCATCCGGCTGTAAAGGAGAACCTCATGGCAAACGACAACGATGACGACGACAAGAAGAAGATCGGCAAGCTCCTCGAGGACGCCCACGCGCAGGGCGCGCTGTCGGCGAAGGCCCTCGCCTCCCTCGACATCCGCGATGTCGGCGCGCAGATCCAGGCCGGGCTCGGCGTGACGATCGACGATATCGCCGCGAGCGAGGTCGTGCTGGTGACGATGATGCCGGACGACTCGCAATCGATCGCGGGCGCCGGCAACACCGACGCCGTCCGCGACGGTCACAACTTCGTGCTCGACGCTCTGGGCGGCTCGAAGCAATCCGGTGAGGTCCTCGCCCATACGCGCTACCTCAACGGCTTCGTGCTCACGCCGTACACCGCGCTCGAGCATGCGGTGAAGATGGACCGCACGAACTACAACCCGCACCTCGGCACGCCGTTGTTCGATCAGGCGGTCGTGGTGCTCGGCACGGTGATCGCGAAGTCGCAGGAGCTCGCGCAGGCCGGCATCGCCGTGCGGACCGTGACGCTGATCATCACCGATGGTGGCGACTACGGCTCGACGCGCTGCAAGGCCGCCGACGTCCAGGCGCTGGTCGCGGACATGCTCGCGCAAGAGAACCACATCGTCGCGGCGATGGGGATCAGCGACGGCTCGACCGACTTCAAGGCGGTGTTCCGCGCGATGGGGATCCCCGACCGCTGGATCCTCACGCCGGGCAACAGCGCGTCGGAGATCCGCCGCGCGTTCGCCGTGTTCTCGCAGTCCGCGGTGCGCGCGTCGCAGGGAGCGCAGCTCGGCGGCTTCAGCAACTGAGCGTTGATCTGCCGGGCGTCGCTATGTCGCGCTGGCGCTACACATCGGCGCCCGCGCCAGCGTGACCTCGCCGGTCGTCACGTCGACCACCGCGACCTTGCCGGTGGACGGCGATCCCGCGATCACCGCGACCTTGCCGTTGCCGAGGCTCACGATCGCCGACTCGCCGGGGCTGCCCATCGCTCCCTTGAGCTTCTGACCGTCGGGGCTCCACAGCGGGCTGAGATCGATCGTGCGGATCACCTTGCCCTTGGCGACGTCCTGGATCGCGACGCGGTTGCCGCTCTCCTCGAGGAATCCCCACGTGGTGCCCTCGATCAACGTGAACGCGGTGCCGTAGGTCCCGAAGTCCTTGTTCCCGACGTTCGCGATCTTCTTGCCCTTGAGCGAGTACAGCGCGCCGCGGGCGCCGGGGGCGCCGCAGGAGCTCGCGCTCAGGAAGATCGTGTCGCCGGTCATCGCGACCTCACCGCACCTGAACTCGCCGCGCGCGTACTTGAACGAGGACACCCGCTTGGCCTTCGCGACGTCCCACACCTCGGCGTAGCCCTTGCCCGCGGCGGCATCGCCGAGGAGCACGACCGCGATCGTGCCGGTCGCGTTCGTCGTCGCATGGAGCGGCGCGACCCCGGCGAGGACCTTGGGCGTCAGCGACGTGCAGTCGGTGCCGGTGCAGACCTCGAGCTTGGGGTTGGTGGCCTCGATCCGTGCACCGCTCGCCTCGGTCGCCGACGGTGCCGTCTTCATCCGGGTCAGCGTGGCCGTCCCGAGGTCGAAGGCGAAGCACTCCGCGGCCCCGGCGCCGAGACAGAACTGCACGCCGCCCTCGATGCCGATCGCGTGCGAGATCTTTCCGTCCGCCTCGGGAGGCTGGATGCACGGGGGCGGCGCGGGTCTCGCGGGCGCCATCACCGGGGTCGCGACGGTCTGCGCCGGCGTCGTCGCGGGCGGCTTGCCTCCGCACCCGATCAGCCCCGCCACCACCAGGAACGTTCGCATCGGTCCAATCTACACGATCACGCGCTGCCGCGTTGGAGGCCGCACGTCGCGGCGACCTCGTCGCGGTATGCGAGCCAGGCCGTGAGGGTCGCCTCCATCGCGGTGAGCACGCCGGCATGCTCGGCCGCCGGCACGTGGTCGAGGATGATCCGCCACGCCGCCGCGCGATGGCTTCCCTCGACCTGGCGGTGCGCCTTGGTCAGCGCGAGCGCCTCGAGGGGCAGTCCGTAGTGGACGACGAGCGGGTGCTGCTCGAGCGGCGGGGCCGGCCGCTTGGGGGCGTCGGGGTCGAGCTCGCCGCGCTCGTGGTCGGTGCCCTCGAGGAAGATGGTCGTGACGGCGCAGGCCTGAGCCCAGCCGCGGCGCTGCGTGTGCTCGTCGAGGATGCGCCGGAAGTCGCGGGCGGCCGGCGCCAGCTCGATCCGTTCGAATCGTCCAAGGTCCATGCCGAGCCCGCGCGGGTACTCGAGGAACAGCTCGGGGTGAGGCCGCCCAGCGATCACGCCGCCGGTCTCCTCCTCGTAGAGGTTCTCCGCCAGATCGCGGCGGGCCTCGGCGACCGGGCACTGGACATACGCCCAGCCGATCATCACCGGGAAGTCGCGGACGTAGGTTCCGTACTCCTGCTCGAAGTGGAGGTGCAGGCGCTCCTTGGGGACGAGCCCCGTCGTGAAGTGCTGCCACGCCCAGTGCTTCTTGCGCTCCATGATCGCCAGGAGCGCCTCCCGAAACTCATCGCGGGTCACGGCACGAGTGTAGCGTCGAGATCGAAGTGGAGCGATGCATTCGTGGCGCTCATCGTGAGCCGCGGCACGGCGGCGCGGATCACGAGATCGGCGGGGAGGCCCGAGGCCCCGAGGCGCTGCCCGACGAAGATCTCGGCGAGGATCGTCGCGAACGCCTTGGACAGCGCACCGTGGAAGTCGGCGCTGCGCCCACGGAGCGCCGCGACGAGGTCCGCGTAGCACGGCACGAGCCGCGTCGGGTGGGCCTCGCAGGACAGCTCGAGGACGCCGAGGTCGACGCCGACCTGGTCGAGCGCGCCCGCGAACCGGAAGTCGAGGCCCCCCCACACGCGGCCGGTCGTGGTCGCGGGCCCATCGGCGATCGCGACGCGCGCCTCGGCCGACAGCCGCAGCCCGGTCGCCGAGGGAGCGAGCACCGGCGGCAGCGCGAGGCGCACGGGTGAGATCCGTAGCGACAAGAATTCGGTGACGATCGGATCGGTGTTGAACCGGCGATCGAGGCCCGCGGCCGCGAGCTCGCGATCGAGGAAGCCGCCGCGCCACAGCTCGTAGAGCAGCGCGTTGAGCGCGTCGAGATCGAGATCGATCGCCAGTGCGTGACCCGGCGCGAGGGCGAGGCGCGGGGTCGGGCCGCGGCGCGGGGGAAGCACGCTCGGATCCGCGGCGACGCGCCCGAGGTCGACGGCGAACGGCAGTGCCCCGGAGACCCCTTCGAAGATCTCCGGTGGCTCGCTGCAGTACGTGAACCGCAGCTGCTGGCCGCCGGGGAGCTCGAACGGAGGTGGTGGCGCGAGCGCGCTGACGAGCAGGCCGTCGATCTGGCCGCGCGCCAGCTTGGTCGCGAACGCGTTGCCGCCGAGCTTGTCGCTGATCCACTGCGCCACGCGGTTGTCGAACGCGAGCTCGGCGCGCGCGACGACGCGGAACGCGAGCTCGGTGGTCGCGGGCGACGGGATCAGCGCGACGGTCACGGGCACCGAGACCCGATCCATCACGACCTCGAACGCGGCGCGCACGTAGCCATGCGGCGCCTCGCCGACGAGGCCGCGGTCGTACGGGTGCCACTCGATCCGCGCCCAGCGCAGCGACAGCTTCGCGATCCGCCGGAAGTCGCCGGCGGGGAACACGGACTCCCCGGTGAGCTCCGCGGTCAGCACCTTGACCAGCTCGCCGGCGATCGTCCCCGGTCCGGCGGCCCCGTCGTCGAGCAGCCGCTGGCCGACGACGACGCGCCCCGTGCACGTGCGGGCCGCGGGATCCTGGAACGGCCCCACGAGCTGCGCCGCGCCGACGGAGCGCTCGAAGCCGCCGCGGTAGCGCACGCTCCACCGCTTGCGGTGCAGGCCGGGACCGGGCGGCGAGCCATCGTCGAGATCCGTGGTCGCGCGAGCCGCGAGCGCCGCGGGCACGATGCCGTCGATCGCGAGCTCCGGCGAGGCGTTCGGCGAGCGCACGTCGACGGTCAGCTCGGTGCCGGCGCACCGGCCGGCGAGGGCGACGAAGACGATCGCGTGCGCCGCGACGACCACGAGACCCGCGAGCGACCTCATCCGCGGAACACCACGAGCACCGTGAACAGCTCCCACGCGACGACCCACAGCGTGCACGCGACGACGCTCGCGGTCATCCCGCGCGTCACCGCGTCGGCCTCGGGCTTCGGCGCGCCGCCCTTCGCGATCACGTCGCTCGCGATCCCCCACGCGTAGATCCACACGAGGAAGCCGGCGCGCAGCGCGTAGCGCATCCGCTCGGGCCGGGGATCGAGGAGGTCGCCCGTGAGCAGCTCCCATGCGTCGGGGACGTCGTACGCACGACATACCAGCAGCCCGCCCGCGATCATGCCGAGCGCGAACAGCGCCGCGACGGCGAGGTAACACACGGCGACCGCGAGCCACGCCGGGCCCCACAGGTACGCGCGGCGATCGACGCCGAGCGCATCGAGTGCGAGCGTCTGCTTGGTGAGGCCCATCGAGCCGAGCCACGCGTTGGTCGCGCTCCCCGACGCGGCGACGAACAGCAGGGCCGACATCGCCGGCGCGAGCGCGACGACGTAGCTGCCGCCGATCTGGCGCAGCAGCGCATCGGGGCGCACGCCGGCGCCACCGACCTTGCTGATCACGTAGAGCACCGTGTAGCCGATCAGCGTCGAC
>Ga0316603_10001363_pt1 | contig 12926 bp, 3 predicted proteins | sample OWC_soil_day10_n_FD_207649 | JGI IMG/M metagenome (GOLD analysis project Ga0316603, IMG submission 207649) | Wetland soil microbial communities from Old Woman Creek delta, Ohio, United States - OWC_soil_day10_noCT | ecosystem: Environmental > Terrestrial > Soil > Wetlands | place: USA: Ohio...
GCTTCGGCTCGAAGCCCTCGAGCTTCGAGTAGCCGATGCACGCGCGCATCTGCACGTCGTCGAGGAGCTCGATGCGCGCGACCGGGATGCCGTGCTGCATCGCGAGGATCACCGTCTGCACCGCCCTACGGAGGTCGGTGAACTGGCACACCGCCGCCGAGATCGCCTCGGGCACGCCGTAGAGCCGGAGCTGCACCTCGGTGATGATGCCGAGCGTGCCTTCCTGGCCGATGAACAGGCGCGTGAGGTCGTAACCCGCCGCCGACTTGCGCGCACGCCCGCCGGTGCGCACGATGCGCCCGTCCGCCGTGACGACGGTGAGGCCGAGCACGTTCTCGCGCATCGTGCCGTAGCGCACGGCATTGGTGCCCGATGCGCGCGTCGCCGCCATCCCGCCGATCGTCGCATTGGCGCCGGGATCGATCGGGAAGAACAGTCCGGTACCCTTGAGATCGGCATTCAGCTGCTCGCGCGTCACGCCCGCCTCGACGCGGCAGTCGAGGTCGTCGGCGTTCACCTCGACGACCCGGTTCATCGTCGAAAAGTCGAGGCACACGCCGCCATACAGCGCCGCGACGTGGCCCTCGAGCGACGTGCCGACGCCGAAGGCGATCACCGGCACACGCGCCGCGTGGCACAGCCGCACAATCGCAGCGACCTCCGCCGTCGACTTCGGGTAGACGACGACGTCGGGCGGCGCCGGGTCGGCGAGGCCCTCGCCGTGGCCGTGCTGCTCGCGCACTACCGCGTTAGTCACGGCGCGTTCGCCATAGTCGGCGACCAGCCGCCCGATCAGCGAAGCCACGGCCTCGGCAGCGGGCTTCTCGCGGCAAGCGGCGGGGGCGTTCATGGGCACCGGCAGTCCTTGGACGATTATTTCACAATGCCGTCGACGGCGAACACTTCCACCGCGGCACTCTTGCCCTTGATGGCAACGGGGCCGAGCGAGCGGACCGCAATGGCGCCGTCGAGCCCGGCCCGCGTGGCGCCGTCGACCAGGATGGGTTGTTGCGCGGCCTTCGTGTGCGCCTCGAGCCGGGCCGCGAGGTTGACCGTGTCGCCGATACAGGTATAGGTGGCCCGCTCGTTCGTGCCGGCGTAGCCCGCCACCACGTCGCCGGAGGCGATGCCGATGCCAATGCGGATCTCGGGCCTGCCGGCGACGCGGCGCTCGTCGTTGAACAGCGCCATCGTCTCCTGCATCTCCAGCGCCGCGCGCACCGCGCACTCGCAGTGGTCGGGCAGCGGCAACGGGGCCCCGAAGATCGCCATCAGCCCGTCGCCGATCATCAGGCTGACGACGCCGCCGTGCGCGCCGATCGCGTCGAACATCAGCGTGTACCAGGTGTTGAGGAGCTCGATCGTCTCCTCGGGCGGCTGCGACTCCGCGAGCGTGGTGAAGCCGCGGATGTCGACGAACATCACCGTGGCGTTGACGCGCTTGCCCCCGAGGGCGAAGCCTGATTCCTGCAGGTCCTGCGCCACCTCGCGCGTCGCGAAGCGCCGCACGAGCTCCTTCTGCTGGTCGCGCAGGCGCTTCTTCTCGAGGCCCGCGCCGATGCGGGCCTTGAGCAGCACAGGGTTGACGGGCTTGGTGAGGTAGTCCTCGGCCCCGAGCTCGATGCAGCGCACGACGCTGTCGAGGCCCTCGACCGCCGAGGTGACGATCACCGGCAGGTCGCGCAGCCGCGAGTTCGCGAGCAGTCGCTCGAGCACCTGGAAGCCGTCCATCTCCGGCATCGCGATGTCGAGCAGCACGAGGTCGAACGCCTCGCGTTCCAGCATCTCCAGCGCGATGCGGCCGTTCTCTGCGCCGACGCCGCGGTGGCCCTGCAGCTCCAACGCGCGTATCAGCAGCAGGCGGTTGACCTTGTTGTCGTCGACGACGAGCAGCCGGGCGCCGGACTCAGCCACGGGCGAGTCCCCTGAGCGCGACCGCGACCCGGCCGCAGCCTGCCTCGATGGCGTTGATCGCGGACGCGTCGCGCGCCGGGTCGGCGTCCAGTCCCTTGAGCTCGAGCGCGCGCGCCTGCGCGCCGAGTGCCAGCGCGCCGAAGGTGTTGCAGTTCGACTTGAGCGAGTGCGCCGCGCGCCGGAAACGCTCGGCATCTCCGGCCGCGCGCGCACTGCGCATCTCGGAGAGCATCAGCGGCGCTTCCGCGACGAAGGTGTCGACCAGCTCGGCGACGAATTCCACGCCGGCGGTCTCCTCGAGCGCCCGGAAGGTCGCGAGGTCGATCGGGCTGTCACTCATCTCGTCATCCCTCCCTGGCGGGCACGTCGCTCAGCGCCTCGACCAGCCGCTCGACGCGAATCGGCTTGGTCAGGTAGTCGTCCATGCCGGCGGCGAGGCACATCTCGCGGTCGCCAGCCATCGCGTTGGCGGTCATGGCGACGATGCGCGGCCGCTCGCCCGGGCCGAAGCGCGCGCAGATCTGCCGCGAGGCCTCCAGCCCGTCCATCTCCGGCATTTGCACGTCCATGAGCACGACGTCGTAGGCCTGACGCTGCACGGACTCGATCGCCTCGATGCCGTTCGACGCGAGGTCGGCCCGGTAGCCCATCTGCTGCAGCAGCCGCAGCGCGAGCTTCTGGTTCACCACGTTGTCCTCGGCGAGCAGGATGCGCAGCGGGTGCCGCGTCGCCATGCCGGGATCGATCTGAGGCCTGGCCGGCGCCTCCGGCTTCGGCGCCTCGTCGTGCGCGACCAGGCCGACCAGCGTGTCGAAGAGCTGCGACTGGCGCAGCGGCTTCGCGAGGTAGGCGCTGAAGAGCCCCTCGGCATCGCCGACCTCGCGCCGGCCGAGCGAGCTGAACAGCACCAGCGGCAGCTTCGGGCGCTGCGCCCGGATACGCCGCGCGAGCTCCGTGCCGTCCATCTCCGGCATGTGCATGTCCAGGATGGCGAGGTCGAACGCCTCGCCGTCCTCGAGCCACCGCAGCGCCTCGGCGGACGATCCGGTGATCCGGCACTGCATGCCCCACTTGCCGGCCTGCAGCAGCAGCACGCGCCGGTTCGTCGCGTTGTCGTCGACGGTGAGGACCCGCCGGCCCCTGAGCTCGGGCTGCACGCCAACGAAGTCGCGCCGCGGCGCGGTTGGAAGCTCGGCGATCGGAGCGTCCACTGTGAACAGGAATGTCGATCCCTTGCCGGGACCGTCGCTCTCGGCCCACATGCGCCCGCCCATCAACTCGGCCAGGCGCCGGCTGATCGCGAGCCCGAGACCGGTGCCACCGTACTTGCGCGTGGTCGAGGAATCCGCCTGCGAAAAGGACTGGAACAGCCGCCCCATGCCCTCGGGCGAGAGGCCGATGCCGGTGTCCCGAACCGCGAACGTGAGCAGGACCCTGTCGCCGGCCTGCGGCTGCGCGCTCACCGTGAGCACCACTTCGCCGGCCTCGGTGAACTTCACGGCGTTGGCGAGGAGGTTGAGGAGGATCTGGCGCAGGCGCGTCACGTCGCCCCGGATCGCGCGCGGCACGTCGCCCTCGAAAAGGTAGGCGGTGTCGAGGCGCTTTTCGACCGCGCGGGCGGCGACGAGGTCGAGCGCCGACTCGACGCACTCGCGCAGGTCGAACGGCTGCGCCTCGATGTCCATCCGCCCGGCCTCGATCTTGGAGAAGTCGAGGATGTCGTTGATGATGGTGAGCAGCGCGTCGCCCGAGTCGCGGATCGTGGCCGCGAAGTCGCGCTGCTCGGCGTCGAGCGGCGTGTCGAGCAAGAGGCCGCTCATGCCGATCACCGCGTTCATCGGCGTGCGGATCTCGTGGCTCATCGTCGCGAGAAACGCGCTCTTCGCCTCGTTGGCGGCCTCGGCGGCGGCGCGGGCTTCCTGGGCATCCTTGAACAGGCGGGCGTTCTGGATCGCGATCACCGCCTGGTCGGCGAAGGTCTCCAGCAGGGCGATCTCCTGCGCCGTGAACGTCGTCCACTGGCGGTCCGCGAACGTGCGGACGACGAAGAAGGCGCCGACACCGCTGTCCTGCCACATCATCGGGGCGACCAGGCAGGAAAAATTGCCGATCTTGGCCGCCATGCGGCGAATCGCCTCGGGAACCCCGTCCCCCGACAATGCGTCGGGATAATGCATCACGCGGCGCTTCAGCACCGCCTCCACGATGATCGTCCGGGCGATGGGAGTCGGCTTGAAGTTCTGCGCGGCCCGCCGGCCGCCCGGTCCGCGCGTCAGACCCAGGTGCACCATGGAGTCCTCGTCGACGGTCAAGACTGCTAGGTCGCTGCATGCGATCAGGCGCTGGCAGCTGTCGAGAATCTTCTCGAACACCGGCTGGGTGTCGGCCACCGAGCTGCTGATGACCTGCAGCACCTCGGCGGTGGCGGTCTGCCGCTCCAGCGCCTCCTTCGTCTCGTTGAACAGGCGCACGTTCTCGATGGCGATCACGGCCTGGTCGGCGAACGTCTGCAGCAGACCGATCTCGTCGGGTGCGAACGGCCGTACCTCCTGGCGCAGCAACGAGATCGCACCGATCGCCTCGCTTTCGCGCATCAGCGGCACATTGAGCACCGTGCGAAACCCATAGCGTTGCTGGAGGTCGCGAACGTCCGGATACTCGGCGTCCATGACCGGCAGCACGTCGTGGACGTGGATCGGCCGGCCCTCGAGCACGCAACGGCCGCCGATCGACGTGCGGGCGACAGGCAGCGTCTCGAAGCCCGTCATCGCGGCGTAAGCCGGGCCGTAGCTCGTCATGGCGCGCAGCCGGCCGCTCTCGAGCAGCCAGACGCGGCTGCCGTCTGCCCTGCACAGCTGGCCGGCGCGCTGCGCCACGGCTTCCAGCACCGGCTGCACGTCGGTCGGCGACTCGCTGATCACGCGGAGGATCTCCGCAGTCGCCGTCTGCCGCTCCAGCGCAACCTTGGTCTCGTTGAACAGGCGCACGTTCTCGATCGCGATCACCGCCTGGTCGACGAAGGATTTCGCCATCGCGATCTCGTTGGCATCGAAAGCGCGCGGCACGCCGCGCGCCATCGCCAATACGCCGATGCACTCGCCTTCGCGCTGCAGCGGGAGCATCAGCGTGGCGCGCACGCCGCGCTTCTCGAAGACGGCGCGCTCATCCGGCGGAAGGTCCGTGCTGCCCCAGTCCGGGACGTGCAGCATCGACTTCGTCGTGATCACGCGCGAGGGGAAGTTGGCGTCCGCGTCGACCGCGGTCGTCATAGGGCCCGGCGGACCCGCCGAACCGTCCGGGAACGCGCCGGCGACCGGCGTGAACGTCCGGCCGTCGGTCCGCATCAGCATCACGGAGTCGCAGTCGAGGAGACCCCGGGCGGTACGCACGATGGCGTCGAACACCGGCTGCACGTCGGTCGGCGAACTGCTGATGACGCGAAGGATGTCCGCGGAAGCGGTCTGCCGGGCGAGTGCCTCCTGCGTCTCGCTGAAGAGGCTGGAGTTCTGGATCGCGATCACCGCCTGGTCGGCGAAGGTGCGCAGCAGGGCCTGCTCCTTCTCGCTGAAGGGCACCGGCGGCTGGCGCACGATCATCAGCGAGCCGATGCCGCGGTTCTCCCAGAGCATCGGCACCCAGGCCGCGGAGAAGTTGCCGACCTGCTCGCAGGTTTCGCGCGCCCACTCGTTGTCCCGCCCGAACTCTGCCGCGTCGGCCATCTGCACGATGCGGCGCTCGCGGATCGCAACGCCGGTGCGGCTGGACGCCACCGGCATGGGCAGGGTGCGCGTCATCGCCTGCACGATAGAGCCACGCTGCGCCGCCGCATCGATCATCCCGTCGTCGCGCACCACCACGATGCCCAGGTGTTCGGTGCCGAAGAGCCGCTGGCAGCTGTCGAGGATCTTGTCGAACACCGGCGCCGTGTCGGCCACCGAGCTGCTGATGACCGTGAGCACCTCGGCCGTGGCCGTCTGCTGCTCCAGCGCCTCCTTGGTCTCGTTGAACAGCCGCACGTTCTCGATCGCGATCACGGCCTGGTCGGCGAACGACTGGATGAGCGCGACCTCCTTGTCGTCGAAGACCTTCGCGCCCGGGCGTGTCGTACCGATGGCGCCGATGACCTGGCCGTCGCGGATCATCGGCGTGAAGAGCACGGAGTTGAAGCCGAACTCTCGCGCAAAGTCCCGGGTTGCCGGCGGAGCCGCCGGATCGTCGAGCGCCATGCACTGCCGCGTTTGCCGCGACAGCATGACGAAGCCGCCGATGGTTGCGTCGTCCAGCGGCCGGGGGTAGTTCTCGACCAGCCTCTCGATGCCCTCCTTGCCGCCAACTGCGGCCATCTCGATCTGACCGTCATGCATCAGTTGCACGGCCGCGAACTGCGTGCCGAACAGTCGCAACAGGCTGGCGACGATGGCGTCGAACACCGGCTGCGTGCTCGTGGGCGAGCCACTGATGACCTTCAGGATCTCGGCCGTTGCGGTCTGGCGCTCCAGCGCCTCGCGGGTGTCGTTGAACAGGCGCACGTTCTCGATGGCGATCACCGCCTGGTCGCGGAACGACTCTGCCAGCGCAATCGCCTTGTCGTTGAACGCGTTCGCCCGCTTGTTGCCCAGCACCAGCACGCCAACGCAGGCGTCGCCGCGCAGCAACGGCAGGTACAGCGTCGAGTTGAGGGCCAGCTGCTCGTGCCGCGCCTGCTCGTGGGGGGGAAGCTCGACAGCCGACCAGTCGCGCACATGAAGCATGGTCTTGCTCACGATCGCGCGCGACGGGAAGTTGGCCTTCTCGTCCACCGGCATCACCGTCGACCCCGGCACCGGCGCCAGGCCGGCCGGGGTGGCCATGGCCTTCGGCGAGTAGGTGTCGCCGCTGCAGATCTGCACGATGGCGACGTCGCAGCCCAAGTGCTTGACTGCGGCAGTGACGATGGCATCGAACACGGGCTGCACGTCGGCGGGGGAACTGCTGATGACCCGCAGGATGTCGGCGCTGGCGGTCTGGTGCGCCAGCGCCTCTTGCGTCTCGTTGAACAGCCGGGCGTTGCGGATCGCGATCACCGCCTGGTCGGCGAAGGTCGCGAGCAGCGCCATCTGCTGCTCGCTCATCGCGCCGGGCTCGGGTGACGACACGGAGACGACGCCGATCGCCCGGCCGTCGGACATTAGCGGCGCCGAGGCGATCGATCGGAAGGCGAGCGACTTGGCGCGCTCAAGTCCAAAGCTGGCGGCGCCTTCGACAAGGGTGTCAGTCCACTGCAGTGGTCGGCCGTCGAGCACCGCGCGGCCGACGATGCTGGCTCGACCGAGCGGCTCGACTTCGGGACCGTGGAACTCCCCCTCCTTGGGAACGTAGCTGCGCGCGCGCCGGCGCAGCCCATCGCCATCGACGGTACGTAGCGCCGCCTTGCGGCCGAACAGACGCGCCGCGCTCGCGACGATCGCGTCGAACACCGGCTGCTCGTCGGCCGGCGAGGCGGCGATCACCTTCAGGATCTCCGCGGTGGCGGTCTGGCGTTCGAGCGCTGCCTGCGTCTCGTCGAACAGCCGCGCGTTGTTCAGCGCGATCACCGCCTGCTGCGACAGGCCTTCGAGGAAGGCGAGTTCATGCGCCTCGAAGGGCTGGCCGCCGCTGCGCCACACGGCCATCGCGCCTTGCACCTGGTCACCGGACTTCAGCGGCACGACCATCAGACGCTCGTCGTGCTGCAGCGGCGTGCCGGCGATCGGAAGCGCACGCGGATCGACCGCGCTGTCGTTGACGAACTCGGCCTTGCCGCTCTGCAGCAGGCTGCCGATGATGCCGCGCCCCGGCTCGACGGCCGTGGCCTTGAGCGTGTCGGCCAGGTCGCCCTTGGCGACGATGGCGCGATAGCGGCCGGTGGCCGCATCGGGCAGGAAGATCGCCGAGTTCTGCGCTGCGAGCAGGTCCTTGGCGTGGCCGGCGATGCGGTCCATCACCGTGGTCAGGTCGAGCGTGGACGAGAGGTCGCGGCCGACCTCGGCAAGCGCGTTCGCCTCGCGTTCGCGGCGCTGCGTCTCGTCGAACAGGCGCGCGTTCTCGAGCGCCACGCCCATCGATGCTGCCACCGTCTGCAGCAACCGAACTTCGCTTCCGCCGTAGGCGTGTTGCCGCGTGAGATCCTCGACGCTCAGGCTACCCAGCACGCGATCGCCGGCAGTGATTTGCACATCGACCCATGACTCCGTTTGCTGGGTGCCCGGTATTACGGGCACGCCGGCGGCGATCTGCTCGGCAGCGGTATGAAAGACCCGCGGGTCTCGCCGCACCAGGTGCTTCTCCAACAGCGGTGCGGGCGGGACGCTGAGACGCTTGCCTTCCTCGACCTCATAAAGGTAGCGCACCAGTCCAGCCTCACGGTCGAACCAACGGATCCCACCGCAGTCCATCGACAGCACTTCGCGCAGCTTGTCGCCGACGAGGTCGATGATGGCCTGGAAGTTCAGCTCCTTGGCCATGCCCTGCTGGATGCTGTTGATCACCGCGAGCTCGCTGGCACGCTGCTCGCTCTGCTTGAACAGGCGCTGCGTCTCGTCGAACAGGCGCGCGTTTTCCAGCGCCGTGCCCATGCTTGCGACCACCGTGGAGAGCAACCGCACCGCGTCCGGTCCGAAGGCGTTCTCGCGCTCGTAGTCTTCGATCACCACGCTGCCAAGCACGCGGTCGCCGCCGATGATTGGCATGCACAGTGCCGAGATGCTCTGGTCGGTACCCTCCAGCGCGTGCATGCCCAGCGCGATCGATTCGGCGCGGTTGTTCACGCACAAGGTCTCGCGGCCGTCGAACAGGCGCTCCCACACTTCTCCGGGCTTGACGGTATAGGGCTCGTGGTGCTGGCGCACGCCGTGCTCGAAGACGTAGCTCGCGTGCCCCTGGCGTCGTTCGGCGTCCCACCACCAGATGCCGATGTCGCCGGTGGCGAACACCTCGCGCAGCTTGTCGCCGACGAGGTCGATGATCGCCTGCAGGTCGAGCTCGGCCGAGATGCCCTGCTGCACGCTGGCGATCACCGCGAGTTCTGCGTTGCGCTGCTCGGTTTCCTTCAGCAGTCGCTGCGTCTCGTCGAACAGGCGGGCGCTCTCCAATGCCACGGCCATGCTGCCGGCCAGCGTCTCGAGCAGGCGCAGGTCGGTCTCGGTGAAGGCGTTCTCGTGCTCCAGGCTCTGCACGGTGATGGCGCCCAGCGACTCTCCCTGGACCCGCAGTGGCACCCAGATGGCCGACTTCGGCGTCTCGCCTTGCCGGGTGACTTCACCGTACTCGGCCATACGTTCGGCCATGCGGGTGTTGATGAGCAGCGGCTTGCCGGTCTTGCGCACATGCGGCGCAAAGCCGCTTGCATAGGGCTGCCGCAGGCCCTCGACGACGATGCGCTTGCCGCGCTCGATGAGGTAGGGGATGCGCAGCAGGCCGCTGTCGCGCTCGATGACGCCGATGCCCACGACCTGGGCCTTGAAGATCTCGCGGATCTTCTCGCCCACCAGGTCATAGATCGCCTGCATCTCCAGCTGCGCCGCCAGGCCAGCCTGTACGCCGTTGACGATCGCCAACTCGGCCGCGCGCTGGCGTTCGGCCTCGTAGCTCTTGGCGTTGAGCAGCGCCACGGCCATGCTCGATGCGATCGTGGAGACCAGCCTCTCGTCGTCAGTCCCGAAGGCGTTCTCGCGCTCGTGATTGCTGAGCGAGATGGCACCGAGCAAACGCCCGCCGCTCAGCATCGGCACCCACATGAGGCTGAGTTCGGGATCCGTGCCCGGAGCGGTCTGCATTCCCAGCGCGGCCTGCTCGGCGAGCGAGTTCACCACCCACGAGCGGCGTTCGCGAATGAAGCGATCGACCGCGCTGTCCGGTCGGGGTTGCAGCGGCGGCAGATCCAGCCGCTCGCCGTGCTCGAATGCGTAGAGGTGATGGAGGGCGCGATTGGCTTCGTCCCACCAGACGATGCCCAGGTCGCCGGTGCCGAACACCTCGCGCAGCTTGTCGCCCACCGTGTCGACGATGGCCTGGAAGTCGAGCTCGGCGCCGACGGCCTGCTGGATGCTGTTGATCACCGCCAGCTCGGCGTTGCGGGCTTCGGTCTCCTTCAGCAGCCGCTGCGTCTCGTCGAACAGGCGCGCGTTCTCCAGAGCCACGCCCATGCTCGCGGCGATCGTGCCGACCAGCCGCACCTCGGATTCGCCGAAGGCGTTCTCGCGCTCATGGTCCTCGAGCACGATCGCCCCGATGTAGCGGTCTACCGCGAAGATCGGCATGATGGCCGTGGCCAGGCTGGGCCGAGTGCCATCGACGGTGCGCAAGCCCCAGGCGGTCATCTCGGAGCGGTTGTTCGCGACCACCGGGCGGTTTGCCTGGAGGGCCTTGAACATGGCTCCGTCGACGTTGGGCCGATGCGGTGGCACCTGGATTCGCACCCCGCGCTCGAACGCATACAAGGCGTGCGCAGTGGCGCTCGTCGGGTTCCAGAGCACGATCTGGATGTCGCTGCTGCGCAACACCTCACGCAGCTTGTCGCCCACCAGGTCGACGATCGCCTGGAAGTCGAGCTTGGCGGCCATGCCCTGCTGGATGCTGTTGATCAGCGCCAGCTCGCCGGCACGACTCTCGGCCTGCTTCTGCGCCTCGCGCGCCTCGGCGGTGCGCTCGTCGACCTTGCGCTCCAGCCCCTCCTGCGTGCGCAGGTTGGCCAGCGCCACCGCCGCCTGCGCCGCGAGCATCGCCAGCAGATCGCGGTCGGCCTCCTGGAAGCGTCCGAACAGCCCGTCGATGTCGGCGTACAGATAGCCGAGCAGCACACGTTGCGCGACCAGCGGCGCGACGATGGAGGACCGCTGGTCGATCGGCTTCGCGCGCCCGGGAACGTGGCGCAGGCTCACGGCGCGGGTGCGGCGCGCATCGTCGATCCGGGGACCGATGGCAGCGAGTACGGCAGCCGGATCCTCGCCGGGCGGCAGCTCCGCGCCGGCGATCTCGACGCCTCCCGGCGTCTCCAGCAGCAGCAGCACACGCGCAGCGCCGGTGAGCTCGGTGGCCTCTTCCACCAGGAACTCGCGCCACTCGGCCTCGCTCCCGAGTTCGTTCAGCCGCAACCCCGTGTCGACCAGGCGCTCGAACGGCTCGGCGAGGTTGGCGGCGCCGGCCAGGTGGCCTTCGCTCTGCTCCCGCGGCAGCTTGCGCTGGCGGGCGTGCGCGATCCATGCCCGCACGATCTCGCGGGTGACCTCGGGCTTGTTGAGGACGTTGCGGCGCAGCCCTTCGTCGCCGAGGCTGGCGAGGCTTTCGAGCACGAAGCGCCAGGCTTGCGCCAAAGCCTCTTCCGCCTCGGCCTCATGCCCGCAGGCGCGCAGCGCTTGGCAGTGGCGCCACCAGAGTTCGCTGCGTTCGATCGCGTCGATGGCTGCCAGTCCGACGCCACGGTGCAGCTTGCAGGCGCGCCGCGTCGCGGCCAGGGCCCGCGCCGGGTCGCCCGCCGCGAGGTGGGCGCGTGCCGAGTAAGCCAGGAACAGCATGCGGCCCTCGACGTTGCCCGCGCCGAGCTGGCGCAGCGCGCGTGCGAAGAGGGGCAGGGCCTGCGCCGCCTGCCCCTGGCGCAAGGCGAGTTGTCCGCGGACGAAAGACTCGTAGGGCTTCGCCGCCGTCAGGCCGAGGGCGCGCAACTGCGCCTCCCAATCGGCGGCATGGGCCGCCGCGGCCTCGGGATGGGCCAACTCGATCTCGATCTGGGCCAGGTTCCAGGTCGGGACGTGGATGGGCGCGCCGGTGCGGCGACCGATCGCGATCGCCTCTCGATACAGGCGCCGCGCGCGCCGGTACAGCCCCAGCGCCATGTAGGCATTGCCGAGGTTATTGATGACCGCGCCCTGGCCGAGAACGAGGCCCGCCGTCTTGTAGACCGCCAGAGCCTGGTTCAGCCGCTTCAGGCGCAAGGCGAGGTCGGGCATGTGGTAGGTGAGCAGGTTGAGTGCATTGCCCTGCCCCTGCAGGTCGCCACTGGCCTGGGCCAGCGCAAGTGCCTCGGCCGCCGCCTGCTGGGATTCCGCTACCCGGCTCTGGCGCGAATAGGCGAATCCCTGCACGCAGATCGCCTGGCCCTGACGTGCGCGATCCCCCAGGCGCTCGAAGATCGCCGCCGCCGAAGTCGCGTTGTCGAGCGCGGCCTGGTGGCCGTCGAACGTGCGGTACTGGGCATCGGCCAGCCGCAGCAGGCTGAGGCCTTCGAGCGCGGGGATGCGGCACCGACGTGCCGCCTCCAGGGCGACGGTGGCGGCGACCACGGCGGCGTTCGCGTCGCCCCGGCGCGCCGCCACCATCGCTTCGCAGTTGCCGGCACGCGCACGCAGGGCCGCACTGCGCCGCGCCAACGCGTGCATGGCTTGCGCATCCGCGGCTGCGAGGTCCAGCGCGCCAACGGCAATGTGGCTTTCAACACGCAACTCCAGCAAGGCGACCTGCTGCTCCGCGCTGAGGCCCGCCGCGGCCAGCGCCGCGGTGACCGTCTGCAGGGCCTCGACATGACGGCCGGCGCGGGCGAGCTCGAGCGCCCGGTTGTGCCAACCCGCGTTGGCGACCTCGGCGGTGCCCTGGCGTGCTTCGGCCGACGCCAACGCACGGCGCGGAGCACGTCGGCGTGCGGCAAGTGCAGGTGTCCGCTTTCCAGTCGCCATCGCCCCCCACGCCTCCCTGTGTCGACGGGCGCCCCGTCGCCGGTCTGCGCGCATCGTACAGTCCCGCTGCGCGCTCGCCGGTCCTGCGCGTCAGAAACGCGGGATGTCCGGGTGCGGGATCTGCCCGCGGTGGACGTGCATCTTCCCGAACTCGGCGCAGCGCGCGAGCGTGGGCACCGCCTTGCCGGGATTGAGCAGGCCGTCGGCGTCGAACGCGGCCTTGACATCGTGGAAGCGCTCGAGCTCGTTCGGCTGGAACTGCGCGCAGGTGCCCTTGAGCTTCTCCACCCCCACGCCGTGCTCGCCGGTCACCGTGCCGCCGACCTC
>Ga0316603_10001364_pt1 | contig 12924 bp, 10 predicted proteins | sample OWC_soil_day10_n_FD_207649 | JGI IMG/M metagenome (GOLD analysis project Ga0316603, IMG submission 207649) | Wetland soil microbial communities from Old Woman Creek delta, Ohio, United States - OWC_soil_day10_noCT | ecosystem: Environmental > Terrestrial > Soil > Wetlands | place: USA: Ohio...
ATTTTCCATTACAGGCATCTGCAATCTGAGTTAATGTCATATTTTTCAATCTTTCATCCTCCCAAGAGATCTGACGGATTATTTGTATTTATTTAATGAGATTTCAATTATTTTCTCACACAAGCCTGTAAAATCAATACCGATCACCTTTGCTTCCTGCGGAAGTAAGGAGGTGGGAGTCATACCGGGCAAAGTATTTGCTTCAAGACAGAAGATCTCATTCTGCTCACTTAGCATGAAATCCATACGGGCGTAGGTTTTTAGACGAAGAGCAGCGAAAACATCTTCTGCGATCTGTTGCATGCGTACTGTTAATTCCTCGTTAAGAACTGCAGGGCAAGTCTCGACTGCACTGCCTGCCTGATACTTATTTTTGTAGTCATAAAAACCTACAAGCGGAGCGATTTCAATCACCGGTAAGGCTTTCCCGTCGATAACACCGACGGAAAACTCACGACCCTTGATGAACTGTTCAATTACGACTTCATTTCCATAATGGAAAGCATTGGCAAGTGCACCCTGCATCTCAACTTCGGTATTTGCGATTGAGACACCGACGCTGGAACCGCCATTGCACACCTTTACCACACAGGGGTACAAACTCCATTCGAAGGTTTCTCCTTTTTTTACATGAATGCCGGACGGGGTAGGAATATGATAATAAGCAAAAATCTCCTTGGATATTGCTTTATCCATTGCGAGAGCACTGCTGGTATAATCGGTTCCGGTATACTTGATCCCCATCAGATCAAACGCAGCCTGAAGTTTGCCGTCTTCTCCGTTCTCGCCGTGAAGAGCTAAAAATACGATGTCAGCACTACGACAGATATCGATCACGTTTGGTCCGAAGAAGCTGTCCGGATTATCTTTTCTAAGTGCCTTGACCTGTGCAATATCCGGATTGCTTTCTTTGATTGCTCCAAAATTAGCAGCAAAATCCTTCTCTATTTCAAATATGTTGGCAGTTTCGCCTTCATAGCCTAAGTATACATCGAGTAAAACAACCTTATGACCGGCACCCTTAAGAGCTTTATAAATCATTCCGCCTGTCGACAAGGATACGTCTCTTTCTGTACTGGTGCCTCCAGCCAATACTACGATTTTCATTCTTTATCCTCACTTTCGTCCTGATTAATTTCATTTCCAAAACAGTATAACGCAAAGGAGTTTACAAGTAAAGAAGATTAACCGCTTATAGCACTATTAGAAAGATAAAGAGCACTAAGTGAAGATGCATTTTACGGATGAATGAACAGGTCAATCCCGGGTTTGTTTCAACCGAAAATGGCAAAGAGGAAATCTCCTTATGGATGTCCAATGGGGAGATTATATGTAGAATTTTTTTAATTATAATATATCTGTCAAATGAATTAGTTCATAGGTCAAACCTTTCATTCTATAGATGGAGCATTCTGCTCCTAGCGGGAAACTCGTATCAGATAGAATTAGATTTGTTACTAAACTAATTTAGTGTTGGATTTTTCCAATTAATATGGTAAAATATAACTACCATTATATAGGGAGGTAAGTTATATGAAACACAGTATTAAGAAGTTTTATGCGATTGCGCTCGTAGCAGTCCTCATGTTGTCCATGCTTTCTGCATGTAGCAGCAGTGAAGACACTAAGACTACAGAGCCAACGGCTGCACCTGCAGCAACAAAGGCTGCGGAGCCTACAGCAACACCAGTTCCGACAGAAGCACCAAAGGATCTGGGAGGTATGGAGATCGTAGTCGGTAATTGGTGGGAGACGGATAAAGAGCCCACGACACAGAAAGAAGAGGACACGCTGGCGTACAGAAATGAGATGATGGAGAAGTATAACTTCAAGATCAAGAATGTAAATCTCGGCTCGTGGACAGAATATCAGGAAATCGTTGTCTCTTCCATTATGGCAGGAGATCCGGCAGCAGATGTATTTGTAATGGATCAGAAGTTCATCGCAGCTCCGTTACAGCAAGGTTTACTGTATCCTCTTGAGACTCTGAAAAATTTTGATTTTACTCAGGAGAAATGGAATCAGCAGGTACTGGATCTTATGAAATTCAATGGTCATAACTACGGTATGGCTATCGGAAAGATGGAACCCAGACTTGGTATCTTCTTTAATAAGAGATTATTTGAAGAAGCAGGAATTGATCCTGAGCTGCCTTATGAATTACAGGCAAAGGATGAATGGAATTGGGATACCTTTACGGATTTATGCGCAAAATTAACACGTGATACCAATAATGACGGAACACCGGATGTATATGGTCTCGCAAGTTTCTCCAAGGATTTCTTCCGTGGTTGTGTATATTCCAACGGAGCTCAGTTCATCGGTAAGAGTGATGACGGAAAGTTCATTAACACGACTGGCGATGCTAAATTTTTAGAAGCTCTGGAATGGGGTATCAGTTTGTATGATGCAGGTTATCATATGCCTCAGCCGGAAGGCTCTAACTGGGATTGGTTCATTCAACCTTTCATTGAAGGCAAGGTTGCGATGCAATGTGCAGAGGAGTATAAGGTTAACACCTGGAAGGACATGGAGGATGATTGGGGCTTTGTAATCTTCCCGAAGGGCCCGAATGGTCAGATGATGACGGTATTCACAGAGAATATTGTTGTTATGCCGGCAGGTCTGGATCCTGAATATGCAGAAAATGTAGCATTTGCATATAATTTATTTACCAATACAACACCCGGTTATGAAGAAGAAGATTGGAGAGCAAACTATTATCCGGTATTCAGAGATGCAAGAGCAGTAGAAGAGACGCTTCCTTTATTCTACGAGCCGGATCATGGAACGATGTCTTACTTGCCGTTAATTGCCGGTATTGATTACGGCGATGTATGCTATGACTTGGATGCTCGTGCATTAACTCCTGCAGAATCGGTGGAAAAGGTTCAGCAGCTATGGCAGACTTTCCTTGACACAGCAAATGGAGTGGAGTCAGTGGCACAATAATACATAGTTGTGAAACATTTACAAAAAGAATCTTTATGATCTAAACATATTATTTCGTCGGTCATCCAATACTAATCTTGGGTGACCGATTTTTTTGTTATTATATATTCTTCAGTCAAGGTTAAGTGTGATAGTAAATGGTTCATACGGCAAGTTTGTATCTATGGTATCAAATTGCAGTCTATGATAAGAGAAGGGTTATTAATATGAAAAAAGTCGGAATAACAATTGGATGGTAGAATAAACAAAAATTACCATCATAATATTTCCCTAACCTGTTAACAATAATATTACAGGCAATACAAAACGAAATCACGTGCGGTGACAATACTTATAAGAAACCGCTGAACCTACAATCAGCTGATTTTGTACTTGGTTGCTTTGATATTAACCAAAATGGAGGTGAAATTAATATGGCAAGTAATAATAACAATAGTGGATCTAACAGAGCAGAGGTTCCTCAGGCAAGAGAGGCTCTTGACCGTTTCAAAATGGAAATTGCAAACGAAATCGGTGTTCCGTTAAAGCAAGGTTACAATGGCGATTTAACTAGCAAACAGAATGGTTCTGTAGGCGGAGAAATGGTTAAACGTATGATCAGACAGCAGGAACAATCAATGTCCGGTGGCCAACAGTAATAGGAAATCGAACAAGAGGAAACGTGAAAGCGTTTTACTTGAATTGAAAAAGAACATCACCGTCTTGAATGGCATTACCGTTCAATCGGTGATGTTTTTTTTTTCTGTTATATAGTATAATAAAGCGTAGTGAGCATAATACAAGCTTGCTTGATATTATGCGATCGGAGCAGGAGATCATGAACAAGTACTGTGTTCATGATATAATAAAGCGTAGTGAGCATAATACAAGCTTGCTTGATATTATGCGACCGGAGTAGAAGATCATGAACAAGCACTGTGTTCATGATATAATAATAACAAGACTTGTCGAAAGCAGGGATCCTAAGTGAACAAAAGAAGAAACAGAAGAACTTTAAGAAAAAGAGTACGAAATGCGCTGAACTTTTCTGCGTTTCTGCCGGTAGCTTTTTTAAGTGCTCTGGTAATTGGTCTGTTATTGATCATAACGCATGGAGTTGCCGGTTTTCAGGTGGAAGCGGTAGGAACGATCATTCAAAATGATATTAATTCTGGGAATGCACTTAAAATTTTAGGGCTTCAACATATTAGCGAGTTAGATCCAAAGGCGCCGGTAACCGAACAATGGTTGGATGAAGTCAGTCTGAACAAAGTATTTCGTGAATATTTTTCCTTTACGCGGAACGAACGGGTAGTCTTTATCACCATCACAGTACAGGATAAAATCGTGTATTCTAACGAAGAACCGGTAAATCGTGATATGATTGGTATATACAGATCCGTAATATCTGAGAAACCTCTGTTTGATATGGCGGGATTACCGATAGGAAGTATTAAAGTGCAGATCAATCCGATCTTCTCGTCGATTGTTATGGGCGGACTGTTGGCAGCCGTTGCTATCTTCGGGTTGTGTGCACTATTGGTATCAAAGATACTGGGTTTGTTGTTGGCAATCCCGATTATTAATCCGATCCGCCAATTGGAGATTAAGATGAAGGCAGTCTCGGATGGTGATATTGAGACAGCAATCCATACGGAAGTCGTTTTGAAGAGGCCGCTTCGGGAGATGGAATCTCTGGCAGACTCAACAAATACTATCATTCGTAAACTTCATGATTATGGTGCAGTGCTGGAGAATCAGAATAAACTGTTGGAGGAACAAAAGGAGACGGTAGAAAATCAGAAGGATATCCTGGAGAGTCAGAACGCAGAACTGGAAATGCAGAATGAAGAACTAATTAATTCGAAAAATAAAATACAACAGCAACAAGGACAATTAATTCAAAGTGAAAAGATGGCAAGTGTGGGTATGTTAACGGCAGCGATTACACATGAGATTAATACACCGATGGGAGCGATCAACAGCAATGCTCAGCTTGAGGATATGGTGTTGGAAAGTATAGCAGGAAACCGTATTATTCAGGAAGATGAAGAACTTAGTTCCCTATTTGCCAGATTAAAAGAAGTAAACGACATTAATCTGATTGCCTGTGATAGAATAATTGAGATAATCAAAAGCTTAAAATCCTTTTCCAGACTGGATCAGGCAGAATTTCAGGAAGCAAATATCAATGACGGAATAAAAAGTGTGCTGGTATTAACGAGAAATCTGCTCAAAAACCGTATTACAGTGCATGAAGATTATGCAGAGCTTCCTATGGTGAAATGCTTCCCTGGGCAGCTGAACCAAGTCATTATGAATATTGTAGTAAATGCCTCCCAGGCGATTGAAGGGGAAGGGGATTTATATATTCGGACCTATCAGAGCGAAAACAATGTTTACATAGCAATCAAAGATACCGGCATTGGTATCAGACAGGAAGACATCAGCAAACTTTTTGATCCAGGATATACCACGAAAGGGGTTGGAGTCGGTCTTGGTTTAGGACTATACCTTAGCTACAATATAATGCAGGGACATAAAGGAGATATCACAGTAAACAGTGAAGTGGGAAAAGGTGCAGAATTTATTCTGCGGATTCCGATGGTGAATGATAGAACATAAATATTAAATGAAGGCGGAGAGCAATAATAGTGAGCAGAACAATAATGGTAGTCGATGATGAAACAATGATAACAACAACTCTTTCCACCATGTTTAAACTTATGATGAAGGAAAATGTCATCGCATATAATGATGTGGAACAGGCACTGAACTGCAACGAGCTGATCAATAATCAGGTAGACCTGATTATCTCTGATTTTATGATGCCGAAGATGAACGGTCTTGAGTTCCTGAAGAATGTCAGGGAGAAGTGCCCGAATACGGTAACCATCTTATTGACCGGATATGCAGATAAGGAGAATGCAATCCGTAGCATCAACGAAATTGGTCTTTACTACTATCTTGAAAAACCTTGGAATAATAATGATATGATTAAAGTGGTAAAGAATGGACTTGAGAAGAAGGAACTGGAGGATGATCTTCGTAAGAAATATGATGAGCTCGAACAATCCAATCATGAGATAACAAGGTTGTATGAATTGTTGAAGCACGATTATAACACAGAGACGGAAAGTTCGAAAAATTTGATTATAACGCTTGCCAATGTAATTGAAGCAAAAGATAAGTATACGGATGGACACACCAGAAGAGTTGGGATGCTCAGCCGAATGCTGGGAGATCGCTTGGGACTTGAAGAAGATAGACTGAACCAGCTTGAGATTGCAGGAATTATTCATGACATCGGTAAAGTAGGGGTTCCCGAGAATATCCTGAATAAACCCGACCGATTAACGGAAGAAGAATTTGATATCATTAAGAAACATACCGAGATTGGGGAAACGATCATAAAACCGCTTGGATCCTTAAGGGATTGTATCGGACCGGTGCGCAGTCATCATGAGAAGCTGAATGGATCCGGCTATCCGGATGGATTGAAAAGCGAAGAAATCAATATGGAGACAAGAATATTGGCGGTCGCAGATATCTTTGATGCTCTCTATTCCGATCGCCCGTATCGTGCAAGGATGTCGATAGAAGAAGCAAAGGAAATATTGGCAAAGGATGTTCGTAACGGTTGCCTTGATATACGGGTTGTAGATGCTTTGTATGAGCTTCTTGCCGAGGATGGACTTGCACAGGTATTTAAGTAAATTATGAAATAACCATTTCCAAATCCATGACTATTATGATAAAATAAACGTACTTTGAAGAAATTTACTATTTTCTGGGGACATGAGCGGTACAAAAGAAAGCATATACTAAATACAAGATACGGATTACTACTAAGTAGGTAACGCCGATTACGCAATATAGAAAGGGATTGAGGATATGGGTAAATATTTTGGAACCGATGGCTTCCGTGGTGAAGCAAATGTCAATCTGACAGTAATGCATGCATATAAGGTAGGTAGATTTTTAGGAAATTATTATGGTAAGGAGCATAAAGCGAATATTGTAATAGGTAAGGATACAAGAAGAAGTAGCTATATGTTTGAATATTCATTGGTAGCAGGACTAACTGCCAGCGGTGCAGATGTATATCTGCTGCATGTAACTCCTACTCCGAGTATCTCATATGTTGTACGGAGTGAGGGTTTTGATTGTGGTATTATGATCTCTGCCAGCCATAATCCTTATTACGATAACGGTATTAAAGTAATCAATGGTAACGGATATAAGCTTGAGGCTGAGATAGAAGAACTGATTGAAGATTATATCGATAGTGAGACGGATGATTTGCCTATGGCAACCAGAGAAAATATCGGAAGAACCGTGGACTATGCAATTGGAAGAAACCGCTACATAGGTTATTTGATTTCCTTGGCTACCAGATCCTTCTCCGATAAGAAAGTCGGCCTTGATCTTGCGAACGGTGCTGCTACTACGGTTGCAAAGGGAGTATTTGATGCTCTTGGTGCGAAGACCTTTGTAATCAACAGTGAACCGGACGGAACCAATATCAATCGCCACTGCGGGTCAACCCATATTGAACATTTACAGAAATTTGTGGTAGAAAATAAGCTTGATGTTGGATTTGCCTATGACGGAGATGCAGATCGATGTTTAGCAGTCGATGAAAAGGGCAATATTCTTGATGGTGATCTTATTATGTATCTTTGCGGTGTTTATATGAAGAGCCGTAATGATCTGAAGAATAATACGGTGGTAACTACCATTATGTCGAACCTGGGTCTATATAAAGCACTGGATAATAAGGGAATTCAATACGAGAAGACGGCGGTAGGAGATAAATATGTGTATGAGAATATGATGACGAACGGTCACACGATCGGTGGAGAGCAATCCGGACACATCATATTCAGCAAGCATGCTACAACAGGAGATGGTGTACTTACTTCCTTGAAGATTATGGAAGTTATGCTCGAAAGTAAGGCTCCGTTGTCAGAACTTCTAAAGGAAATTACGATCTATCCCCAGCTTATGGTGAATGTAAAAGTACATAATAAGAAGGCTGTGAAAAATGACCTGATTGTTATGGAGGTTGTAGCAGAGGTTGAAAAGGAGTTGGGTAATGATGGTCGTATTCTGGTTCGTGAGAGCGGTACAGAACCAGTAATCCGTGTTATGGTTGAGGCTGCGTCAGAAGAGATCTGCCGTACGTATGTGGATCGTGTTGTAGAAACCATGAAGGCGCAGGGACATGTGAAATAGCGATTTTATAGAAATTTTAAGTAAATTTCACAAAAAAGCCCTAAACAAAAATAAAAATGGTATTTACAGAAGCCTTATGTTATAATATACTAATGTCAAAATGTCTGCAAATGCGGATGTTATGTACTTTTACACTGTTGCGTATGAAATAAACATAAATGGTAAAAAGTAACATACAGAAATATACTTGGAAGATTTGTCTTCCGAGAAGAAGAATAGGGATAATAATCATCCCAATATACTAGGAGGATTCAAAATGAGTTTACAGGTTGAAAAATTAGAGAAGAATATGGCTAAGCTTACCATAGAGGCTTCCGCTGAGGAATTTGAGGTTGCTTTAGAGAAAGCATATCAGAAGAATAAGGGCAAGATGAATGTTCAGGGCTTCCGTAAGGGTAAGGCTCCCCGTTCCATCATCGAGAAGATGTATGGTGTAAGTGTATTCTATGAGGATGCAGCAAATGAGCTGATTCCTGAGGCTTATGACAAGGCTGCAACAGAAAGCGGACTCGATATCGTATCCAGACCTGACATTGATGTCGTTCAGATTGAAAAAGGACAGAGCTTCATCTTCACAGCAGAAGTAGCATTAAAGCCGGAAGTTACCTTAGGCACCTACAAGGGTATTAAGGTAGAGAAGAAGGAAGCAGAAGTAACAGAAGATGAGATTATGGCTCAGATCAATAAAGAGCGTGAGCAGAATTCCAGAACAATTACCGTAGATGACAGAGCAGTTCAGGATGGCGATATTACTGTAATCGACTTCGAAGGCTTTGTAGACGGAGTTGCATTTGAAGGCGGCAAGGGCGAGAACTATTCCCTTACCATCGGTTCTCATTCCTTCATTGATACTTTCGAGGAGCAGTTAATCGGCAAAACAATTGGCGAAGCAGTAGAAGTTAATGTTACCTTCCCGGAGGAGTACCAGGCGAAGGAATTAGCTGGAAAGCCGGCATTATTTAAGGTTACAGTCAAAGAAATCAAAATGAAAGAGCTTCCTGAGCTTGATGATGATTTCGCTCAGGATGTATCTGAATTTGATACTTTGGATGAATATAAAGAGAATATCAAGGCTACAATTAAGGAAAATAAAGAAAAAGAATTAAAGACAGCTAAGGAAAACGACGTAGTTGATAAAATCATCGAAGGCGCAACTATGGATATTCCGGAACCTATGATTTCTGCACAGGTAAATCAGATGGCAGAAGATTTCGCTCAGAGAATTCAGCAGCAAGGTCTTTCTGTTGAACAGTATTTCCAGTTCACAGGTATGGATGCCAAGAAATTCTTGGAGAGCATGAAGCCTCAGGCTGTGAAGCGTATCCAGAGCAGATTAGTATTAGAAGCAGTAGCAAAGGCTGAGAAGATCGAAGTGTCCGAAGAGGATGTAGAGAAAGAGCTTACAGAGATGGCTGCTATGTACCAGATGGAAGCAGATAAATTAAAGGAATTAATCGGCGAGAAGGAAAAAGAGCAGATTAAGGCTGACATCGCAGTTCAGAAGGCTGTTGATTTTGTTGTTGCAAAGTCAAAGGAAGCATAAGCATCTAAGAGACAACGCATAGATAGATAAGGAGGATAAATGTATGAGTTTAGTACCTTATGTCATTGAACAAACAAGCCGTGGCGAGAGAAGCTACGACATTTATTCCAGATTGTTAAAGGAAAGAATTATTTTCCTTGGTGAAGAAGTAAATGAGGTAACTGCAAGCTTAGTAGTGGCACAGTTATTATTCTTAGAGTCAGAGGATCCGGGCAAGGATATTAATTTCTATATTAATAGCCCCGGTGGATCGGTAACTGCAGGCATGGCAATCTATGATACCATGAACTATATCAAGTGTGATGTATCTACCATCTGTATCGGTATGGCAGCAAGCATGGGTGCGTTTTTATTATCCGGCGGAACCAAGGGCAAGAGATTCGCTCTTCCTAACGCAGAGGTGATGATTCACCAACCCTCCGGCGGTGCTAAGGGCCAGGCTACCGATATCAAGATTGTTGCAGATAACATCCTCAAGACGAGAAGAAAACTCAATGAAATCCTTGCTAAGAATACCGGCAAGCCGATTGAAGTCATTGAGGTTGATACAGAAAGAGACTTTTATATGAGTGCTGAAGAAGCTCGTGAATACGGTATTATCGATGGTATATTAGTAAGCAGATAATCCTGTATCACCGGATGCTTTGCTCAGCAGAGAGAAGAGGTGATAAGGCAGTGGCAGGAAAGGTAGAAGACAGAAAACAACTGAGATGCTCCTTTTGTAATAAAACGCAGGACCAGGTTAGGAAACTGATCGCAGGACCCGGAGTCTATATCTGTGATGAATGTATAGAAATATGCAGTGAAATTATCGAGGAAGAATTCGAGGGTGAACCGGTAGTCAATACGGACATCAATCTGTTAAAACCCGCAGAGATTAAGGCTTTCTTAGACCAGCATGTAGTAGGACAGGATGAAGCGAAGAAAGTACTGGCTGTCTCTGTATACAATCATTACAAACGAGTGCTTGCGGAAAAGGATTTGGATGTCGAACTTCAGAAAAGTAACCTTCTTATGATTGGTCCTACTGGATCCGGTAAGACATATCTGGCTCAGACGTTAGCAAAATTACTGAATGTACCCTTTGCAATTGCCGATGCAACTGCACTGACCGAAGCAGGTTATGTAGGTGAGGATGTGGAGAACATCCTGCTGAAGATTATCCAGGCTGCGGACTTTGATATCGAGCGTGCAGAATATGGTATTATTTACATTGATGAAATTGATAAAATCACGAGAAAATCGGAAAACACCTCCATTACTAGAGACGTGTCCGGAGAAGGTGTTCAACAGGCACTTTTAAAGATACTGGAAGGTACGGTGGCTTCCGTTCCTCCGCAGGGAGGAAGAAAGCATCCTCATCAGGAATTCATCCAGATTGATACTACGAATATTTTATTTATCTGTGGTGGAGCCTTTGATGGATTGGAGAAGATTATTGAAGCACGTACCGGACAAAAGTCCATCGGCTTCAATGCTCAGATTATTGAGAAAAATAAATCAAATGTCGGTGAATTATTCCGTCAGGTTATGCCTCAGGATTTGATTAAGTTTGGTCTGATCCCTGAATTTGTAGGTCGTGTTCCGGTTACCGTAGCTCTTGACATGCTGGATGAAGCAGCTTTGGTTCGAATTCTTACTGAGCCGAAGAATGCAATTACAAAGCAGTACAAGAAACTGTTTGAACTGGACGGCGTAGAACTTGAATTCGAAGAAGGTGCTTTGGATGAAATTGCGAAGCAGTCCTATAAGAGAAAAATCGGTGCAAGAGGACTTCGTGCTATTATGGAAAGTGTTATGATGGACTCTATGTATAACCTTCCCTCGGATACGAAAGCAGTCAAATGCATCATTACCAAAGAAGCAGTTCTTGGCAAAGAAAAGCCTATGGTTGTGCTTTCCGAAGAAGTGGTAGCAAGAAAGCCGATTGCAAAGCGCAGTACAAAGAAAAGTAAAGATGAAATAGCATAAATAAAGCTGTTGCATTACAGTATAAAAATGAATGTGCACCGTAAATGCAAGACATTTGCGGTGCACTTTTCATTATATGGAAGTCATATAATAGTGACATTCAGAAACATAACGATTGTAATCTTAACACATAATAATAGGATAAGAAGAAAAGTGAGGGTGAGAATGATGATTATTAAAAGTGCAAATCTTGAGACTGTATGTGGAATTACCAGTGTACTTCCGATTAACGATAAACCGGAGGTGGCATTTTCGGGAAAATCAAATGTCGGTAAATCATCCTTAATCAATGCCCTTATGAATCGAAAGTCTTTAGCCAGAACCTCCGGGTCGCCTGGAAAGACACAAACGATCAATTTCTATAATATCAACGAGGCACTTTATTATGTGGATCTTCCGGGATACGGTTATGCAAAGGTTGCGGAGAAAACAAAGGAAAAGTGGGGTACAATGATTGAAAGATATCTTAAGACCTCACCCCAGCTTAAGATGGTCTTCCTACTTCTTGACATTCGCCACGAGCCTTCACAGAATGACAAGAGTATGTATGACTGGATTGTATATCAAGGCTTTCATCCGGTTATCATAGCAACGAAGCTCGATAAGATAAACCGTAGTCAGATTCAGAAGCAGGTGAAAATAATTAAAGAAGGCCTAGAGGTAATTCCGGGAACGAAGATATATCCTTTTTCTGCTACAAGTAAGCAGGGAAGAGATGAAATCTGGGCTTGTATTGAGGAGATTTGTTTTCCTTCACAGGAATCTCTGGAGAATGGCATAGATACACCGCAACTAAGAGATATCGAACAGTAATTTATATAACAAATAGATGGTAAGGAGACTTCATCTTTACAGGTTAATCTATGGGATATAAGATAGAGGCTGCTGAAATAAAGCATCGCACACATTGTGCGAGTATTTGTTTTCAGCAGCCTTATTTTATTTCATAGGATATGCGTTTTATTATGGATCTACATTCTTAAAGTAAGATAGACATCAGGTATGCATAGACATCCGAGCTCTTCTCTCTCCAATTATTACATAAGCTTTCTGCTTCCTCTACGGTAGGAACGAGGAGAGTTAGATCAATGATGGAAGCTTCACGTTCGATTACGCTGAGATGAGCAGCGAATTCACCTTTTTTAACCTGATAGAATTCAGCTTGAGTGGATACCTCAGCTTGAAGTTCATACTTATTCTCTAATAGATAAGCTTCAATATCATCTTTGATTCCGGAGGAA
>Ga0316603_10001365_pt1 | contig 12922 bp, 14 predicted proteins | sample OWC_soil_day10_n_FD_207649 | JGI IMG/M metagenome (GOLD analysis project Ga0316603, IMG submission 207649) | Wetland soil microbial communities from Old Woman Creek delta, Ohio, United States - OWC_soil_day10_noCT | ecosystem: Environmental > Terrestrial > Soil > Wetlands | place: USA: Ohio...
CGTATCCGTGGATGGTGCGCGACCTCCAGTCCGTGATCGGCCGCGAAGCGCGCGCGCAGATCCTCGCCGCGGCGGGCCGGCTCCCCGACGCGTGCGTCGCGTGCGTCGGCGGTGGCTCGAACGCGGGCGGGTTGTTCGCGCCGTTCGTCGCGGACGCCTCCGTGCGCCTCGTCGGGGTCGAAGCAGCCGGCGAGGGCGTCGCCACCGGCCGTCACGCCGCCACGCTCGGCGCCGGCCGCGTCGGCGTCCTCCACGGCAGCAAGAGCTATGTCCTCGTCGAGCCCGACGGCCAGATCGCCCACGCGCACTCGATCAGCGCCGGCCTCGATTATCCCGGTGTCGGTCCCGAACATGCCGCGTGGAAGGTCACCGGACGCGCCACGTACGTCGCGCGCACCGACGACGAAGCGCTCGCCGCACTCGAACGGCTCGCCCGCACGGAGGGCATCCTGTGCGCGCTCGAGACCGCACACGCGATCGCGGCGCTCGACGAGGTCGCGCAGCTCGTCGGCAAGTCCGGCGTCATCATCGTCGGGCTCTCCGGCCGCGGCGACAAGGACATGGTGACCGTCGCGCAACGCCGCGCGGAGGTGAAGTCGTGACGCGGCTGCGGGCGGCGTTCGACAAGGCCGCGAGCGAGCAGCGCGCGGCGCTCGTCGCGTACCTGACGTTCGGCGATCCGGATCCCGCGACCTCGATCGAGGTAGTCGCCGCGGCGGCACGCGCGGGCGCGGACGTGATCGAGCTCGGCGTGCCGTTCTCCGATCCGTCGGCGGATGGTCCGTCGATCCAGCGCGCGATGGAGCGCGCGCTCGCGGCGGGCGGTTCGCTCGCGGGCGCGCTCGACGCCGTCGCGAAGCTGCGCGCACGGGGCGTGACCACGCCCGTCGTGTTGTTCGGCTACTACAACCCCGTGTTCGTGATGGGCCCGGCGGTGTTCGCGGAGCGCGCCGCGGCCGCCGGCGTCGACGCGGTGCTGACCGTCGACCTGCCGATCGACGAGCTCGCCGAGCTCGCGACGCCGCTCGCCGCCCGTGGCGTCGGCGTGATCCCGCTCGTCGCGCCGACGTCGACGCCGGAGCGGATCGCGCGCGTCGCGCCGTTCGATCCGCCGTTCGTCTACTACATCTCGCTCACGGGCGTGACCGGATCGCGGGCCGCGGCGCCCGTCGATCCCGCGCGCCTCGCGACGATCCGCACCGCGTCGAAGGCGCCGGTGGCGGTCGGCTTCGGGATTCGCACGCCCGAGGATGCCGCACGGTTCGCGCCGATCGCCGACGGTGTCGTCGTCGGCTCCGCGCTCGTCGAGCGCGTCGCGGCGGGGCCCGCGAACGGCGCGGCGGAGCGCGTGGCCGCGCTCGTGCGTGACCTCGCGGGTGCGATGCGGCGATGAAGTGGTTGCTGCTGCTAGGTGTTGCCTGCAGTAGCTCGCAGCGTGGCGAGCCGATCGCGACGAACCGCATCACCGCCGACGCCGCGATCGATGCCCCGCCGATCGACGCTGCGGTCCCGCGCGACGCGTTCGTCACGACGTTGATTCCTCCCGCGCCGGGTACCACGCGCGTCATCGTCACCGAGAGCGGCCATCCGTGCGGCAACGCCTTGGACCACGTCTACTTCGCCGAGGGTTCCTCGGAGATCCAACCGCACCAGCAGCAAGTCGCCGACGAGATGGCCACGATGCTCGCGTGCTTGCTCAAGGATAGCGGCATCGCGAAGCTCGAGGTGGGGGGCCACGCCGACGACCAGGAGCGCGATCCGCTGCGCGTTTCCGAAGACCGTGCCGTGCGCATCGCGAACATGCTGACCGGCAAAGGCGTGTCGGCGAAGATGTTGAGGGTCGTCGGCTACGGCAACACGCAGCCGATCGACAAGCGCAAGACCGCCGCCGCGCGCGCGAAGAACCGCCGCGTCGACTTCGTGATCCTCGAGCGCAAACGCGACTAGATCGCCGATCGGTTCTCAACGGCGACGTTCCAGCGGTCGAATGCGACAAGCCCTGATCGCGCTGTCGATCCGGATCGTGTGTTCAGTCCGGAGCCCGCAGTCTCGTCAACGCGCGGCGCGCCCCCGCATGGCGAGCCACCTACGCGCGAGCATAAAGCACACGTCCAAGCTCCACTGCCGGTGACGATCTTCCCACCGCCTCGCCCCGGTGCGAGCCGCGTGGGTGAGCTCGCATGCGGGAGGCAGCCGCGCGTGGTCGTGCGAGCACTGCGCACGCGATCTGGCGACCGCGATCCGGCTTCAGCGTGGAGCTATGCGCTACAGGCTCCTACAGGCTCCTAGCCCGCGACGCGCGCGGCGGGGATGCCGATCGTCAACTCGATCGCGTCCACGCAGTGCTTGTGTGCGCGGGTGACGAGCGGACCGATCTGGATGAAGCGCGACGCGATGCCGACCTCGATCCGCGAGCCCGTGCCCGCCGGCGTGATCACGACCGGATAGAGGAAGCCCCAGGTCGCGAACGTCGGTGGCGACGACAGTACGAGGACCTTCGCCGACGCGTCCTGGTCATCGACGCGATACGGGTGCCCGATCGCGCGAATGCGTTCGAACACCGTCGCAGGATCGGCGGCGCTCGTCAGCTCGAGGCGGCGCGAGCCGATCCGCGTGCTCGCGACCGAGCCGCGGCGCGTGAAGGCGACGAGGAGCCCGAGCCCGATGACGATGGTCGGAATGGCGAGGAACACCCACGGATCGACCCCATGACGCATGCCGCGAATCTACACGTGCGCGGGCTTCAGCGTGCGCACGAACGGCCGCTGGTGGCGCGTCCCGACGAAGACCGCGGTTGCAAACGCGAGCACGTACGGGATCCACGTCAACGTCAGGCTGCCGAGCAGCGCGGCGCTGCGCTCGACGAGCGCACACAACACCAGCGCGTCGAGCACGAGGCCCGCGATCGTGAACCAGGCGGCGGTCGCGAGCGGGGCGAGTCGGCCGGGGCCGGCATGGATCCACGCGAGCACGCCGAAGCTGATCGGGAGGACGAGGAAGCGCGACGCGAGGCCGGTCTTCCACGCGAAGATGCCGCCGATCGCGAGCATCGCCCACGTCGCGAGCATCCACGCGACCGCGCCGTAGCCGATCGCGCGCGGCACGCGATGCGCCGCCGGCTCGTTCTCGGCGACGTCCGGGTAGTGGCCGAACGCGCGGCGCAGGCTCGCGTGCGCGCGGTGCACCTTCGCGGCATCCGGGAAGAACATCATCGGGCACTCGCCCTCGATGACATCGATGCCGAACGCCTTCGCGTATTGGACCGCGTGCCACTCGACGGCGCCTGGGCCTCCGACGCCGCGGTGCATCCAGATCCGCTTCACGCCGGCGTGGTTGCAGTCCTGGACGACGGTCTCCGTCGCGCGCGGCGGCGTCATCAGGAAGACGGCGTCGAGCTTCGGTGCATCGAGCACCGACGCGAACGCCGGGCGTCCCTCGATCGCTTTCGCCGTCGGGTGGATCGGGATGACGTCGTAGCCACGTGCGACGAACTCGCGAAACACGGCGCGGCTGAAGTCGTCCGGGTTGGTCGACACGCCCGCAAAGCCGATCCGCTTGCAGGCGAGGAAGGCATCGATTTGTGCGGTCGTCGTCATGACCCGTAGGTGAGCAAGATGCGTGCTCGCCAAACGGGTCGTGATCGCGCAGGTCACGCGCGATTCCGACGACGGCCCGCAGTCGGCGCGCATCCCGCCGGAAGATCGGTAGCTTGACACTCGAGATCGCGCTCCTATACTGCGCGCCTTCGATGGCGAAGCTCGGTCCATTTCAGGTGCTCGTTCGGGACCTCCCGACACACCGCACGCTCGAAGTCGGACCGGAGCGGGTCAGTGACTGGCTGCGTGGTCTTCCGATGCGCGACGCCCTCGGAGCGCCCGAGGGCGATCCGCAGGCCGGGCAGGGCGTCGCCGATCTCGACCTCTACGCCGACGGCGCGCACGCGTTCGCGTCCGGCTCGTTCAAGGGCTACCTGACGGTCGCGTGCTCGCGCTGCATCGGTCCGGTGAAGATCGATCTCGACGAGAAGCTGCTCGTCACGTTCATGCCGCAGCACGAGATGCCCTCGGAAGACGAGCCCGCGGACGACGCCGAGGAGGGGGCTGAGGTCGGCTCGGAGGACCTCGACGTGTTCCCGTACGACGGCGAAATCGTCGATTTGGAGCCGCTCCTGCGCGAACAGTTCGTCCTGGCCGTGCCGTTCGCACCGCTATGCCGCGAGGACTGCAAGGGTTTGTGCCCGCAGTGCGGGATCGACCGCAATACGGATACTTGTAACTGCGAGGCGCCCATCGATCCGCGACTGGCCGCACTCAAGGGCTTGAAAATACCCTCGTGAACTGGCAAACAAGGCCGCTCGGAGTTTCCCAATGGCACTGCAAAAACGTCGACGTGGCCCCACCCGTACTCGCCAACAGCGCTCCGCCTGGATGAGGCGATCGGGCCAGAACGCGCCGATGGTCCAGGCGTGCAAAGCGTGTGGAGCCCCCAAGCTTCCGCACCGCATCTGCATGAGCTGCGGCGTGTACGCCGGCAAGACCGTCGTCGCGACGAAGACCGCGGAAGAGTAAGAACGGATCGCAGCGACGATGAAAGTCGTCGTCGATGCGATGGGTAGTGATCGCGCGCCGGCCCCGGAAGTGGCTGGCGCGTTGCGCGCCGTGCGCGCGCTGCCGATCCACGTCGAGCTCGTCGGAGATGCGGCGCGACTCGAAGTCGAGCTCGCGCGTCACCGAGACCGCGACGAGCGCGTGACCATCGTCCATGCCTCCGAGGTGGTCACCATGCACGACCATCCGGCGCAGGCGTTCCGCAACAAGCCGGACTCGTCGATGCGCGTCGCCGTCACGCGCGTGCACGAAGGCAAGGCCGACGCCGTCGTCTCCGCGGGCAACAGCGGCGCGATGCTCGCGTGTGCCGTCTTCGTGATGGGGCGCCTCGCACGCGTCGAGCGCCCCGCGATCGTCACCGTCCTGCCTACGCCGTCGGGCCCGCTCGTCCTCTGCGATTCGGGTGCGAACGTCGAGCCCAAGGCGTCGATGCTCGCGCAGTTCGGTGTGCTCGCCGCCGCCTACGATCGCGTCGTGCACGGTCGCGAGCGTCCGCGCCTCGGCCTGCTCTCGAATGGCGCCGAGTCCGGCAAGGGCACCGCGCTCACGCGCGAGGCGCACGAGCTGCTCCTCGCCGCCGGCGGCAACTTCCAGTACGTCGGCTACGTCGAAGGCAGCGACCTGTTCCGCGGCGTCGTCGATGCGATCGCGACCGATGGCTTCACGGGCAACGTCGTCCTCAAGACCTGCGAGGGCATCGCCGAAGGCTTGTTCGGGCTCGTCAAGCAAGAGCTCGAGCGCACGCCGCTCGCGCGACTCGGCTCCTCGCTCGTCGCACCGGCGCTGCGCGGGCTCGCCAAGCGGATCGACTACACCGAGATCGGGGGCGCGCTGCTCGCGGGCGTCGCGAAGCCGACGGTCATCGCGCACGGTCGCAGCGATGCGAACGCGATCGCGAGCGCGATCCGCGCGGCCGCCCAATTCGCCGAGCAAAAGCTTCCCGACCAGCTCGGGGCTGCATTGTCCGCGCTGCAACACCGCGAAACCTAGGCCGCAAAGCCGCGCGCAACCGACGGCGCTCGCCCGCGATAGGCGCCGTCACTCATGCACGGACTCCCACCTGCGTCGGCCGCGATCTTCACGAGCTACCTCTATCACTCGACGTCGTCGGGGCCGCGCCACCGTCGAGGCATCCGCCGCCAGCCGGGTCTGCATTCGCACCCGCCACAGGCGATCGACGCGCGCGTCACCGCGATCATCGACGCGCCGCTCGCGATCGGAGAGGGCGCGCTGTTCGGCGCGACGCGCAAGGCAGCCGAGCTGCTCGCGCTGTTCGCGACGCTGACCGTGGCGCAGTCGCGCGCCTTGTACGCGCGGCTGTGGAATCCGAGCTCGCGCGATCCGCTGGCCGCGAAGCTCGCGCACCTCGGCGCTGATCGGAGACACCGGTTGGTCGGGTTCCTCGGCCGCTACCGCTACGATCGTTAACGCAGCCAGGGCGGGATCCACTCGATCACGCCGAAGATCACGAGCGTCTCGAAGCTCGAGATCGCGAGGCCGAGGAACGTGCACGCGATGATCACGGACTTCTCCGCGGGCGAGATGTGCTTCGTGAAGCGATCCTCGCCGGCCGAGATGATCGCTTGGCCCGCGAAGATGCCCGACGCGATCGAGATGATCGCGCCCGCGTAGAAGAACAGGCCGTATCCGACGGAGAACGACGCGAACCCGAACAGCGCGGCACCGAGACACGTGAACGCCGCCATGCGAATGTTGCGCGCCGCGCCTTTCTCGTCGCGCACGATCTCGCGCTTCGTGCTGCACTCGACGCAGACGATCTTCGCGTCTTCCGTATAGAGGATGTCCGCAGACGCGAGCGCCTTCCCACACGAGCTGCATGCGGTCGTCGACATGCCGGCGGTCATACACCGGGCAAGTCTGGGAGCCCAGCAGGTTCGCCGATGACGATCACGAGCTCGCCGGGCCGCAGCTCGCCGTGCGGCGCACTGCTCGCGACGAGCGGCCACGCGCGCAACCATGCCTCGAGCCGAGCGGCGTTCGCGTCGCCATCGCACGTCGCGAACGGGCCGACCACCCGCGCGATCGTGTCGTGCGAGGCGCGCGTGCGATAGCAGCCATCCGCGACGCCGGCTCGCGTGCCCGTGCCATCGATCCGCTGCACGAGCTCGGGTGCCCGCCCGTCGAAGAACGCGCCGGCCGCGCGCGCGAGCAAGCAGCGCCCGACCTGTGACGTCACGAGGCCGAGCTTGCCGAGCTGGCCGTTGCCGAGCGCTTCCTGCCACGCGCTCGGGCCTGCGATCTCGACGAGCTTCGACGCGGCGAGGCCGACATCGCCATGACCTGCCAACCAATCCGCGTAGAGGAGGTTGAGGATGCGGCGCGCGGGCGTGTCGAGCCGCGCGCGATCCGCGAGCTCGTTCACCGGCGATCGCATCACGGGCAGCTCGGTCGACGGGGCCTCGCCGAGGACGCGCTTCGCCCACTGGTGCAGCGCATCGTGCCAATCCGCGGTGGCGGTCGGCACGGGCGAACCGATCGGCCGCATGCGTCCCGGCTCGCGATCGCGGTTCGCGAACCGCGATGACAGCGACGGTGCGGAGTCGCGACGCGCGGGCTCGGCGTGCGACTCGCGCGCCTCGACCTCGAACCGCGCGCGCTCGACGCGCGCGACCGGCGTGGGTGGCACGATCGGCCCGACGTCCTCGGACTCGGGCAACGGGCCGCCGACCGGCACGCGCACGATCTTCGGCGCGACCGCATCGACGCCGACCTCGTAGCGCGCGACCTCGTGGCCCTCGTCGACGATCACGTAGGCGTGCGAGCCGATGCTCGGCACGAGCGCGCGCGGGCGGCCGGCGGGGATGTCGAGGCGTTGCCACGTGCGCAGCACGCTGTTGACCGCGTGCGGCTCGCCGTCGAAGTCCATCACGAGCCACGCCGACGACGGGTGCGAGACGATCTGGTGCGGCGGCTTCGGGAGCGCGGCGACCGTGGTCTTCCCGTCGGAGAGCCGGCTCGTGATGAGGTCGCCGCCGGACGTCGCGATCCAGACCGAGCGGTGCTTGCCGGTCGTGCCGACGTCGCTCGTGTCGGGCGGCAGCTCGAGGCCGACGCGCGCGGTCGGGAGGCGCGCGGTGGCATCCCACATCTCGGCGGGACCCTGCTTCCCCCACGTCAGGAAGCGCGCGTTCTCGAGTCCGACGGCGTACGCGACGACGGCGGGCGTGCGCGTGGGCGCGATCGCCGTCCCCTCACTCGTGCAGCTCGCGATCGCGAGCTCGTCGCGCGCGAGCAGCGCGTAGTGCTGGCTCGTCGCGAGGAGCCGTGCGGGCGGATCGAGCTCGACCTGCGCGGTGATCGCGAGGCGCTGCATCGAGAACACCGTGAGGCGGGTCGTGTCGTGAACGAGGATCTGCCGGCCGACGAACGCGATCGTGCGCGGCGCGTGCGGGGCGAGCGGCGTGCGCGCGATCTCCGCGAACGGCTCGACGGTGTACAGCGAGAGCTCGCCGTCGCGGACGATCGCGACGTAGAGGCCGTCGACGCTGGCTGCCGCGCACGACATGGCGCGAGCATGTCACGCCGAGCATGCGCGTCGCTACTTGATGCCGATCGTCTGGCGATGCGGCCGAGGCATGCCCATCACCGTGAACCGCTCGACGAGGCCCGGGAAGTCTTTCCACGTGACACCGAGCGCGGTGCGCACGCCGTCCCAGTTCGTCGGGCGCTTGCGATCGACCCCGGTCGGCACGACGAGCGAGCCGACGTAGTCGCCCTTGCCGTAGACCTTCTTGATCTGCTGCGCCATCGCTTTGACGTTGTCGCGCGAGACGACGCCGTTCGACGTCGCTTGATAGAACTGCAGCGTCACGCGCACCGGGAAGCGCGCGTCGCGCGCGATCGTGAGGCCGTCGAGCTCGGTGTACGGGCCTTCGGTCTCGCCGTGACCGAGCACCGCGACGTCGACGTCGGAGCGATCGCGACGTTCCACGGTGCCCTCCTTCGGCGCCATCTTCGTCTTCGCGGGCGGGGCGGGCGGCTGCGCCGCCATGTCCGCCACGGCGCCCCCGCCGGCGTAGCCACGGTAGACCGGCGGTTTGAACTTGAGCGGCACCTGGATCAGCATCAGCACGTTCGAGTCCTCGCCGAGGTTCTGCGCGTCCTCGCCGTTCGCCGTCTTGCCCGACGCCTTGACGTCGGTGAGGCGCTCCGCGATCAGCGGTGCCTTCTTGCCGTCTTGGTTGAAGTACAGCCGCTGACCCCACGAGTCACCGCCGGTGACCGTGTCGCGCGCGTTGTCGACGATCGTCATGCTCGTGCCCTGACGCGTGACGAGGATCGTCAGCACCGCCGGGTTCTTCTTCGTCGATTGGTAGTTGAAGATGACCGGCCAGAACGTCGCCTTGCCTTCCTTCGGAACCGGCAGGAACGCGTGCTGCGCGCTCACGAGCACGTGCGAGTCGCGCTTCGCGAGCAAGGACTCGCCTTTGATCTTTCCCTTGTCGGCGTGGCTCAGGTACTGGCCGGGATTCTCGAGGAGCTCTTTCAAGGAGATCAGCTCGAGCTGCCCGCCGTGCTGGTTTCCAACCGGGATGAGGATCTTGTCGATCTTCACGTCGGCGGTCTTGTCGGTGAAGTTCTCGTAGCGCATCACCGGCATCAGGTACGTACGGTGCGCCTTGCCCTTGCGCCAACCCTCGACCTCGATCGTGACGTCGCTGATGTTGGGGCCGACCGAGCTGCCTTCCCAGCGCCCCGTGTCTTCCCAGAGCACGTTCAACAGCGACAGGCCATACGCGCTCGTCAGGTTGTACGCGGCCTCGTTGTCGATCATGTTGGCGACGCGCCGGACCATCGCGTGGTACTGCACCGCGGGGTCGGGCGGCTTCTTGGCAGGCGCGGCGGCGGCGAACGGTGCGAGCACACACAGAGCGGCGAAGGCACGAAGAGCCATAGCGCTATCGACGCACCGCCGAGCGTGCGGGTTTACCGACCGGAAACGCCTGGAACCGTCTCGGCTTGCAGACCCACTCGACGCAGCGCGATGTAGAGGAATTGCCTGGCGATTCATACGCCCGTTCAGGGGGTGACAGGCCGCCGGGGCCGTGCGAAACACCGCTGCGATGAAGACCGCGCTCCTGTTCCCCGGCCAGGGCTCGCAACGTGTCGGGATGGGCCGTGACCTCGCGCTGAAGTTCGACGTCGCGAAGCGCACGTACGAAGAGGCGGATGACGTCCTCGGCTTCGCGCTGTCGAAGCTGTGCTTCGAAGGTCCCGAGGACGAGCTGACGCTGACGAAGCACACGCAGCCCGCGATCCTGACGACGTCGATCGCCGTGTTCCGCGCGCTGCAGGAAAAAGGCCTCCAGTTCGACATCGTCGCCGGTCACTCGCTCGGCGAGTGGAGCGCGCTCGTCGCCGCGGGCGCGATGCAGCTGCGCGACGCCGTGCGGCTCACGCACCTCCGCGGCACGTACATGCAGGAAGCGGTGCCGGTCGGGCAGGGCGCGATGGCGGCGCTGATGGGGCTCGACCTCGAGAAGACGAAGGCGGTCTGCGAGAAGGCGTCGCAGCCGGGCGAGCCCGTCGAGGCGGCGAACTTGAACGGCGGCGGCCAGATCGTGATCTCCGGCCACACGAACGCGGTCGATCGCGCGATTCCCGAGGCGAAGGCCGCGGGCGCGAAGATCGCGAAGAAGCTCGCGGTGAGCGCACCATTCCATTGCTCGCTGATGAAGCCGGCCGCCGATCAGCTCGCGGCCGCGCTCGCGAGCATCACGATCGCGTCGCCCCGCGTTCCCGTCGTCGCGAACGTGACGGCCGAACCGGTCTCCGATCCGGCACGCATCAAGGAGCTCCTGGTGCAGCAAGTGACCGCACCGGTGCGCTGGGAAGAGTCGATCCAGACGATCGCGAAGCTCGGCGTCACGACCGCGTTCGAGCTCGGCTCCGGCGCGGTGCTCAAGGGTCTCGTCAAACGCATCGCGGATTCGATCACCGTCACGACGATCGGCGAACCGCACGAGGTGGACGCATGGCAATAACGGACAAAGCACTCGCAGGACGGACGGCACTCGTCACCGGCGCATCGCGCGGCATCGGTCGCGCGATCGCGATCGCACTCGGCCGTCGCGGCGCGAAGGTGATCATCAACTACGCGTCGAAGGAAGACGCGGCGCGCGAGACCGCAGCGGCCGTCGAGGCGGCGGGCGGGCAGGCGGCGATCGTCGCGTTCGACGTCGCGAACAGCACCGCGGTCACCGACGCGATCAAGGGGATCGGCAAGGAGCACGGCGGGCTCGACATCCTCGTCAATAACGCGGGCGTCGCCGTCAACGGCCTGCTCATGCGGTTCACCGACGAGCAGTGGGCGAAGACGATGAACACGAACCTCGCGGGCGCGTTCCACTGCGTGCGCGCGGCGTCGACGCTGCTGCTCCGCGCCAAAGAACACGGACGCATCATCAACATCACGTCCGTCGTCGGCGAGCAGGGCAACGCCGGCCAGGCCGCCTACGCCGCGAGCAAGGCGGGCCTGATCGGCTTCACGATGTCGACGGCGCGCGAGCTCGCGTCGCGCGGCGTGACCAGCAACGCGATCGCGCCGGGCTTCATCGAGACCGACATGACCGCCGAGCACCTGCCCGAGGCGCAGCGCACCAAGCTGATCGAACAGATCCCGCTCGGCCGGATCGGGAAGGCCGAGGACGTCGGTGACTGCGCCGCCTTCCTCGCCGGCCCCGAGGCCGGCTACATCACCGGCCAAGTCCTCCGTGTTAACGGCGGGATGTTGATGTAATCCGCGTTTTCGCTTATCAACACCGTCACTTTTCGGGTTCCACCCCGACACCCCAGAGGTCCGCGAATGTCGCCTGACGAAATCGAGAGCAAGGTCAAAGAAATCATCTGCAATCAGCTCGAGGTGTCGCCCGAGCAGCTGCGCCCGGAAGCGTCGTTCATCGACGATCTGAAGGCGGACTCGCTCGCCGTGGTCGAGCTCGTGCTCGCGTTCGAGCAGGAGTTCAAGATCACGATCCCCGAGGAAGACACCGAGCAGATCAAGACGGTCAAGGACGCGACGAACTACATCAAAACCCACGCCAAGTAAGGGGTATTCGGGCCGCTTCCCTGAGGGCCCGTCCTGCGGTAAGGAGCGAGTCCATGTCGAATCGACGCGTCGTCATTACGGGCATCGGGCTCGTCACTCCTGTCGGGAACGACCTCGAATCCACGTGGTCCGCGCTGCTCGCGGGCAAGAGCGGCGCCGGGCCGATCACGCAGTTCGACACCACGAACTTCGCCACCAAGTTCGGGTGCGAGGTGAAGGGCTTCGAGCCGTCGAAGTGGATGGACAAGCGCGAGCTCAAGCACCTCGATCGCTTCCTCCAGTTCTCGATCGCGGCGTCGATGATGGCGCTCGAAGACTCGGGCCTCGGCGCGAAGATTCCCGCCGGTGAAGAAGAGCGCTGGGGCAGCTACATCGGCTCCGGCCTCGGCGGCGTGCGGACGATCGAAGACACGTACGCGGCGCAGAAGGAGAAGGGCCCGCGCCACGGCTTCTCGCCGTACTTCGTCACCGACATCATCATCAACGAAGCGCCCGGCATGGTGTGCATCCGCTCGGGCGCGACCGGGCCCAACTTCTCGCACGTCTCGGCGTGCGCGACGGGGGCGCACTCGATCGGCGAAGCGATGCGCGCGATCCGCCACGGCTACGTCGACGGCATGATCGCGGGCGGCGCGGAGGCGACGATCTCGATCCTCGGCGTCGGCGGCTTCAACGCGATGCGCGCGATGTCGACGCGCAACGACGCGCCCGAGAAGGCGAGCCGGCCGTTCGACAAGGACCGCGACGGCTTCGTGATCGGCGAGGGCGCCGGCATCTGCGTGCTCGAGGAGCTCGAGCATGCGAAGAAGCGCGGCGCGCGGATCTACGCCGAGCTCGTCGGCTACGCCGCGAACTCCGACGCGCACCACGTCGCGGCGCCCGCGCCCGAGCACAAGGGCGCGCAGGCGTGCTTCAAGTTGACGCTGAACGACGCGAAGCTCGATCCGAGCGCGATCGCGTACATCAACGCGCACGGCACCTCGACGGACCTGAACGACAAGAACGAGACGATCGCGGTCAAGAAGGTGTTCGGCGATCACGCGAGGAAGCTCGCGATGTCGTCGACGAAGTCGATGACGGGCCACACGCTCGGCGCGGCCGGCGGGATCGAGGCCGGCATCACCGCACTCGCCATCGCGCGCGGCGTCCTGCCGCCGACGACGAACTACGACACCCCCGACCCCGAGTGCGATCTCGACTACATCCCGAACCAGCCACGCGAGCAGCGGGTCGACTACGCGATGTC
>Ga0316603_10001367_pt1 | contig 12885 bp, 8 predicted proteins | sample OWC_soil_day10_n_FD_207649 | JGI IMG/M metagenome (GOLD analysis project Ga0316603, IMG submission 207649) | Wetland soil microbial communities from Old Woman Creek delta, Ohio, United States - OWC_soil_day10_noCT | ecosystem: Environmental > Terrestrial > Soil > Wetlands | place: USA: Ohio...
GTTCGAGAATCGGCCGACCGGAGATCTCGATCTGCGGCTGTTCGACAAGACCGCCGCCGTGATCGGACAGTCCCGCGGGTTCGGCAACGACGAGACCATCGTGTGCCCGGGAGCCTCGCCGGCATGCCCGATGCTCGCACCCGACGACTACGTCTTCGAAGTGTTGCCCGCCCTCGCCGGCACGGCGAATCGCTACGACATCGCGCTGACACTCACGCCGATGTGACTCACAGCTCGGAGCGGATCGCGAAGGTGACCTGCTCGGTACTGTGAGGCGGCACCGCCACCTTCGAGCGTGCAACGCCACCCTCGAGCACCGGCTTGCCAGCCGAGCCACGTACGAGCTCGCGGCGCTTCGCCGGCCGCAGGTGCTCCTCGATCCACACCTCGCGCGGCGTCTCGCTCGTGTTGGACACCGAGAGCTGGAACCGCTCGGCGAGCGACGAGCCATCCGCGCGATCGATCCAGCGCCGGCGCTGGCCCTGGAGCAGGTCGTCGACCCAGAGCGGCAGCCGGAGGGTGGACTTGTGGCGCTCGCGCATCGCCGCCGGCACGATGGCCTCGCGCGCGGGCTCACCTGCGAGCTCGACATGAACGCGCACCGGCCCCGACGGCTGCGGCCCGGCTTCGAGCTCGAGCCACACCCAGACCTCGCGCCGCGAGTCCCTGCCCCACGCCGCATCGGTCGCCGCCACGCTGGGGTCGCGGATCCCGCCGTCGAACACGCGCACCAGCTTCGCCGGAACGGTCCGCACTGGCAGCGACAGCAACGCGGTCCCGCCGTCGAGCACCACGGTGCCGTGGGCGACCTCGCGCGGCGGCTGGCTCTCATGGTCGTTAGCACCCTCGTCGCCAGCCGCGTACTTGCCCGGGACTCCGTCGAACAGCGCGACCTCGGCTCGCGGTCCCCAGGCCGGCGTCACCAGCGCGAACCGGGTTGCGATGGTCGCGTGCGCCTCCGTTGCGGTGCCGGTGATCGTGACCTCGTGCTGCACGCGATGGTGGATCGCCGGCGAGACATAGAGCACGCGCACCAGATAGCGCCCCGGGCGCCCGCGAACCGCGCAGCGGACGACCGGCGACAGCACGCCCACCGGGGTGGTCGGCGTGACCGTCTCGGCCGAGGCCGCCTCTTCGTCAACGTCGCCGTCGCCGTTCCGGACTCGACCCACGCGCGCCTCCGCCAGCTGCTGGAGTGCCGCGGCGCTGGGATCGATCCGATCGCGCACGCAGATGCCGATCCGCAGGTCACTGCCGCCCGGACCCGGAATCGGCTCGATCACGAGCGACGGCAAGGCAACCGTGGGATCGATCCGATCGAGCAAGATCGTGGTGCCGGTGACGTCGACATACCGGCGATCGTCGACCACGCCGAACGAGGTCTCGCCGCGAGGCCCTGTCGCCGACGACGGCGCACCACTCGAATAGACCATGATCGAGATGCCCTCGCGCGGCGCGGCGATTGGATCGACCGTGCCACGGTGCGGCGTGCAGGCTGCCACCGCCATCCACGCGACCACCGCGAGGACCTGAGGCGGCTGCATTCACTCCTCGACCGCGACGGTGTCGCCCACCATCTGCGCGGCTTCGCGCGGCTCCACCTTGCCCGTGAGCACCGCCGCGAGTCCCTGGAGGACCGGCATGCGGATCCGCAACGACTTCGCGAGCTCGACGCCGGTGATCGCGGCACGCGCGCCCTCGGTGCGCCCACCGTCGGCGGTGACGATCCCGTCCGCGAGCCGACGCCCCAGCAGGTAATCCGGCGAGCGATCGCCGCTCGCGCGCACGAGCAGGTTACCGAGCCCGGCGAGCCCGGCGAAGGTCTTGGCCTCGGCACCGGCCGCTGCGCCGAGCCGCGAGGCTTCGGCGACCGCGCGCGTGACGAGCACCGCGCGCGGCCCCGTCGTCATGCCAAGTCCATCGGCGAGCCCGAGCGCGACCGTGTAAGCGCCGCTCAGCGCGGAGGCAAGCTCGACCCCGATCAGATCCTTCGAGCCGTAGACGCGGAGCGCGGGCGGCGCGTTGAGCAGGCGACGCGCCTCGGCAACGACCTCGTCGAACCGCGACGCGACCACCATCGACGAGTAGTTGCCTTCGGCGAGATCGGCGGGCAGCGCCGGGCCGGCCAGCACGCCGACCTTGAGGGTCGGCATCCCCGCGAGCATCACCTCGGAGACCCGCTCGTTCACGAGCTCCGCGCCCGCGGGCCTGAGATCGCCAGCAACACGAGCGACGGGCGCCGCGAGCGCCCCGATCGCGTGCACCACGATGTGGCTGCCATCGATGACCTCGCCGAGCTCGCGCGACCGGTTGCGGACATCCTTCGAGGACACCGCAAGGACGAGGAACCGCGCCTCGCTCGCGAGCCGGCGCGGATTCACCGTGGCCTCGAGGGGCTCGGGGAGCACCGCGGCCGGTAGCCGCGGACAGCGGCGCGTCGCCTGGATCGCTTCGACCACCGAGACGTCCCGCGACCAGATGATCACGCGGCGGCCCGCTCGCGCGAGCACGGATGCCAGGGCGGTCCCGAAGGTCCCAGCTCCGACGATGCCGACCGTATCAGCGCGGGTCGCAGACGTCATGACCGTTGCTCCGAGGACTCCGGCGGGATGTGAGCGGTCCGGTTCTGGTAGTAATAGAGCAGCTTCACGTCCTTGACCTGCAGCGTCGATTGCCCCGATCGATCGACGATCGGATGCGTGTGGTAGGTCGACAGGCCCTTCACCGCATCCTCGACCTTCTGCGTCGCCGATTGATCGGTGTAGAGCGGGTGCTCGGCGCCCCAGCTCGGGTTCTCGGCGAGCCGCGCGCGCAGCCGGACGAGGTGCTCGATCACCGTGTCGATCGGCACCTCGAGATGCCCGAGCGGGGCGCGGATCAGGCGGTAGATGTCGCGCGTGCCCGCGTTCGCCGCGATCGCGTCGTAGAGCGCGCGGGCGACGAGGTGCGTCGAATGGAGCACCGTCAGGGCCGGATACGCGGCCGAGAGCCGGCGGCCGAGCGCGCGCGTGTACTCGGCATCGCGCTGGTCGTCGTCGGTGACCTCGCCGTCGGCGCCGCGCACGTAGCTCGCCGGATCGACGATCCGGCCCGCGCGATCGATCGACTCACCCTCGTCGGTGATGTCGTTCCCGAACACGTCGAGCGGCCGGCCGAAGCGCACGACCACCGAGCCTTCGTGGACGAGGATCTTGCGAAAGAACTCGACGATCCGGCCGACCCGCGAGAACTCGTCGTCGGTGATGATGTAGCGACTCTTGCCGGTCTCGGCGAGGTAGTCGTCGATCAGGGTCTCGGCCTCGAGCACCAGCCGGTAGTTGATCGTCGCGGGCACGATGTAGATCCGCTTGTTCGGCGCGCCCTCGCGCACGCTGTTCTTGTAGGCCGTGACCGTCGTGCCGAGCAGCCCGAGCTTCAGGCTCTTCTCGACCATGTTCGATCGGCTGCGCGTGCCTCCGGGGAAGAACAGCGAGTGATAGCCGTGCTCGAGCAGAACCGTCGAGTACTCCTTGAGGACGTCCTTGTAGAGCTCGAACTTGAGCCGACGATCGACGCGGTATGCGCCCAGGTTCCGCATGAAGAACGAGATGAACGGGTTGGTGAACAGATTCTTGCCGGCGCCGTACGTGGTCGGCGGCAGGTGGGCGAGCAACAGGCCCAGCCCGATCACGGGCGAGTCCATGTTCGAGCTGTGGGTAGGCGTGACCACGATCGTCCCGCGCTCGGCGCAGGCACGGGCGAGCTCGAGGTTGCCGTCGGCATGGATGTGCGCGTCGAGGTTACGCAGCGTGGTGCCAGCGTCGCGCAGGCTGGCCGTGGGGGAGAACAGGAAACCCAGGAGCGAGGGGCCGATCCCGGTCGCGAACTTGTAGACGCGAGGATCGAAGTTGCCGACGACGTCCTTGCCGTAATACCGGACCAGGGCGCGCAGCTCTTCGCGCTTGTCGTCGTCGGTCATTCCGAGCAAGCGGCGGGATAGCTCTCGCCATCGATCCACACCGTTGCCACCGGCCGCCTCGAGTCGGCGAATCTCGCAATACGCAACGTCGTTGAGAACGTACTCGAGCGAGGCATCTCCTCCGGTCCTTGCTTCGGAGATTCGACGAGCCATGACCCGTCGCTCGACCTCCGCGAGTAACCGCTCACGGTCGTTGTTGAACTTCTCGAGTCGGTTCTCGGCTTCCCTCACCGGCCGAGCGTCTGTCATGAGTCCGGTCATATCACGCGGATAGGTCCGTGGATCTCGCTCGCATCATGGCGTTGGGCCTTGCACCTCCGTTTGGGGTATGATGATGATTGCTGTACGCGGAGCGGTTCTAGGTTAGGACGCTCCGGGTGACGATAGCTGGCCGGGATCTACTCCTGGCCGGCGAGGTCCGACCGGTGGCCACTGATGTCCACAACGAAGCGTCCAAGAACGACTACGAAAAAGAAGGAGCCTGCCAAGGCTCCCGCCAAACGCGCCAAGGCGCGCGTGGTCGCCCCGCCGCGCGTGGTCGCCTCGCCGCGCGCAGATGAGGACGCGAGGTTGAAGGCGACCAAGGCCACCACCAAGGCGCCGCGCGGCGCAAAGAAGCTCGTCGCGCCCGTGCCCGAGGCTCCGCCGCGGCCGATCTACACGCTCGAAGGGCCGATCCCTCCCGAAGGAGAAGGCCTGCCCAAGAAGGTCGGGGCGCTGCTCGCAGTTGCCCAGAAGGCGCTCGGCATCAAGTCGTTCCGGCCCGGTCAGGCCGAGGCGTTCGAGCACCTGCTGAACGGTGAGGATCTACTCGCTGTCATGCCGACTGGCAGCGGCAAGTCGCTGCTCTACCAGCTGACCTCGCTGGTCGTCCCCGGCGTCACCGTCGTCGTGAGCCCGCTGATCGCGCTGATCAAGGATCAGATCGACAAGATGGTCGCCAAGGGCGTGACCGCGGTGCGCATCGACTCGACGCTGACGGTCAAGCAGCGCCGCGAGGTCGACGCGCTGATCCGGTCGCCCGGCGGCAAGCTCCTGCTGACCACGCCGGAGCGGATGGCCGACCCGGAGTTCCGCGTGTTCCTGCGCGAGGCCTGCGGAGGAATCGGCGTATCACGGTTCGTCGTCGACGAGGCACACTGCGTCTCGCAGTGGGGTCATGACTTCCGCCCCGCGTACCTCTCGCTGCGCAAGGCGCTCGAGGATGTCGGTCGCCCGCCGGTGCTCGCGACCACGGCCACCGCACCGCCGCACGTCCGCGAAGACATCCTGTTCCAGCTCGGGATCGAGAAGGCCACGATCGTCACGACGACGTTCGACCGGCCGAACCTCCACTACGAGGTGATCATCTTCAGCGACGAAGACGAGAAGCTGAAGACCCTCGTCACGCTGCTGAAGAAGCTGCCTCGCCCGGGCATCGTCTACTGCGCCACAGTGAAGAAGGTCGAGGAGCTCTACGAGGCCCTCACCCGCTGGGGCGTGCCAACGGCCAAGTACCACGGCCGGATGAACAAGAACGAGCGCACCGATTCGCAGCAGCGCTTCATGGACTCGTCGGACCTGATCATGGTCGCGACCAACGCGTTCGGCCTCGGCGTCGACAAGTCGAACATCCGCAACGTCCTCCACTATCACGTCCCGGGATCGCTCGAGGCGTACGCGCAGGAAGCAGGTCGCGGTGGTCGCGATGGCAAGCCGGCGCGCTGCGTGCTGCTGTTCTCTCCCGACGACGTCGCGATCCAGGAGTACTTCCTCTCGGGCACGTACCCGACCAAGCGCCAGGTACGCCAGGTCTACGAAGCGCTCGAAGCGTTCACCGCGCTGTCGAAGTCGACGACCGATGGGACTTCCCGACGGCTCGCCGAGGACTCGCCGCCCACGGTCGCGAACCTCGCGCTGTCCTCGGGAGTCGGCCAGCAGCGCACGCGCACGGTGCTGTCGCTGCTCAAGGACGAGCACTTCATCACCGAGCGGGAGGGCGGTCTCTACTACGTCGCCGATCCGGCGCCGGAGTTCGAGCTGATCATGGAGCGCGCGAAGCAGTACGAGGCGCGCCGGATCGCCGATCGCATGCGCCTCGACTCGCTACTCGCCTACGTGAAGGCGCCTGGCTGCCGCAGCCAGGTGATCCTCGACTACCTGGGCGAGCCCGATCCGCCGAAGTGCGGGCGCTGTGATAACTGCCTGCGCTCGCGCGAAGCGGCACTCGCCGCGTCCACCGAGGCCACGCGGCTCGGTGCGTCGCTGACGCGCCAGCTCGACGACGACTCGCTCGAGCTCCCGAAGCCGCGGCGAGAGATCAAGGCGCGTGTCGTGCGGATCGATCAGCCGCAGCCAGAGCTAGCCGCCACGGACGCCGCAGCGATCCCCGCCAAGCCCGCTACCACCGTGCTGCGCCGAAGCGGGCGCGCGGAGCCGACGCCGCCTCCGGCCGCGGCCCCCACGGTGATGCGCCGATCGAGCGCGCCGCCACCTGTCACCAACGGGACTGCCATCGGCGTGGCCCCCGTCGCCTTGCGGCCCGACATCGTTTCTGTACCGGGCGAGCAGCCAAACGGCGACGAGCTCGACGACGACGAGCTCGACGATGACGAGCTCGCCCTCGACGGTGATGATGACGACCTCGATGATGATGATGACGACGATGACGACCTCGATGACGACGACGACGACGATGATGACGACTACGAGGTGATCGACAGGACCGCGGCCGAGATCGCCGAAGAGGGCGTCGAAGGCCCTGGCGAGATCACGGTGCTGGCTCGCAAGCGTATCCCCAAGGTCGCCAAGGTCCGGCCCGCGCGGCCCGACGAGACGCCGTCGGCCAACGCCGCGGAGGCTCGACGCCGGCGGCGGCGCAGACGACGCAAGCGGCGCGCGATGTTGCCACCCAAGAGCGCGTTCACGACCCCAGTGCTCTCGACCGGTGAGCCGCTTTCGGACGCGCAGCCCCGTCGTCAGAACGGCGGCGGTGGCGGCCCGGTGATCGAGTATGTGCGCGGGCCGATGCGGATCGCGATGGCGCCTGTCGCGTCGGCGAACCCGAACGATGCCGGGGTCGGCCGGCGACGTGGCGGACCTGGCGGCGGCGGTCGACTTGGGCGCAGCGGCGGTGGTAGTGCAGGTCGGCGCTGGGAGCGTGGACCTGGGGGCGGCGGTGGTGGTGGCGGCGCTGGATTCGAACGCCGCAACGGCGGCCGCACCGACGGCCCTCGCATTGATCGATCCGGACCGCGTCCAGACGGACCGGCCGCGGCGGCGCAGCCGCTCGATGCCAACGGCGTTCCACGCAAGCGGCGTCGGCGTCGTCGCAAGCGCGGCGGCAACGGGATGCCGATGCAGCAAGCCCAGGGCGGCGCGACCGGCACTCCGGAGGCGCCGGTCGCGTTCTTCTCACCGGTCGGGGGCGCAAACACCTCCGAAGCGGCCGGGGACGGCGGTCAGGGACCGGTCGCGCTCGGACCCGACGGTCAGCCGCTGCGCAAGCGACGACGGCGCCGCCGCCGTGGGCGCGGCGGACGTCAGCGGGAATGGCACGCCGGAGCGGCTGGTGAAGCAGGCGGACCTCCACCCGGCGACAGCGCGGGCGGAGGCGGCGACGGCGAGTCAGACGCGTTCGATCAAGAGTCCGGCAGCGACGAGTGATACCCGCCTAGCCAGACCCTGGTGAAGGCCGTACGATCCCCTCATGCTCGATTGGCTCGGCTCGGTCGCGGTGCGCAAACGAACCGCAACGCGGGTCGAGCTCGATCTCACGAGAGCAACCGGCTGGTCCGGCTGGGTGCTCGCCGGCGCTGGCGCGTGGCTCGTCACGCTGTCGATGTTGTGGGCCTCGGTGCTCGGCGGCGGGGCGATCGCGGCCGGGATCCTGCTGGCTACGTTGCGGCGCAGACTGGTGTTCGACCGCGATGAGGGGCTCCTGCGGATCGACCAGAGCGTGCTCGGGATCCGCCGTCGTGCCGCGATCCCGCTGTTCCACTTGCGTGCGGTGGTCGTGGCAGCGCGGCGGCGCGGCCTGTACGTGGCGTTCGTCGAGCGCCGCATGGGCGGCAGGATCCACCTCGACGAGGCCCATCGCCCTGCCCCGCTGCTCGCGCTCGCCGAGGCGATCTCCGAGGTAGCAGAGTTGCGGCTCGTGTACGACGCGACCACGCGCATCGCCGCGTCGGACTGACGCCGTGGATTGTTTGGCGGCGCGCGGCGCGATACCGTCGCTGGGAACCCAGATGCGCCGTACCCTCTTGCTCGCTGCGCTGACCTTCTCGGGCTGCGAAACGGATGCAGTTGCGCCCCAGGAGAAGGTCGCGCTGGCCCCGACGAAGCTGGCCGGGATCTACCCGGAGCGCTTCGAGTGCACGACGATCGCCACCCTCGATGCGCTCACCCAAATCCTCGGATCGCCGACTCGCGCGATCGACTCGCCGTCATCGGTGCCCCGCGGCTTGCCGCGACCATGCACCTACGAGGTCGCGGCCACCCCACCGGAGTACTGGACGTTCGACTTCGACTGTCGCGATGGCTACAAGCGCCGGGCCGACGACCTGTTCGACCAGTACCGCAAGTACAACGCTGATCGCATCGCCCAGTACAACGGGATGGCCGATGCGGGCGTGCGCCAGAAACCAAGCGATGCCGGCACTGCCGAGTTCCGTCAACCCGGCCTGCCGACAGACGTCGAAGTCGGCGCGAAAGGCCTGGACCACAACGATCAAGGCCTGATCTTCATCGATGACGATGCGCCCTGTTACGTGCGCATCATCGGCCCCGAGGCAACACGCCGGCTCGCGCTTGCCAGGCTGATCGCGAAGAATCTGAGCTTCGCGAACGCGCCGATGGCGCCCCGTCCGTTTCCGAAGTGACCGGCACGTGATCGAAGGCCAGACGTTCTGGCGTCTGGCCTTTCCGCTCGCCGCGCAACAGGTCGGGTTCCAGCTGATGGGCACGGTCGATGCCGCCCTGCTTGGTCACTACAGCGACACGTCGCTCGCGGCGTCGGGCGTCGGTAACAACCTGCTGTTCGCGATCAGCTCGATCGGCCTCGGAGTCGTGCTGGGCCTCGATACCGTGATCCCGCAGGCGATCGGCGGTGGTCGACTGGCCGATGCGCGTCGCTACCTTGCGGGCGGGCTCCGGCTCGCCGTGCTCGTCGGGATCGCGTGCTCGCTCGTGGTGTTCGCGTCGCCGCTGGTGCTCGGACTTGCCGATGTACCGGCCGACGTTGCGGCGGAGGCCCGGACGTATGTCTACCTGCGCGCGCTCGGCATCGTGCCGTTCCTGCTTTCGGTCGCGCTGCGCAGCTACCTCGCCGCTCGGGACGTGACTCGTCCCCTGCTCGTCGCCGTCATCGTCGGCAACATCGCCAATGCCGTGCTCGATCTGGCGCTGATCTTCGGGATCGAGGCGATCGGCTTGCCGCCGCTCGGCGTGTTCGGCGCCGGGCTTGCCACCCTCACCGTGCAGCTCGTGATCGTCGTGGTGTACTTCGCCTCGGTCCGGGCGCTCGATGACCACGCGCCGAGGCCCCGGCCCACGCGGGCCGACATCGCCACGATCGCGAGGTACGGCGGCCCGATCGGCGGCCAGCTGTTCGCGGAGGTAGGGATCTTCGGGGTCGCGACGGTGCTCGCGGCCCATCTCGGGACGAGGTCGGCCGCGGCACACGCGATCGCGCTCAACCTGTCGAGCTTCACGTTCGCGGTCGCCGTCGGGCTCGGCAGCGCGACCAGCGTGCGGGTCGGTCACGCCGTCGGCACCGGCGACCTGCCGCTCGCGCGCCAGCGCGGCTTGCAGGGGATCGCGATCGGGTTCGGCGCGATGGCCATGTTCGCGCTGGCCTTCCTCGTGCTGCCCCAGCCGATCGCGCACCTGTTCACCGACGATCCCGCGGTCATCGGCGCGATCGTGCCGCTGCTCCAGATCGTGGCGCTGTTCCAGCTCTCCGACGGCGCGCAGGCGATCGGGGCCGGTGCGCTGCGTGGACTCGGCGACACGCGATCCACCCTCGTCGCCAACCTCGTCGGTCACTATGGCGTGGGGCTCCCGATCTCGCTCGTGCTCACGTTCACCATCGGCATGGGCGCGCCCGGGCTGTGGTGGGGACTGTCCGCCGGCCTCACCGTGACGGCGGGCTACGTCGTCGTGCGCTTCCTGTTCGTGACGCGCTAGAAGGCCGATTCGAACGCGGCGATGAGGCGCAGCTTGCCGGCGGCCTGACCATCGAGCGGGATCGCGAAGTCGAAGCGGAACACGTCGCGTCCGTTCTGCGGGATCAGCACGCGAACCCCTGCCCCGACATCATGATGGAGCTGCATCGTCTCGAACGTCTGCGTCGCGCCGCCGACATCGTAGAACAGCACGCTGCCGGCCCGCAGCATCCACAGTGACCGGCTGACCGTTCGGAGCTCGAATTGCCCGCTCACGAGGCGTTGGCCGCGGAACTCGTTGATCTGGAACCCGCGCAAGCCGTTCGCCGAGCCGAGCGAGAAGAACCCCAGCGCCGACGAGACGGTGTCATTCCATCGGGTAGCGACGGTCGCGAGCGCGACCATGCGGACCAGCCGGTACGTCGGAGTGATGACCCGTACGGTCGCGGAGGCGGTGTTGTCGATGAACTCGTGCTGTTTGGTGCCGTCGCCATCGCGATCGACGTTCTGGTACCTCGTCGACATGCCAACCGCAGGCCGCACGACGCCGTCGCGACACCACGGAAATGCCCAGCCGAACGACCAGCTGGCGCGATGGAAGTTGACGTCCGAGCCGAGCACCTTGGCGCCGACCGCGTAGGAGGCGTCGAAGTCGGGCCCGAGCCGGGTGTCCTCGGCGAGGTCGTAGGTGCCGACGTTGCGCAGCGTCTTGAAGGTCGGCGTGAACATCCCGTACGAGATGAACGGCGTCGACGTCATCTCGTTGCGGGGCAGCACGTCCCGGATGAACGCCAGGCGATCGGACTCGTTGCCCGGGAACGACGCGAGCGGGCGCGGGTCCTGGTTGTCGACGCTGTGACCGATCGTGACCTGGTGCTTGATCTTCGTGCCCCATTGCCGCACCGCGGATGCCGTGACGTCCCACCGCCGCATCTCGTACTGCACGCCGATCACCGTCGCGTCGGCGGTGTCACGCGACAGATCGAGCGTGGGCCGCACCCGGTTACCGCGCAGCGGCACCACGCACTCTCCCGTGCCGCACTCGACGGGGAGCAGGTCGAGGCCGAAGAAGCTGCGATCGATCGCGTAGCGATGCGAGAATGACAGGCCGGCGCCCCACTTGCTCGCGAGCGACCACAGCGGCCGCGACAGCGAGATCGAGCTCTGGGAGCCCTCTCGCGTGAACTCGCGCTTGCTGATCAGATCATCGCGATTCAGGATCAGGTCGACGCGCCCGCTCAGGCTGAGCCGCTTGCCGAGCAGGTTGCGGTTGATGAAGATGGGGCCCGTCGCGACGGAGCCCTGGTTCATCAGGAACCCGGCAGCGAATACGGTCCGAGTGCCCAGGAAGTTATTCTCCGACAGCGCGACCGAGAGGTCAGTCAGAGAGCCTTGCTGGACCGTGTACTTCGTGTTGAGCCGGAGGCTCCACACATCTCGCGTGACGACGAGGACGTCGACCTTGCCCGGCTCCTTCGAGACGACCGGGATGACGACCACGACCGAGCTCCACAGCGGATCGCGAAGCCGTCGTGCGGTCTCGTCCACGCGCGCCTGATCCCACACCTCGCCCGCGGCGATCACGACCTCGCGCGCGATCGCGAACTCCTTGGTCGTGACGTGGAAGTGGTTGAAGAACTGGAGCAGCCGGTTCTGCTCGGGAAACACGTCCTCGTTGTAGACGCGGATCGCGCCGACCACCTTGCCCCATGGGGACGGCTCGACGACATAGCCACGAGTGGCAAGGGCACGGACTACGGTCACGCGCTCGAGGCTCGACAGCGCGGCGACCCAATCACAGCTCGGATTCCGGGCGGCGCAGGCCTGTTCGGCACGCGCGCGATCCTCCCGCGTGTCGGCGGCGGCAAGCCGGATCCCTGCAAGCACAACGCAGACGATCCATGCCTGTCGCACGCCCGCATCCTACACGCGCAGGCGTAAGATGGCGTCGTGTACTGCCCCGTCTGCCACTCTGACTATCAGGCTGATTGGAAGGCCTGTCCCAAGGATGCAACGCTGCTCCTCAAGTCGGCACAGATCGGCAAGTACCGCATCGAGGGCTTGCTCGGAGTCGGCGGAATGGGCGCCGTCTACCGCGCCAGCAACCCCGACACCAAGGGCCGCGTCGCGATCAAGGTGATGAACCCGTCGGTCGCGGGGTCCGATTCGGCGCGCGCCAGGTTCCAGCGCGAGGCCGCCGCCGTGGCCGCACTGCGGACGTCGCACGTCGTGAAGGTCTACGATTTCGGGGCGGAGCCCGACGGCGCGCTCTATCTGGTGATGGAGCTGATGGACGGTCACACGTTGCGCGAGGAGATCCTTCCCGGTCCCACCTACATGGATCTCGCCCGCGTCCAGATGGTCATGGACGGTGCTCTCCGCGGGCTCGCCGCCGCCCACAAGGCCGGCATCGTCCACCGTGACCTCAAGCCCGACAACGTGTTCGTCGCCGAAACCGATGACGGCGAGGTGCCCAAGCTCCTCGACTTCGGCATCGCGCGCGTGCGGACGGGCAACTCGGACTTGACCCGTACCGGCAGCCTCATGGGCACCGCGTCGTACATGGCGACCGAGCAGATCGCCGCCGGCGTCGGCGAGATCGGCCCATGGAGCGATGTCTACGCGATGGGCGCGATTCTCTACGAGATGCTCGCGGGTACCGCGGCCTTTGGCGGCAACACCATCACGGAGGTGCTCCAGCGCGTGCTGAAGTCCGAGATCGTGCCGCTCGTCAGCGTCCGCACTGGACTGCCGCCGGCGATCTACGCGCTGGTCGATCGCTGC
>Ga0316603_10001368_pt1 | contig 12880 bp, 4 predicted proteins | sample OWC_soil_day10_n_FD_207649 | JGI IMG/M metagenome (GOLD analysis project Ga0316603, IMG submission 207649) | Wetland soil microbial communities from Old Woman Creek delta, Ohio, United States - OWC_soil_day10_noCT | ecosystem: Environmental > Terrestrial > Soil > Wetlands | place: USA: Ohio...
CAGCTCGCATATGCGCGGCTGAGCAACTGGAACAGGCGCCAGTCGCGCACCGCGAGGAACATGCGCGTCAACGCCGGCGATGCTGCGAAGCGCATGGCCGAGCCGACGCCGAGGAAGCCTAGAAACTCGTTGTGACCCACGTACACGAGGACCGCGTCCGGCTGCTGCGCGATGATCTCGTCGGCGAGATCCAGGAGCGCATAGGAGTTGACCGCGGCCATGGCCGTCGAGATGACCTCGATCTCGCGGTCCGGAAACGACTGCTCGAGCCGACGATCGAGCACACCGGCCAGCGCTGCGCTCAGACCATACGGAAACCCGGCTGCGCTCGATTCGCCCTGCACGAAGACCCGGAAGCTGCCGGGGGGCTTGCTGGCCGCGAAATAGGTTGTCTCGATGCTGACGTTCGGTGCGCGCGCCGGGTCGGTGAAGAAGCGCGTGACGACGCGTGGATTGGCCTGCAGATAGCCCGCCTGCTGCGGGCTCGGGATGAACAGCGGCTCGCGGTCGTGGCCGAAGCCCGCCAGCCGCAGGCCGAGTTCGGCACCAGCGAGCAGCACGAACGGCAGCGCCAGCACGATCGTCCACAGCGCGACGCGACGGCCAGGCGAGGGCGACGGCGGCTCAGCCGAAACCACGACGGATTCGGAATTCCGCTGCCGCTCCTGGCGCTTTGCCCTGCTGCTGTGACCCAATCGACGTCACCTACAAATGAACCGGCCTGGCATCCTTGCGGATGCCAGGCCGTGAAGTTTGCGGCAATCAGCGACGGATCGTCACGGGCCGGTGATCAGCAGCGTCCCGTCCGCCCTGGTGAACTTGAACCGGTAGGTTCCGCCCGACGTCGGCGCCAGGACCAGGTTCTTGTCGCCGGGACACGCCATCGCAAACGGCGATCCGATTGCGACTTCCTGACCCTCTGTCGGCCAGCCGCAGTTGACCTTGGACCAGTCCGCACTCGCGATCTTGAATTGCTGCGACCCAGCCGCGACGTCCTTGTTCAAGCGGTAGGTCCCGAAGCCAAGGTAGTTCATCTTGTTCTGGTCACCGCGCGTCCAGTCATTACCCAGACCGCGCACGTACACGTTCGTATCCGTGGCGTCATCTGGATCGCTGACCGGCGCCGGCTCGATCAGCAGCGTCAGCGCGGACGCAACCGTGCCTTTCACGGAGAACACGTACTGGCCTTCGGCGGCAATCGTCAGCCCGAGGTTGGAGGGCCCCGGGTCCTCTGCGGCGCTCGTACGGCAATCCAGCGCCAACTCCTGCCCGACCACCGCCGAAGTGCTGCCATTGGGCGTGCCTCTCGGGCCGCCGCAGTCCAGAGACGTCCAGTCGGACGTGGCAACCTTGAACTGGTAGGTTCCCGCCGCGACGTTGCCGACGGACGTGTAGATGCTCTCGCCGTCCCACGCCATCGGCTGACTCTCGCCCCAGCTGTTGAAGCCGCCTCTCACGAACGTGGTCAGGTCCCTGGACGGCGACGTGCGGGTCACCGTCAGCACCGGGTTCACGGTGCTCGCGGCGTTGAGGCTGAAGGTGTAGTTGCCGTTCCCGGTTGCCTGCAGCGACATGTCCTTCGACCCCTCGCCGTTCGGGAGCTTCCCGCAGGTGAGCGTGATCGGCTGGCCGAGCAGAACCCTGGTGCCCGACACGGCCGCACCGCAGTCATACGCCTGGGCGCCCCAGTCGGCGCTCGCGATCTTGAAGTTCGCCGGGAACGTCACCGGCGCCGAGACTGCGTAGTCCTTGACGCCGAGGAAGTTGAGCTTGTACGCGACGGGCGGCGGGTCGGCCCAGTCGTTGAAGCTGCCGCGCACGTACATGTCCACCGGGAACGGCGCACACGACTTCTGCTCGGCCCGCTCGAACACCGCCGTGGTCCGCGCCGGCACGTAGAAGCCGTTAGCGTCGTGCTTGGCCGTCTTCACGACCGGATCGGTCGAGTCCCCGAGCACCGGGTGCAGCGTCCAGTTCTCGCTGCCGAACAGGCTCAGCGTCTGCGGCGTGTCCGAGGCATTGAAGATGGCCATGACGGCGCCACGGTCCGGCGCGGGCTCGCCCGGGTTGGTGCAACCGTCGATCTCCATGGCGATGAGGCCCGGGATCTGCGTCGCACCGGTGTTGCGGAACTTCACGCGCAGCTGGATCTCGTCCGCATCACCGAGCCGGAACAGCTTGGAGCTCCTGCGGATCTCCAGCATGTCGCGCATGTGGTCGAACGCGCGCTGCTGAGCCGCCGTGTCGGGTCGCGGCACGGTCTGGTACTTGCCCTCCAGGATCGGCCAGTTCGGCTCGTTCTTGTCGGCAATCGGCAGCCCCTGGGCCCACTTGGTGCCGGAGAGCGTCCAGTCGAGCTCATTGAACCAGTCGCCCGAGTCGTACGAGTCGCGGTCGCCCGACTTGGAGCGCAGGATGTCCGAACCGGCGTGCACGAACGGAATGCCCTGACCGAGCAGGATCACGGCCAGGCCGACGTTGTGCGCGCGCACACGGTCCGCGAGCGACGTGGCATCTGGATGCCGGTAGGCCCCGAGATCCCAGAGTGTCTGGTTGTCGTGCTTCTCGACGTAGTTGATCGCTTCCTCGGGGTCGGCCGTGTAGCCGGACTTCTGGCCGAAGTAATCGACGTCCGCCCCGGTCACGGTCGTGCCCGCGGCGCTCTGGAACTGGTAGTTCCTCAGGCCGCCGGCCAGCCAGACGCGGATGTTGTCGGTCGAGGTGATCAGCGACTGGCGTTCCGCCGTGCTGCCCGTGTTGGCCGAGTTCGGGTCGTAGAACAGGCCGTTGATGAAGCCCTGGTTCCTGACGAGGTTGTCGCCGCTGTCGCAGCAGCCACCGCCCTTAAGCGGATCGCGGATGCGGTCGCTGAAGCTGCCGATTCCCGTGCCAGCAAGGTTGGCCTGGCGTGCGGCCTTGAAGCGCTTGTCGTTGTAGATCGCCCAATTGGGGTCGTTCCAGCCCTCGCCATAGATGTACACGGTCGGGTCCACGGCGCGTACCGCGTCGCGGAACCTCTCCATCGACGCCAGCGGGTGGAGCGACATGAGGTCGAAGCGGAAACCGCTGACCTTGTAGTCGCGCACCCAGCTCACGCCGGTGTCGATCATCAGCTTTTCCATCATGCGGAACTCGGCCGCGGTGTCGTCGCAGCACGAGTTGCCCAGCACGCCGCCCGAGGTGTTGTCACGCCGGTGGTAGTAGCCGGGAACGACCTTGTCGAGCACCGAGCGCGTGTTCTGCCCGGAGGCGTTGGTGTGGTTGTAGACCACGTCCATCACGGTGCGCAGGCCGATGTCGTTCAGGCCCTTGACCATGCGGCGGAACTCGCGGATGCGGGTCTCGCCGTTCGGTTCCGTCGAGTAGCTGCCCTCGGGTACGCCGAAGTGATAAGGGTCGTAGCCCCAGTTGAAGCCGTCCAGCTGGCGCATCCAGTTGGTGATCTCCTGCGGACGCGTGAGCCAGCCTGCCGCCACCGCATCTTCCATCGCATCACGGATGCGCTTTCCCGGATCCGTGACGCACAGGTTGGCCGCCGCCGGGTTGGCGGCGCAGAGCTTCTCGACCGGGTCATCCAGCTCGACGCGGTCGTCGCGGTTCTCCCTGATCGTGGCGATGTCGAACGCCGGCAGCAGGTGCACGTGCGTCAGGCCGGCCTCGGCCAGCTGCTGCAGGTGGCTGCGCCCCTCCGTGCCCGGCAGGTCGAACGCGGTGAACTTGCCGACGTGAATGCCATCGTCGATGGCGGCTACGCTCGCATCGGCGATGCTGAAATCGCGAATGTGCAGCTCGTAGAGCACGCTGTCCTCGGGCACCGCGAGGTCCGGCGGATCGAGCGTGTCCCAGTCGTCTGGCTTCAGGTCCGCGTCGTCGAGGTTGACGAACTGGCTTCGCACGCTGTCGGTCGAGAGGCTGAACGAGTACGGGTCGGTGACCTCGTTCGAGACGATGGCGTTCGACGCGTAGTTGGGCGAGTAGACGCGCAGCGAGATCGTGTAGAACTTGCGATTCCAGGCTGCGGTGCCGGTCACCCGCCAGATACCCGTCGCCTCATCGAGGGTCATCGGCGCCGTCGCGAGCTTGGTGCCGTCCGCGTCGTAGATGTTGACGCTCACGCCCGGCACCTTGAGCGCCGTGGGTGCCCAGACGGCCAGCGACGGCACGCCGCCTTCGTAGCTGACCCCCAGCTTCGCGCCATAGGCCGCCGCCGCGTACAGGTCGTCGAGCGCGCCGGAAGTCTGCACATAGGTGGCGGACAGCACTACGCCGTTCGAGCCGCGTGCGGCTGCGACCAGCTGGCCCCGTGCGATGTCCTTGGCGTTGGCGGCAGCGGCGCCCAGGCTCCACGCCTGCAGTGCGTGCAGCTCGTTGTTGAACGCCGGCTGCGGATTGGTGGTGCTCGTGAGCGTGATGGTCTGGAACGTGCCCGTGAAGCCGGACGGCCCCACGCCGATAGTGGCGTCGGGCGAGTGGAGCAGCTCAACCTTGGCCGTGCCGGCCGGCGGTGTGTAGAGCAGCGTTCCCGCGTTCACCCAGTGCGCGGCGGCATTCAGGATGGCAGGCGGCGGGACCGGCTCGGCGCCGGTAGTGGCGTACCGGGTGCCCGAGTATGCGAATACGTCCTCGGCACCGCTTCCGCCGTTGAAGATGATCGTGTCGCGCGTGCTGCCGTCCGCGTTCTTCACGGTCATGGTCGTGTTGGCGAACGGGGTCACCTCGACGTCCCGTGCCACGCAGCTGTACGGCGCGCCGGCGGGTGCTGCGACGCAGGCATAGGTCTTGCCATTGACGACGATCGTGCTGCCCGCGACGCTGCCGCTCGGCAACGTGTAGAAGATGTCGACCTTCTGTGTCGCGAGCGCGAACTGGGCGTCGGACGTCCAGGCAAAGTCCTTGACGCCGATGTCGCCGTTCGTGCCGAGGTTCTCGATCTCGATCTTGTAGACCCGTGGCTCGCCGCCCCGCTTCGCGACGTCGACGCTCAGGCTGCCGAGGCCCTTCTGCTCCTCGACGCTGGTCACGCCGGCCGGCCCGTCACGGCTCGCAACGACGGTCACGTAGTGGACGCGGATGACGGTGCTGTCTTCGACGGGCTCGGGCTCGCCGCCGCCATTGCCTGTGTCCTCGGTGACGATCAACTTGGGATCGCCCGTCACGTCGAGGGTGAATTTCCACTTGGCCTCTTTTGGCAGCGTGATCCCGAGATTGCCCGACCCGTCCGCACAGTTGAGGACATAGGGCGTGCCGATCTCGACCGTGCCGGTTGGACCTGCCTGGCCGCAGTTGGTGTTGGCCGGGTTGACGTAGCTCTCGCTCGCAATCTTGAATGTGTAGGTGCCGTCCTTGAGGACGACGGAAAGCGCCTTGACGTTCTCGGCGACTTCCACGAGCTGCCATTGAGCGCTGACGCCGGCGTCCAGCCACGCATTCATGCTGCCGCGCAGGTACATCGGCGTGTCCCACGGGAACCTGACCGCCTGCCGGCCCGCCCGCCCGCCCGAGCCCGTCTTCTGCACGCCCGCGCCGGCGCTGGCACTCGGGCTGAAGTCGTCCTGCGTCGAGAACTTGACCACGTCGGTCGGTGTGCCGAAGTCAACGACGCCGGTCTGGCCCGGCTTGATGATCCATGAGCCCGCACCGGCGTCGGTCGCCGTGCCGCCCGAGAACCTCGCGTGGGTCGGCGGCGTGCCGCTCACGAACCAGTCCGTTTCCGAGTTGAAGTCGAACGTCTCGGTCGCTGATACCGCAGGCGGCGGCGTGGGAACCGAGCCCCCCTGGTCGAGGTTGGCGGAACCACTGCTGCCGTTGCCGCAGCCCGAGAGCAGCGCAGCGGAGAGGAGCACGGGAACAGAGAGTTTCAAGAGGTCTCGAAACGAGCGCGACATGGACACACTCCTGGTCATGCGGCCGAATTGAAGATGCCGGCCGGGGCGCCGGCAGGCCGGCTGACGTCAGCCGGCAGCGCCGCGCGATGCGCGTCGCTCATGGATTCGTGGTCAATCACGTCCATACGTGAGCGCTCCCCTGTGAGCTCGGACGCCACAGCACTATCCGTCGCCGTCTTGATTCTGTTGCGAGCGCGGACACCCGGCGACGATGCCACCAAACCGCGGTCGTAGGCAAGAGCGCTTCGGCTTATACGACCCTTGTCCGGACGCGCCGATCCGCGCGGAGCGGGCGCGCGCTCAGGGTCCGGCGGGCAGCTGTTGCGATTCGAGCAGCACCGTGCAACGCGGCGCAAGGCGCAACGTCTCTTTGCAGCGCACAACAAGCGGCGCTGCCTCTCCGTCCGGCCGCTCCGTGTCGAGCACCATACGCCAGGCCGTGCCGTGGGCCGCGTCGGGCAACACGAGGTCAACCGGAGTGGCGTCGGCGTTGAAAACCACGAGCACGTCGCCGGCGGCGCCCGCGCGCGTGTCCACGGCGCCGGTCATGTGCAGCGCGAGGCAATGCAGCGAGGCGTCGTTCCAGTCGTGCTCCGTCATCTCGCGGCCGGACGGGTGCAGCCAGGCGATGTCGCGCGAACCCGCCTTGCGCTGCGTGCCCTTGAGGAACGTGTCCCGACGCAGCCACAGCCGCGAGCGGCGCAGGTCGGCGAGCCGCCGCACGAAGCGCACCAGCCCGGGACTGCACTCGAGCAGGCGCCAGTCGATCCAGGTGAGCTCGTTGTCCTGGCAGTAGGCGTTGTTGTTGCCGCCCTGCGAGTGCCCCATCTCGTCCCCCGCCAGCAGCATCGGCACGCCCTGCGACAGGAACAGCGTGGCGAGGAAGTTGCGCAGCTGGCGCGCCCGCAGCTCGAGCACGGCACGGTCGTCCGTCGGGCCCTCGACGCCGTGGTTGGCGCTCAGGTTGTGCGTGTGGCCGTCGGCGCCGTTCTCGAGGTTGGCCTCGTTGCGGCGCTGACAGTAGGTGACGACGTCGCGCAACGTGAAGCCATCGTGGGAGGTGAGGTAGTTGATGCTGGCGGTGGGCTTGCGCCCGTGATGGCGGAACAGGTCGCTGGAGCCGGCAAAGCGCTCGGCGAATGCACCCACGAGACCCGGGTCGCCGCGCCAGAACGCGCGCACGGTGTCGCGGTAGCGGTCGTTCCACTCCGACCATCCGGCCGGGAAATGCCCGAGCTGGTAGCCGCCCGGCCCGACGTCCCAGGGCTCGGCAATGAACTTGACGTAGGCGAGCACGGGATCGGAACGCAGCTCGGCGAAGAAAGGCGCGCTGGAACTAAACCCGGCGGCGTCGCGACCGACGATCGGGGCGAGGTCGAAGCGGAACCCGTCGACGCGCATCTCGTCGGTCCAGTAGCGCAGGCAGTCGAGCACCAGGCCGCGCACGGCCGGGTCGTCGAAGTTCACCGTGTTGCCGCAGCCCGAGAAATTCTTGTAGTGGGCGCGGTTGTGAGCAAACAGCCGGTAGTAGGTCGCGTTGTCGAAGCCGCGCAGGCTCAGCGTCGGGCCGTCCTCGTTGCCCTCGGCGGTGTGGTTGAACACGACGTCGAGCACCACCTCGATCCCGGCATCGTGCAGCGCGCGCACCATGGTCTTGAACTCGACCACCGGATCCACGACGGCATACCGCGCGTCGGGCGCGAACCAGCCGAGCGGGTTATAGCCCCAGTAGTTCGAAAGCCCCTTGCGGACCAGGAACTCCTCGCTCACGAACGACTGCACCGGCATGAGCTCGACGGTGGTGACTCCGAGCGCGCGCAGGTGGTCGAGCGCCGCCGGGTGGGCGAGGCCGAGGTACTTGCCGCGCAGGTGCTCAGGGATCCCGGGGTGGCGCTGGGTGAACCCCCTCACGTGCAGCTCGTAGAGGACCGTGTCGCGCCACGGCACGCTCGGCGCGCGCACACCGCCCCAGTCGAACTCCGAGTCCACGACACGGCACTTGGGCACGTACGGCGCGCTGTCGGTCTCGTCGGGCAGCCAGTCATTGCCGGGCTCGGCGCCACGCAGCGCCGGGTGCCAGGTGAGGCCGCCCTCCAGCGCGGCGGCACAGGGGTCCACGAGCACCTTGGCCGGGTTGAATCGATGACCCTCCGACGGCTGGTAGGGCCCGTGCACCCGGTAGCCATACAGCGTGCCGGCTCCACCGAATGCGACGGGCAGCAGCCCGTGCCAGATGTCGCCGGTCCGGGAAGGCAGCTCGAGTCGCGCGGTCTCGCGCCCGGTGGCGTCGAACAGGCACAGCTCGATGCGACGGGCGTGCGCGGAGAACACCGCGAAGTTGACTCCGCGCGGCGCCAGGCTGGCGCCGAGCGGCTGCGGCGAGCCGTGCTCGAGGTACGGCCCGGGCTCCATTTCCACCGCGTCGCCGGCTTCGCCCATCACACGCGCCCCTGCCACTGCGCCCCGACCTTCTTGAACGCCGCCCGGATCGCTTCGACGCGCGCCGGCGGGAGCGGGCCCGCCGCGACGGCCGCTACATTGCGTTCGAGATGTCCGGGATCGGTGCCGCCGACAATAACGCAGTCCACCCCCGGCGCCCAAGCTGCAAAACGCAGCGCGAGCGCCTCCCAGTCATCGGTGTCGAACCCGAGCCCGGGTCGCAACGCGGCGTAGCGGTGCCAGTAATCCGCGTGCACGTCGTCCTCGGGCGGCACGGCCGCCCGCCATGGCTGGCCCCCGAGGGGCCGCTTGGCGATCGTGCCGAGCCCGCACGCGTGGGCCTCGCGGAGCACGCGCCAGGCCTGCTGGTCGCACAGGTTGAGCGAGGCCTGCACGGCGCCGAAATGGCCGGTCATGATCGCGTAGCGCAGTGCCGCGCCGTCCCCCGAGTAGGCGGCCACGCGCAGCTTGCCTGCCGCCGCGCAGTGCTCGAGCGCGCGGGCGACCTCGCCCTCCTCGAGCAGGTCGAGCCCGCAGGAGTGCAGGTGGACGATGTCGATCACGTCCGTGCGCAACCGCTCGCGCGCGGCGTCCACGCCGGCCACGACGCACTCGAAGGTCCAGTCGGCGATGCCGTCCACGCCGTAGCCCACCTTGGTCGAGAGCACGAACTCGTCGCGGCGCCGCGCGAGGTGCCGTCCGATGCGCTCCTCCGACAGGCCATAGGCGCGTGCCGTGTCCACGAGCGCGAGACCGAGGTCGAGGGCGTGGTTGAGGAGCCGCGCCGCGGCCGGGTCGGACAGGCGCGGGTCGCCGACCTGCATGGCACCGAAGCCGAGCGCGGGCACGTCGAGGCCGGTGAGTCCGAACGGCCGCCGCTGCATGGGCGGCCCTTCAGCGGTCGGGGCGCAGGAACACCGCCGCGAGCGGCGGCAGCGCGAGGCGCAGGCGGAAGGGGAAGCCGTGGCTCGGCACGGCTTCGGCCTGGAACCGGCCGGCCTTTGCGTAGCCGGAGCCACCGTAGGCGGGCGCGTCGGTGTCGAGGATCGTCACGTAGTTGCCGGGTTCCGGAACGCCGATCCAGTAATCGTCGCGCGGCACGGGCGTGGCGTTGAACACGCACACCACCGCAGCGCCGTCCGCCGTCGCGGGATCTCGACGCAGGAAGGCCCAGACGCTCTGGTCGACGTTGTGCAGGTCGATCCACGCGAAGCCGGCCGGATCGGCGTCGCCGGCGTGCAGAGCGGGCAGGCTGCGGTAGAGGCGGTTGAGATCGCGGTTGAGATCGAGGAGCCCGCGGTGCTTCGGGTCGTCCAGCAGGTGCCAGTCGAGCGAGTCCTCGTCGCGCCACTCGCGCCACTGCCCGAACTCACTGCCCATGAACAGCAGCTTCTTGCCCGGGTGCGCCGTCATGTAGGCGCGGAACAGCCGGTAGTTGGCGCGCTTCTGCCACTCGTCGCCCGGCATCCTGTCGAGCAGCGAGCCCTTGCCGTGCACCACCTCGTCGTGGGAGATCGGCAGCGTGAACTTCTCCGACCAGGCGTACACGAACGAGAACGTGATCAGGCCGTGGTGGTAGCGGCGATGCACTGGATCGAGCGCCGCGTAGCGCAGCGTGTCGTTCATCCAGCCCATGTTCCACTTGAAGTGGAACCCGAGGCCACCGAGGTGCACCGGCTGCGTGACGCCCGGGAAGGCGGTGGACTCCTCGGCGAAGACGAGCGCACCCGGGTGGTAGCGGCCGACCGCGGTGTTGAGCTGGCGCATGAAGTCGATGGCGTCGAGGTTTTCGCGGCCGCCATAGCGGTTCGGCACCCACTGGCCGGGCTGGCGGCTGTAGTCGAGGTAGAGCATCGAGGCCACGGCGTCCACGCGCAGCCCGTCCACGTGATATTCGTCAAGCCAGTACAGCGCGTTCGCCACCAGGAAGTTGCGCACCTCGTGGCGGCCGTAGTTGAAGATCTTCGTGCCCCAGTCGGTGTGCTCGCCGAGGCGCGGGTCGGCGTGCTCGTAGAGCGAGGTGCCGTCGAACTCGGCGAGGCCGTGCTCGTCACGCGGGAAGTGCGCCGGCACCCAGTCCATGATCACGCCGAGGCCGGCCTGGTGGCAGCGGTCCACGAAGTGCATGAAATCCTGCGGCGTGCCGAAGCGCGCGGTGGGCGCGAAGTATCCCACCACCTGGTAGCCCCAGGAGCCGTCGAACGGGTGCTCGGCCACGCCCATCAGCTCGACGTGCGTGTAGCCCTGCTCGAGCACGTACGGGATCAGCTCGTCGGCCAGCTCGCGCCAGTTGAGGAACGGCGGCGAGCGGTCGTAGTCGCGCCGCCACGAGCCGGGATGCAGCTCGTAGATGTTGATCGGTTGCGTGAGCGGGTTGCGCTCGGAGCGGGCGCGCATCCATTCGCCGTCGCCCCACGAGTAGCCCTCGAGCGAGGCGACGATGGAGCAGTTGCCCGGCCGCAGCTGCATGGCGAAGCCGTACGGGTCGGCCTTGAGGATGCTGCGCCCGCTGCGGGTGCGCAGCTCGTACTTGTACTCGGTGCCCGGCCCGACGCCCGGGATGAACAGCTCCCAGATGCCCGACGCGCCGCGCGTCTGCATGGCGTGACGGCGGCCGTCCCAGAGGTTGAACGGCCCGACGACGCTGACGCGCTCGGCGTTCGGCGCCCACACGGCGAAGCGCGTGCCGTCGAGCCCGTCGAGGGTGGTCGGATGCGCGCCGAGCTTGTAGTAGATGCTGTAGTGATTGCCCTCGCCGAACAGGTACAGGTCGAAATCCGAAAGCTGCGGCGCGAAGTAATAGGCGTCGTGCCGGGTGATCTCGTGGCCGTCGCGGTAGTGGACGCGCAGGCGGTAGGGATGCAGCGGTCGGCGGAAGGGCACGCGTCCCTCGAACAGGCCCGCCGCGTGGATGCGCGAGAGCGCCGTCGGCGCCGCGCCGTCCTCCCAGCACACCTCGACCCGCTCGGCGTCCGGCTCGAGCGCGCGCACGAGGCACAGGGGCAGCTCGTCCTCGCGCTCGACCTCGTGGTAGCCGAGCAGCGAGCGCGGCTCGGGATGTCGCGCCTCGACGAGCGCGAGGATGTCGGACCGGGACAGCGAGGGTTTGGCGGTCACCACGGCAGTCTAGCAAATAGGGGCCCGGTGCCCCCCGTTCCCGTCGACAGACAGGCGAGCGCCCCTAGATGACCGGCTTGATGCGCCAGATGCGCTGGGCGTATTCGCGGATGCTGCGGTCGCTCGAGAACACGCCCATGCTGAGCGTGTTGAGCACGGCCTTGCGGTTCCACGCGTCGGGCTGGCGGTAGAGCGCGTCCACGGCGCCCTGGGCCTCGGCATAGGCGGCGAAGTCGGCGAGCACGAAGTACGGCTCGCCCTCGCTCAGCAGCCGGTCCACGATCGGCTTGCCGTCGGCGAGGTTGCCGGGGGAGAAATGGCCGGCGTCGATCAGCTCGAGGGTCTTGAGGAGATCGGGGCTGGCCTTCGCGGCTTCCGCGGGCGAGTAGCCGCGACGGCGCTGCTCGGCGACCTCGTCGGCCGTGAGCCCGAAGATGAAGATGTTCTCCGCACCGACCTGCTCCCGGATCTCGATGTTGGCGCCGTCGAGCGTGCCGATCGTGAGCGCGCCGTTCAGCGAGAGCTTCATATTGCCGGTGCCCGAGGCCTCCATGCCGGCGGTGGAGATCTGCTGCGAAAGGTCGGCGGCCGGCATGATGTGCTGCGCGAGCGACACGTCGTAGTCGGGCAGGAACACCACCTTCAGCCGGTCGCGGACGCTGCGATCGGCGTTCACCACGCGCGACACGTTGTTGATGAGCTTGATGATGCCCTTGGCCATCACGTAGCCGGGCGCGGCCTTGCCGGCGAAGATCACGGTGCGCGGCACGGCGTCGAGCGTGGGGTCGGCACGCAGGCGGTGGTAGCGCGTCACCACGTAAAGCAGGTTGAGCAGCTGCCGCTTGTACTCGTGGATGCGCTTGACCTGCACGTCGTAGAGAGAGTCCGGGTCGATCTCGACGCCGATGCGCTTCTGCACCACCTCGGCGAGGCGGCGCTTGTTGGCGGCCTTGATCGCGGCGAAGCGCGCCCGGAACTCGGGGTCGTCCGCGGCCCAGCGCAGCCGCTCGAGCTCTTCGAGGTCGTTCTCCCAGGCGTGGCCGAGGCGCTCGGTCAGGAGCGCCGACAGCCCCGGGTTCGACTGCTTGAGCCAGCGGCGCACGGCGATGCCGTTGGTGACGTTGGTGAAGCGGTCGGGGTACAGGTCGGCGAAGTCGGCGAAGATCGTGCGCGTCATGAGCTCGGAGTGCAGCTTCGCGACGCCGTTGACCGTGTGGCTGGCGACGGTCGCGAGCGCGGCCATGCGCACCTGCCGTCCGTTGCCCTCGTCGATCAGCGACATGCGCTGGCGGCGCTCGTGGTCGTGCGGGTGGCGGGCCGTCACCTCGTCGAGCAGCGCGCGGTTGATCAGGTAGATGATCTGCAGGTGGCGCGGCAGCAGCCGCTCGAAGAACGCCACCGGCCACACCTCGAGCGCCTCGGGAAGCAGGGTGTGGTTG